>Ga0307413_10000703_pt1 | contig 11464 bp, 8 predicted proteins | sample DK1Ometagenome_3_FD_203714 | JGI IMG/M metagenome (GOLD analysis project Ga0307413, IMG submission 203714) | Maize rhizosphere microbial communities from greenhouse at UC Davis, California, United States - DK15-O-2 | ecosystem: Host-associated > Plants > Roots > Rhizosphere > Soil | place: USA... | reverse complement strand
AGGCCGAACTCGATGGTCATCCAATACAGGCGCGCCAGATAGACGCGCTCTTCCTTGGAAGCCTGTAGGCCGAGTTTGCCGTAGGTGTGGGTAAATTCAGCAAACCAAGGGTTGGTCAGCAAGGGGCAGTGGCCAAAGATCTCGTGGAAGATGTCCGGCTCTTGCAGGTAATCCAGTTCCTCACGGGTACGAATGAAGGTCGCGACTGGAAACTGCTTGCTGGCAAGCAATTCAAAAAAAGTCTGGAAGGGGATCAGCGCCGGCACCCGGGCGACCTGCCAACCAGTGGTTTCGCCCAGCACTTTATTGATTTCGTCCAGTTGCGGGATGCGGTCGTGGGGCAGGCCGAGCTTGTCGATGCCGTCCAGGTATTCCTGGCACGCACGGCCCTCGATGACTTTGAGCTGGCGAGTGATCAGCGTGTTCCACACCGCATGTTCTTCGGCGGTGTAGTGGATAAAACCTTGCGCATCGGGCTCGCGGGCCACGTACTGCGTCTGCTTCATGCTGCTCTCCTGCTGATATCCCTCAGGGGGAAGACTTGTTTGTTGTTATATCCAGCGATGCAGTAGAGATAACTTGAAGCAGTGATCGGCGCAGCAGGCTACCCCGAGGTTAAACGGCCCGTCATAACCCATATCGTAAAAATTTCGTTACGTATGTCGGTGCGTCTCGATATTTCGGGCGTTTTTGCTTGGGAAACTTCCTACAACTGTCACATAATCTTGACGGCTATTTGCGCCGCAGCGCAGAAAACCGTGGCGAGGGAGATTGCTCCCGCTGGGCTACGAGGTAGCCCACCCATTTCCATGCTTGCAAACACATCGGGCCTTTTATGCGCATCAAAGTCCATTGCCAGAACCGCATCGGCATCCTGCGGGATATTCTCAACCTGCTGGTGGAATACGGCATCAACGTCGCCCGCGGTGAAGTAGGGGGCGAGCATGGCAACGCGATCTACCTGCATTGCCCGAACCTGATCAATATCCAGTTCCAAGCCCTGCGTCCGAAATTCGAAGGCATCGCCGGGGTATTCGGCGTCAAGCGTGTAGGCCTGATGCCCAGCGAACGTCGGCACATGGAGCTCAACGCCTTGCTAGGCGCCTTGGAGTTCCCGGTGCTGTCCATCGACATGGGCGGCTCCATCGTCGCGGCCAACCGGGCGGCGGCGCAGTTGCTGGGAGTTCGGGTGGACGAGGTGCCGGGGATCCCGTTGTCCCGCTACGCCGAGGATTTCGACCTGCCGGAACTGGTGCGCGCCAACAAGTCGCGCATCAATGGCTTGCGGGTCAAGGTCAAGGGCGACGTGTTCCTGGCGGACATCGCGCCCTTGCAATCGGAACATGACGACAGCGAAGCCATGGCCGGCGCGGTGCTGACGCTGCACCGCGCCGACCGGGTGGGCGAGCGCATCTATAACGTACGCAAGCAAGAACTGCGTGGCTTCGACAGCATCTTCCAGAGTTCGAAAGTGATGGCCGCAGTGGTCCGGGAGGCCCGGCGCATGGCGCCTCTCGACGCGCCGTTGTTGATCGAAGGCGAAACCGGTACCGGCAAGGAATTGCTGGCCCGTGCTTGCCACTTGGCCAGTCCACGAGGGCAGTCACCGTTGATGGCCCTCAATTGCGCCGGTCTGCCGGAGTCGATGGCTGAAACCGAGCTGTTCGGCTACGGCCCAGGTGCTTTCGAAGGCGCCCGGGCCGAAGGCAAGCTCGGCCTGCTGGAACTGACGGCGGGCGGGACGCTGTTTCTCGACGGCGTCGGGGAAATGAGCCCGCGCCTGCAGGTGAAACTGCTGCGCTTCTTGCAGGATGGGTGCTTCCGTCGCGTAGGCAGCGACGAAGAGGTGTACCTGGATGTCAGGGTGATTTGCGCGACCCAAGTCGATTTGTCCGAGCTCTGTGCCCGGGGAGAATTCCGTCAAGATTTGTACCATCGCCTGAATGTGCTGTCCTTGCACATTCCGCCGTTGCGTGAATGCCTCGACGGGCTGGCCCCGCTGGTCGAGCATTTTCTTGACCAGGCCAGTCGCCAGATCGGCTGCCCTCTGCCCAAGCTGGCCCCGGCGGCGATGGATCGTCTCAGTCACTACCATTGGCCGGGCAACGTCCGGCAGTTGGAAAACGTATTGTTCCAGGCCGTCTCCCTGTGTGACGGCGGGACTGTGAAGGCCGAGCACATCCGCCTGCCGGACTACGGCGTGCGCCAACCCCTCGGCGATTTTTCCCTCGACGGAGGGTTGGACGAGATCGTTGGCCGCTTCGAGAAGGCCGTCCTCGAACGCCTGTATTCCGAACACCCGAGCAGCCGGCAACTGGGCAAGCGGCTGGGGGTTTCCCATACGACTATTGCTAATAAGTTGAGAGAGTATGAGGTGGGCAAAACCGAATCCTAGCTGGTATGAGATTTGCTGTGTCCCGTCCTGTCCACGCTTATTCATGTCGGGTGGCGATTTTTTGACAGGGCAGGGCCCCCGGTTTCCGCCGCGTACGTGAGGTTAAGGATGCATAAGAAAATAGCTGTGGTGCAGTCGAACTATATTCCCTGGAAGGGCTATTTCGATCTGATCCGCAGCGTCGATGCGTTCATCCTCTATGACGACGTGCAGTACACCCGCAGCGATTGGCGCAACCGTAACAAGATCAAGACTGCCCAGGGTGAGCATTGGCTGAGCATTCCGGTCATGAAGAAGGGCCGTCTCGGACAGTTGATCAATGAGGTCCAGATCACCCATCCGGACTGGGCACCGGCGCACTGGAAGACGATCGAGCAGAGCTACCGGCGCGCAGCGTGTTTCGCGCAGATGGAGGCGCCGATCCGCGCGCTCTACGAGCAGGCTGCCAACCTGACTCATCTGAGCCGCATTAACCACTTGTTCATCGCCGGCTTGTGTCCCCTGCTGGGAATTCATACGCCGCTTTACCGTTCCGAAGACCTAGGGGGAGTGGAGGGCAAGAATGAACGCCTTATCCATTTGTGCCATACCCTGGGCGCCAGCGAGTACCTCTCGGGACCGGCAGCCAGTCACTACCTCGACGAAGCGGCGTTCGCCGCCAAGGGCATTTCGGTCTCGTACATGAGCTATGCAGGTTATCCCGAATATCCCCAGGTGTACGGAGAGTTCCAACATGCGCTCAGTGTCATCGACCTATTGTTCAATACCGGCGCGGATGCATCGGCTTTTCTGAAGAAATGGACTGCCTGAGCGGGCCTTGCGACACCCCTGATTGATTTGATTCTGGAGATTGCACCCGATGTCTAACCTAGCGCAGCTGGACGCTTACTCGCACGAACAGGCGTTGGCGCGTCTGCGGTTGATGTATGCCAAGCCCGAGCATCCTTATTACTTCCTGGCGCCGGCATACCGTGAGTCGTCGTCGGGCGTCGTCTCCCTGCACTATCTTTGCCATATGCTCAATCTTAGTGGGCGTGAGGCCTACATGTGTGGCTCGGACGTGGTCAATCCAGACCTGAAGACACCGGTCATCACTTCCGCAATCAAGCAGCGCCATAAGGCGGCAGGCAAAGTGCCAATTGCGGTTTATCCCGAGGTGTTCCCTGGCAATCCGCTCAACTGTTCGGTCGTGGCGCGTTTCCTGCTGAATTTCGAGGGGTTCCTCACGGGAAATGGCATGGACGCTGCGCCGTCCGACTTGTTTTTCTATTACGCGGCCCGGCTCGCCGAGCACCGTGGTGATCCAGATGGCGACTTGCTGTGCCTGCCGGCCATCGACATCGAACTGTTCGCGCCACCGCCCGCCGGAACCGAGCGCGCGGGCAGTTATCTCTACCAGAACCGCCATCCGCTGGAGCAGGTCGATTACTCACTACTGCCAGCCGATATCCGCCTGCTGAGCATGACCAACCCCCTGACCCTGCCGCAGTTGGCCGAGGCGCTGCGCAAGGCAGAGGTGATGTATTCCTATGAGTGGTCGATGACCTGCGTAATGGCGGTGTTATGTGGCTGCCCGGTGATCTTCATTCCAGGCCATGGCGTCGACCAGCCACTGCTCGACAACAGCTTCTTCGGCAGTGTCGGTTTCGCCATGCTCGATCATCCGGAGCCGTTGGCACATGCTCGAGCTAGCCTCGGTGAAGCCTTGCCGCGTTATGTCGAACGCACGGCATCGTTCTGGCAACAGTTGGACGTGTTTATCGACAGGACCCAGGAGGCTGCCGATCGCGAGGCGGTCGGCAACCGTCTGGGTGTGCTCGATTGGTTGCGCCAACGTACCCCGACCGCTCAGCAACTGCTCCAGATCAATGAGCGCTTGGCGAGCCCAACTGCGCCCAGCTTCACTGTTCTGGTCCGCGATAATGGAGATCAGTCGGCGCTGGCCCTGACCCTGGACAGCCTGGATCAACAGCTGTATCAGCGTATCCATGTGTGCGTGGTGGGTGGGACTGACCCGGCGCGTGCCAACGTGCAATGGGTAGAGGGAGATCCCGGCCGACCGGCGGGAGTGATCAATGGTTTGCTCGACGGCACCCAGACCGATTGGCTCATGTTGGTCGAGGCAGGGGAGACGTTCGTCGCCGCGGGGCTGCTGGTGGCGGCGGTGAATTTGCTCGAAGCCCCCGACAGTTGCCTGGCGGTTTTCGCCGACGAAGCCGTACGTATAGGCGGGGTCGTTAATCTTTCGTTGCGGCCCGACCTGAATCTCGATTTGCTCTTGGCCTCTGCGGCCAGTCTTTCCCGCCACTGGATGTATCGTCGCGAGGCGTTGGTGCGCCTTAGCGGTTTTGACCCCTCGTGCGGTGGCGCCTTCGAGTTGGCTTACCAACTGCGCCTGATCGGCGAGCAAGGGATGGCGAGCATTGGCCATGTCAGCGAACCCCTGCTGATCGCCAACGAATTACGACAGTCGGAATGCTCCGATGAGCGCGCCGTCATGGAAGCTCATCTGCAGGCGCGTGGCTACGCTCAGGCGCGAGCCATTGCATTGCAAGAGGATCCAAGTCGTTATCGTATCGACTACGGCCACGAACAACAGGCCTCGGTCAGTATTGCGATTTACCTGGAAGGGCAACTGGCAAATTTCCAGCGTTGCCTGGAAAGCCTGCTGATACAGACCAGCGCCGTGGACTTCGAAGTACTGCTGATCGAACCGGGCAACGACGACCCGGCATTGCTGGAGTGGCTGGGGCTGGTGGAGCAGATGGGTGCAGGCCGTTTCCAGTTATTGCGGTTCATGCCGGGCCAGTCCCGTGCAGCGATGTGCAATGCGGCGGCGCAGGAGGCGCGGGGCGATTACTTGCTCTGGCTCGACGCCCATAGTGCTGTGCTTGAGCCGGGTTGGATGCAAGCTTTGCTCAATCAGGCCCAGCGCCCGGAAGTCGGCGCCGTGGGAGGCAAGTTGCAGGATAGCCAGGGGCGTATACGCCAGGCGGGCCTGGTGTTGGGGCTGGGTGGTGTGGTCGGTCGGGCTTTTGAGGGCGCGTCGGCCCATGCCGCAGGGCACATGGGACGGCTCGGACTTGAGCAGAGCTATTCGGCCCTGGGCGGCGAGTGTCTGATGCTGCGTCGATCCCTGTTCCTTGAGGCCGGCGGCTTCGATACCGATCCGCTGTTGGCACCCTGGACGCATGTTGACCTGTGCTTGAAGCTGCAGCAGGCAGGCTACGTGAATGTCTGGACGCCTTTTGCACGACTGTTGGTTGACCCTTTGCCAGATATACAGGCGAGTAGCGAGCAGGAGGATGCCTTTTTTGCCCGCTGGATGCCTCGGTTGGCCTGCGATCCGGCCTACAACGCCAATTTTTCTCTGCGCGCCGCTGGCGGCTTTGTTCCGCAAAACAATGACCTGAGCTGGTTTCCTCTGCAAGGCAGCGTCCCGAAGGTGTTGGTTTGCGTCACCGACCAGCAGGCGGGGGCCTATTCGCGGCTGGTCCAGCCGTTCAGCACTTTGGTCGAAGCGGGGCAGATCGAAGGCGCTGCCGTTTCGAGTCTGTTGTCGCCGGTGGAGATCGAGCGCCTGGCACCGACCGCTGTGGTGCTGCAGCGTCCTCTGGATGATGCCGGGCTTCTTACCCTGAGCCGCCTGAGAGCGTTTTCCAAGGCCTTTACCGTCTACGATCTGGACGGTTATTTGCCGGAGGTGGACTTGAAGGGGGCGTGCTCTGCCGATGAACTGCTGGAGCGTCTGCGGTTCGGGCTGCTGCAGGTCGATCGGGTGTTGGTCCCCACGGCGGCGCTGGCTGAACTGCTGCAAGGCCAGCACGACGACATCCGCGTGCTGGAGCCCGTGCTACCGGCTGAATGGGGGCGTGTACAAAGCAACCGGAGAGTAGGGGCCAAGCCGCGCCTGGGCTGGCTGGGCGGCAAGGATACTCAACTGCTGGCTGACGTGCTGCCCGCATTCGCGGGTGAAGTGGATTGGGTGGTGCTAGGTGACTGCCCTGCGGCGCTGCAGCCATTCCTGAAGGAGCAACACCCCAATGTCCCGCAGCAGCAGTTGGCAACAGCCATGGCCGCGTTGAATCTTGACTTGGCACTGGTGCCCATGGCGCACACCGTTGGCAATGCCTGTTCGGGTGACTTGCGTGTGTTGCAGCATGCCGCGTACGGGCATCCGGTCATTTGCAGTCGTGTGCCGGGTTTCGTCGGGGGCGAGGTTCTGCCGCTGACGCGAGTAGATAACCAGACGCAAGATTGGGTCCGGGCGATTCGTTTGCATCTGGAAGACCGCGACGCGTCCGCGGCCTTGGGCGATGCCTTGCAGTCGACGGTGCGCGCGCAGTGGTTGCTCGAAGGCGAACGCCTGGAGGCCTGGCGACGGGCCTGGCTGGCCGATTGATCTGTACTGACTATTACTTTGACTGCCCAGCGGAGTGCATGTGACATGAGCAACGATCTTGATTCCTTCATCGCAGCCTACAGCGACAGCTTTGGCTATGCGTATGACAACAACATCATTCTCAACTGGTATCCGCAACGCATCATGGCGCTGTGCACCCAGGCGCAAAGCCTGCTGGAGCTTGGTGTTGGCCATGGCTTCAGCACAAACCGCTTCTCGCGGTTTTTCAGTGAACACACGGTCATTGATGGCTCCGCATCGGTGATTGCTCAATTCAAGTCCCAGTACCCGGACAGTAAGGCGGAAATCGTCGAGGGTTATTTCGAGACCTTCGATACCGACAAGCGTTTCGATCTGATTGTGATGGGATTTGTCCTTGAGCACGTCGAGGATCCACAAACCATACTGCGACGGTTCAAGCGCTTCCTGGCGCCGGGTGGCCGTTGCTTTGTACTGGTTCCCAATGGTGAGTCGTTGCATCGCAGGTTAGGCCATGCGGCCGGGTTGCTTGGCGATATGACGGCATTGGGCGGTGGCGATCTGGAGCTGGGCCATGTGCGCAGCTACTCGTTACAAACCCTGACCGCTGAGTTGGAAGCCGCCGGGCTCCAGGTGGTGCGCAAGGAAGGTGTGTTTCTCAAGCCGTTCACCACTGGACAATTGAAAGAATTGAACTTAGGTGCGGACATCGTTCAGGCAATGTGCACTGTTGGCATCGACTACCCTGAGCTTTGCTGCGCGATGATGCTGGAAGCGACAGTCGTCCAGTCATGAAAAGCCTGGTCATCGGAAGTACTTCGGTCATTGGAAAGGCGGTCGCCCGAATGCTGTCACGCTATGGCCAGGTCAAGCTGGCAGGGCGTCGGGAGGCCGATCTCACCTTCGACCTGAGTAGCCAGGTACCCTGTGCCTGCGACGAGCGCTTCGATGTCGTTGTGTTGGCCGCAGCCGATTTCGGTGGTCGCGCGCCGGATGATCTGATTCGTGCCGAGCTGAACAATGTTGTCGGGACGCTGGCTGCCTGTCGACTGGCCGAACAATGCGGAGCACGCCAGTTCATTCTGCTGTCGTCGCGTTGGGCCAGCCACCAGCCGACGGATCCCTATTTTGGCATCTACTCGCTCTCCAAGCGCCATGCCGAAGAAGCGGCGAGCCTCTACTGCCAAGAGCGCGGCATGGCGTTGACGGTCCTGCGCATCAGCCAGGTCTACGATAGCGGCGAGCAATGCAGGCCTCATCAACCGTTGCTTTACGCCATCGCCGACAAGGCGCAGGCGGGGCAAACCGTCGAGCTGTATGGCAGCAATGACGCCAAGCGCAACTACCTGCATTTGAGCGACCTTGCCGAGGTCTGCGCTCGGCTGGCGGAGAAAGGCGTAACCGGCTTTTACAATTGCGGCCATCCCGAATCCCCCCGTCTTTCCGAGATCGCCCATGCCGCATTCAGGGCGTTCGGCAAACCGTCGGCTGTCCGCTTCCTGCCGGAAAAAAGCGACATTCCCGATCTGCCTGACTTCGATTGTTCACATGAGCTGTATGAACGAATTGATTTCGTCCCGCGAATAGACATTCGTCGGGGCTTCGAATTGATGCGAGTGCAGCGGGAGATCCTGTCATGAAGACCGTCATGGTGACTGGCGTAGGCGCCATCATGGGCTATGGCCTGCTCAAGTCGCTGCGTGCGGCAAATCCCGCTGTTCGCCTGGTCGGCACGGACATCTACGACGATGCGGTCGGCCGTGGCTGGAGCGATGTGTTCGTGCAAGCTCCGTTGACGGCTGACCCCGGTTATAGCCAGTGGCTGGGCGATACCCTGGCCCTGCACAAAGTCGATCTGCTGATTCCTGGAATCGAACAGGATATCCACTGGTTCTCGGACCACCGAGCCTTCTTGGACACGTTCGATTGTCAGGTCGTGCTCAACAACCAGCAGTTGATCGAACTCTCCAGGGACAAGTGGGCGATGGACCAGGCGCTGCTGGCCCTCGGGGATTCCAGCCGTATTCCCAGCCTGCTGGCGGGAGACTTCCATTCGCTCAAGGCTGCCTTGGGCCTGCCTTTCCTGCTCAAGCCGCGCCGGAGTTACGCCTCCAAAGGGCTGGTCTGGGTTCGCGAGGAGGGCGATTTCACCCCGCACGCCGCACTGCTGGGTGACTACCTCATGGCCCAGCCGATCATTGGCAGCGCCGCCGACGAATTCACCGTGGCGGCGTTTGGCGACGGACGAGGTGATACCGGTCCAATGATTGCTTTCCAGCGCAAGCTGGCTTCCGATGGATCCACTGCCAAGGCCTGGGTGTACCAGGACGATTCGCTGGACGATGTGGTCGCCAGGCTGTGCCGTGCCTTCAAGCCGGTAGGGCCGACCAACTTGCAGTTCCGTCGTGGCAAGGGCGGCTCATGGAGCCTGCTCGAGATCAATCCGCGAATCTCCTCGACCAGCTCGATACGTCGCGCGTTTGGCTACAACGAGGCCGCGATGTGCCTGGATTATTACCTCGACGGCAAGACACTGGCCCAGCCAACCATTCGCACTGGCTTCGCTGTTCGTTATATAGAGGATTTCATTGTCTATGATCGGGATCATTTCTGACGTACATGGCAATTACAGCGCCCTTCGAACAGTGCTTGCCAAGCTTGATGGGCTCGGCGTATCGCGGATCATCTGCCTGGGCGATACGGCCGGTTACTACAGTCAAGTCAACGAGTGTTGCGAGGCCCTGCGCGAGCGAAACATATTCTCGGTGATGGGCAACCATGACTGGTATCTGGCCAGGGATGAGCGATGCCCTCGTTCCAACAGCGCCAATACCTGCCTCGACTATCAACAGGGTGTTATCACTGCGCAGAACCTGGCCTGGTTGGGATCGCTCCCGGAGCGCTCCACGGAGGACGGACTGAGCATCGTCCATGGTGGCTGGAGCGATCCGCTGGACGAGTACGTGCGTCCCTCGCAGGCCTACTTTGCGCCGTTGCCCGGCCGATATTTCGCATCGGGTCATACCCATGTCCAGCACCTATGGCTCGGCGAGGACAAGGTCTATTGCAATCCCGGTTCAGTCGGCCAGCCACGTGACGGTGATCCCCGGGCAGCGTTCGCCACCTGGGACGGTGAAGCGTTCAACTTGCACCGGGTGGAATACGACATCGGCGAAACCCAGCTCGCCATGAAACGTGCCGGCTTCACCCCATATTTCTATGAAAATCTCGACATAGGCAGCCAGATAGGTGGGCGGATCAGTGCAGTTTGATGCCTTGTGCTGTGCGCCACCCATGACCATGCCCACCCAGGGGAACTTGCAATGAGTCAAGAAACAATCCTGTTCAATCGCCCGTTCATGACCGGCAAGGAGCTGGACTACATTGCCCAGGCCAAGTTCGGCAACATGCTCGCCGGTGATGGTCCATTCACCAAGCAATGTCATGGCTGGCTGGAGTCGCACACGGGCTGCAACAAGGCGTTGCTCACCCATTCATGTACTGCTGCGCTGGAAATGGCGGCGCTGCTGTTGAATATCCAGCCTGGCGACGAAGTCATCCTGCCTTCGTTCACCTTCGTTTCCACGGCCAACGCCTTTGTGCTGCGTGGCGCGGTGCCGGTCTTCGTCGATATACGACCCGATACCCTGAACCTGGACGAACGCTTGATCGAGGCTGCAATTACGTCGCGGACCAAAGCTATCGTGCCTGTTCACTATGCCGGCGTGGCCTGCGAGATGGACACGATACTGGCGATTGCGCACAAGCATGGGTTGGCGGTGGTGGAAGACGCTGCGCAAGGCGTGATGTCGACTTACAAGGGGCGTGCGTTGGGCAGCATCGGCGACCTTGGGGCGTTCAGTTTCCACGAAACCAAGAACGTGATCTCGGGGGAGGGTGGGGCTTTACTGGCCAACAATCCAGCCATGGCCTTGCGCGCCGAGATCATCCGCGAGAAAGGCACCGATCGCAGTCGGTTCTTCAGGGGCGAGGTAGATAAATATACCTGGCAAGAGGTGGGTTCCTCGTTCCTGCCCGGAGAAATGACGGCTGCCTTCCTCTGGGCCCAGTTGGAAGAGGCTCAGTCCATCACCAATCGCCGCTTGGCAATCTGGGATCACTACCATGGCGCTTTGGCAGAGCTTGAGCTGCAAGGATTGTTGCGTCGTCCAATAGTGCCTGAAAATTGCCAGCACAATGCGCACATGTATTACGTGCTGCTGGCGCCTGGTGTCGAGCGCCAAGTTGTTCTTGAAAAACTCAAGAGCCACGCCATCTACGCGGTGTTCCACTACGTACCGCTGCATTCGTCGCCCGGCGGGATGCGGTATGGGCGCGTGCACGGCTCGATGGACATAACCGACGGGTATTCCGAGCGTCTGTTGCGATTGCCGCTATGGCTCGGTTTGACGAATGAACAGCAAGACCGGGTTGTCGATGTGCTCGGCGGTGCGTTGGCGGCGCTTGCCACCTAGCGGCATAACTCCGCCGGTTTTTCGACTTCGACATAACGCCTCCACAACCCCAGGAGCCCGGAACCCTTTGTTTTCCGGGCCTGGGCCCGCCAGAAAAAAGTTGGTCTGCAATTTGCTTAAGGCTGTGCAACACAGCAGTGGACGGCAAACGTCCGGCATGCAGAGGAACGACAGTGGACAAGTACCTTTATGTGGCAATGACCGGCGCCAGCC
>Ga0307413_10000701_pt1 | contig 11491 bp, 14 predicted proteins | sample DK1Ometagenome_3_FD_203714 | JGI IMG/M metagenome (GOLD analysis project Ga0307413, IMG submission 203714) | Maize rhizosphere microbial communities from greenhouse at UC Davis, California, United States - DK15-O-2 | ecosystem: Host-associated > Plants > Roots > Rhizosphere > Soil | place: USA... | reverse complement strand
TTCAGTGCCGCGGTCGCCGACGCGTTCGCGCTCGACTGCGCCACCCGCGTCTGGTCGCCGGTGGCGAGCGTTCGCAACGCGAGCGCGACCACCACCACGACGACCAGCAGCGGCACGCCGACGCGCAACAGCACGCGCCGCCACGCGACGGGCGACGCGCTGTGCGGGTCGTCGCCCACGATCGATACCGTGGTCGCACCCGGCGCAGCGGTCGGCCTCGCCCCGTGCAGCGGCGGGAGCGCGAGCACGGCGGCACTGCCACGCTCGGCGAGCGGCCGCAAGGCGGCGGCCATCTGGCTCGCACTGGCGTAGCGGTCGTCGGCGTCCTTGGCCATCGCGCGCTCGACGATCGGGTCGAACTCGGCGGGGATCGCCCGATTGCGCTGCGACGGCGCCTCCGGCTTGTGGTTGATGACCTGGTAGAGGATCTCGTCGATCGAGTCGCCAGAGAACGGTGGCACGCCCGTCAGCATCTCGTAGAGGACGGCGCCGAGCGCGAACAGGTCGGACCGAGCGTCGACCGCGCGGCCCAGGATCTGCTCGGGCGAGATGTAGCGCGGAGAGCCGAGGAGGTTGCCTGCGAACGTGCGCGATCCGGTCGGCAGCGTGGCGATGCCGAAGTCCATGATCTTCACGCTGCCGGTGTCGAGCACCATGATGTTCGCCGGCTTGATGTCGCAGTGCACGACATCGTGGCGATGCGCGAACGCGAGCCCGTCGGCGACATCGGCGGCGATGCGCGCGGCGCGCGCGGGCGGCATGACCACGCCGCTGTCGAGCACGTCGCGAAGCGAGCGGCCGTCGAGGAATTCCATCGCGATGTACGCGCAGTCCTCGCTCTCCCCCATGTCGTGGATGGTGACGATGTTCGGATGGTTGAGCCGCCCCGCGGACTTCGCCTCGCGCGCGAAGCGCTTGCGGAACGCCTCCGCCTCGATCGGGGACAGCCCGAAACCGAGCGTCTTCACCGCGACGATCCGGTCGATCAGCGGATCGCGGGCCTTGTAGACGACACCCATGCCGCCCCGCGCGAGCGTGTCGATCACTTCATACCGACCGACGCGTTCGACCCTCATCGTCACTTTCGCGTCGATCGCCGCGTGCACGGACAGGCGTTACAAGGTGTTCGGCTCGCGCGGGCGCGGCCTCGCTTGGTAGCATCGCCCAAGCCGACGTCCTGCCACGCGGTCGAACGCTCCCCATGCCACGCGATTCCATCGAAGCGGTCGGGCTCTCCGACGCGGGCGCCGTGCGCCAGTTCAACGAGGACCGCGTCATCGTCGATCCGGCGCATGGCGTCGTCGCGCTCGCCGACGGCATGGGCGGCCACCGCGCGGGCGATGTCGCGGCGCATCTCGCGGCGGAAATCGTGTGGACGAGCCTTCGTGCGCATGTCTCGGGGTCGAGCGAGGTCCAGCAATCGCCGCTGCTCGCGGTAAACGAAAGCATAAACCAAGCCAACCGCGCGATCCTCGAGGCGTCGAAGGGACACGTGACGCGCGAGGGCATGGGCACGACGCTTGCGGTCGCGCTGTTCCACGACAACAGCGTCGTCCTCGGCCACGTCGGCGACTCGCGCATCTATCGGCTGCGCGACGACGAGCTCAAGCTCCTGACGCGTGACGATTCGCTGGTGCGCGAAGCGGTCGACCAGGGGCTGATCGGCGCGTCGGACGCCGCGAGCTCGCACAACCGCAGCCTCGTGACCCAGGCGCTCGGCGTCGCGGACGTCGTCGACGCCAACCTCCGCACGCTCGACGCGCGTCCCGGCGACCTGTTCCTGCTGTGCTCGGACGGCCTCACCGACCTCGTCGAGCACGGCGACATCGAGCTGATCCTCGGCACGCTCGGCATCAACCTGCCGCTCGCGGCCCGTACGCTCGTGGACACGGCAAACGACAACGGCGGATACGACAACGTCTCGGTGATCCTCGCGCGCGTGCGAAGGCCCTTCCCCGCGGCATCGGGCGGCTGGCTCGCTCGCTTTCTCGCGCGCGTGCGCGGCGCGCGGCGCTGACGTGGCGAAGCTCGTCGTCAGCGCCGACGGCGCGGTCGTGCTGCAGCGATTCGTCGATCGCGAACGCGTGACGATCGGCCGCGAGCGTCACAACGACGTCGTCATCGACGATCCGGCCGTCAGCCGCGAGCACGCAGCGATCGCGGCCGTGGGCAACGATCACATCCTCGAGGACCTCGGCAGCGTGAACGGCACGCTGGTCAACGGCGTGCCGGTGCCGCGCCGCATCCTGCAGCACGGCGACGTCGTCGTGTTCGGCGCCTACCAGCTGCGTTATCTCAATCCGAAGGTCGCCGCCGACGTCGACCTCGAGCGGACGATGTTCATCCCCGGGCTCGCGGAGCGCGAGGCGAGCGACCCCGCGTCGCCGCCGCCGATCGAAGGCGAGCTGCCGCTGCCGGCGCGCGCGACGCCGCGCACCAATTTTCCCAGGGGAACGGCGTGGATGATGGCCGGGCCGCGCGCCGGCGACGTCGTCGAGCTCGACGCCGTCGTGTCGCTGTTCGGCAAGCCGTCCGAGCAATCGGCCGTCATCACCCGGCGCCCGCGCGGCTACTACGTCACGCACGTGAGCGGCCGCCGCTATCCGCGCGTGAACGGCCGGACGATCGGCAAGGAGCCGCTATTGCTGAAGCATGGCGACATCGTCGACGCCGGCAGCGAGAAGCTCGAGTTCTCGCTCGACGAGGCCGACCGCCAGAAGACTGCGCGGCGCAGGCGACCGTAGCGGCTCGGGGGCGCGCGCAGTGCAATGGCCGGTCGGAAGCGCACGCGCGCGCGGGCGACGGGACCGATCAATCGTCGGAACGAGCGTGTGATCCGTGCCGGCGTGCCGCGGGACGGCGCGCGCACGCGCCCGTGAACGGCTAGTCTTTCGCGCGCGGCGACGGCGCGGCGACGTCGGTCGCGCTATCGATCTCGTTCAGCGCCTGGTTGCACATCGACAGCGCGCGGCCGACCTGTCCGCCGGCGAGCGCATCGCGCACGGCGACGATCAGCGCGCGCAGCCGCTGCTCGTAGATCGCGCTCTCCTCGAGCTCGCGAAGCAGGCGTGCGACCTCGGCGGCGTCGTCGGTCGCCCGATTCACTTGGTCCATGCGGTCCATCCGGAGTCGTCGATGAGCAGCGACGCCATCGCGCACCGACGAGTATACGGCCGCGGGCACGGTTTCGCGTGCCGGGGAACTCTTGCGACGGCGCCGGGGTCGGACATGACAGCGTCATGATCGCCTGATAGATTGCATCGGAGGAGGAAACCGGCATGCCCATGCATGGATTCGACCGGGACGTGTCCGCCGCGCTCGGGTACGACGCCCGCTCCGACGTGCGCAAGGAACCGCGCGCGCGTCACGTGCCACCGCCGGGCGAGCGGGACGACGAATCGGCGACCGCCGCCGCCCTGGCGGGCCTGGTCGCCGACTGCTTCGATCGGCTCGCCGCGCCCTTGCGCGCGCGCATGCTCAGCCGGCTGCTGGCGTCGGCCGGTTCGCTCGCACTCGCGGTCATCGGCGGCGGCGCATTCGCCCACTACATCGCGGCGCGGGCGCGCCGCGGTCGGGTCGACGTGAGCGTCGACGACGCGTTGCGCACGACGCCGTCGCAGGTGTACGAGCTCGCCCGCTACGTCGAGCAGAGCGACCCGCGTTCGTTCCAGTCGCTCGTGCAGGAGCTGATCCCGATCGTCGAGGTCGCGAAAGGCGCTCCGGCGTAGCGGTGGCCAAAGAAAATGGCGCAGGGCTCGCGCCCTGCGCCACGCGTTGCGCCCGAGTCGCGTTACTTGCCGTCGCGATCCGAGTCGCCCGGCATCGCGCGCTCGACCGCGTCGCTCACGCGGTCCCACGAGTCGCGTACCGCGTACTTCGCGCGGTCCCACTCGAGGCGCGAGTTGCCGCGAACGCGCGTCCAGTCGCGCGACAGGTCGTCCTCGACCTCGTCGAACGAGCGGCCGTAGTACTGCGGGTATGCCGTGTAGCCGTGGCGGTACGCCGGCGCGTAGTCGTCGTACGTGTAGTCCGACGTGTAGTACGGACGGCTCGCGTAGGCATCGCGCCAATACGCATCCTCGACGGTCGGGTCGATCATTTCGGCGATGCCCTTGCCCGCGAGCCCGCCGGCGATCGCGCCGAGCGCCGCGCCGACGACCGTGCCAACGGGCCCGGCCACCGTGCCGGCCGCTGCGCCGGCGGCGACGCCGCCCGCTACGGCACCGAGCCCGGTGCCGACGGGATGCGAACCGGGCGCGCCGGTGATGGGATCGCGGTTCGCGTCGGGCGTCGGGTCGAGGCCACTGCCACTGCGACGGTCAGTCTGTTCCATGTCTGTTCTCCTGGTTCGTTCTTTGGATGCTGCGTCCGGCATTGCACACGCATTGCGCCGCGCGGGTAATCGGCTGCGCGCGAGAGACCGCGTAGGACCGCACCTACTGGGGCTGGGCCCGATCGCAAAGATCACGTTCGCCACGATGGTCGTCGCATTGATGCTCCCGCCCGCGGGGGCGATCGATGCGGACGCGGCCTTCGTTGCGGAGCTCGCGCGCGGCATCAACGCCTATCGCGCCGAGCACGGGCTGAAGACGCTTGCGATCGACGCGCGCCTGACGAGCCTTGCGCGCGAGCACAGCAGTGCGATGGCCAAGTCCCGTTCGATGAGCCACGCCGGCTTCGAGTCGCGCTTTCGCGCGTCGGGCTACCGCACGTGCGTCGAGAACGTCGGGTGGAATCTCCGCACGCCGGCGGCGCAGCTCGTCGCATGGCGGAACTCGCCGCCGCACGACCGCAACCTGCGCGACGCGCGCATCGACAAGTTCGGACTGGCCGAGCGCGACGGCTACGTGACGATGCTCGCCTGCGCGTGACTCAAGACGCCGTGAGCCAGCTCCGCACACGCGGGTGATCGAGCACGGCCGGATCCACGACAAAATGCGGACGTCGCCGCGCGAGCACGTCGACGATCGAGGCGAGGCCGATCGTCGCCATGTTGTGGAAGCACTCGTCGGTCCAGCACAGCGAGTGCGGCGTCACGATGACGTTGTCCATCGCCAGCAGCGGATTGGCCGGGTCGACGGGCTCCTGCTCGAACACGTCGACCGCGGCGCCGGCGATGCGCCGCTCGACGAGCGCCGCGATCAGCGCGCGCTCGTCGACGATCGGTCCGCGCGCCACGTTGATGAAGAATGCATCCCGGCGCATCTGCGCGAACTCGCGTTCGCCGATCAGATGCCGCGTGCCCGCATCGAGCAGGCAGCAGACGACGACGAAGTCCGACGTCCGCATGAGCTCGTCGAGCGGGACCTTGCGCGCCCCTAGATAGCCGAGCTCGACCGCGTGCACGTGGGGATCGGCAGCCACGAGCTGCATGTCGAACGTGCGCGCCATGCGCAGCAGCTCCTTGCCGATGCGCCCGGCGCCGACGACGCCGAGCGTGCGGTCGGTGAGGCCGATGCCCATGCGATCCATGCGCTCGTGCCAGCGACCGGTGCGCGTCAGGCGATCCTTCTCGAACAGCCGCCCGGCGAGCGAGAGCATGAACGTGAGCGCAATCGTCGCCACCGGCCGCGGCATCGCACTCGGCGTGTTGGTCACGATGACGCCGGCGGCGGTCATCGCCGGCACGTCGACCGAGTCGTAGCCGACGCCGTGGCGCGCCACGACGCGAAGCCGACAGTCGGCGCCCGCCACCGCGTCGGCCGTGACACGTGGCGTGTTGACGTAGATCGCGTCGTAGGCCGCGGCGTGCGACGCGTCGATCGCATCCACGCGATCCGGCAGGTACTCCCATTCGACGTGCGGCGCGTCGTCGAGGATCGCGAGCGCCGCGCGCCCGAACGCCGGCTCGCCGCGCGAATCGAGGATGTCGCGCGTGATGCCGACACGGAAGATCTCGCTCATTCGTCCCTTCCCCGGTCGAGGCGCTGCCTCAGCGTCGCGATGCCGCGCGAGAGCGCCTGCTGCAGCAGCAGGTGATCGATCCCGTACGCCATCATGCGAAAGCCGCGGCGTGCGAACAGCTCCGCGGACGCGTCGTCCGGCGCCAGGATGGCGGGCGCCTTGCCGTGCCGATCGCACGCGGCGAGGACACGATCCAACGCCGCCGCGAAGCGCGGGTGCGCGAAGTCGCCCGGAATGCCGAGGAAATTGGTCAGATCGAACTGTCCGATCCACAGCACGTCGATGCCCGGCACCGCGGCGATCGCCTCGACGTCCGCCAGGCCTTCGGCGGTCTCGATCTGGGCGATCACCAGCGTGCGCTCGTGCAGCGCGGCCATCTTCGCCACGACGTCGCCGCCGCCGAAGTCGTCGTGCGCGAACCCGAACGCGGCGCCGCGGCGTCCGGCCGGCGGGTATCGCGTGCACGACACGATGTGCCGCGCCTCCTCGGCCGACGCGACCATCGGAACCATCACGCCGAACGCGCCGACGTCGAGCGACCGCGCGATGAACGCATAGTCGCCACGCGGCACGCGCACCAGCGGGACGATCGGCAGGCCGCGGCAGAGCGCCATCCCGGTCTTCAGCGTCTCGAACCCCAGCCCGGTGTGCTCCATGTCGTAGAGCAGGTACTCGGCGCCGGCGTTGACACACAGCGCGGGCAGCGCCGCCGTGAAGCACTCGAAGGCCATCGCGCCGACCGCATGCCCGCCGGCCGCGAGCTGCCGCTTGACCGGATTCGGTCGTACGAGCGCCGTCATTGCCAGCGTACGCCGCCGACGATCATCACGACGAACATCAGCCCGAACAGCAGCGTCGGCACGGCGAGCACCGCCGCGAGTGCGACGGCAGGCAGCTTCTGCCCGCGGCGAGCGAGCGCGCGGCTGCCGAAGACGACGACGGCGAGGCCGCCGAGCAGCGCGACCCACAGGACGATGTTGAACGACGAGACCGATCCGTCCGCGATGCCGATGAAGAAGAAGGCGACGGCGATCACCGCCGCCACTACGCAGACGCCCCACAGAATGCGGAACAGCATCGCCCCCCCCTTGCGAGCCCGCCTGGACGATCGCGCCGGGCGCACGGCGAACCGCGACGCAACGGCCGCCTCGGCCCTAGTCTACTGCCATCGCATCCGCCACATGGCACGCCGTATCGCGAGCGGCGCAGTGGCGCCCCGGGGCGTAGCGCTTCCGACCGCCGGACGCCGTTTCGCCGACAGCGCGCGCGGGCAACAGCTGCGACCATCGCAACTCCTCTTTCCGGCGACCCGCGCGTTCGCGGTCGCCCCGATCCTTGAACGAGCCTTCGCTGTTCGCCCTCGGCTGCATCGTCGTCGGACTGCTGCTGATCGCGATGACGCTCGGCGGCTCGTTCATCGCGCGCCTGCCGCTGTCGGCGGCGATGCTCTATCTTTGCGTCGGCTGGGCGATCGGACCGAACGGCCTGCGCCTGCTGGAGCTCGATGCCACGCGCGACGTGCTGCTGATCGAGCGGCTGACGGAGATCGCCGTGCTGATCTCGCTGTTCACCGCCGGGTTCAAGCTGCGTCTGCCATGGCGCGACCCGCGCTGGCGAATTCCGGTGCGCCTCGCGTCGCTGTCGATGCTCGTGACGGTGGCCGCCATGACGGCGATCGGCGTCGGGCTCCTCGATCTCCCGCTCGGGGCGGCGGTGCTCCTCGGCGCGATCCTTGCGCCCACCGATCCCGTGCTCGCGTCCGACGTGCAGGTCTCGGATGCCGACGACCGCGATCGCCTGCGCTTCGGCCTGACCGGCGAAGGCGGGCTGAACGACGGCACCGCCTTCCCGTTCGTCATGCTGGGCCTCGGCCTCCTCGGCGTTCACGAGCTCGGCGCGTGGGGGACGCGCTGGTGGCTCGTCGACGTCGCCTGGGCCACGGCCGGCGGCATCGCGATCGGCTTCGTCGTCGGCGCGCTGATCGGTCGCCTCGTGCTGCATCTGCGCCTGCGCCACCGCGAGGCGCTCGGCGCCGACGAGTTCATCGCCTTCGGCACGATCGCGCTCGCGTACGGATTGGCGCTCGTCACGCACACGTATGGCTTCCTTGCCGTCTTCAGCGCGGGACTCGCGCTGCGCGGCATCGCCGACTCGTCGACGCAGGATCCCATGGCCATCGCACGCGCGGCGTCGAACGAATCGGCGGCGGACGCGCAGCGCGTTCCGGCGTCGATGATGAGCGCCGTGCAGCGTTTCAACGAGCAGCTCGAGCGCTTCGGCGAAGTGGCCGTCGTCGTCGCCGTCGGCGCGCTGCTCGCGACGATCAGTCTCCCGCGCGAGGCGCTCTGGCTCGTGCCGTTGCTTTTCCTCGTCGTGCGGCCGCTCAGTGTGTACGCGGGACTGGCCGGGGCGGATGCGAGCCCGATGCAAAAACGGATGATGGCCTGGTTCGGCATCCGCGGCATCGGCTCGATCTATTACCTGATGTATGCGATCCGGCACGAGATCGACGCCGACCTCGCGCAGCGGCTGCTCGGGCTCACGCTCGCCGTCGTCGTGACATCGGTCGTGGCCCACGGCATCTCGGTGACGCCGCTGATGAACCGCTACGAGCGGCTGCGCAATCGGACGCGCCACGCGGGACGCGAGCGCGGGCGCTGAAGGGCGTGCGCGCGGGCCGTCACGCGCGAATCTTTCCGCGTGCCGCCTTGATCTCGCCGCGCCGCACCTTTTCGTCGACGCGCCGACGCTGCGAGGCCCTCGTGGGCCGCGTCGGCTTGCGGGTCGGCGTCGGGTCGGCCACGGAGTCGACCAGCGACTGCAGCCGCGCCGTCGCGTCGGCGAGGTTGCGGTCCTGCGTCCTGAAGCGCTGCGCCTTGATGACCAGGACGCCGTCCTCGGTGAGGCGCCGATCGCGAAGCGCCAGCAGGCGCGCCTTGACCTCGTCGGGCAGCCGCGACGACGCGACGTCGAAGCGAAGGTGCACGGCGGACGCGACCTTGTTCACGTTCTGGCCGCCGGCGCCCTGTGCGGCCACCGCGGTCCACGCGATATCGGCGGGGTCGATGACGATCGGCATGCGCTGTCGGGCCTGGGCGGCGCAAGAAAAAAGCCCCGCGCACGGGGCTTTTCGCGAGCGCGACGACATCAGACGGGCAGCTTCTCCCGCTCGTCGGCGTGCGTGGGCGTCTCGCGCGTGTTGAGCGGCGGAACCGGCTGCGGCGGCGCCTTCACGACGTCGTCCGCGATCGCCGGCTCCTTGTCCGCCTCGACCTTCCGCGCCTTCCTGAACCAGCCTGCATAGTCATGACACATGATCGCCTCCTTCGCGTACCGCAGCGGCTCGCCCCCCGCCCTCCGGCTCGATGCCCTGCGGGTTCATGCTACGCCCGCGTCGACGGACGTCAAGCCGGTGGCGGCAGGGGCGTCAGCGGCGGCGCTGGTCGCGCTCGTCGTCGATGCCGAGCAGCTCGTTCTTCCGCGCGAGGAACGCTTCGGCCATCTCGCGGCGCTGACGGTCGTCGAAGTGCTCGCCGATCGCCTCGAAGAATTCGCTCTCCTCCTCGTCGATGTGGTGATCGAGCATTTCCTTCAGCACCGTCGCATGCGCCTTCCAGGCGTCGCTGGCGGCGAGCTCGGTCTTCGACAGCCGCTCGAGCAGCACGTCGACGAGGCTGTGCTCGACGAATCCCTCGTTGCCGAGGTCCTTCGCTTCACCGGCGCGGCGCACCTTCACCATCGCCTGGTAGACGACCGCCTCCTCGGCACGCGCGTGCGCGGTGAGAAGCGGCTTCAGCGTGGCGAACAGCGATTTCCGCGTGCGCGCGTCGCGGGCTTCCGCCATCTGCTCGACCAGCGCGCGCACTTCGCGGTGATCGGCCTGCAGCGCCGCTCGAATGTCGGTAGCGGCATCCGCCGGAAGCCACGACTTGATCCTGTCCAGAACGTCCATGAGATTGTCCCCGGTTGAAATCCCGACAATGTAGCGTGGCTCGGCGTGACCGGCTGTCCCCTCGCGGCGCGCCTCGCTGTAGGAGACGGGCTACGACGCACGTGCCGGCGCTTCGCCAGCCGACCGCGACGGCAACTTCGCAAGCGCGCGGGGCACGCCCTGCGAGCGGTATAGTAGGAACGTCGCGCTGCACGGTGCGCAATGCCAACGACGACGTCGCGCACCACGCGCGGCGTGCACGAGAACTCGCCCAGAGCAGGAGTTGCCGATTGGACCATCCCGCCGCAGCGCGCGCGTTCTCGAGCGTGAAAGCGCCGTCGCAGCGGCTCGAGCGCGATCGCAGCCTCCTCGCCGTCATCGATCTCCAGGCGAAGCTCACCCCGCAGATCGCCGACGCGGATGCCCTGCTCGAGCGGGTGCGCGCGCTCGTCGCCGCGGCGCGTCGGCTCGACATTCCGATCATCGCCACCGAGCATTGCGCCGAGCGCCTGGGGCCGCTGGTCGATCCCGTCGACACGATGCTCGCGCCGCACGAGCGCTTCGCCAAGACGCGCTTCGCCGCGACCGATCACGCGCCGTTCGCCTCGATGGTGGCGCGCACCGCGCGTACGCAGGTCGTCGTCGCCGGTGTCGAGGCCCACGTGTGCGTCATGCAAACCTCGCTCGGCCTGCTCGCGTCCGGCTACGACGTCTATGTCGTCGGCGATGCGGTGGGTTCGCGAGCCCCGCGGCAGGCGGATCGCGAGTACGCGCTGTCTCGGATGGCACGTGCCGGTTGCTCGATCGCGGGCACCGAGACGGTGCTGTTCGAATGGGCCGGCGGCGGGCACGATCCCGCGTTCCGCGACATGCTCGCGCTCGTGAAGGCGCTGCCCTAGCGCGACATCGAGCGGGCCTCGCGATCCGCTCGGCAGGCTTCGCGTTTCATTCACGCGCGGCGAGGCGCGTGCGGGCGAACCGTCGCCTAGCGCAGGTACGCGAGCCCGGGCGCGCCAGCGTGACGACGCACGAGCAGCTCGTCGATCGCCCGCATCTCGCCCGCGGGAACCGCCTGCAGCCAGCGCACCTCGCCGCCGACCAGCGTCGCGATCGCGGCGCCGTCGCGATAGACGATGCGGTTGCCGGCAAGCGCCGGCACCTTGTCGCCCGGCAGCAGGATGCCGACGAGATTCAATGGATCGGCCGCGCTCACGGCGACGAGCACGTTGGCATGCGGCGCGCGACGCGTCTCGCGCAGCGCCTGCACCGCTTCGGGCAATGCGAACTGCTCGCCCGTGATCCCGGCGACGAACCGCCCGCCGCGCACGTCGCCGCGCGCTTCCAGCCGGCGCAGCACCCGCAGCAGCTCGCGCCACGGCGGCAACCAGGCGCCTTCGCGCTGCAGCAGCCGCCAGAAGACGACGCCATAGCGACGCAGCAGCGCGAAAGCGATCGATTCGAGGGTCTCGGGATCGACGTCGCGATCGGCCGGCTCGCGCGCGGGCGCGCGCTTGACGAGCGACCAGCGGCCCGCGTCCTCGATGCCCGACAGGCTGCGCCGCGCGCGGCGGCGACCGGCGAACGGCTTGCGCTTGTTCGACGGCGTCAGCAGCGCGCGCAGGCCGGCGAAGCTGTCGGATGCGCACATGCCGGCCA
>Ga0307413_10000700_pt1 | contig 11495 bp, 15 predicted proteins | sample DK1Ometagenome_3_FD_203714 | JGI IMG/M metagenome (GOLD analysis project Ga0307413, IMG submission 203714) | Maize rhizosphere microbial communities from greenhouse at UC Davis, California, United States - DK15-O-2 | ecosystem: Host-associated > Plants > Roots > Rhizosphere > Soil | place: USA... | reverse complement strand
ACACGTGCGGCGGTAGGGCGGCGAGTTCGCGACGCTGCGACACCCATCCCCATGCCGGGCTGCATCAGCAGGAATGGCGCCGCGACCGAGCCGAGGCCGACGATCAGGGCGGGACCGATAGCGGGGCGGGCGATCCATGCGGAGCCCCAAGCTGCGAGCAGCAAGGCGGCGAACGCGATGCCGATCAGGTAGTGGGCCGTCCATCCGATCAGCCGTTCGCCGCGTACGGGGCAGGACGTCGCGATCGATTCGTGACGGAAGCGGCCGTTCGTCATGTGGCCGAGCCAGCGGCCGAGCAGGCCATAGTCGGGCTGCGCAAAGCCGAGCAGCGGGCTCCGCGCGATCCCCCACAGGTCCATGACCGCCGTGGCGCCGACGCCGACGAGGAGCGTGCATGTCAGGTAGTCCAATCGTTTCTCCAGATTTGCCTGCATCAGGCGACGGTGCTAGCGTGCAACTTCAAGTCGACTTAAAGTCAAGGGGGGGTCGCAAATGGACATCGGCGAGGTGGCGCAGCGCGCCCGCCTTACTGCCTCGACACTGCGGTTCTACGAGGAAAAGGGGCTGATCCGGTCGGTGGGCAGGCGGGGCCTGCGCCGTCAATTCAACCCGGACACCCTGGAGCGGCTCGCGCTCGTCGCACTGGGGCGTTCCGCGGGCTTTTCGCTGGAAGAGATCGCCAACATGTTCGCGGCCGATGGGTCGCCGCGGATCGACCGACGCGTCCTCGCCAACAAGGCGCGCGAGGTCGACCGGAAGATCCGCAAATTGAGTGCGGTGCGCGACGGGCTACGGCACGCGGCCGCGTGCCCGGCGAAAAGTCACATGGAATGCCCGACGTTCCGCCGGTTGCTGAGCAAGGCGATGCGGGCAAATCGCATGTGAAATCCGATCGCGCGCGAGCTAACGGGCGGAATGCCCGGTGAGCTTCACTTCGACCTTCTCGTTTTCTTCGAGCCCCGCGTAGTACTCGCGCAGGATCGCGAGCACTTCCGGGCGCGAGAATTCCTGCGGCACGGCGCTCCCTTCGGAGAGCCACTTGCGCAGCTTCGTGCCCGAGACGAGTAACCGGTCGGCGTCGTCGTGCGGACATGTCCGTGCGGACGCCATGCCGCCGCAGCGGTAACACCAGAATGTCCAGTCGATCTTGAGCGGCTGGATCGCCAGCGCTTCGCGCGGAATCTCGTCGAAAATGCGATGCGCGTCGAACGGGCCGTAATAGCTGCCGACGCCCGCGTGATCGCGGCCGACGATCTGATACGAGCAGCCGTAGTTCTGGCGGAACACCGCGTGCAGCAGCGCCTCGCGCGGTCCCGCATAGCGCATGTCGAGCGGATAGCCTGCCTGCACGACCGTGCCGGGCCGAAAATACCGCTCGATGAGAACCGAGATCGCTTTCGTGCGCACCCCCGCCGGAATGTCGCCCGGCTTGAGATTGCCGAGCAGCGAGTGGACGAGCACCCCATCGCAAATCTCGATGGCGATCTTCGCCAGGTACTCGTGCGACCGGTGCATCGGATTACGCGTCTGGAAGGCGGCGACGCGCGTCCAGCCCAGGCGCTCGAATTCGGCCCGCGTCTGCGCCGGCGTCATGAACAGCGCGCCGTACTGCCGCGCGAAGCCGCCGTCGGAGACGACGCGTACGGGGCCCGCGAGGTTCACGTCACCCTGGTGCATGACCATCTGCACACCGGGATGCCCCGCGTCCGTCGTCCGAAACACGGACATGCACTCGTGTGCTTTGTCGATGCGGTAATGCTCGTTCACCGTCATCAGCGCGAGCACGGAATCGTCGTCCGGGTCGATCAGCGCGATCTCGCCGCCGTTGGCGATGGCGCGCGCGGTCTGCGCATCGGTCGACAGCGTGATCGGAATCGGCCAGAAGGTGCCGTCGCTCGTCCGCATGTCGTCGCATACGCCGGTCCAGTCCGCGCGCGACATGAAGCCGTCGAGCGGCGTGAACCCGCCGAGGCCCATCATGATGAGGTCGCCCTTTTCCCGGGAACTGACCGTGAGCCGTGGCAGCGTATGCGCGCGGCGCACGGCTTCGGCCGCGTCGGCGGGGGCGAGCGCGAGGGGCCGCAGTCCGCGGCCTCCGTGCGGAGGAACGAGCGTGGACATCGCAGGCGACACTAACACGCGGTCACCGTGCCGCCCATGAAATCGATCAATGGGCCGATAGGTGGAATCGATTGTGGAAGCGGAGCCGTGTCCACGATAATGCAACGATGACGATCGCAAGACGAATGGCGTCCACGATGGCGCGATCATGAAGGTCGGCATCGTTTCCGACAGTCACGACCGCGCCGACATGCTGGCCGCTGCAGTGCAGCAGGCGAAGGCGCAGGGCGCCGAGGCGATCGTCCATTGCGGCGACCTGATCGGCGCGCAAACCGTGCGCCCGGCACTGAAGCTCGGGCTCCCGGTGCATCTGATCCACGGCAACAACGTCGGCGACGTACAGATGCTGCATAGCGTCGCGCAGGGGAGCGACGGCTTGCTGCAGTATCACGGCGGCGATGCGCGCCTCGCCTTGGGCGGGCGGCGCGTCTTCGTCGTCCACTATCCCGACTACGCGTACGCAATGGCGTGCACCGGAGATTGGGATGTCGTCTGCTGCGGACACTCGCATCTCGCCGAGACCCGGCAGGTCGCCAATGTCAAAGGGGAAGCGACATGGCTCGTCAATCCGGGCACTGTCGCCGGTCTCGCGGCGCCGCCGACGTGGATGCTGGCCGACCTCGGCGCCCTGCGGTTCGACCTGCATACGCTGCGCCTATAGGCACATAGCGATTTTTTAGCGCGCGAACGTCGCTTCCGCTCGTAGAATTCGCCGCGAGGAGGGTTCCATGCTGAGCGTCAATCCGTTCGCCGTCGCGGGCGCGTCGTTGCCTGCCGGCTTCCTGCAGGGGTTCCTGGTGGTGATGGTCCTGGCCGTGTTGGCCGGGACGCTCTTCGACATCGTCCACAAGGGCAGCGCCAAATATTTCTTCGCCAACCTGCGCAAGTCGAAGGACAGGCGCCGCGAGATCGGGAGCGGCGAGCGGATCTCGATCGCCGTGCAGACCGCGGTCGTGGACGTGCTCGCCTCGGGCGAGTTCTGCAGCACGAAGCGCCGGGTGGCGCACCTGCTCGGCATGTATGGATTCATTTTCTACGTGGTGGCCACGGCGGTGATGGTATTCGGCTACTCCACGGACGCTGCGTCCACGCCGGGGATCTGGCCGGCGCTGTGGTGGATCGGCGCGCTGATGGTACTGGTGGGCGGCTACTGGTTCTGGTTCTTCATCCGCGTGGACGTCGCTGCGGAGGGCCATTCGCCCTGGCGGCTGGCGAAGGCGGATCTCTTCGTCCTGTCGCTGCTCGCGAGCGTGACGCTCGGGGTCATCTGGGCCGCAACCGGCGGCGCCGTGGGCCTGCTCTTCTGGCTCTACATCCTCGCGACCATCGTGCTCTTTGGCGGCGTGCCGTGGTCGAAGTTTGCGCACATGTTCTTCAAGCCGGCGGCCGCATTCGAAAAACGGGTCTCGAGGGCGAACGGGACCGCCGCGAATCTGCCGACGCAGACGCGCGACGATCCCGAGCAGCAGAAGCGGCACTCGATGGAGCTGCTGCGCGACGCGCCGATGGACATGGGCCTCGGCATCAAGCGCGAAGCGCCCCGCCACTACTAGAACGCCAGGCTCGATCGGAACAGCTCAAAGGAGCGGATTCAATGCCTACCTTCGTCTACATGACGAGGTGCGACGGATGCGGACACTGCGTCGACATCTGTCCCTCGGACATCATGCATATCGACGAGACCTATCGCCGCGCTTACAACATCGAGCCGAACATGTGCTGGGAGTGCTACTCCTGCGTGAAGGCTTGTCCGCAGCATGCGATCGATGTGCGCGGCTATGCGGATTTCGCCCCGCTCGGCCACAGCGTCCGTGTCGATCGCGACGAGCGCAAAGGCACGATCGCCTGGAAGATCAAGTTCCGCGACGGCACCGAAAAAAACTTCCTGTCGCCGATCACGACGAAGCCGTGGGGCACGGCGATTCCCAAGCTCGCCGAGGTTCCCGCACCCAGCCAGGAACTGCGCGACAGCCAGCTCCTGTACAACGAGCCGAAATACATCCGCCTCGATGACGGCGGCCTGCGTTCGCTCGCGGACGCCGGCCTCAAGCTCGCGAAAGGCGTGTACTACTGATGGCCTACAAAACGATCATCGAAGACGACATCGACATTCTGGTCGTTGGTGGAGGTCTCGGCGGCACGGGTGCCGCATGGGAAGCGAGGTTCTGGGGCCAGGACAAGAAGATCGTCATTGCCGAGAAGGCCAACATCGACCGGTCCGGCGCGGTCGCCCAGGGGCTGTATGCGATCAACTGCTACATGGGCACCCGCTGGGGCGAGAACAATCCCGAGGACCATGTCCGCTACGCTCGCATCGACCTGATGGGGCTGGTGCGGGAAGACCTGCTGTTCGACATGGCGCGTCACGTCGACTCCACCGTGCATCAGTTCGAAGAGTGGGGCCTGCCGATCATGAAAAACCCGAAGACCGGGCGCTACCTGCGTGAAGGGCGGTGGCAGATCATGATCCACGGCGAGTCCTACAAGCCCATCGTGGCCGAGGCCGCCAAGAAGTCGGCCGACAAGGTCTTCAACCGCATCTGCGTCACGCATCTGTTGATGGATGAAAGCAGGCCGAACCGCGTTGCCGGCGCCGTCGGCTTCAACGTTCGCACGGGCAACTACCACGTCTTCAAGGCGAAGACGGTGATCTGCGGCGCGGGCGGCGCCTCCAACATCTTCAAGCCGCGATCGACAGGCGAAGGTGCCGGACGCACCTGGTATGCGCCGTGGTCGTCCGCGTCCGCGTACGGGCTCATGATCGACGCCGGCGCGAAGATGACGCAGATGGAAAACCGGATCGTGCTCGCGCGCTTCAAGGACGGTTACGGGCCGGTCGGCGCGTACTTCCTGCACCTGAAGACGTACACGCAGAACGCACTGGGCGAAGAGTACGAATCCAAGTGGTTTCCGGCGCTGCAAAAAATGGTCGGCAAGGAGTATCTCGACCCGGAAGCCTCGCACCTGACCCATCGGCCGATCCCGACCTGCCTGCGCAACCATTGCATCATCAGCGAAGTCGCCGCCGGCCGCGGCCCGATCCACATGGTGACGATGCAGGCCTTCCAGGACCCTCATCTGGAAGAGGTCGGTTGGGAAAACTTCCTCGGCATGACCGTGGGCCAGGCGGTGCTGTGGGCCGCCACCGACGTGGATCCCAAAAACGAGAATCCCGAGCTGACGACGTCCGAGCCTTACGTCATGGGTTCGCACGCGACGTGCTCGGGTGCGTGGTGCTCGGGTCCCGAGGACGTCTCGCCGCCCGAGTATTTCTGGGGCTACAACCGCATGACGACGGTGGAAGGCTTGTTCGGCGCGGGCGATGCGGTCGGCGGCACGCCGCACGCCTTCTCGTCCGGCTCGTTCACCGAAGGCCGGCTCGCGGCGAAGGCAGCCTGCAAGTACATCGACGACGGAAAGGGCGAAGGCGTCGTCGTGTCGGATGCGCAGATCGAACGACGCCGCAAGGAGATCTACAAGCCGCTCGAGCATTACCGGATCTACCGCAATGCGGTCGTGGCGGGCACGGTCAACCCGCACTACATCAATCCGCAGCAGGGACTGGACCGCCTGCAGAAGCTGATGGACGAGTATTGCGGCGGCTATACGGTCGGCTACATGACGAACGAGAAGCTGCTGAACATCTGCCTCAAGAAGCTCGCGCTCATGGAGGAGGATCTCGAGAGCGTGGCCGCGAAGGACCTGCACGAGCTGCTGCGCGCCTGGGAGCTCAAGCATCGCCACCGGGCGGCGGAGTGCGTCACGCACCACACGCTGTTCCGCAAGGAGACGCGCTGGCCGGGCTACTATTACCGAGGCGATGTCATGAGAGTGGACGACGAGAACTGGCATGTGCTGACCGTATCGCGTCGCGATCCGGAAACCGGCGAATACACGATGGAAAAGGCGCCCTGCTATCACCTGGTTGCGGAGGAGGAGCAGACCAGCCGCGATGACACGGAGCAGAAGCTGCCGGCGTGAACATCGTCGAAAGGACCGACGAAGAGATACGCGCCATCGCCGATCCCCTGTGGCGCGATCTGCTCACGTACTCCAACGAGGGCAGGTACGGCGAGTTCGTCCAGAAGTTCGCCAAGTCCCTGGCGCTTGCCATGAATCAGGTCGTCGTCAATCACCAGTTCGCCAACAGCGAGCTTGCGAGGAACCTGTCCGAAGATGCCGACTATCTCGGGATCATCCGTCGCGGCGAGCACGTGACCGTTCTCTACCGGCAGCGGAGCACGAAGAAGCCGGGCGAATGGCTCGGCAGGCTCGTTCTCGGCTACGAAGACGGCGAAGTGCGCATCTTCGCGGCGTCCATTTTCTGAGCGGACGCTGACTCGGCATGCGTGAAGCCATCCAGGACGGCAAGTTCGTCGAGCTCACCTACCAGGTCACCGACCGGAAGTCGGGCCACGTCCTCACCTGTGTCGAATTCCCGCTGGGCTACGTGCACGGACACAACGAGATCCTCGCCACTTCGGTACACGACGAGCTCGCAGGCAAGTCCGCCGGTGACGTGATCGAAGTACCCATCGACGGCAATCGAATCTTCGGCCCGAGGGACGAGTCGCTGGTGTTCACCGATCGCATCGAGAACGTTCCCGAAGAGTATCGGCAGGTCGGCACGTCGATCCTGATGGAAAACGCCAGCGGCCATACGCACAGCTTCATCGTGACGCGGATCGACGACGGGACACTGACGGTCGACGGCAACAATCCGCTTTGCGGCAGGGAGATCGTCTTCAGGCTCGAGATACTGACGGTGCGCGACGCAACCGGCGAAGAGATGAAAGGGTGAAGGATGAGCGAGAACAAACCCGTCACGAAGGTCCCCGACGGACACACGCGCTTTTATACGACGCGCCAGAAGGCGCCGAGCGAAAAGGGATTCGTCGGCTACGAAACCGTGTGGAAGCCGTTCCAGAAGGAAGTCGAGTACAAGACGCCGAAGGCGCCGTAGGCGGCCGCATCGGCTGTGCTTTAATAGGTCTCCAGAAGGGGGCCGGCATGGCGGACCGACGCCTCCGCGTGTTCCACGCGGTCGCAAAGCATTTGTCTTTCACGAAGGCGGCGGATGCGCTCTGCATGACGCAGCCCTCCGTCACCGCGCAAATCAAGCAGCTCGAGGAGCACTTCGGCGCGCGGCTGTTCGATCGGACGCTCGGCCGCATTGCGCTCACGCCCGCCGGCATCGTCGCGCTCGACTACGCGGAGCGGATCCTCGCCTTGTCGGCTGAGCTCGACGCGCGGATGCGCGACATGAGCGGCAAGGAAGCCGGTCCGCTGTTGATCGGCGCGAGCACGACGATTGCCGAATATCTGCTCCCGCGGATCCTGGGCGAGTTCAAGGCCGTGCACCGAACCGTCGTCCCTCGTCTTTTCGTCGGCAATTCGGAAGCGGTGCAGGAGCGCGTGGCCGAACGCACGCTCGATCTCGGATTCATCGAGGGCGACTCGCACCTGGCGTCGCTCGTTACCGACGTCTGTTGCGAGGACGAGCTGCAGGTGGTCTGCGCGCCGTCGCATCCGCTCGTCCGCGCGGGCGCCGTCCCGGCCGCCGCGCTTGCCGAGCACGCCTACGTGAGCCGCGAGGCGGGCTCCGGCACCCGCGAGGTGATATCCAACTATCTGCAGAAATGCGGACTGGCGCCCGATGCGCTCGACGTCGTCATGGAGGCGAGCAGCCCCGAAGCGCTCAAGGGGCTCGTTGCCACCGGCATCGGCTTCGCCATCATGTCGCGCGCGACGGTGTCGAGCGAGTTGCGCAACGGATCGCTCGTCTGCATGCCGCTCGCCCCGCCGCTGCTGCGCAACCTGTCGGTCGTCTATCCGAAGGAGCGCATGCAGTCGAAGCTGGTCGGCGCGTTTCTTCAATTCGCCAAAGCGGAGCTCGCCGCCGAGCGACCCGTTGCGCCGCGGAACGACGCACCCCGAGTGGCGATCAACGCGCGCTAGCGTTGCGCCAGACGCTTGGCACGTGATGAGCTCGGAGACCGCGGTCACTTTTCCCGTGCGCATCTGGCGCGGCGACGCCGGCGGCCGGTTCGAGTGCTACGACGTGCCGCGGCATGCGTCGCAGACGGTGCTCGACGTCGTGACGCACGTGCAGCGCCACGTCGATCCGTCGCTCGCGTATCGCTATGCCTGTCGCGTCGGCATGTGCGGCTCGTGCGCGATGACCGTCAACGGCAAGGCGCGCTGGACGTGCCGCACCCACGTGGACACCGTCGCGGCGGGCGGCATGCTCGAGATCGCGCCGCTCAACCACCTGCCGATCGTGCGCGACCTGGTCGTCGACATGACGCCGTTCTTCGACAAGTGGGCCGCGGCGAAGGGCTCGTTCGCGCCGACGGCGACGCGGCGTGACGATTTCGCGCGCGTCGCGCCGCAGTCGAAGGCGCGGCGCGCGATCGACGCGACGATCGAATGCATCGGCTGCGGCGTGTGCTACGCGTCGTGCGACGTCGTCGGGTGGAAGCCCGGCTACCTGGGGCCGGCGGCGCTGAACCGGGCGTGGACGCTGGTCAACGACGTTCGCGACGGCGCGGCGCTCGAGCGGCTGCGCGCCGTCGCCGGTGACGGTGGCTGCCAGTCGTGCCACACGCACCAGTCGTGCACCGAGCGCTGTCCCAAGCATCTGACGCCCACGGCGTCGATCGCAGGCCTCAAGCGGCGCGTGGCGATCGCGGCGATCAAGGGTCAGTTGTGAGCGGAGCCCGCTTCGCCGTGTCCGGCACCGGGGATTCGCCCGTGATCCCGCCCGGCGTGCAAACCGGCGTCCGCGCCGCCGCGTGGCGCTTCGTGTTGCAGCGCGCTTCGGCAGCCGTGCTCGCCGTCTGTGTCGTCGTGCATCTCGTGTCGATCGTATACGCGGTGCGCAGCGGACTGTCGGCGGAAGCGATCGTCGCGCGCATGCACGCGAATCCGGTGTGGCCCGCGTTCTACGCAATTTTCGTCGTCGCCGTTGCCATCCACGCACCGCTCGGTCTGCGCGCGATCGCCGACGAATGGCTAGGCCTGCGCGGCTTCGTGTTCGACGCGGTGCTGGCGCTGTTCGCGCTCGTGCTGCTGAGCGGCGGGTTGTACGCTGTTCGAGCGCTGGCGGGCTGACGCGCGTGCAGACAACCAGCACCGGAACGGCGACGCGCGACCACGAGGCGCCCATGCGAGCGCGCCGAAACGACTTTCGCGCGCGCGGGCACGCCGCCTGGTGGTCGTTTCTCGTTCACCGGATATCCGGTCTCGTGCTGGTGCTGTTCCTCCCGGTGCATTTCTTCGTGTTGTCGCAGGCGCTGTCGCGCCCGGCTCAGTTGAACGACTTCCTCGCCTGGACGCGGGCTCCGGGCGTCAAGGCGGCGGAAACGCTGCTGGTGCTCGCGCTCGCCGCGCATCTGGCAGGTGGCGTACGATTGCTGCTGGTGGAATTCGTCGGCTGGCGCGCCGAATGGCAAAAGACCGCGCTCGCGCTCGCGGGCGCCGCGGCGGTCGCCTATGCGCTGCTGTTCGCGCTCAATGGCTGACTCGAGGCAATCATGACGCTCCGCATCGATCCCCGTCGCGTCGAAGACGCCGCCAAGGAACTCTACATCCGCGCGCTCAAGATGCTGCCGCCGGACATCAAGCGTGGCTTCGATGCGCTGGTCGCGCGGGAAACCGACACGACGGCGAAGTCGGTGCTCGGCGTGATGGTGCGCAACATCGCGGTGGCGGAAGAGACCGACAACCTGCTTTGCCAGGACACCGGTCTGCCGATCTACAACGTGACGATCGGCCGCGATGTCGTGGTCGACGGGGTCGCGCTGAAGGCCGCGATCAGGCGCGGCTGCGAGCGCGCGACGCGCGAGCATCCGCTGCGCTCGTCGGTCGTGCATCCGCTGACACGGCGCAACGAGCATACGTCGTGCGGCGAGGGCATTCCGGTGATTCATGTCGACTTCACCGATGCGTTCGACGGCCTGCGCATCGACATGATCCCGAAGGGGTCGGGTTCCGAGAACAATTCGTGGCTGCGGATGGCGATTCCAGCCGAGGGCGTCGACGCGATCAAGCGCTTCGTCATCGACTGCGTGCTGGATGCGGGGGGCAAGACGTGCCCGCCGACGATCGTCGGCGTCGGTGTCGGCGGCACGGCAGACCTGTGCGTGCATCTCGCGAAGCGCGCCGCCACGCGGCCGCTCGGCACGCCGTGCGCCGATCCCGAAGGCGCGGCGCTCGAGCGCGAGTTGTCGCAGGCGGTGAACATGCTGGGTGTGGGGCCGCAGGGTCTCGGTGGCGATTCGACGGCGTTCGCCGTGCACGTCGAGCTCGCCGCCACGCATATCACGATGAATCCGGTGGCCGTCAACATGCAATGCCATTCTGCGCGGCGCGCGAGCGCGCTGTTTACCGAGACGGGCGTCGCGTATGGGTATTGACCGGCACGGGTACGTCCTCGCATGTTCCTCGGCCACTTCGGCGTAGCGTTCGCCGCGAAGCGCGTCGCGCCGAGGCCGTCGCTCGGCACTGCGGTGCTTGCCGTGCAGTGGGCCGACCTGATCTGGCCGTTGTTCGTGCTGCTCGGCATCGAGCACGTCGCTATCCGGCCGGGCATCACCGTCGTCACGCCGCTCGAGTTCGTCTCGTACCCGTATTCGCACAGCCTGGTCGCCGATGCGATATGGGCCGCGCTGTTTGCCGGCACGTACGGAACAATCCGAAAAGACTGGCGCGGCGCGGCGTGGCTCGCCGCGCTGGTTCTCTCCCATTGGGTGCTCGACGCCGTCTCGCATCGCCCGGACATGCCGACGTGGCCGGGAGGACCGTTGGTCGGCGCCGGCCTGTGGCATTCGCTGCCGGCGACGTTGATCGTGGAATTCGCCCTGTTGGCCGCCGGCATCGCACTGTACGTCCGCGCGACTCGCGCACGCGACATGCTCGGCGGAATACTGCTGTGGACGTTCGCCATCACGCTGGCGGTTCTCTATCTGGGCGCCGTATTCGGGCCGCCGCCACCCGGCGTTCGCGCGCTGGCCGCGACGGGCCTCGCCGGCTGGCTGTTCGTCGCATGGGCGTACTGGATCGATCGCCACCGCACGCTCGCGGCGGCGGCATGAGGAAGACATTCACGACATGGCGCATCACGACCTGACACTGCCGGTCTCCGAAGAAGCGGTCCGCCGCCTGCGCGTCAACGACACCGTCACACTGCAGCGGACGCTTTACGGCATTCGCGACGCGACCCAAATCGCAATGTTCGACAAGGGTCGAGCGACGCGCTTCGATCTCGAGGGTCACGCGGTCATCCACACGGCGCCCAACGTGAAGAAAGTCGCGCCGTCGGCGGCAAATCCCACCGGCTACGCACCCGTGTGCATCGGCACGACGACGTCGAT
>Ga0307413_10000699_pt1 | contig 11495 bp, 14 predicted proteins | sample DK1Ometagenome_3_FD_203714 | JGI IMG/M metagenome (GOLD analysis project Ga0307413, IMG submission 203714) | Maize rhizosphere microbial communities from greenhouse at UC Davis, California, United States - DK15-O-2 | ecosystem: Host-associated > Plants > Roots > Rhizosphere > Soil | place: USA... | reverse complement strand
CCTCGATATTTCTCCGGGGGGATATTTGATTTGAAAGTCGAACTTTACTAGGGGGTGAACCCACACCGATGTCTGATGAAGTGGGGGCGAACACCCCCGACCCTCGTCCGATCCGTAGGCCACCCGCTCGAACCAGTACCCGAAGGGTCCGCCAGCTCGTGCTGCAGGCCCAAGACCTGATCGAAGAACGCATTCAGCAGAAGACTGCGTCCCCCACCGAGACCGTTGCCGTGCTACGCCTTGGCACCGAGACGGAACTGGCGAACATCGAGCGGATCAAGGCACAAACGGAACTACTCCGAGCTCAGAAGGCGAAGTCCGAAGCTGAGACGGTGAGTGGGCAGATGTTCAAGGATGCGATGGATGCAATCGTTCGATACCAGGGAGGTCGCCGTGAACCCGGAGATTAAGTCCTATTCGGCGATGTTAGCACGCGATACTTTTTTGTCTCGCTATCGCTACCTGAAGCTCGACGGTCGTGTCGCCGAAGTCACATTCGGCAACGAACGCCATCTCAACCAGTCGTTTTACACGAGTCGTGATTGGAAACTCACCCGCGACGAGGTGATTGTTCGTGACCAAGGCCGAGATCTCGGCCACCTTGATTTTCCGATCATGGGTTTGATCACGGTCCACCACATCAATCCTGTCACTCCGCAGCAGCTTATCCACGGCGACCCCATCATTGTCGACCTGGAAAACCTGATCTGCGTGTCGCACAACACCCACAACGCCATCCATTACGGCGACGAGTCCTTGCTTCCTCAGGACTTTGTCGAGCGTGAGCCTGGCGACACACTGCTCTGGGAAAGGAAGTGGTGATGAAGCTCCTCCGCAACGTCACAGTCGTCACGGCAAACCTCGGTCGAGGTGCTACCGTCGACGAGTTCGAGAACAACGTCGATCGCATCCTCGACAAGGCTCCAGGCAAGTCGGTGTTCATCGGCTGGCAGGAGATCGACGAGGCCGATGAGCCCAAGGAGATGAAGCACCTGAAGAAGGTGCTCAAGGACTCCCACCGTCTCGTCGGCGTGAACACCCACGTGCCCATCGCGGTACCCCGCACCTTCGAGATCAGGGACACCTTCATCACGAAAGTCTCCGACGGCGTCAAGAAGCTGCAGCCCGACCGCTACGTCGTCCGTGCCCTGGTGTACCCCGAGGGGAAGCCGACGCGTCTGGTCAACCACACCAACACGCACTTCGGTCGCAACGTGCCGGAGCTGCAGGACTCCCGCGAGGAGATGCGTCAGTTCGTCGAGAAGGACATCAAGCGCTCTCGCGCCGGCTGGCTGACCGCCGATCTCAACCAGGACAACTACCGAGCCCTCGGCCGCCCCGAGCGTCGTCTGGTGGTCGCCCGTCTGGACGTCATCCGAGGCTACGAGTCGGACGACGTGACCTTCCGTCAGCTCGACCGCGGTTCCATCCGCCTCGTCGGCGACGGCCACAACGCCCACTGGACGCAGATGCAGGTCATCTGGAGCTGAAAGGAGCATCATGCTCGAGCACGAATACACAGATGACCTCGCTGACGAGGTCATCGACGACGACGTCGAGATCTACGAAGACCTCCCCGAGTTCGACGTCTCCGGCACGCTGGAGGACGGCTCACAGGAGGACGAAGGTGATGCCCCCGTCGGCGTCACGTTCTTCGCGAAGGTCAGCAATGCGATTCGCAACTGGCGCGAGACCCTGGCGTGGTACAAGACGCACCACGACAGCGGCGACATCGGCTTCAACCCTGACGGCATGTGCCTGAAGGTCTGCCGCACCGCCCGCAACATTCCGGCGAAGTACCTGACGGCCAAGGAGGCCCAGGACGCCACTCCCGAGGAGTTCCGCGTCTACAACCCGCAGGACCTGCGCAAGACCATGGTCCTGTACTTCGACGACCCCAACGACTCCAACCGTTCGGGCCACATCGTGACCCAGGTCGGTCGAGTTCCCGGCTTCGACCCCAAGTCGTTCGATGACATCATCGTCGAGACCAACTCGGTCGTCGCCGGCAAGATCGTGCGCGTGCGCGCGAGCTACTTCATGGAGCACTGGGGTGACGCGTTCCGCTTCGGAGCCACGATCCTCAACGGCGTCGAGCTCGACGTCCCCGGCCGCAAGTCCAAGATCGAGCGCTTCAACAACGGCGGTCCGGTCTACGACCTCAACATCCTCGCGCGTGCGGGCGAGCACCGCCCCAAGGCGAAGGAGATCCTCCGTCGCATCGAGGACCAGGTGCGCCGGCTCCCCGAGAACCGCAGCATCAACCACGTCCGCGAGTTCAAGGACGAGTGGCGTGAGGACCGGAAGATCGACCTCGCCCACCTCGACGAGGCCGTGAAGAACGGTCGAGTCGGTCTGGTCAAGACGGTCAGGGACGAGATCCGTCGCCTGATCGCCGCGCTTCCCGAGGAGTAGACCATGAACTCAGACGCTCGGGAGCTGGTCACATGGATCCTGGGAACGACGATCTCACTGTCAGTCCTCGTCGGGCTGGCAGTGAGGTTTGTCCTCATGCCCTATCTTCGGGACCATCTGGTCAAGCCGATGAAGCAGGTCGAGAAGCAGGTGTCGGAGAACCACCACAGCAACAAGGTTCCCACTGTTCTCGATCGAATCGATGACGTCCAGAAGGCCGTCAACGACATGCGCGGCGAGATGAAGACCATGGCCGGAATGTACGAAGGCCACATCCAATGGTCTGAACGCTGGGTCAGCTTGGTCGAACGCGAAGTCGATCACCTCAAGTCACTCATGGCTCACAACAGCCGCAACGACAATCCGTAACTGTCAAAATGGGAAGGAGTTGGGCCATGTCCAGCATCCTGGATGATGTCAAGCTTGCGCTTGGGCTCCTGCCCGACGACACCAGCTTCGACAGCACCATCATCATGCACATCAACAGCGTGTTCTCCATGCTGTACTCGGCAACCGGAGTTGGCGGGCCCGCGGGCTACTTCATCACCGGCAAGGCCAACACCTGGGACGAGCTATTCGAGGACGATCGTCTCAACTCGATCAAGTCCTACGTCTTCGTCCGAGTCAAGGTCCTCTTCGATCCGCACATCATCGGTGCGGTGCTGGCTGCTCACGAGCGTCAGTTCCAGGAGATGGAGTTCCGCATCATGGCCGAGGCGGACAACTGACCGTGCTCACCAACATAGGGACGCCGATCCACTATGAGGCGTTCCGAAAGAAGGTGCTCGCACGGCAGATCCCAGTCTGTCAAGAGATCTCCCTGGAGATGCAGCGAATCGATGAACTCATCAAGAACCCCGATGTCTACTACGACCCTGGGGCGATCGACGGGTTCATCGAGTTCGTTGAAGGTGAACTCACCCTCACCGACGGCGAGGATGTTCACCTACTCGACTCGTTCAAACTCTGGGCTGAGCAACTCCTGTCATGGTTTGTCTACAAGGACCTTCCGCGATGGGATGAGGAGTCCCAGAGCTTCGTCACCAAGCGAGTCCTGGTCCGTCTGCGAGACACCCAGTACCTCATCGTGGCCCGAGGTTCGGCCAAGTCGATGTACGTCGCGTTCTTGCAGGCGTACTTCCTTACGGTCGACCCTTCGACCACTCACCAAGTCACGGTTGCCCCGACCATGCGTCAGGCTGAAGAGGTCATGTCGCCGATCCGTACCGCTATCCAGCGGTCCAAGGGTCCACTGTTCAAGATGCTCACCTTCGGGTCGAAGCAGAACACGACAGGCAATCCTGCGCTCCGCCAGCAGCTCAGCTCGACGAAGAAGGGCATCGAGCTATTCGCCACCAACTCTATCCTTGAGATCCGGCCGATGTCAATCGACAAGGTTCAGGGACTTCGCTCCAAGTACAACTCGGTGGACGAGTGGCTGTCTGGTGACACGCGCGAGAACGTCATCGAGGCACTCATGCAAGGTGCCCGTAAGTACGAAGACCCCATCCTGGTCGCGATCTCTTCCGAGGGAACGATCCGAAACGGCGTCGGAGACGACATCAAGCTGGTCCTGGCGGCGATCCTTCGCGGCGAGCTCAAGGACAGCGACAACATCAGCATCTTCCACTACAAGCTGGACAACGTCAAGGAAGTCGGCGACCCCAGTAAGTGGCTGAAGTGCAACCCGAACCTCGGCATCACCGTCTCGTACGAAACGTACAAGAAGGACGTCGAGAAGGCGGAGATGTTCCCTCATATTCGCAACGAGATCTTGGCCAAGCGCTTTGGTCTCCCGATGGAGGGCTTCACCTACTACTTCACGTACGAGGAGACCATCCCGACCCACACCACGGTCAACCCGGTGCGGTATGCGGGGATGGAGTGCGCCATGGGCATTGACTTGTCCCGAGGCGACGATTTCTGTGCGTTCACTTGGCTGTTCCCGCTCGGAAACGGGCGATTCGGCCTCAAGACTCTCTCCTTCATTTCTCGCCGGACCCTGGATCTACTCTCGGGGTCCAAGCGGATCAAGTACGAGTCCTTCCGTGAGGAAGGCACGCTTATTGTGCTCGAAGGCAACACTCTGGACATGATGCAGGTCTACGATCACGTCTACGACCACATTGAGCAGCTCGAGTACATCGTCATGGCCGTCGGCTACGACACGTACAACGCTGACGCTTTCATGGAGCGTTGGGAGAGGGACAACGGGCCGCAAGGCATTCACAAGGTCATCCAGGGAGCTAAGACAGAGTCGGTCCCCCTGGGCGAGATGAAGATTCAGGTCGGCGCTCGAGCGATCGAGTTCGATGAGAAGATCATCATGTTCACCATGGGTCACGCTGTGGCCAAGGAAGACATCAATGGCAACCGCATGCTTGTGAAGCTGCGGAACGACGAGAAGATCGACAACGTTTCGGCTTGGTTGGACGCCTATGTGGCCTACCTCCGAGACCCTGAATTGTTCGACTAGGAGGTGAGACATGGGACGAGTGCTACGCCGCTTCGGCGAGCTCATGCATGGCGTCAACCAGTTCGACCAGGAACGGCGTGTAGACGCGTCCTGGGAGCACGGCCTCTCCATGGCCCGTGACAGCGGGGCAATGAACACCGCCCCGAGGTTCTATCGCGACCGGTCGATGATCGAGTCGATCTACGTTCGTCTTGCGATCGATGTCGCAATGGTGGACTTCATCCACGTGATGCTGGACCAGGACAACGACGTTCCCATCAGTCGGGTCCGTTCCGTCCTCGACGAGCGCCTGAACCTGAGGGCGAACGTCGACCAGAGCGCGTTCCAGTGGAAGTTCGACGCTGCGATGACCATGTTCAAGAACGAGACGGTCGTGATCGCTCCGGTGGAGACGACCTACGACATCGCTCAGACGGACAGCTTCGACATCCAGTCCATGCGAGTGGGCACGGTGTCGGGTTGGTACCCCCGACGGGTCATGGTGAACCTGTATGACGATCGTGAGGTCGACTCCCAGGGACAGCCGGTCAATGGCGGGATCCGAAAGGACCTGCTCTACAAGAAGGACGAAGTCGCGATCATTCAGAACCCCTTCTCGGGTGTGATGAATGCTCCCAACAGCGTCATGAACCGTCTGATCGAGACCTGGTCGCAACTCGACGCCCAGAACCGGGACATCGCATCCGGCAAGCTCGACATGCTGATCCAGCTGCCCTACGTCACTCGTGGCGCCAAGCGGCAGGACATGGCTCAGAAGCGTCGGGCGGAGCTGCGCGATCAGATCAGGGAAGACGAGCTCGGAATCGGCTACATCGACTCATCCGAGAAGGTCATCCAGCTCAACCGACCGATCAACACCCAACTCCCGGAGCAGATCGACAAGCTCTACCAGCAGGCGCTGGACCAGCTGGGTCTTAGCACCGGGATCATGAATGGCACTGCGTCAGCTGACGAACTCAACACGTACTACGACCGGACCATCGAGCCGATCTGTACTGCGATGCAGCAGGAGATGAAGTACAAGTTCCTCACGCAGAACGCGCGCACGCGCAGGCACTCCATCGAGATCTACCGCGACCCGCTGAAGCTGATTCCGATCAGTGAGCTGGCCGAGATCACGGACAAGGTGCTGAGGAACGCGGCCATCACGGCCAACGAGCTTCGTCCCAGGATCGGCTACTTCCCGTCGAAGGACCCACGCGCCAACGAGCTGGCCAACCCCAACATGCCGTCCGAGGACCAGCCAGTCCCCGGACCCAAGCCGTCGGGAGCACCACTCAAGGCAGTACCACCGCCCGATGAGGAGACCGGATGACGGACTACATCGGCGCCGCACTGGCCAAGCCCGGCGACCTCATGCAGTACGGTCGCCGGGGGATGAAGTGGGGGCAGCGGATCTTCACCAAGGGCTCGGGCAAGTCCGAAACCTCGAAGTCCGACGCATCCACTGACAAGTCATCTTCTTCGGGGACGACTGCGGCCAAGCGCCCGCCAGGCAACATTCAAGACAACGTTGAGTCATCCAGTGCTCGCTACGACCGGCTCGCCGGTCAGGCCAAGGCCGGGCGTGCACACGAGATGACCGAGCAGGACCTCAAGTTCTTCAACGCGAGGACCGAAGCTCTGGCCAAGGTCAACAAGATGAACGAGGAGAAGCCTTCGTGGCTCCGTGAGACGGCCACGAAGGTGATCCAGCAATCGGCTCAGCGACAGATGCAGACAGTGGCAGATGCCCTGGCTGACAAGTACGTCGGTGATCCCATCAAGCAGGCGCTGAAGGGCGCTACCGACACTGCGTCTGCAGCATCAGCAGCCAAGAAGTCCGACTCGACACCGGACGTCGCAGCCACTGCCAAGAAGACTGCGATCGATGCAGCGAAGAAGGTCGTGGAGACGACCTCGTCAACCAAGAAGACGGCCGATCCGAAGACCATGCGGTTCGCGGATGCCCTTCAATACTTCAAGGACAACCCGTCCGAAACGCCCGTCGCTCCCGATGGCTACAGTCCGAACGCAACCAAGCTCTTCTACGAGGAGCTGAAGAAGCTTCGGGGCGACTGACTCAGAAAGGGTCAAAATGGAACCGGATTTCAGCGGTTACGTCTCCAAGGCGAACCTTCAGTGCACCGACGGCCGCACCATCGCACCGGGTGCCTTCAAGCACCAGGACGGAGCACGCGTCCCGGTCGTCTACAACCACAACCACACGGACATCGCCCAGAACCTGGGCTTCGCCATCCTGTCACACAAGGATGACGGCACGTGGGGTGACATCTACCTCAACAAGGACAACGTCAACTCGATCACGGCGGCCAACCTCGTCAAGCAGGGAGCTCTCGACAAGTTCTCCATCTGGGCGAAGAACCTCGTGGAGCAGGGTGCCCTCGTGCACTCCGGCGACATCCAGGAGGTCAGTCTCGTGCTGCAGGGGGCCAACCCCGGCGCCTCGGTCTACAACGTGCTCATGCACAGCGACGTCGACCAGGACGACCTGATGATCGTCACTGGCGACATCGTGCACTCGGACACGCAGGACGCTCCTGCGGTCAAGGACACGGAGGCCCCCGCGGCTTCCGACGCCCCGCCGGCTCAGAAGTCCGAGGCGGACGTTCTCAACACCCTCAACGACGAGCAGAAGCTCGCGGTCAACAGCTTCATCGACCACGTGGTCACCGAAGCAGTCACCGAGGCCCTCACCGAGGACGCCCTCACCGCGGACGCTGGCACCGATGCCGGCGCTTCCGACGACCTCCAGCACAACGACTCCCAGAAGGGAACCCAGATGACGCACAACTCCTTCGAGAAGGGGCAGGCCGTCGGCGCCACCGCCACCGGGCCGCAGCTGAAGCACTCCGACGTCGAGTCGGTCCTCATGCACGCCATGGGCAACCCCAAGACGCGCAACGACTACCAGATGGGCCAGGGTGTCGGCTCGCTCCGCGACCTCGTCCGCTCCAGCCAGGGTGCCGAGCTCATGCACGCGGACACCTACGGCATCGACAACATGGAGGTGCTCTTCCCCGACGCTCAGTCGCTGATGGCGCGTCCGACGTTCGTCGACCGCCGCCAGGACTGGGTCAAGATCTTCATGGCCGGCACCAGCCACTCGCCGTTCTCCCGCGTCAAGACCACCTACGCGGACATCACCGCGGACGAGGCCCGAGCCCGGGGTTACATCAAGGGCAACCAGAAGACCGAAGAGGTCTTCCCGGTCTTCCAGCGTGAGACCGGCCCCGCCTGGGTCATCAAGAAGCAGCGCCTGGACCGCCAGGACATCATCGACATCAAGGACTTCGACGTCGTCGCCTGGATGAAGGCGGAGATGCGCGGCAAGCTCGACGAGGAAGTCGCCCGTGCGGCCCTCTTCGGCGACGGCCGGCCCACGATGGTCGACGGCAAGATGAACCCGGACAAGATCCAGGACCCGGGCCCGAACTCCAACTCGGGCAACGGCATCCGCGCCATCGTCAACGACCACGAGCTCTACACCACGCGCTACGAGGTGCCGCTCGACGTCAACGTCAAGGGCCAGGCCTGGAACGGCCTCCTGGACGCCGTCACCGAGGCCGGGGAGTTCTACCTCGGCTCCGGCAACAAGACGGCCTTCATGCCGTTCCGCTACGCCACCCGCCTGCTCACGATCCGTGACGACTGGGGCAAGCGCCTCTACAAGAACCTCGACGAGGTCGCCGGCGACATGGACGTCAACCGCATCGTGCGGGTGCCGACCGAGCTGTTCCCGTCCGACGTGCTCTGCGTGGTCCTCGACCTCGCCGACTACAACTTCGGCACGGACCGTGGTGGCGAGGTCACGCTGTTCGACGACTTCGACATCAACTTCAACCAGTACCACTACCTCATCGAGACCTACCTGTCGGGTGCGCTCACGCTGCCCTACTCGGCCCAGGTCTTCGTGCGGGTCGACACCAGCGAGACCCTCGTCACGCCCGTCGCTCCCGGCTACAACCCGACCACGAGCGTGGTGACCATCCCGACGACCTCGGGCGTGGACTACACCAACGCGGAGACCGGCGCCACGCTGGTCGCCGGCCCGCAGCCCGCTCTCGCTGCCGGCGAGGTCCTGATCGTGGAGGCGAAGCCGCAGGACGGCTTCTACTTCGCGACCGGCACCGACGACCGCTACGACTCCTGGTCGTACGAGAGCAACGCCACGGCGTGATCTCGTGAGGGCGGCCGTGTCATTGGGACTCGCTGAGTCCCAGCAGGTTCGCCCGGGTGTCTGGGAAGACGTCATCACGGAAGTTCCGAAGCTGGCTGATATTCAGCAGAGGACGGAGACGTTCAACGTGGAGGGGAACATCATCCCCGAGTACAAGACCACGACGACCGTCTCCGTCCTCTCGCAGGGTGTCATCAAGCCCGACTACAGCAACCTCCGATACGTCTTGTATGCGGGGGAGCGTTGGATCGTCACCTCGATCAACCACGCTCCCCCGCGCCTGACGATCTTTATCGGGGAGGTGTACAGTGGCCCAACCCCAGCCGGTCCTCCAGGAGCTCCTTAGTGGATTGCCGGGCGTGACGGAAGCATATTTCCAGAAGCCCGGTAATCTCACGCTGGTACCTCCGTACATCGTGTACGAGATCGACAGTGAATACGTCGCTCGAGCCGATGACATTGTGTTCGCACACTGGAATCGCTACACGGTGACTGTCGTCGTCCGTGACCAGGACAGCCCCATCCCGGGCATGGTCCGAAACCTGCCATTCGCGAGCTTCAACCGACGTTTCATCTCCGGTCAGCTCTATCACTTCGTCTACAACCTTTACTTCTGAGTCTGAAAGGACTACGCATGAGCAAGATCGTGTGGGACAAGCTCGACGAGCGGTTCTTCGACCAGGGCGTCAGCCGTGGTGTCATGTACGACGGCGTCGCCGGTGCCTACGTGGACGGTGTCCCGTGGAACGGCCTCGTCAACGTCACCCAGAGCCCGTCGGGTGCCGAACCCAACAAGCAGTACGCGGACAACATCGTCTACGTCAACCTGCTCTCCGCCGAGGAGTTCTCGGCCACCATCGAGGCCTTCATGGCCCCGAAGAAGTTCGACAAGTACAACGGCGTCGCCTCCACCGCCAACGGTCTCCGCGTCAGCGGCCAGAACCGCGGCGTCTTCGGCTTCTGCTGGCGCACCGAGCGAGGCACCGCGGAGAACCCGACCGCCGGCTTCGTCATCAACATCGCCTACGGCTGCCAGGCCTCTCCGTCGGAGAAGTCCAACGCCACCAAGTCCGACACCCCCGAGCTGACCAGCTACTCCTGGTCGCTGTCCACCACCCCGGTGGCGGTCGAGGGCTTCGAGCCGACGGCGTTCGTCAGCGTCGACTCGACGGACCCCAACATCAACCCGGCCAACCTCACCGCCCTGCTGGACATCCTCTACGGGACGGTCAACACTGACCCGCGGCTGCCCCTGCCGGACGAGATCGACGAGATCCTCGGCAACGGCGTCACCGCCGTCACCCCGATCGAGCCGGCCTTCGACGAGGCCACCGACACCCTCACCGTCCCCGTCTCCGCCGACGTGGACTACGTCAACATCAACACGGGCGACGTCTTGCCCGACGGTCCGGTCGTCCTCACCGAGGACACCATCGTGGAGGCCCGGCCCACCGCCGGCCGCACGTTCACCGGCGTCTACGTGGACCGCTGGCTCTACCAGGTCGCCTGACCTTCAACAAGAAGAGGAGAAGAGAGTGCTCGAGTTCAAAGTTCACGACGGCGACAACGAAGTCGTGCTCCAGTTCGAGCACTCTCTTCTCGCTTTGTCAAAATGGGAAGCGAATTCCAAGAAGGCGTTTCTCACACTGCAGGGCAAGACGCCTGCAGAGCTGTTGGATTACTTCCGGTGCATGATTGCTCCGGGACAGGATCCAGATCTCGTGTACCGGATGAGTCCGGACCAGCTCGACAAGCTCGAGAAGTACATCAGCGACACCCAGACCGCAACGACCTTCATGAAGGAAGCCACGGGTAAGCGCTCGGGCGACATCGCCACCAGCGAAGTCATCTACGGATGGCTCGTCGGTTTGAAGATCCCGTTCCATCCGGTCGAAACCTGGCACCTCAACCGGGTCATGGTGTTGGTCCGGGTCGTTCAGGCGAACAACGAACCGCCCAAGAAGCCCACTCGTGAGGAAGCCCTCAATGACTGGCAGCGTGTCAACGAAGCGAACCGCAAGTTCTTCGGCTCGGAAGGCTGAGAGGAGGCCGCATGAGCAACACCATTGAGTTCAACAAGCCCAACGATCGCTACTTCATCACCGGGCTGGACCGAGGCGTCCTCTATCCGCGTTCTGCAACTCCGGTTGCATGGCCGGGCCTGACTGGCTTGGACGAGGCCGGCGGAGGGACCAAGACGGTCTTGTACCGCGACGGTCGGATCTACTACAGCGACGTGGAGCCGGGTGACTTCGAGGGAAGTCTCACCTGCCTCTTCTACCCCGACGAGTTCGCCGAATGTGCAGGCATTCCCCACATCGGCGGAGGCCTGCTTGTCGACAACCAGAAGCCGAAGCAGTTCGACCTCTCCTACCGGAACCTCGTTGGTTCTGGCATGACCGGCGACGTCTTCGGCTACCAGAT
>Ga0307413_10000698_pt1 | contig 11508 bp, 9 predicted proteins | sample DK1Ometagenome_3_FD_203714 | JGI IMG/M metagenome (GOLD analysis project Ga0307413, IMG submission 203714) | Maize rhizosphere microbial communities from greenhouse at UC Davis, California, United States - DK15-O-2 | ecosystem: Host-associated > Plants > Roots > Rhizosphere > Soil | place: USA... | reverse complement strand
GCGCGCGCGACAGGGCCGCTGGTGCGGCGAAACGGCCATAGCCACTCGTGGAGCTACCGGTGGTGCTCCGGTGCCGGGACAATCACGTCATGACGCATGCGATGACGATCGCCGGCAGGCCGGTCGCCGGTGCCCCGGGCACCGGGATCGGCGTCGAGGACCCCGCGCTGGGCACCGTGTTCGCGCACGGCCCGGAGTGCACCGACGCCCAGCTGGAGTCGGCCGTGGCCGCCGCGGCGCAGGCGCAGTCGCGGTGGGCGGCCACGTCGCAGGCCAACCGCCGCGAGGTGCTGCTCGCCTGCGGTGCCGCGCTGGCCGACGGGATCGACCGGGTCGCCGAGCTGCTGACCCGCGAGCAGGGCAAGACGCTGGCCGCGGCCACCGCGGAGGTGCGGCTCGCCGCGGACTGGTTCGGCTGGACCGCCGAGCTGGGCCTGACGTCGGAGACCTTCGCCGAGGACGCGCAGTCGAGCGTCAGCATGGAGCGCGTCCCGCACGGGGTGGTGGCGGCCATCGCGCCCAACAACTTTCCGATCATCCTGTCCGTCACCAAGCTCGCCCCGGCCCTGCTCGCCGGCAACTCCGTGGTGCTCAAGCCGTCCCCGATCACCCCACTGTCCACGTTGCTCATGGGGGAGCTGCTGCGCGACGCGGTGCCGGCCGGGGTGCTGAACGTGATCTCCGGTGCCGGCGATCTCGGACCGAAGCTGAGCACGCACCCCGGCGTGCGGATGGTGTCGTTCACCGGCTCCGTCGGAGCCGGCCGGGCGATCGCGCGGTCCGCCGCCGAGGACTTCAAGCGTGTGGTGCTCGAACTCGGCGGCAACGACGCGGCCGTCGTGCTGCCGGACGCCGACATCGCCGCGATCGCGCCCCAGCTGTTCGGCGCGGCGATGGTGAACAGCGGCCAGTTCTGCGCGGCGATCAAGCGGATCTACGTCTCCCGACACCAGCGGGCCGAGCTGGTCGACGCGCTCGCCGAGCTGGCCCGCGCCCAGGTGGTCGGTAACGGACTCGACCCGGCGACCGACCTCGGTCCGGTGGTCAGCCGCGACCAGCTCGCCTGGGTGACCGGGCTGGTCGCCGCCGCCGGCGCGGCGGGCGCCCGGGTCATCGCCGGTGGCAAGCCGACCGGCCCCGGGTACTTCCACGCCCCCTCGATCGTCACCGACCTGCCGGCCGGCACCAGGCTGGAGCTGGACGAGCAGTTCGGCCCGGTGCTGCCGGTCATCGACTACGACTCGGTGGACGAGGCGGTCGCCCGGGCCAACGGCACCGAGTTCGGGCTCGGCGGCTCGGTGTGGGGCGAGGAGTCCGAGGCGCGCAAGGTGGCGGCGCTGCTGGACTGCGGCACCTCCTGGGTGAACACACACGGCGCGCTGCGCAGCGACGCCCCGTTCGGCGGCTTCAAGTCCTCCGGCCTCGGCGTCGAGTACGGCCACTACGGCCTGCTGGAGTACACCCAGCTGAAGGTCCTGAACATCGCCCGCTGAGCCGCGACCGCGGGGGCGTCGCTCAGATGCCGAACGGCGCGGCGTAGCGGACGGTGCCGGCCGGCAGTGGGTCGGCGGGGTCGAACGCCAGCGCCATCAGCGCCTCGTCCGCGACGTCGATGCTCAGCCTGATGCCGTGCGCGGACGCCCGGCCGAAGCCGAAGCGCGGGTAGTACCCCGGGTGCCCGAGCACGACGACGAACCGCTCACCCAGCTGCGCCGCGGCGTCGAGAGCGGCCCGGATCGCGGCCGTGCCGGCCCCGCGGCGCTGCCGTTCGGGCAGGACCGCGCAGGGCGCCAGGCACAGCGCCGGCGTCGCACCGATGTGGCACCGGGTGAGCAGCGCGTAGCCGACGGGGGTGCCGTGCGGCCCGTCGCTGCTCACGACGGACAACCCGTCGATCCAGGCCGGGTCTGCGCGCAGCGCGTCCACCAGGTCGGCCTCGGCGGGCGTGTCGAACGCCGCGACGTTGACCGCCCGCACGCCGGTGACGTCGTCGCCCCGCTCCGCCCGCGTGCTCCACCCGCCGTCCACCCGGCGAGTGTCGCACTCGCCCGCTCTCAGAGAGCGGCGAGGAGGGTGTCGGCCACCAGGTCGACGTCGTTCACGGTGAGGCGGGCGTGCAGCGGCAACGACAGCAGGCGGCCGGCCAGCCGCTCGGTGACCGGCAGCGGGCGGGTGTCGGAGGCGAACCGCTCCCGGTAGTAGGAGAACAGGTGCGTCGGCGGGTAGTGCACCGAGCTCTGGATGCCGGCCGCGGTCAGCGCGGCGCGCACCTGCTCGCGGTCCACGTCGTCCGGCAGCGTCACCGCCATCAGGTGGAACCCGGCCTCGCCGAACCAGTTGCCGAACGGGATTCCGATGCGGGGCTCGGTGCACAGCCGCGACCGGTATGCCTCGACCAGCTCGCGACGGCGCTTGTTGTCCGCGCGCAGCTTGGCCAGCTGGATCCGACCGATCGCCGAGGTGATCTCGGTCGGCCGGTAGTTCATGCCGATGCCGTCGACGTCGTAACCGACCGATCCGGTGCGCAGCCGCGTCCAGGTCGTCGTGGTCAGTGAGTGCGCCCGGGTGCTCCGGATCCGCTCCCGCACCGCCGGGTCGCGGGCCACCACCATGCCGCCTTCGCCCGTGGTCATGTTCTTGGTGGCGAAGAAGCTGAAGCAGCCGACGTCGCCGACCGTGCCGAGCTTGCGGCCCCACTGGTCGATCACGTTCGGCGCGTGACAGGCATCCTCGATCAGCGCGATGCCGGTGCTGCGCGCGATCTGGCCGAGCGCGTCGAGGTCGGCCGGGAAGCCGCCGTAGTGCATGCCGATGACAGCCTTGGTGCGCGGCGTGATCAGCGCCTTCACCTCCTCCGGATCGATCGTGAGGTCCAGTTCGGACCGGACGTCGGCGAACACCGGGGTGGCGCCCTGCAGTGCGGTCATCGCCGCGCCGGCGACGAACGTCAGCGACGGCATGATCACCTCGTCACCGGGACCGATGCCGAGCGCGATGACGGCCAGGTGCAGTGCCGCCGTCCCGCTGTTCACCGCCACCGCGTCCTCGACCCGCAGTGCCGTGGCGAAGTCCCGCTCGAACTCGGCCGTGCGCGGTCCGGCGGACAGCCACCGCGACCGCAGCACGGCGGTGACCGCCTCGATCTCCTCCTCGTCGACGGTGTTGTCGGCGAAGGTGATCTTCCAGTCCGGTGCGTTCATCTGCCCAGCCTCGCTTTCCGTCCGACGGCCTGGTACCCGGCCCGCACCTCGGCGACCTGGCGGTCCCAGCCGTACTCCTCGCGGACCCGTCGCGCGCCCGCGGCGCCCATCGCGGTCCGTCGTCGTTCGTCGGTGAGCAGCGCCACCAGCACCTCGGCCAGCGCGGCCGGCTCCGGCCGCACCGCCAGACCGTCCACATCGGAGCGGATGACCCGCTCGACCCCGGGGAAGTCCCCGCTCACCACGGGCTTGCCGCAACCCCACGCCTCGAGGAAGACCAGCGGGAACACGTCGATGCCGGTCGGCAGGCAGAACACCGAGCAGGCGGCGATCGCGTCGTGCTTGGTCGCCTCGTCGACCACGCCGAGGTCGTGCACGCGGGGATCGGCGTGCCTGGCGAACACCTCGGCGGTGTCGTCGTCGCTGTTCGGCCCGGCGAACACGAAGTCGACGTCCGGCAGCTCGAGCCACACCAGCTCGGTCGCGGCGAGCAACGCCGCGTAACCCTTGAACGCGGTGCGCCTGCCGACGAACAGCACGTTGCGTTCGGCGATGCCGTGCTCGGCGCGGAAGTCGTCCGGCCGGGCCACCCCGACCAGGTCGGCGGCGTGCGGCACCAGCCGGATCCGGTCCGCCTCGACGCCGGCCGCGGTCAGCTCGTCCACCTCGGTGCCGGTCAACGCGAACACCACGTCGGCGGCGCGGCACGCGGCCAGGCACTGTTCGCGATCCGGCCACACACCCGGCGCCGAGCACGGGGTCAGCGCGAGCGGCACACCGAACCGGTCGGCCAACGCCACCGCCTCGTCCACATGCGACGGTTTGGCGAGGTCGAACGCATGCACCAGGTCCGGTGCGTGCGAGGCGAAGTGGACGGCCAGCTCGGCCGCGGTCTCCAGCACCGGCCAGTCCGGGGCGGCGATCCCGTCCGGCCGGTCCGAGTCCGTGTAGGCCACCACCCGGTGCCCGGCGGCGGCCAGTTCGGTGGCGGTGCGCCAGGCCATCCGCTCGGCGCCGGCGAACGTCGGCCGGTAACCGCCGAAGACCACCAGAATCTCCGGCAGGATCTCCGGCAGGATCTCCGGCCGGACTCCTGGCTGGTCCCCGATACCCATCGCGCTCACGCCGACTGCTGCCGCTCGACCAGCAGCGACAGGTTGGCCGGCGGGATGCGCTTCTGCTCGTCGCGCATCGGATCCGGCTCGACCTGTACGTCGTCGTCGACCGGACGCACCGACGGGTCGAGGTAGAGCTCGGGGTGCGCCAGGAACTCGTTGCTGGCCTGCACATAGCGCGACGGGGTGCCGATGTCGTGCCACGGCCCGGTGAAGCCGTAGCCGTTGACCGGCTCGTCGTGCTCGATCATCGCGTTGATCAGGTCCGGCATGTCGGCCGGTTCGCCCTCCATGATGAACTTCCGGGACAGCGCGTCGGCGACGTAGATGCCGGAGTTGATGTTCCAGTAGAAACTGGGCTTCTCCCAGATCGCGCGCACCCGGCCGCCCTGCACGTGCAGCATGCCGACACTGGTGGGCAGCCTGCGGCGGTGGAACGCCACGGTGAGCAGCGTCTCGCTGGCCTGGTGCTGGCGGTAGAGGTCACCGAAGTCGATGGTGGTGAGGATGTCGCCGTTCATCACCACGGCCGGGCCGTCCCACTCCGGCACCGCGAGCAGCGGCGCCGCGGTCCCCAGCGGCGTGGTGTCCAGCACGTAGTCGACCTCCAGCCCCAGGGCCGAGCCGTCCCCGACGGCCTCCTGGATCAGGTGGCCGAGGTGCGAGATGCACAGCGTGATGCGACGGAACCCGTTGGCGCGCAACCGACGCAGGGTGATCTCAAGAATCGAGTACGGTCCGATCCGGACCAGCGGCTTGGGGATGTTCTTGGTGAGCGGGTACAGACGGGTGCCCTTGCCGCCCACCAGCAGTACGGCGTGCACGTGGCCTCACCCAGCCAGATCGGCGCGGCCGCCGCCGTCGGGGAGCAGGCCCCACTGTCCGGCCAGCGCGATCGCCTCCTGCCGGTTGCGGGCGCCCATCTTGTGGTAGAGGTCGGCGAGGCGGCGGAACACCTCGCGCTGGGAGAAGTTCTCCGCCTTGGCCAGCAGCACCACCGAGATCCCGGACGCCAGACCACGCAGCCAGCGAATCTCCACCGCGGACAGATCGCAGTGCATCCGCTGGTTCGGCGCGGCCAGCGCGATGGCCTGGGCGACGGCTCTCGGCAGCACGGTCTGCCCGGCCATGGCGGCCACCACGACCTGCACGATCTCGGTCTGGCTCGCGCACCAGGCGACCACGGCGTGCGCGCCGTCGCGCAGCGCGCGGATGTAGTCGGCCGGGTCGGCGGACACCAGGACGGCGACCACGGCGAGGCCGGGGAACTCGTCGCAGAGCGCGCGCAGGCTGCCGACGTCGTCCGCGGTCACCAACGCCACGTCGGCGCGCTGGCGACGCAGCCGGGAGATCGGATCGCTGGTGCGTTCGACGGCGAAGCCCTCGTACTCCAGCACCGCGGCCATGCCGGCGCTGAAGGTGGGGATGCGGTCGGCGATGACCACGAAGCCGCGGGAGGTGCGCCCGTGCCCGGCGGCGGTGGCGTGCGTGGGGTGGTCGGCTCCGGGCGAATCTGCCGAACGCAGGTGCGTGACGGTCATACCGAACTCCCAGTCGACTTAAGGATCGACACCAAGTCTTTGTCTTCTCCGAAGTCTTTCTCCCCCGGGCCCTCAGGTCGTCTCCGATCATGCCCGGACAGCCACGGCCCGCTCACTGTCCAGTGATTGAGCTGGTCGCCGGGGTGGCACCGCGCCTTCCGGATTGCGCAGTGCCGATCGCACAAAGGGAGAAGGTGCCGGGTGCGACGTACCCAGAATGGTGATCACTCTTCGTCGGAGGTGAATGTGTCGACTGCGGACGGATTCGACCAGGGTCTCGGCGTCATCCTGCCCAGGGTGGTAGGCGCCGGCGCCCTGTCGCCGTTGTCCGACGGCTCGCAGGTCGAGTACGCGAACTTCGACTACGCGGCCAGCGCGCCCTGCATCGAGCCGGTGCGCGCCGCGTTGGAGGCGACGCTGCCGCTGTACTCGAGCGTGCACCGCGGAGCCGGCTGGGGCTCGGTGATGACGACCTCCGCCTACGAGGGATCCCGCGAGGTGGTGCGCGGCTTCGTCAACGGCCGCCCGGACGACGCGGTCGTCTACACCCGCAACACCACCGACTCGATGAACCTGCTGGCCCGCTGCCTGCCGACGGGCACCACGGTGGTGGTCTTCGCCTCCGAGCACCACGCGAGCCTGCTGCCGTGGGAGAGCCGGACCACCGTGCTGCGCCTGCCGGTGCCGGCCGGCCCCGCCGAGGCGGTGGCCGACGCGGCGGCCGCGCTCGCCGGCGTCAGCGGTCCGAAACTGCTGGTGGTGACCGCGGCCTCCAACGTGACCGGTGAGCTGTGGCCGATCGGCGAGCTGGCCGAGGCCGCGCACGCGAACGGCGCGCGGATCATGGTCGACGTCGCGCAGCTGGTGTCGCACCGGCCGCTCGACGTCACCGCGCTCGACCTGGACTACATCGCCTTCTCCGGGCACAAGATGTACGCGCCGTTCGGCACGGGCGTGCTGCTCGGCCGGTCGGACTGGCTGCTCGCCGCGGACCCGTACCTGCGTGGCGGCGGCGCGACCGAGCTGGTCGAGGACGAGCGGGTGCGGTGGTTCGACATCGCCGAGCGCCGCCACGAGGCCGGCACCCCCAACGTGATCGGCGCGGTGACCCTGGCCGCGGCCTGCGACGCGCTGCTCGCGATCGGCTGGCCGGTGCTGCGCGAGGTCGAGGAGCGCACGGTCACCGCGATCCGCGGCGGGATGGCCCAGGTGGCCGGTCTGCGCGAGCTGTCGCTGTGGGGACCCGGACACGACCGGGTCGGCATCGTGTCCTTCGCGCTGGACGGCTGGCCCAGCCGCCGGCTGGCCGAGGCGCTGTCGCAGCACTACGGCATCGGTGTACGCGACGGCAGGTTCTGCGCTCACCCGATGGTGCGCCACCTGTTGCGCTCCGCCGGGGTGGTCGGTCCGGCGGACCCCGCCGCGATCGAGTGGACGGCGGTGCGCGCGAGCGTCGGGCTCGGCGTGACCCGCGAGCACGTCGACCGGCTGGTCACCGCGCTCGACGAGCTCTCCATGGGCCAGGCGAAGGCCGCCTGATCCAGGCCCCGACACCCTCCTCGTTGTTCCGACACTCACGAAGGTGACCAGATGTCCGAGTCGTTAACCGCCGGTGCACAGTCCGGTTTCCGACGCACCCTGGGTACGCCCAAGGTCGTGTTCATGGTGGTCGCGGCGGCCGCGCCGCTGGCCGCGATGGTGGGCACCGTGCCCCTGGCGTTCGTGATCGGCAACGGCGCCGGCGTGCCCGCGATGTTCGTCTTCGCGGGCCTGACCCTGCTGTGCTTCTCGGTCGGCTACGCGGCGATGTCGCGCCGGATCGTGAACGCGGGCGGGTTCTACAGCTACCTGTCCGGTGGCCTCGGCCGGCCGCTCGCCGTCGGTGGCGGTCTGGTCGCCGCGCTGGCGTACAACGCGATGACGATCGGTCTGGTCGGCGCGTTCGCCTACTTCGCCAACCTGATCGGCTCGTCGTTCGGGCTGACCCTGCCCTGGCAGCTGTGGGCGGCGTTCGCCGTCGTGGCTGTGGCGGTCCTGGGATATCGGCGCATCGACCTCAGCGCCAAGGTGCTCGCCGTGCTGATGGCCGCCGAGGTGGCCATCCTGGTGCTGCTGGACATCGCGGTGGTGATCCGCAACGGCGGCGCAGCGCTGCCGTCCGCGTCGTTCGACCCGTCGGTGGTGCTCGGTGCCGGCATCGGCGTCTCGCTGATGTTCGCGCTGATCAGCTTCATCGGTTTCGAGTCGGCCGCGCTGTACGGCGAGGAGGCCCGCAACCCCAAGCGCACGGTGCCGATGGCCACCTACATCTCGGTGCTGCTGATCGGCTCGTTCTACGCGCTCACCAGCTGGATCGCGGTCGGCGCGGTCGGAGTGGACAGTCTGGTGGAGACCGCGGGCGCGCAGATGGGCGGGCTGTTCATCGGCCTGACCGACGACTACCTGGGCGCCACGATCACCATCACGATGCAGATCCTGCTGTGCACCAGCCTGTTCGCCGGCGTGCTGGCCATGCACGGCGCGGCCAACCGGTACCTGTTCGTGCTGGGTCGCGACCGGGTGCTGCCGGCCGGCCTCGCCGCGGTGCACCCCAGGCACGCCTCCCCGTCGCGGGCCAGCCTGACCCAGTCGGCGATCACCGTGGTGGTGGTCGGCATCTTCGCGGCCGCCGGCCTCGACCCGTACCTGAACCTGTCCACCACGATGGTCGGGCTGGGCACGATCGGCATCGTGGCGCTGCAGGCGCTGGCCGCGCTGAGCGTGATCGGCTTCTTCCGCACGCGGCCGGACCGGCACTGGTGGCGCACGGCCCTGGCGCCGGGGCTCGGGTTCCTGGGTCTGGCCACCTCGGTGGTGTTGATCCTGGGCAACTTCGAGCTGCTGACCGGCAGTGCCTCTCCGTTGATCAACTCGCTGCCGTGGCTGCTGCTGGTGACCGGTGTCGCCGGCATCGGATACGGCCTGTGGATCAGGGCGAAGCGCCCCGAGCGCTACGCGGCGCTGGCCGACGTGTCGCGTCGCGACGTCGAGCTGGTGTCGGTGCCGACCGGTCCCGCGGCCGACGCCACAGAGCACAAGGCGGCCTGAGGACCAGCCGAACGCACCGCACACCGCGTGGACACCGAGGTCCCGCACCGGCCGGCCGGCCGGTGCGGGACTCATTTTTTGAAATCGCATCGTAAATGATCACCGAAATGCGCAGAAAAAAAGAACCGCAATCCGCGAGCAACCGGGGAGTAGACCTGACCTGCGCAGATCTGTGAATCTTTACTGGAATTCAATGACAACCTCACCCGAAGAGGGGGGCGAGTGCGTTGAGCAACGGCTGGCGCAGGCTGATGCGCCGTGTCCTGACCCCGAACGTGTCCGAGACGCTGCTGGACACGCGTGGCTTCAACAGGAAGAGCCCGGCCGCCACCGAGACCCTTGAGACGGTGGGGGCGATGTTCCTCGAGGGTTACGGCACGGCGGTGGAGACCCGCACGCCGGCAGAGCTCGCGGCTCGGCTGGACGAGATCCCCACCCGCTACCGCGGTTTCGCCTACGAGGGTGCCGGCATGGGCTACGGCGTGCTCGACGCACTGCCCATCCCCGGCAAGGACCGCAACGACACGTTCCTCGCCACCACCGGCGACCCGCACATCTACATGGTGTACGTGGGCGTCGGCTGGGCCATGGCCCGCACGCCCAGGTTCACCTGGCCGAAGTTCGACCGGTACGACACGCTGCTGCGCTGGCTGATCCTGGACGGCTACGGCTTCCACCAGACGTACTTCCATACGCGGAAGTACGCGCACGAGCAGTACGTGGACCCGAACTTCGGCTGGCCGGGCAAGCAGGCGTCGCCGGCCATCGCCGCCTACGCCAACCGGGCGATCGACCAGGGCATCGGCCGGGCCATGTGGTTCGTCGCCGGCACCGACCCGGACGAGCTGGCCAAGCTCTTCGTGCCGTTCGCCGAACACCGCAAGACCGACCTGTGGGCGGGCGCCGGCCTCGCGGCGACCTACGCGGGCGGCGGTGACGCCGACGAGCTGCGCCGGTTGGTCGACCACGCCGGTGAGTACGTCGGCGCGCTCGCCCAGGGCAGCGCCTTCGCCGCCGAGGCCAGGGTGCGCGCCGATCTCGTGGTGCCGCACAACGAACTGGCCACCCGGATCATCTGCGGCCTCTCGGTCGAGCAGGCCGCCCGAATCACCCTTGATGTCAAGCCGGAGAACCCGGTGGACGGCGAACTTCCCGCCTTTGAACTCTGGCGCCAGCGGATCGCCACAGAAGTGATGAACCTTGGAGGTGTGGGTAAATGATCGCGACAGTTCGCTGGCTGCACAGGCAACTGGCCGGCATCGTTGCGCTCGTGCTGATCGGTGGCCTGTTCCTGATCGCTCGGATTCCAGAGGTGTCCGCGGCGGAGCAGGACTCGCTGGCCGACCGGTACGGCTTCACCGCGATGTCGCTGGCACTGCCACCGTCGGACAAGCACCAGACGATCCGCACGGTGAACCAGGAGTACAAGGACATCCAGGCGTGGATCTCCTCCGTCGGTGCCGCGGTCGCGCTCAACGACCTCGACGGTGACGGCCTGTCCAACGACGTGTGCCTTGTGGACACCAGGACCGACCAGGTGATCATCACCCCGACGCCGGGCAAGGGCGGCAACCGGTACGCGCCCTTCGCGCTGGACCTGCGGCCGCTGCCGACCAACCCCTACATCGCGCCGATGGGCTGCACCCCGGGTGACTTCAACGAGGACGGCCGCGTCGACCTCCTCGTCTACTACTGGGGCCGCACCCCGATCATCTTCCTCGCCCGGCCGACCGCGACCACGATGAGCGCCGGCACCTACCGGCCGGTCGAGCTGGCCCCGGGCAACAACGCCACCAACGGCCTCTACACCGGTCCGATGTGGAACACCAACGCCTCCAGCACCGCCGACTTCGACGGCGACGGCCACCTGGACATCTTCATCGGCAACTACTTCCCGGACAGCGCCGTGCTCGACCCCAACGTCGACGGCGGCGTGACGATGAACCGCTCGATGTCGCACGCCTACAACGCCGGCGGCAAGTACATCTTCCGGTTCACCGGCGTCAAGGACGGCGTGCCAAGCTTCGTCAACCACGACAACGTGATCACCGGCGACGCCAAGGGCGGCTGGTCGCTCGCGGCGAGCGCCACCGACATCGACGCCGACGGCCTGCCGGAGCTCTACATCGGCAACGACTTCGGTCCGGACCGCCTGCTGTACAACAAGTCCACCCCGGGCAACATCCAGTTCGCCGAGGTGACCGGCGTGCGCACCCCCGGCACCCCGAAGTCGAAGGTGCTCGGTCACGACTCCTTCAAGGGCATGGGCGTGGACTTCGGCGACCTCAACGGTGACGGCCTCTACGACCTGTTCGTCAGCAACATCACCACCTCGTGGGGCATCGAGGAGTCGAACTTCCAGTTCGAGAACACCGCCAAGGACATCAGCGAGCTGCGCGAGGAGCTCAACGAGGGTGACGCGCCGTTCGACGACGTCAGCGGCAGCGCGCACACCGCGTGGTCCGGCTGGGGCTGGGACGTGAAGATCGCCGACTTCAACAACAGCGGCGAGAACGTCATCGCCCAGGCCACCGGCTTCGTCAAGGGTGAGATCAACCGCTGGCC
>Ga0307413_10000695_pt1 | contig 11515 bp, 10 predicted proteins | sample DK1Ometagenome_3_FD_203714 | JGI IMG/M metagenome (GOLD analysis project Ga0307413, IMG submission 203714) | Maize rhizosphere microbial communities from greenhouse at UC Davis, California, United States - DK15-O-2 | ecosystem: Host-associated > Plants > Roots > Rhizosphere > Soil | place: USA... | reverse complement strand
GCAGGGATCGTTCTCGCGGGCGGCGGGATCGTCCAGCTGTAGACGATTTTGCCCTTGGAATCGTGAAGCTGGGCGTGGATCGGCGGCACCTTCTGCTGCCTGTCGGTCGGGTTGATGATCCGCCCGCTGATGTTGAGGAACTCGTTGCCGCTGGCGAGCTGGGTTCGGTCGCTGTGCGTCATCATCAGCTGCAGTGGCGTCTCCGCAGCCCCGACGAGGCCGAGCTTCTGCCGCCACTCGGTCGGAGCGAAGAACCAAATTCCGGCGATAACCGCTGCGATGACGAGCACGAAGACCGCAATGAGCATGATCCGGCGTCGCGGCTTGGTCTCGACGCTGTCGCGGCGCGCGAAAGGACTGAAATCGTCGTCCTCTGTCCACTCGAGCCGCCCCGATGGAGCCGCCTCGGCAAGGCCCGTGACGTCCGCTTCCGGCGGTATCGGCAGCGGCGACGGAGCTTCGGCGAGCGGCTCATCTGCGACTTCCTCGGTCAAAGACTCGCCGTAGCCCGCATATTCCTCGCCGGGCGCCGCGTCTCCCGCAGGTCCTTCCGCTGCGCCAGCCTCCGAATAGCCGGCTTCGGCAGCCGCTTCCTCAGGAACCGGATCTTGCGGAACCGGTGCCTCGAACGGCACTTCGGCCGGTTCGTCGGCCGCTGGCCCTTCGGGAATTTCGCGCCAGCTGTGACCGCATGCCTTGCAGCGGACCTGCCGGCCCGCGGGCGGGATAGCGCCGTCTTTCACCACATATTGAGTGCCGCAGGAGGGGCAGGTCAGGATCATTCGTCAACCATCCTGCTTTTTCCGCCTCCCGTCCGACGTTTGCTCAGGGTAAACAGGAATGCGCGGCCATTGGCAAGGCGGCGGACGCGTGCAACAAGCGACGCAGATGGGAGGGGCGGGCTTCTGTCTGCGATCGTCGAATTCGACAGTGTGGGTTTGCGTTACGGCACTGGAGCCGAGGTCCTGCGCGACCTCGACTTTCGGCTGGCGAAAGGCGCATTCTATTTTCTCAGCGGGCCCTCCGGTGCAGGCAAGACGTCACTCCTGCAGCTCCTCTATCTGGCGCGGCGGCCGACGCGCGGACGGATCCGGCTGTTCGGGCAGGACATCAGCGACGCCTCGCGAGACGTCCTTCCGGACTACCGCCGGCGAATCGGCGTCGTGTTTCAGGACTTCCGGCTGATCCGCCACCTGTCCGCCTTCGACAATGTCGCGCTCCCCCTCCGTATCGCCGGCAAGAGCGACGCCGAAGTCGAAGGACCGGTCCGGGAGATGCTTGCATGGGTCGGACTTGCCGACAGGGCCAGCGCCAGGCCGCCCACATTGTCCGGTGGAGAGCAGCAGCGCGTCGCCATCGCTCGGGCCGTCGTGAGCCAGCCCGAGCTTCTGGTGGCCGACGAACCGACCGGAAACGTGGATGCGGACATGGCACATCGGTTGCTTCACCTGTTCACTGCCCTGAATCGGCTGGGCACGACCATCGTCGTCGCGACGCACGACGTCGGCCTGATTACCAGCACTTCAGGCGCGCAGATCATGCGGCTTGAAAAGGGTACTTTGGCCGATCCGACCGGTGCATTGCGCAATCCGCCGGAAACGATGCGCGCCCGATGAAGCCGGGCTTCCTTGCCGTGTCCGAGGCCGAGAGCCGACTCCTTCCGGGAGGCACGTTCCGAAGCCCCACACCCTATGTCATCGCGATCATGACCTTCGTAATGATGATCGTCGCAGCCGCCGGCCTCGCGCTTGCCAACGCAGCCGGGGTCGTGGCGGCCGCCGTCGAGCATCGTTACGTTCTGCAGCTTCCGAACGGAGGTGATGAAAAGGTCGAGCAGGCGGTTCGCACTGCGAAGTCCATCCGCGGTGTCACCGCGGTTGAGCCCGTCCCACAGGAGCAGATGCGCAAGACGCTGGAGCGTTGGGTGGGACCGGGCGGCCTTGGCGACGACTTGCCTGTTCCCGCGATCCTCCACCTCGATCTCGCTCCGAAGGCGAACGCGAATGCGATTGGTGCGACGCTTCAGCGCGCGATTCCAGGAGCCCGATTCATTGCCGAGCAGGCGACGGTCAGACCGCTTCTGGGTTCTCTCCGCGCTCTTCGCTGGCTTGCCGTGGCTTTGGTTGTGATGATGGCAGGCGCGACGTCCGCGGCTGTCGTCCTTGCCTCGAGGAGTGCGCTGGATACGCATCGATCGACCATCGAGATAATGCACGGTGTCGGTGCGACCGATGCGCAGGTGGCCAAGCTGTTTCAGCGGAAAATCGCGCTCGATGCACTCATTGGAGCGCTCGTCGGGGCCGCGGTGGCGGCAATCGCGCTCCTTGTGGTTGGCGGTGGCGGCGCAGCGATTGCGCGCGATGTCGCCGGGACCACGCCGCTTCACACAGGCGATCTCGTGCTGCTGGCGCTCATGCCGTTGGCAGCAGCCGTGCTCGCTACGCTTGTTGCGCGCGCCGCCGTGCTCAGTGCATTGCGCAAAGCCCCATGATCGCGCGCGCCCTATCGTTCCTTGTCCTCCTTTACGCACTCGGCTTCATCCTTTTCGGGGTGACGCTGGGACGACCCGCCAAGATCGATCTGGAGACCGACGCAACCGTCGCGATCACAGGCGGCGCGGGGCGTATCGAACACGGCATGGACATTCTGGCGGACGGACTAACCAAGCGCTTGTTCATCGCCGGGGCGGATCCGCTGGTGACGAAGAAAGACCTGATACAACGGCTTGGCGGTCGGGCCCGTCTCATTCGCTGTTGCGTCGATCTCGGCAGTGAATCGGTCGATACCCGCTCCAACGCGGAAGAAGCGCAGCGGTGGCTCGCCAAGCACAAATACAAGTCAGTCAGGCTGATCACGAGTGACTGGCACATGCGTCGTGCACGCTATGAGTTCGAGCGGGTGCTCGACGACAAATATGAGCTTGTCCCGGACGCAGTGGCGACGGAGCCGGGCTTCTCCATCCTCTTTTCCGAGTACAACAAATATCTGTTGCGGCGGCTGGCGGTCTGGACCGATCTATGATCCGCGGGGTCGCCTACGCGCTGATCTTCTACCCAGGGACATTCTGCTACGTCCTCGCATGCATGGTTGCGAGCATGTTCGGAAGCGGGCCGATGCGCTCCGTGGTCCATGCCTGGACCGATTTCCATCACGGGCTCGCCCGTCTCCTCGGGACGAAGCTCGTTGTTGAAGGCACGATTCCGCAGGGAGCATCGCTCATCGCGGTCAAGCATCAGTCGATGTTCGAGACGCTGGAGATGTTCCGGCTCGCGAATACGCCGGTCATCGTCATCAAACGCGAGCTGAGCGAACTCCCCGGCTTCGGCTGGGCCACCCGGCGTTATGGCGTCATCCCGGTGGACCGGAAGGCAGGCGCCAAGGCGCTTAGGGAGATGGTGGCTCGCGGGAAAGAGGCGGCTCAATCCGGACGGCAGGTGATCATCTATCCTGAAGGGACCAGGGTCCGGACCGGCGAAACGCCGCCGCTGCAGTCCGGATTTGCCGGGCTGTACCGCGCCCTTGGGCTGCCTGTTGTGCCTGTCGCGGTCGACAGCGGACGGCTATGGGGTCCGAACCTTCCGAGGGGCGCGGGAACTGTCCACTTCCGCATCGGCGAGCCGATCCCGGCAGGCCTGAAGCGCCAAGAGATCGAGGGGCGCGTTCACGCGGCGATAAACGCGCTCGAACTAGCTCCTTAGCTTCGCGCCGAGCTTCTCAGCGGACGCAACAATCCGCCTCGAGATCTCCGCAAGCTCCGCGTCGGTGAAGCTCCTCTCGGCAGGCTGGAGCGTGACTTCCACGGCAAGGCTCAGGCCATCCGCTATCTCGAACCGGTCGAACAGCCTTGCGGCGATGATCCACTGCTTGTCCGCTCCTCGGATCGCCCGGACGAGGTTGTCGGCCGCCAGATCGTGCGGGACGATGAAGGCGAAATCGCGTGTGACCGGCTGGAGAGCCGGCGGCGTGTAATGCGGGCGGGCATGGCCTCTGGAGCGTGAAGCCGGGATGGCGTCGAGATAGATCTCGGCCGCTACCACTCGCTCGGGCGCGTCGAGTTCGCCCGACAGGCGCGGGTGAAGCTCGCCGAAGGAGGCGAGGATAGTCTTAGGGCCGAGCCGGAGGGTCGCCGACCGGCCAGGATGCCATGTCGGGCCCGCATCCGCAAAAAGCTGGAGGTTCGCCACCGGCGCTCCTGCAGCCTCCAGCAATGCAAGCGCCTCCGCCTTCGCATCGAGGGCGTCGAAGCCTTGCGCCTTGCCCTCCTGCCAGCTGCGCGGCTGCTTCTGGCCCGCGAGCAGGACGGTCGCCGTCGGGTGCTCGGCGTCGGCGAGATAACGACGTCCGATCTCGAACAGGCGCGCGGACGTGGCGCCGCGCGCGAGGTTGCGGCTCGAAGCGGCAATCAGGCCCGGCAGGAGCGAAGGGCGCATGACCTTCATCTCCTCGCTGATCGGGTTCGCCAACGGCCATTCACCTCCACCGAACGCACCGGCTTCCTTCTCGGAGATGAAGCTCCAGGTCACCGCTTCATCGAGGCCACGCGCGGCGGCCGTCCGCCGGACGGTACGCTCGATCATCTGAGACCGGGTCGCGGTAGGCTTCGCCACGCCTGGCTTGCGTGGCAAGGGCGTCGAAGGGACTTTGTCGTACCCATTGATCCGGGCAATTTCCTCGACGATATCCGCTTCACCGTCCACGTCCGGCCGCCAGGTTGGCACCCGCACGAACCATGTTTCGGACTTCGCGGCAGCATGCGTTTGCAGCGCTTCCTTACGCTGGTCATGGTTGAGCCAGCTCTCCTCATCGCTTGGATCCAACGAGAGAAACTCGAGGCGGCCAAGGATGTCCCGTTGCCCATCTTCGGGAAGATCGACGCCCGCGAGCGCCGCGAGGCGAGCGGGACGGTACGCGAAGATCCGGTCGACGTTCGGATAGCCGTCCTTCGCGAATTCACCGCTGATGCGCGGCTCCGACGGTTCGCCGCCGCACAGTTCGAGGATCATCTGCGTTGCCGCTTCGATCCCGGTGGAGAGCTTAGCCGGGTCAATGCCGCGCTCGAACCGCGAGCGCGCATCTGTACTTACGGCATGCCGCTGGCCGGTCGCAGCGATGCGTACCGGGTCGAACCAGGCGCATTCGAGCAGAACGTCGGTCGTGCTCTCGTCGACCCCGGTGCTTTCGCCTCCGATTACCCCGCCGAACCCGATTGCGCCGCTTTCGTCGGCAATCACGCAATCCTCCGGCGTCGGTTCATATTCCATGCCGTTGAGCGCGAGGAACCTGTCGCCCGCGCGGCCGCGGCGGGCGGTGACGTATCCGCTGAGCTTGGCGATGTCGTAGACATGCAGCGGCCGCGCTTGGTCGATCGAGAAGTAATTCGTGATGTCTACCAATGCCGAGATCGGCCGCAGTCCGACGGCCTTCAGGCGTTGCTGCAGCCATTGCGGGCTTTGTCCGTTGCCGACACCGCGGATCACGCGCCGCCAGAAGACGTAGCAGCCGGAGCCGGGCTCGACGACAACCTTGGGCTCGGGTTCGAACGAGCCCGTGACGACCGGATTGGCGACTGGCTTGAATCGGCCAATGCCGACGGCCGCAAGGTCGCGCGCAATGCCATCGACGCCCATGCAGTCGGGGCGGTTCGGCGTAACGTTCACGTCGAATACGGGATCATTGAGGCCCGCATAGTCCGGGAAGACCGCGCCGATTGGAGCTCCATCAGGGAGCTCGATAATGCCGTCATGCTCCTCGCCGAGTTGCAGCTCGCGGACCGAGCACATCATTCCGCGGCTCTCGACTCCGCGGATCGCAGCGACCTTGAGCGTGAGGTCAGAGCCCGGAACGTAGGTACCCGGCCCGCCGAACACACCGAGCATTCCGGCGCGCGCATTCGGAGCACCGCAGACGACCTGGATCGCCTCGCCGGTCCCGGCGTCGACGGTCAGGACTTGCAGCTTGTCAGCTTGCGGATGCCTTTCGGCAGTGAGGACCTTGGCAACACGGAAAGGCGCGAGGGCCTCGGCGGGATTGACGACCTCCTCGACCTCCAGGCCTACGGCAGTCAGTGCGTCGGCGATCGAAGCCGGATCGGCATCGGTCTCCAGATGGTCCTTGAGCCAGCTCAGCGGGAACTTCATGCGCCCACTCCGCCGCTAAGCGTGGGGACATCGAGAGCGCGGAAGCCATAATGCTTAAGCCAGCGAATATCGCCGTCGAAGAAGGCGCGCAGGTCGTCCATTCCGTACTTAAGCATGGCCAGGCGGTCGATCCCGCACCCGAACGCGAAGCCCTGCCACTCGTCAGGATCGAGGCCGGCGGCAGCGATCACGCGCGGATGCACCATGCCGGAGCCGAGCACTTCCATGAAACCCTCGCTTCCCCCGATCACGCGCTTGCCGTTCTGGAGCGTGTAGCCGACGTCGACTTCGGCTGACGGCTCCGTAAAGGGGAAGTAGGATGGGCGCATGCGCAGCACGACGTCGTCGCGTTCGAAGAACGCCTTGAGGAATGTCTCGAGCGTCCACTTGAGGTGGCCGAGTGTAATGTGGCGGTCGATGACCAGACCTTCGACCTGGTGGAACATGGGCGTATGGGTCGCGTCGCTGTCGGAACGGTACACGCGGCCGGGCGCGATCACGTAGAGCGGCGCGCCGTGCTCCTGCATCGCGCGAATCTGCACGGGCGAGGTGTGGGTGCGCAGGACTTTCGGCTCCTCGTCGCCGTGCGGTTCGAGGTAGAAGGTGTCCTGCATCGCTCGCGCCGGGTGGAACTCGGGCATGTTGAGCGCAGTGAAGTTGTGCCACTGGTCTTCGATCTCGGGCCCTTCAGCGACCGCGAAGCCGAGGTCGGCGAAAATCTCCGCAAGCTCATCCATCACCTGGCTGACGGGGTGAACGGTCCCGGTCGGACGTTCGGGAGCAGGTAGCGAAAGGTCGATCGTCTCGGTTGCGAGCTTGCGGTCGAGTTCGGCCGATTCGAGCGCCCTCCTGCGCTCAGCGATGGCCGCCGTGATCTCTTCACGGCGCGCGTGAATTTTCGGAGCTTCGGCGGCGCGGGTTTCGGGATCCATCGACCCGAGCGACTTGAGGCGGGCCGTGATCGTGCCGGATTTCCCGAGTACGGACACGCGCAGACGGTCCAGCTCACCGAGGTCCGGAGCGGCGCGAATTTCGTCGAGAATGTCAGTGTCTGACGCCATGGCGCACGGCCTTAGCCGCGCCGCAGAGCAAAATGCAAAACCCTGTGCTACAGAGCGCCAGGATGAGCGACTGGCCCGAGATCGATCCCGAGCGGGACCATGAGACACTCTCGATCCTTCATCTCGCCGCGCAGATGCTCGGCAAGGTCCGCGTCAGGCACGCGCCCTGGTCGAACCACGGATGGAACGTCGCCCTGCAGCCCATCGCGCGAGGGCTGTCGACCCTGCCCACCGCAGCGAGCGGAAGCCGGACCTTCACCTTGACGCTCGATCTCTGCCGCCACGCGATCGTTCTCTGGACCAGCGATGGAGGCCGTGAGGAGATTCCACTGAATGCGGGTAGCGTTGCGGCGCTTCACAAGAGGCTCATCTCTGCGCTGGATCGCAACGGCCTGCCGTCCGATTTCAACGGGCGTCCAAACGAGGTCGCGGACGCGGTTCCATTTGCTGAAGACACGAAGGCACGAGATTACGATCGAGACTCGGCGGCGCGCTTCCGGGAGGCCATCGCGGCGATGCTCCCGGTGTTCGAGCGCTTTCGGGCCGGCTTCACGGGCAAGTCCAGCCCGGTACATTTCTGGTGGGGCAGCTTCGATCTCGCAGTCACGCGCTTCTCGGGACGCAATGCACCGGAACATCCGGGTGGAGTTCCCGGGCTTCCCGACCGAATCACGCGCGAGGCCTATAGCCAGGAGGTTTCGAGCGGCGGCTTTTGGGCCGGTGGAGTCACCGAGGCCGAGCCCTTCTTCTACAGCTATGCCTATCCGGAGCCCGAGGGCTTCCGCGACCGCCGCATCGCGGTGGGCGGGTGGAACGGTGACTGGCAGGAGTTCACACTCCCCTATTCCGAGGTCCGCGCTTCAGGGGATCCTGCAGCGCTCCTGACGAACTTCCTGCAGTGGACCTATGACGCTGCTGCCGCGCTCGCTGCCTGGGATCGCTCGAAGCTGGAACGGGAGCCTGTGGCTCCCTAGGCGGGTAGGAATGGGAAAGGCGAGATCGTCTTGCGGTTCTCGTGAACCGCCAGCTTCCGTCCCGCGGGCGGCGTTGCCCGATAGGGACATTCCATTCGGGGACAGATCGCGCAGGCCGGGCCTACCGGCGTCGCTTCGGTATTGGCGAGGTCGAGCCCGTCGGCATAAGCGATTCGCGGGGCGTAGCGAATGTCGCAGCCGAGTCCGATCGCGAGGAGGGCGTCGTCGCGAAGCTCGGGGCGGATGGGCCGCTCGATCGTGCGGCTGATGGTGAAGAAGCGTTGACCGTCCGGAGTCTCGATCAGCTGGCGGATGGTCTGGCCGGGAGTCTGGAAGGCTGCGTGGAGGTGCCAGCGCGGGCAGGTCCCTCCGAAGTGCGAGAAAGGGAAGTTCTCGCCGGCGTAGCGCTTGGAGATGTTTCCGGCCGGATCGACCCGAAGCATGAAGAAGGGCACGCCGCGGGCGCCCGAGCGGCCGAGCGTCGTCATCCTGTGCGCGACCTGTTCTACATTTGCTCCGAACTGTCCGCAGAGCCGGTCGATCGCATAGCGATGCTCCTCAGCCCCGCGGAGGAAGCGACCGTAGGGCATCATGATCGATCCTGCGGCATAATTGGCGAAGCTCATGTGGAGGAGAGCACGAGTGCCCGCGTCCGGCGGGCGTGCATCGTCAGCCATCCGCTGCAGAAGAGGTGCAAGCTCCAGAAGGGCAAGCTGGTAAGCGAGGCCAAAGGTCCGGTTCTCCGGACGCAGCAAGGCCGAGATCATGAACGTCTTTCGCTGGGCGTCGAAATGCTGGCTGAAATCGCCGAGTAGCTCAGGCGAAACGACCTGGGCCTCGACGCCATAGGCCTCCTTCAAGCGACGGCGCAGCGCCTCGGAGACGGAGAGCGGGTCGTTCAGCGAATCGCCGAGCGTCTCGCAGCGATCCTCGAGCTCGGGATAGTAATTGCGCTGCGACTGGATGTAGTCGCGCACCCAGGTCTCGGGTGTAATCAGTGCGCGCGGGTCGGCGAGCGCTTCGCCTTCGGCGGCTTCCGCCGGACGCCGCTGCAACTCGCGGAGCGCCGTGTAGAGGCGAACAACGCCCTCCGAGACGGCAGGCGCATTGTCCGCCAGCTCGATCAGCTCGGCCCGGCCGATCCCCAGGTCCGCTAGCATCGGGTCGGAGAAGATTTCGCCGAGCTGGTCGGCGCCCGCCGTATCGCCGGCTTCCGTTGCGAACGCTTTCACATCGATGTCGAACGCTTCGGCGAGCCTGAGCAGGATGCCGGCCGTGACCGGCCGCTGATTGCGTTCGAGGTGATTGAGGTATGATGCGGAGATCCCGATCTCGTCCGCCATGGCAGCCTGATTGAGGCCGCGCTCTCGTCGCAGCCTCCTCAATCTTGCCCCCAGGAACAGCTTGCGCTGCGCAACCATAGTCAGATTGTGAATGAATTCACAAAATACACAAGTCTAGTTTTGTCACCTTTGCCCTTATTTGTGCATCCTTCACCATCGACTCATGTTTCCCTGCATCCGATCACAGGGGATTCGCTTATGTCTGACTTTGGTGTCGTGGTTTCCGCTCCTCCCGGCCGTTTCGACGGGATCGAGCGTCCGTACAGCGCTGACGATGTTCTTCGCCTGCGCGGCTCGTTCCCGATCGAGCACACGCTCGCCCGCCGCGGCGCGCTCAAGCTGTGGGAGCTTTTGCAGCAGGATGAGCCGGTTCGGGCGCTGGGCGCCGTTACCGGCAACCAGGCGATGCAGATGGTCCGTGCCGGGCTGAATGCGATCTACCTGTCAGGCTGGCAGGCCGCTGCGGACGCCAACACCGCCTGCTCCATGTATCCCGACCAGTCGCTCTACCCAGCCAACACCGGTCCCGAGCTAGCGAAGCGAATCAACCGCGCCCTCCAGCGCGCCGACCAGGTCGAGCATAGCGAAGGCGGATCCAAGCGCGACTGGTTCGCACCGATCGTCGCCGACGCGGAAGCCGGCTTCGGAGGACCGCTCAACTGCTTCGAGATCATGAAGGCCTATATCGAGGCGGGCGTTGCCGCCGTTCACTTCGAGGACCAGCTCGCGTCCGAGAAGAAGTGCGGCCACCTCGGAGGCAAGGTGCTCATCCCGACCCAGGCGGCCGTCCGCAATCTCGACGCCGCTCGCCTCGCGGCGGACGTAAGCGGGGTTCCGACTCTCATCGTTGCCCGCACGGATGCCGAGAGCGCCAAGCTGATCACGTCCGACGTCGATGAGCGCGATCGGCCGTTCATGACCGGCGAACGCACACCGGAAGGCTTCTTCCGCCTCAAGGACGGCACCGGCCTCGACCATTGCATTTCGCGCGGACTCGCTTTCGCGGCGCACGCCGACCTCATCTGGTTCGAGACCAGCCATCCCGACCTCGAGGACGCGCGCAAGTTCGCAGAAGCCATTCATCCGCGCTTCCCGGGCAAGCTCCTCGCCTACAACTGTTCGCCCAGCTTCAACTGGCGGGCGAAGCTCGACGAGCAGACCATCGCCAATTTCCAGCGCGAGCTCGGCGCGATGGGCTACAAGTTCCAGTTCGTCACTTTGGCGGGCTTCCACAGCCTCAACCACGGAATGTTCGAGCTTGCGACCGGCTACCGCGACCGCGGCATGGCCGCCTATTCGGAGCTTCAGCAGGCCGAGTTCGCCAGCGAGGCGAGGGGCTACACCGCCACCCGCCACCAGCGCGAGGTCGGCACCGGCTATTTCGACGCCGTCGCGACCGCCATCTCCGGCGGCCACTCGTCGACAGTCGCGCTCAAGGAATCGACCGAAGCCGCCCAGTTCAAGCCCGAAGCCATCATCGCGGCCGAGTAGGAGAAGTTGAGATGACCTATCGTTATTGGGTGATCGGCGGCGACTACAGCGACTGCCAGTTCAGGGACCTCCAGCCCGGGACGGAGCTCGTCCATGGCCCCTACGACAACGAAGTGAAGGCCCGCACCGAATGGCAGCGGCTCACTTTTCGGGATCATTGCGGGGCGACAACGCGTTATTCGATCTGCGTGGAGCCGAATCGCGCATGAACCCAGTGATTGACCGGCCACGGATCGTGGCCGAGCCCAGCCGGGTCCCCGGCGCGGGCGCAGTGCTGACACCCGACGCCCTCGACCTGGTGGCCGAGCTGCACGAACGCTTCGATTCGCGACGGCGCGAATTGCTCGACCGCAGGCTCGACCTCCAGAAGACCTTCGACGCTGGCGAACTTCCCGACTTTCGAGAGGACACGCGCGACATCCGCGAGTCGGAATGGACGGTCGGGACCATTCCTGCAGACCTGCAGGACCGCCGCGTCGAGATCACCGGACCAACCAACGCCAAGATGG
>Ga0307413_10000694_pt1 | contig 11526 bp, 12 predicted proteins | sample DK1Ometagenome_3_FD_203714 | JGI IMG/M metagenome (GOLD analysis project Ga0307413, IMG submission 203714) | Maize rhizosphere microbial communities from greenhouse at UC Davis, California, United States - DK15-O-2 | ecosystem: Host-associated > Plants > Roots > Rhizosphere > Soil | place: USA... | reverse complement strand
CGGCATCGACGCGGAGCAGATACTCCTTGAGCCGCTGGTCCTCGCTTCCACGCTTCTCCGTCTGGTTCGAACCGACCCGGGTCGCATTCCCGAACCAATATTGTGCAGCGGCCCACTGCGCGGCGGCGAAGCCCGGGTCGATCGTCCGGGCGCGCTCGAAGGCTTCCGCCGACATTCTGCCGAAATTGTCATCGCCGGTTTCAAGGGCACGCCGATCGTACGCCAGGGCCTTGAGGTACTCCTCATACGCCTCGACCGACCGTGTGCCCTGCTGGACCATCGCCTGCAGGCTCTCCGGCGACATCACAGTCTTCAGCGCATGGGCGATCGCCAGCGCGATATCCTCCTGGATCGAGACCGCGTCGCGCATCGGCCGGTCGTAATTCTGCGACCACAGGTGGAACCCGTCCGAAGAGCGGATGAGCTGCGCAGTGACCCGCAGCCTATCCCCGTCGCGCCGCACCGAGCCTTCGAGGACGTGGGCAACATTGAGCCGCCGTCCGATTTCGCGAATGTCGCCTGGCTGGATCGACATGGTCGAAGTCCTCGCCGCGACGTGGAGGTCAGGCGTCCGCGCAAGGCTGTTCAATATCTCCTCGGTCAGGCCCTCCGCGAACCATCCCTGGTCGCGCTCCGGCGACAGGTCTTCAAAAGGCAAAACGGCGATGGACTTGGCATGTGAGGTCGTGGCCGCGGCGGCCGTTTCGTTCGCTCCGCTTCGCATGAGCAAGAAGGCCGCAGCCACGACGACCAGGACGACGGCCGCAACGGCAGCCCAAATCCACCGGTCGCGAGGGAGTACCTTGGATGGCCGTACCTCCGGTGGCTGAGCGGAGACTTCGTCGCTGGTCTCCACGTCAGGCAGGAACCGATAACCTCGCCCGTAGACTGTCTGAATGAGTTGCGGGTTTCGGGCGTCATCGCCGAGTGCCTGCCGAACTTCCTTTGCAGCCGTCGTCAGCACCGATTCCGAAACGGCCAATCCGGGCCAGACGATGTCGAATAGCTCGTCCTTGGTCACCAAAGTCCGTGGTCGCTCCATCAGCGCGCGGAGAAGCGCAACCGCCTTTCCGCCAAGTCGAACTTCCTGGCCGTTTCGCCAGACTCGCTCGTCCCTTCGGTCAAGCCGAATCGTTCCCGAAATGAGGTAGCGGCGCTGGTCCATACACTCCGTTGAAAAACTTGAATTTCACGCCGGCGCTCAAGGCCGAAGCACACCGCCTCAGAATTCCCTCAGAATAAAGCAGTCTTGGCCCGACGCCTACAGGATTGAGCAACTCACTGAATCGGATTGGTTTTCTCCAGGCGTTCAACCGCTTGGTCGACGACGACATGATTCAGAATGTTCCAGCACTGCCGCAGGACTTCGCGCCCACAGCTGACGCAAAAGAGGTCATCGACGGCCGGCTGGCGCTCGGTCGGACCCACTGAACACGCGCCGATAAAGGAATAGCAAAATGAAGAATCGCCTCGCCGCTTCTGCGGCTACATTGACCTGCGTCGTCACGACGTTGTTCATCGCAAACCCGCCGGCGCACGCCGCCACGACCCCGTCGCCCAGTGCGAAGGTCGGCATTGCCGACATCGACCTGGCGTCGCCTGCCGGCCGCAAGCTACTGAAGAGCCGCGTGCGCATGGCCGCTGCCAGGGTCTGCCTGACGACCAACGTCGAGCCCGTGAAGGTAAGGACCGCGCGCATGAAGTGTTATCGCTCGGCGATCGCCGATGGCGCCCGTGTGACGGATCGTGTCGTCGCCATGCGTGGCGACCGCTCCGGTTCGCACACGGTGGGGACCATCTGAGAATAGCACGGCGCATACGTATGCGGCGTTTCAGTCAACTTATCCGGCGGGTCGGCAATTTTGCCTAATACCATCTTAGAGTAGAGACTGGGGCACCAAGTTCAGGAACCGACAGACGAAACCCCGGAAGCATTGCTTCCGGGGATCGGGTCCATCTGCGCTCAAAAACGAAGGAAAATCGAAATGTTGCACTTTGAAAAGGAGACGACCGCGCCCCGCGCGATAGTCATATTTTTCGCAGTTATTTCCGGCGTCTCTGCAGTCGCGACTGCGGTCATGCCCGCCATTGTCCACGCTTAAGTCAAACGAGGCTACGATCATGTATCACGACTTCAACTATCAAGCGACGCTGGCATCATCGCTGCGGGCGCAGTGGCAGCTCGACGACGTGCTGCGCGAGGACCAGGAGCTCGACTTCAGCCGGAACTTCCTTCCGGAAAGCCTCGCGCGCACCGCCCAGCTGAGCGGCCTCAACGCCTTCGAGCAGAAGACGCTGAACCAGATCGCCGCGCACGAATATCTATGCATGTTCGGGGTGGTGGAGGAGTTCATCCTCCCATTCCTCCTCGACCATGCCCGGCCGCACCTGCTCGAAGACGACTGGCGCGTCCGCGCTCTGCTCAACTTCGCGAGCGAGGAAGCCAAGCACATCCATCTGTTCAAGCGCTTCCATGCGGCCTTCGTCCGGGGCTTCCCGGTCGAGGTCCAGATGATCGGCCCGTCCGAAGCGATCGGCGCGGAAGTCCTTCGCCATGACCCGCTCGCGGTCGGTCTCGTCATCCTGATGATCGAGTGGATGACCCAGGAGCATTACCTGGGAAGCATCCGCGACAACGGCGATATCGACCCGCTCTTCAAGAGCCTGCTCAAGCATCACTGGATCGAGGAATCGCAGCACGCGAAGCTCGACACCTTGATCGTCGATGCTCTGGCGGAAGGTCGTTCCGAAGCCGAGATCGACAAGGCTATCGACGAAGTCTTCGAGATTGCGATGTTCCTCGACGGCGGCCTCAAGGCTCAGGCCGAATTCAACATTGCGGCGCTCGAAAAGGCGATCAACCAGACGGTGCTGAACCGCGAGGAAATCATCGCCCAGCAGCATCAGGCTGGACGCTGGACCTTCATCGGTTCCGGCCTCGTCCACGAGCGCTTCAAGGCGACCGTCGAGAACATCTCCCCCAATGCGGCCGCCCGCCTGGCGGAAGCCGCGCCGATCTTCGCCTGAACCCATCAACCCAAGGAGAACAATCATGCTCGACACTGTGAAGAATGCGCCCGTCAACGGGCTCGACCTCGCCGCTCTGGGTGAAGTCGTCGAAGCGATCGAAAAGGACAATTCGAAGGCCATCGTCGGCTTCGACGTCGTCACCAGCTGGAAGGGTCAGACCCGCAGCGAGACCAAGGTCACCGGCTTCACTTTGGCCGGCGAGCGCATCGAGCGCAGCCACACGATCGTCGCCGACGAGCCGTGCGAGCTGCTCGGTGCCGACGGTGCTCCGAACCCGCAGGAGCTGCTGATGGCGGCGTTCAACGCCTGCATCACCGTCGGCTACGTTGCCGGTTCGGCGCTTCGGGGCATCAAGCTGGAATCGCTTGAGATCCGCACCCGCGGCGAGCTCGACTTGCGCGGCTTCCTCGGTCTCAGCGACCAGGTCCCGCCGGGCTACACGAACGTCGATTACGAAGTCCGTATCAAGGGTGACGGATCGCCGGCGGATTTCGAGGAAATCCACCAGACGGTCATGAAGACGTCGCCCAACTACTTCAACATGAGCCGACCGATCAAAATGAACGGCACGCTCAGCGTCGCCTGACCAAATTCGGCGCCGCGAAAGTCGCGCGCGGCGCCGACCGTTTCGAACTCAAAAGGGGAATAAGAATGGCCGATCTCGGCATGCAAAAGATCAATCCGAACAAGGCGCTGTGGGAGAAGGGGGACTTCACCCGGATTGCGGAAACGATGCGCGAGAGCGGCGAGAATCTCGTCGAGACGCTTCGCATCGAGCCGCGCATGAAGGTGCTCGACCTTGGCTGCGGCGACGGCACCACGGCCCTGCCGGCTGCACGGCGTGGCGCGGAAGTGCTCGGCGTGGATATCGCTTCGAACCTCGTCGCCGCCGGCAACGCGCGGGCGAGGGACGCCGGTCTCGACAATTTGCGCTTCGAGCAAGGCGACGCGTCGAACCTCAACCGGATCGACGACGACAAGTTCGACCTCGTCGTCAGCATCTTCGGTGCGATGTTCGCTCCGCGGCCCTTCGACGTTGCCGAAGAAATGGTTCGCGTCACCAAGCCGGGCGGACGGATCGTCATGGGCAATTGGATTCCCGGCGACCCCACCCTGGTTGCTCAGATCCTGAAGATCAGCGCCGCCTATACGCCGCCTCCGCCGGAAGGCTTCGTCAGCCCAATGACATGGGGCGACGAGGACAAGGTCCGCGAGCGCTTCGAAGCCGCAGGCATCAAGCCGGAGAAGATCAGCTTCGAACGGGCGACCTGGTACTTCCGTGGCGACGGTCCGCCCGCCGAATTGCTGGCGATCTTCCGCACCTACTACGGCCCGACGATGAACGCCTTCGAGGCGGCAGCGAAGGACGGTCGCGAAGAGCAACTCGCAGCGGAACTGACGGATCTGTTCAACGCCCAGAACAAGGGCGGCGACCGCACCGCAGTCCCCGCGACCTTTCTCAAGGTGACCGTCAGGAAATCCTGATCGCGCACGCAAGACATTTAGGACAATCGACAAGTGGAACACGCAGTCAAAATACCCGCCGACCGTCGCGTTGAACGCCGTTTCGAACGGCGCCGGCCGCTCCTGCGGCTCGTGAAGCCCGCATCGCCGCATTCGCGCGCCGCAACGCGGTTCGCCGAGAACTGCGCGGCGATCGGTGGAACCACCATGCTTCACGACCTGATGCCGGACGTCGTCACGATCACCTTCGGTTCCAGGACCGACGCGATCAGCCAGCGCCTGCGCAGCCGCGGCTGGAATTTCGTCGGCACCGGCGACTGGCAGGGCGAGCGCGTGCTCGGCGTGTCCTTCGCTGGAGACCGCCGGGCAAACCGGACTGCGGACGACCTTGCCGAAGCCCTGATCATCGTCGTCGGCGAACTGGAGATTGCCGAAACACGAACCTGGTAACCCCGCGCCGGCGCTCCCCTCCCCACTCCCCAGCCGGCGCACAAAGGAAAGGCCCCGGAGCACCAAAGCTCCGGGGCCTTTTTCTTTAGGCCGTCGCTGAAAACGTCTGGCGTTCTCGGCCTCGGCGTCGACGGTCTGCCGCGAAGCAGGCTGGTCGCCGCCGCCAATGGCGGAACGCTCCTGCGGCTCGCTTCCGCCGATGCTGATCTTCCGCGGCTTCATCGCCTCGGGAATCTCACGCACCAGCTCGATCGCGAGCAGACCGTCCTTTAAGTCCGCACCGCGCACCTGGATATGGTCGGCAAGCGCGAAACGGCGCTCGAAGGAACGGGTCGCAATGCCGCGGTAGATGTAATCCTGCCCGCGGTTCTCGCTCTCCTCGCCCTTCTTGCCACTAACGATCAGCACGTTCTGCTGGGCGGTGATGTCGATCTCATCGGGCTTGAATCCGGCGACCGCCAGCTCGATGCGATAATCGTTATCGCCAAGCTTGATCAGGTCGAACGGCGGATAGTTTTCCTGGCCCTGGCCGGTGTTGCTGTTCTCGAGCATGTCAAACAGCCGGTCGAAGCCGACGGTGGAGCGCCGATAGGGCGCAAAGTCGAAAGCACTGCGCATGTCTTGTCCTCCAGTTTGAGCAACAAGGCGGGGTACAGCCTGAGGCCACGGCCCCGTCACCGGACCCGAGTGGCGCCCGGCGATGCTGATCTGGTTAGAAAGCGGCCGTTTTCAAGACCGTGCGCAACGGCTGATGGAGCCGGCTCAACCGTTCGTCGATCAGCGCTTCAGCTGCTTCCAGCAGCCGTGCATTTTTGGGCTTCGAGGGGGACGTCCAATGACGCTGAAAGACTTCCTGTTCCTGCCGGGCGACCAACGCTTCGCAGACTTCGGTCTGCTGCTGCTCCGAATCGCGACGGGTGTCTTCCTGATCTACCAGAGCCACGACAATGTCTTCAGCGCCGCGCGCATGGACGAGTTCGTGAAATTCCTCACTCAGTTCGGCTTCGCCGCGCCGGAGCTGATGGCGCCGCTATCCGTCTATTTCCAGTTCCTCGCGGGCATCGGCTTCATCCTCGGGCTGTTCACCCGCTGGCTGGGCCTCATCACCTGCTTCCAGTTCATCGTCGCGGTGTGGATGGTCCACTCGCCCGACCCCTTCAACACCTGGTGGCCGGCGCTCGTGTTGGTCTTCCTCGGCCTCTATTTCAGCGTGCGCGGATCCGGCCGCTACGGCCTCGACACGATGTTCGAACGGAGCAGCCGCAGGCGCTAGTTCTTCCGCGAGGCGATCCACGCGTCGCGCACCGCGAACCAGTCAGCCCGGCGCACCGCCCACTCGCTGGCGGTCCGCGCTGGCTTATCCGCAAGCCACTCCTTGCGCATCGCCTTAAATTCATCGCGCGGCACCCCAAACTGCTCGCGCCAAAGCGTGAGGTCCCCATCGATCGCCTCGCGCAACTTCGGAGCATAATCGGTCGGCACCTCAGCGCCCTTCTTGACCAATTCGGCAAGCTGAAGCGCTTCGGCCTTTCGCTGCTCGGCCTGAGCGGCAAGCTCCGGCCTGGCCTGACCGATCCCGTACGTTCCCTGCCCTGCCGTCACGTCCGCCTTCGAGCCCGGAACGGCCACGCCGGCGCCCATCGGCACGTCCTTGTTCGGAAGCGTCCCGATGAAAGGTCCGCTCGGGGTAGTGTCGCTCGGACCCTGCACCGCGAGCAAGAACGCGAGAACCGTCACTGCTGGCATTCGAACCTCTCCTGTTCCGTTTAGAATACCAACCGCACCGAATTTCTATCTCCCGCGGACAGCCTTCGGCCACATGCCAAGCCAGATCACGCTTTCGGTTGCCGCGCGTACTGTCGGCGCGAGCAGCCGATCGACCAGCTGACGCCCTGCAATCCGGGCGGCCGAGCGATCATGATGCTCCTGCTCATCCTGGATGATCTGGCTTATGACACTGGCTGCAGCAGGGTCTGCATTCGCCAGCGTCGCAAGCTGATGACGCAGATGTTTGAGAACCACGCTCTCAACCGCTTCGGTGGTGAGGGCAATGGCCCGTGCGCCGATCAATCCCGTCACGAACCCCAGAACCCAACCGCCGAACCCGCACAAATGGTAACTACGGCAGCGGCGGACCGCTCGCCGTTCAAGTTCTGCCGCGAACAATGCCCGATGCCTTTTTTCGTGAGCGATGAACTCTTCGATCTCCGCTCGCATCGAAGGCGCTCGCCAACCGGCCACAAATCTTTGAGCTCGGTAGATTGAAACAGCGCCATGCTCCCCCGCATGATCGACCTTCAGCGCCATTTCGCCGGGTGTCGATGCGATTTTGAGACGCGTCTTATCCACAGCTACGAAGCTTACCGGCAGTTGCTCGGGTTACAACGACTTGGCACGGCCGAAACCGGCGCCCTATAGCTCTGGTCACATGTCCGACCTGTTCGCTTCCAACGCCGCAACGCCCGCACCCGAAAGCTACGACGCTTCCTCGATCGAGGTCCTTGAGGGCCTGGAGCCCGTCCGCCGCCGCCCGGGCATGTACATCGGCGGCACCGACGCCCGCGCGCTCCACCACCTCGCGGCAGAGGTCATCGACAATGCGATGGACGAAGCAGTCGCCGGCCACGCCAGCCGCATCGAGGTCACGCTGGAGCCGGGCAACCGCCTGACCGTGTTCGACAACGGCCGCGGCATCCCCGTCGACCCGCATCCGAAATATCCGGGCAAGTCTGCGCTCGAGGTCATCATGACCACCCTCCACTCGGGCGGCAAATTCGAGGGCAAGGCGTACAGCACCTCCGGCGGCCTCCACGGTGTCGGCGTCAGCGTCGTCAACGCGCTCTCGACCGAGACGATCATCGAGGTCGCCCGCGACAAGAAGCTCTACCGCCAGTCCTTCTCGAAAGGGCTCGCCACCTCCAAGCTCGAAGAGGTCGGCGCGGCCCCCAACAAGCGCGGCACCACCGTCACCTTCACCCCCGACCCGGAGATCTTCGGCGCCGAGTCCGACTTCGACCCCGCCCGCCTCCTCCGCCTCGTCCGTTCGAAGGCCTACCTCTTCGCCGGCGTCGAGATCCGCTGGCGCTGCGACCCCTCGCTCACCAGCTCGGACGTCCCCGAAAGCGCCACCTTCCAGTTCCCCGGCGGCCTAGCCGACCATCTCGCCGAGCAGATCGGCGACCGCCCCGCCGTCACCAATCAGCCCTTCATCGGCAAGCAGGACTTCCCCTCCGCTGACGGCGCGTCGCAGGGCAGCGCCGAATGGGCCGTCGCCTGGCCGCTCTATTCGGACGGCTCGGAAAGCTATTATTGCAACACCATCCCCACGCCCGACGGCGGCACGCACGAAGCGGGCCTCCGAGCCGCCCTCACCAAGGGCCTGCGCGCCTTCGGGGAGCTGGTCGGCAACAAGAAGGCGAAGGAGATCACCGCCGACGACGTCTTCAACGGCGTCGAGCTGATGCTGTCGGTGTTCATCCGCAACCCGCATTTCCAGAGCCAGACCAAGGACCGCCTCACCAGCCTGGAGGCCGCCCGCTTCGTCGAAAATGCCGTCCGCGACCATTTCGACCATTACCTCGCCGACAATATGGACCGCGGCCGCGCGCTTCTCGGCTCGATCCTCGAACGGATGGAGGAGCGCCTCCGCCGCCGCGCCGAGCGCGAGGTCAAGCGCAAGACCGCCACCTCCGCCCGCAAGCTCCGCCTCCCCGGCAAGCTCACCGATTGCTCGTCGGACGACCCCGAAGGCACCGAATTGTTCATCGTCGAGGGCGACAGCGCCGGCGGCTCGGCCAAGCAGGCCCGCGACCGCAAGACGCAGGCGATCCTCCCCATCCGCGGCAAGATCCTCAACGTCGCCAGCGCCACCGCCGACAAGATCCGCGCCAACAACGAGATCGCCGACCTCAACCTCGCCTTGGGCTGCGGCAACCGCGACAAGTTCGACGAGGATTCGCTGCGCTACGAAAAGATCATCATCATGACCGACGCCGACGTCGACGGCGCCCACATCGCGACTTTGCTGATGACCTTCTTCTTCCAGGAAATGCCGGAGCTGGTCCGCCGCGGCCACCTCTACCTCGCTCAGCCTCCTCTCTACCGCCTGACCGCCGGCGCCAAGACCCTCTACGCCCGCGACGACGCCCACCGCGCCGAGCTCGAAGCCACCGAGTTCAAGGGCAAGAAGGTCGAGGTCAGCCGCTTCAAGGGCCTGGGCGAGATGAACCCGAACCAGCTCAAGGAAACCACCATGGACCCGAAGACGCGGTCCATGCTGAAGGTAACGCTCCCGTCAGCCTATGAGGACCGGCAGCCGGTGAAGGACCTGGTCGAACGTCTCATGGGCCGCGATCCGGCCCAGCGGTTTGCGTTCATCCAGTCGCGGGCGGCGGCGGTGGATGAAGAGGAGATCGACGCCTAGCGTCGGACTGGAACGGGCGAAATTGCTGCACGTTTTGCCCACGCGAAATGGGAGAGTTCAATGCGTTTCGGAACACTTGTCCTGCCGGCGATTGTGTCGGCTACGCTCAGTGCCTGCGGTCAAAGCGACACCACGACCCCGGTCGAAGCGAATGAGGCCGCAGCGAATGAAGCTGCTCCTGGCAACGATGCTGCCGTCGCACCTTCGGGCACCCAGGCTTTCGTCGACAAGGTCGCGGCCGGCGACCGCTTTGAAATCGAAACCTCCCGGCTTGTCGCAGGCTCCGCCGCCTCTCAGGAGGTGATGGAGTACGCGCGACAGTTGATCGCAGCGCACACACAATCGACGGCCAGGTTGAAGGCCGCTGCGGCCGAGGATCCTTCGGGGATCGTCATCGACGACCAGTTGAGCACTGCGCAACAAGCCGCGCTCGAGGACATGCAATCCAAGAAGGGCTACATCTTCGACACGGCCTATTTGTCTGCCCAGGTGTACGGGCACGACCAGATGCTGACCGAGCTGAAGAACTACGCAGCCTCGGGTGACAATGCCGCGCTCAAATCGTTCGCCCAGGCGCAGATCGCGGCGGTCACCGAGCATCTCGACAAGGCCAAGGCGCTCCAGGGGAAGATCGGGCCCGCGGCCCGTTGAGAACGCGCGCGACGACGCCCACCGCGCCGGTTCCCGCTTTCGCGAGATGACGAATTGCACGGATCGAATGCCAGCTATCTAGGAAGCGGCGCCACAATCGCCCCTACCTCCGAGCCTCCGCCTCAGCCACGAGCCTCCGCGCCTGCTCCGCCTCCCTGCAATGCGTTTTGAAGTGCTCGCAGCCCAGCCTCAGAGCCTGCGCCACGCGCCGATGCTCCTCGATGACATAAGGGTCCGTCGCGATGTTGGGCGAGTAGACGTTCCTCGTCCTGAGTTCCTGGTAAGTCGTGGACGCGCTGTTCCCGCGCGCTGAGGTTGAGCTGTCCGGCGCCCCGGGACTGCAACCGATGATCAATTCAAGCGAAAGCGCGATGAGCGCACCGGTGCAGGACAGCAATCGCATTTGGCCGTTGTGCAGGCTGATTTCAGGGTCCGCAATGGGTGGAAAGCGGACATTAGGGTCGAACCTCGTGGCCCGCCGCGTAGCGAGGCAGATCGGCGGCTGCCTCTTCAAATGCCTTCGTGATCTCAGCTACCGAGAAGCAGCGGTCCCATAGCTCGGTCGCCAGCGTGTTGATCGCCTGTCCGAGCACCGGCTCTTCTGGCCAAGGATTAGTGTCGTTCAGCTCTCGGAGCGTCCCGCCTAGATTGTAGCTGGCCTCGTAGAGTCGGGCTTGCCACTCGTCCCGAGCAGCTTGGTTTGGCTGGTCCGACATGCGCTGAAGGTATCAGTGCGTCGCTAATGTCCGCAATGGGTGGAACGCGGACATTTGGATGACTCCGGAAAGCTGGCGCCGATAGGTCTTAGGTCTAGGTCTGCAACTGTTTCGTACCTCCACCGGTTGAGAGGCTCATGTTCAACTGGGCCTACGAAAATCAGCAATCCATCGAGGACGAGTTTTCGGCGTTCGTGAAGTCGCACATGTTTCCGTGCGTGGGAGCGAAGTCGGCGCTTGGCCGTGGGACGCTGAAGGTCGTTTCGTGCCGGTCGATCGCCAGCGCCTGGGATGACGTCCGGATGCACGACATCGCCCGCGAATGGGCGGAGGACTATTCCCGGGAGCCCGGCCTGTTCCGCAGCCTGGCCTTCGTGTTCGAAGGGCCGTGCGACCTGAGCGAAGAGACGTTCGAGCGCTTGCTCTGGCAGCGGCTGCAGTCGATGACCGACAAGGACGAGTGGCGCGGGATCACGTCCGACCACCGCGTCAGCGACGATCCGCAGGACCCGCATTTCTCCTTGAGCTTCGGCGGCCAGGCCTTCTTCGTCGTTGGCCTCCATCCGCAGGCGAGCCGCCCCGCGCGGCGCTTTGCGCGGCCGGCGATGGTCTTCAACCTGCACGACCAGTTCGAGGAATTGCGCAGCAGCGGACGCTATGAAGGCTTGCGCCAGGCCATTCTTGATCGCGACGAGAAGCTTGCGGGCTCGATCAATCCGATGCTCAGCCGCCATGGCGAAAGCAGCGAGGCTCGTCAGTACAGCGGCCGCGAGGTTCCCGGCGGCTGGGCCT
>Ga0307413_10000690_pt1 | contig 11536 bp, 6 predicted proteins | sample DK1Ometagenome_3_FD_203714 | JGI IMG/M metagenome (GOLD analysis project Ga0307413, IMG submission 203714) | Maize rhizosphere microbial communities from greenhouse at UC Davis, California, United States - DK15-O-2 | ecosystem: Host-associated > Plants > Roots > Rhizosphere > Soil | place: USA... | reverse complement strand
ACGAGTAGGTAGGACCCTTCTCGTTGCCCTCGACGGTGTGGTTGTACACCACGTCGAGGATCACCTCGATGCCGGCCTGGTGCAGCGCCTTCACCGCCTGCTTGAGCTCCGCCACCGGGTCGATCAAGGCGTAGCGGCGCGTCGGCGCGAACCATGCCAGCGTGCTGTAGCCCCAGTAGTTCGTCATGCCGCGCTCGTGCAGGAAACCCTCGTCGGTGAACGCGAACACCGGCATCAGCTCGACCGCGGTCACGCCCAGCGATTTCAGGTGCGCGATGACCGCCGGCACGGTGAGCGCGAGGTACTTGCCGCGCCATTCGGGCGGCACGTCCGGGTGCAGCTGCGTGTATCCCTTGACGTGCAGCTCGTAAATGAGCGTATCGCGCCACGGCACGGCGGGCTGGCGATCGCCGGTCCAGTCGAAGGCGCCGTCGATGACGCGGCAGCGCGGCATCACGTCGGCGCTGTCCACCAGGCTGGGGCGCAGGCCCTCCGGGTCCGCGGGATCGAAACCGAAGGCGGCGGGATGCCACCGCGGCTCGCCAACGATGTCGCGTGCCCACGGATCGATCCGCAGCTTGTGGGCGTTGAAGCGATATCCTTCGCGCGGGTCGTAGTTGCCGTGCACCCTGATGCCGTACAGCGTGCCGACGCGCGCCAGTTCCCGCTCGACGAAACCATGGTGAACGGGACCGGTGCGGCCCGGCAGCGTGAGCCGGGCCGTCTCGCGTGTGCCGGTGGAGTCGTACAGGCAGACATCGACGCGCGTCGCCGCGCGCGAACGGATCGCGAAGTTCACGCCCTCGCCGGTCCACGTCGCGCCCAGGACGTCGGGCGAGCCTTGCTTCATCCGCGCCTCAGGAACACGGCCGCCAGGGGCGGCAGGCGGATGCGCAGCGCGTACGGGAAGCCGTGCACCAGGTGCTCGAACGCCTCGTAACTCGCGACGCCGCCGAAACCCGAGCCGCCGAACGCCGGGAAATCGGAATCGAACAGCACCTGGTAGCTGCCAGGATCGGGCACGCCCACCCAGTAGTCGTCGCGCGGCACGGGAGTCGCGTTGAACACGCACAGGATGGGCGCGTGGCCCTGCTCCTCGCGCAGGAAGGCGAATATGCTTTCGTCGGCATTGTGCAGGTCGCTCCAGCGGAACCCGCTGCCGTCGCAGTCGCTGGCGTGGAACTGCGGATGGTCACGGTAGAACTTCGCCAGCTCGCGGTTCAGGTTGCGCAGCGCCTGGTGCTTTTCGTTCTGCAGCAGCGGCCAGTCGAGCTGCTCGTGATCGCGCCACTCGTGCCACTGGCCGAATTCCGAGCCCATGAACATGAGCTTCTTGCCCGGGTGGGCCGTCATGTAACTCATGAAAAGGCGGTAGTTGGCCCGCTTCTGCCACTCGTCTCCCGGCATCTTGTCGAGCAGCGAGCGCTTGCCGTGCACGACCTCGTCGTGCGAGATGGGCAGGATGAAGTTCTCGGTCCAGGCATACATGAACGAGAACGTGATCTTGTTGTGTTCGTGGCGGCGGTAGACCGGATCCTTCTCGAAATAGCTCAGCGTGTCGTTCATCCACCCCATGTTCCACTTGAACGAGAAGCCGACGCCGCCCAGGTGGACCGGCCGGGACACGCCGGGAAACGCCGTCGACTCTTCGGCGATCGTCAGCACGCCCGGGTGCTCGCGGTGCGCGACGGTGTTGAACTCGCGCAGGAAATCGAGGGCGTCGAGATTCTCGCGGCCACCGTACCGGTTGGGCACCCACTCGCCGGCCTTGCGGCTGTAGTCGAGGTAGAGCATCGAGGCCACGGCGTCGACGCGCACGCCATCGACGTGGTAACGCTCCATCCAGTACAGCGCATTGGCCACCAGGAAATTGCGTACCTCGTGGCGGCCGAAATTGAAGATCTTGGTGCCCCAGTCCATGTGCTCGCCGAGGCGCTTGTCCTCGTGTTCGTACAACGCCGACCCGTCGAACTCCGCGAGCCCGTGCGCATCCTTGGGGAAGTGCGCGGGCACCCAGTCGAGCAACACGCCGATGCCGGCCTGGTGGCACTGGTCGACGAATCCCATGAACTCCTTCGGCGAGCCGAAACGCGACGTGGGCGCGTAGTAGCCCACCACCTGGTAGCCCCAACTACCGTCGAACGGATGCTCGGCCACGCCCATGAGCTCGATGTGCGTGTAACCCATCTCGAGCACGTACGGGATCAGGTGTTCGGCGGCTTCGGCCCAGGTGTAGAACGGCGGCTTGCGGTCCCAGGTATGGCGCCAGCTCGACAGGTGCACCTCGTAGATGTTGATCGGCGCGCGGCGCCAGTCGGTGCGCGCGCGGCGCTGCATCCACTGCTCGTCGCTCCAGGCGTAACCGTCGAGGTCGCTGACGATCGACGCGGTGTCGGGCCGCAGCTGCATGCGGAAACCGAAGGGGTCGGACTTGAGCAGGATTTCCCCGCGCTGCGAACGGATCTCGAACTTGTAGACCGCGCCCTCGCCGATACCCGGCACGAACAGTTCCCACACGCCCGAGCTGCCGCGCGCCTGCATGGCGTGCTTGCGGCCGTCCCACAGGTTGAAGTCGCCGACCACGCTGACGCGCTTCGCGTTCGGCGCCCACACGGCGAAGTGCACGCCGGCCACGCCGTCACGCACGCGCGGATGCGCGCCGAACTTGTGGTACAGGCCGTAGTGACGCCCCTGGTTGAACAGGTACAGATCGAAGTCGGAGAGCTCGTGCGAGAAGAAATAGGTGTCGTGCTTGACGACCTGGTGGCCACCGGGGAAACGCACGCACAAACGGTACGGCATCAACGGCCGGCGGTACGGAATGCTGCCCTCGAAGACACCGGCCTCGTGCACGCGCTTGAGCTCGTGCGCGGTCTCGACGTCGTCGTCCTCCCAGAAGACGCCCACCGAGTCCGCGCCGGGCTCGAACACGCGCACCATGGCGAGCGGCGTGCCCTCGGCGCGCGCGAACTCGTGATAACCCAGCAGCGAGCGGGGCTCGTGCTGCGAGGCCTGCAGCAGCGTGGCGATTTCGGCCTTGGTGAGTTTTCCGGATTTGCTCATATTACCGACCGTATGTTCCAGATCCTGTCGGCGTACTCACGCACGCTGCGATCGCTGGAGAACGGCCCCATGCTGACGGTGTTCAGCACGGCGCGCCGGCTCCACTCCTCGGGCGTGCGGTACAGGGCATCGACCCGGTCCTGCGCGGCGGCGTAGGCCGCGAAATCCGCCAGCACCAGGAACGGCTCACCGTCCGACAACAGCCGGTCGACGATCATGCGCGCGTATTCGCTGTCGCCGCGTGAAAACGCACCGCTGCGGATCATCTCCAGCGTCATGGCCAGCTCCGGATCCTGGTCGACGATTTCGCGCGGCCGGTAGCCGTTGGTCCGCGTGGCCAGCGCCTCGTCGGCGGTGAGCCCGAAGATGAAGATGTTGTCGGCGCCCACCGAATCGCGGATCTCGATGTTGGCGCCGTCCAGCGTGCCGATGGTGAGCGCGCCGTTCAGCGCCAGCTTCATGTTGCCGGTGCCCGAAGCTTCCATGCCCGCCGTGGAGATCTGCTCGGACAGGTCCGCCGCGGGCATGATCAGCTGCGCCAGCGACACGTCGTAGTCGGGCAGGAATACGCACTTGAGCCGGGTCAACGTGGCCGGATCCTGGTTGATCGTGGTCGACACGTTGTTGATGAGCCGGATGATGGCCTTGGCCATGGCGTAACCCGGCGCGGCCTTGCCGGCGAACATCACCGTGCGCGGCACCCAGTGTTCATCGGGCCGCGCCTTGATGCGGTTGTAGCGCGTGACCACGTAGAGGATGTTCAGCAGCTGGCGCTTGTACTCGTGGATGCGCTTCACCTGCACGTCGAACAGCGAATCGACGGACACGTCGATGCCGGTACGCCGGTCGACCTCCTCCGCCAGCGCGATCTTGTTGGCGCGCTTGATGGCGCGGAACTGCGCGCGGAAGGCCGGGTCGTCCGCGGCCCAGCGCAGCCGCTCGATCTCCTCGAGGTCGTTCTCCCACGCGCTGCCCAGCCGCTCGGTCAGCAGCCGCGACAGGCGCAGGTTCGACTGCTTGAGCCAGCGCCGCACCGTGATGCCGTTGGTCACGTTGATGAACTTCTCCGGGAACATCTGCGCGAACCCCGCGAAGATGGTCTTCTGCATGAGCTCGGAATGCAGCCTGGCGACGCCATTCACCTTGTGGCTGCCGATCACGGCGAGATGCGCCATGCGCACGCGCCGGCCATACGACTCCCCGATGATGGACAGCGTGGTCTTCGCGGCACCATCACCCTTGAAGCGCTTCTCGACTTCCAGCAGGAACTCCTCGTTGATGCGATAGATGATCTCGAGGTGCCGCGGCAGGAAGCGTTCGAAGAACTGCACCGGCCAGGTCTCGAGGGCTTCCGGCAACAGCGTGTGGTTGGTATAGCCGAACACGCGGCGGCAGAGGCTCCAGGCGTCGGCCCAGGCCATGTCGTACTGGTCGACCAGCAGGCGCATCAGCTCGGGAATCGCCAGCGTCGGGTGTGTGTCGTTCAGCTGTATCGCCAGCGACTCGGGCAGCTCCTCGAGCGTACGTTCCTCGCCGAGGTGCGTCGCCAGGATGTCCTGGATGCTGGCACTGACGAAGAAGTATTGCTGCTTGAAGCGCAACTCCTTGCCCTGCGCGGTCGAGTCGTCCGGATACAGCACGCGTGAGAGATTTTTCGCTTCGACCTGGTCCTCGACCGCGGCCGGGTAGTTGCCGGCGTTGAAATCCTCGATGTGGAACGGCTGCAGCGCGCGCCCCGACCACAACCGCAGGTGATTCACGGTCGGGCTGCGATTGCCCGGCACCAGCTGGTCGAACCCCACGGCGAGGATGTCCTGGGTCTCCACCCAGCGCGAACGTTGCGCCCCGCCCACGTCGTGCGTGGTCAGTACGCGACCTCCGAAGCGCACGATGTAACGCGCGTCGGACCGCGGTGTTTCCCAGACATTGTGCAGTCGCAGCCACGTGCTCGCCGACTCGCGCTGCGCGCCGTCGGTGTCGATGGACTGCGTGAAGATGCCGTAGTCGTAGCGGATGCCGTAACCGGTAGCGGGGTACTGCAAGGTCGCCAGCGAGTCGAGGAAGCAGGCCGCGAGCCGGCCGAGGCCGCCATTGCCGAGCCCCGGGTCCACCTCGAGCTGCACCACCGATTCGAAATCGTGTCCCATGCTCGCGACGGCCGCGCGCGCCTCCTCGATGAGCTCGGAATCGAGGCTCGACAGCGCGTTGATCAGCGAGCGTCCCGGCAGGAATTCCACCGAGAGGTAACAAAGACGCTTCACGCGGGCCCGCGCGACGCGCCGCTGCGTCGCGAGCCAACGCGCGGACAATTCCTCGTGCACGCCGAGTGATAACGCGTCGTATATGTCGCGCGGCGTCGCGGTTTCCGGCTCCTTGCCCAGGCTGCGGGTCAGGCGGTCATAAATCACGGCGCGCAGACTGCCGCGCCTGAGGATCGATCCAGCGGTCAGCGTCGGCTCATTCAACACGAACTACCCTTCACTCTGCGGCGAGACATTTCAGGACATTTTTGTTGGCTTCCCGACATTGCATGCAATAACCATGTCGGGGCATCGGGTCCCGGTATCATATGCACCTTCGCGCGCGGGGGCACGAAGACTGGATACGAGTGCATACTCCGCGGCGCGCTGCACCAACATTGTTGCGAGTTCATGCGGAATGCACCGACAAGCAATCGGGATTGATATCGGCGGTTCCTCGATCAAGGCGGCCATTGTCGACTTGAACAAGGGATGCCTCGTCGGCGAACGCCACTCCGTGCCCTCGCCGGCGATGTCGGCGGTCAGCGAGATGCTGCATGCCATGTCCGAGGCGGTTCCGCCCGATTCGGCCAGCTTGCCCGCGGGCGTCACCTTTCCCGGCGTGGTGGTCGGCGGCACGGTCTATACCGCCGCCAACGTCGCCAAGAGCTGGATCGGTCAACCCCTGGCCGACCCCGCGGCCACCAAGCTGAAACGCAAAGTCGTCGCCATCAACGACGCCGACGCTGCCGGGCTCGCGGAGGTGCACTTCGGCGCGGCGCGCGACGTCAACGGCACCGTGCTCGTGCTCAGCCTGGGCACCGGCATCGGCAGCGCCCTGTTCGTCGACGGCAAGCTGGTTCCCAACACCGAGCTGGGTCACCTCGAATTCGACGGCATGGAAGCCGAAACCCGTGCCTCCGGCCGCGCGCGCATGGAGCGCAAGCTCGAATGGGACGACTACATGAAAGAGCTCAACTACGTGCTGAATCGCATGCACGCGCTCTTCTGGCCCAACCTCATCGTGCTGTGCGGCGGCATCACCGCCGATCACCCGAACCTGGTCGACGACCTCAAGGTCCCGACGCGCCTGAAGCTCGGCGCGTTGCGCGCCGACGCCGGCATCGTCGGCGCCGCCTTCGCCACCACGCTCGACCAGGGCGTGTGGATCAAGCCGGCGAAGGTCGCAGGCAAGTAGCGCCGCGCCCCACAGGGCACCGCACTAGTTAGGCCGCGTGTCAGCGGCCGATACCCTTAAGTTCGACGGGAATATTGCCGCGCGCCAGCGCGCACCCAGACCCATTGTCAGCCAGTTCCGAGCGCGCGTTCTGGCGCGCTTCCGTCCGCTATGTTCCCGGCCGGTCATTGACCGACGGCCAGGGAGCCTGTCATGCGTTCCTCCTTCACAGCCATCGCCGGGGCCCTCGTGCTCGCGTCGTTCGCATCGGCCGCGCATGCCGCGCCGGCGGCGCCGGTCACGCCTGGCTGTACTGATCGCGTGCACCACATCCAAGGAGTCCACTCATGCGTTTCCTGATCGTCGGAACGATTACCCTGGCCACCCTCGCTCCCATCGCCCAAGCCGCTCCGCCGGCGGCTCCCGTCGTCACCGTGGGCGCGGAGCTCAAACAACTGCAGTTCGACTGGGATCCTGTGCCCTCGGCGAATCGCTACGAGCTCTGGTTCAAGGCCAATGCCGCCGCGGCCTGGGTCAAGTACATCGACGTGCCGGGAGCGCAGAGCGAGAGCGTGCGCATCAACGTCTCGGTCCACCTGCTCGACTGGCGCGTGGCGAAGTATCGGCTCGCGGCGTGCAATAGCTCGGGCTGCACGAATTCGGCGGAAGTGCAGGTCACCGACCTCGGCAACGATGCCATCGGCTACGTCAAGCCGAACACCCCGGGATACAACCACTGGTACGGCTCGGCGGTGGCGCTGAGCGCCGACGGCCAGACCTTCGCGGTGCAGACCGGCGAGAACATCGGCACCGCGCCAGACAGCGTCACCGTCCAGATCTATCGCAAACCTTCGCAGACCTCGGGCTGGCGACACGAAGCCGGTTTGAAGCCGACCGTGACGCAGGAATACACCACGCAGCCCTACTGGGGCGGCAACCCGCTGGCGCTGAGCGGCGATGGCAACCTGCTGGCGTTCGGCGTACCGACCGAAGCGGCGGTGGCCCCGGACACCTGGGGCAGCCGCGGCGCGGTCTATCTATTCAAGCGCACGGGCAGCTCGTGGACGCTGCAGCAGAAGCTGGTCGGCGAACCCATCTCCGGAAACAGCTTCGGCACCCAGGTGGAGCTCGACGATGCCGGCACCACGCTGGCCGTCACGCACAACCGGTCGCCTTCGGATGAAACATACGTGCGTGGCACCACCGACATTTACCGTCGCGCGAGCACCGGATGGCAGCTCGTCCGCACCTTGCCGGTTCCCCAGGACGACAGGAACCAGTGCTTCTCCATTTCACTGAGTGGCGACGGCCAGACGCTGTTCCGCGCCTGTTCGGACCACGATTACGTGAACGGCGTGGTGCAGGTGTTCCGCGCGCCCACATGGGATGCCGATCCCGGGTTGACGGTCGCGGGCGCCAACTGGGTGGATTCGACTTCCGATGGCGCGCGCTTCGTGGTCCGCACCGAGCAGAACCTCGTGCGCGTGTTCGACTGGGTCGCCGGCGTGTGGACCCAGGACGGCCAGTTCAAGACCGGCAAGGAGAACTACCACGGGCCCAGCCTCGCGATCAGCCGCGACGGCGCCATCGTGGCCGGCGCCGACTACTTCGACACCCTGGCGGGTACCGGCATCGTCTACCCCGGCACGCAACAGAACGGCACGATCCACAGCGGCACCGTCTGGGTCTACGAACGCCGCAGCTTCGGCTGGAACCTGCGCCGCATCCTCAAGCCGGCCGTCCCGAGGGACCAGGCTTATGGCACGGTGCTGGCTCTGGGGGATCGCGGCCGCGTCCTGGCCGTGGGCGCATTCGACGATGCCAGCGCCGCCAGCGGCATCGGCGGCGATCCCACCGACACCTCGGTGCCCGAGCGCGGCGCGGCCTGGCTGTACTGAATTCCGCCTGCGGTTCTCCGGCCTATCTGGGGCGGCCGGAGAACCCGGCCGCCGTGCGCAGCGCGTCGGCGTCGAGTAGTTTGCCTTCGAGCATGACCACTCGGGTCTGGCGCAGGTCGCCGATGCGCTGCGACGGATCACCCTCGACCAGCACCAGGTCCGCGGTCTTGCCCGCCTTGATCGAACCCGTCTTCGAATCCTGCCCGACGAGTTTCGCCGGCACGATGGTGGCGGCCGCCAGTGCCTCGGCCGGCGTGAATCCCGCGGACACGTAGATCTCGAGCTCGTGCACCAGCTCGATGCCCGCGCCGTCGGTACCGGCCACGATCGGTATGCCCGCCTTGTGCATCCGGCCGAGCAGCTCGACCATCTTCGCCCAGCTCCTGCGGTAGTCGGCGCGCGTCAGGTCCTTCGGCACCGCGAAGCCGCCGGTGCGGAAAGCACGCTCGGTGGTGGGCGGCAACGTGCCAACGAAGGGCGCGTACGAATCGCCGAGGTCGCCGTTCTCCGGCACGTACAGGCTCTCGAACGTCACCATCGTGGGGTCGCTGTAGATGCCCTTCGCGGCCATCACCTTGATCAGGCCCTGGATCGCCTCGCCGTCCAGGTCGGTGTCCTTTGCGTAGCGGCCCGGGCCTTCGAAGCGCGCGATGCCATTCGACATCCGGATCACGCTGTCCGGCATGGCCTGCATCATGATCCAGTTGATGTGCGTGATCTCGTCGTAGCCCGCCGTGATCGCGTCCAGCGGGCGGATGCCCTGCGGGATGTGACCGTGCACGTGCAGGCCCTGCTTGTGCGCCTCGCCCGCGGCGGCCGGCAGCCACTTCGGATCCAGCGTGCCGTAGAGCTTCACGCCGATGAAGCCATTCGCCCTCGCCTTGTCGACCAGCGCGATGGCCTCGGCCTCGCTGGTGGCGACGTTCGCCACCTGCGCCGTGTTGGGACCCTTGCCGTCGATCAGCGACGATGCATAGACGTGCGGCATCAGCAGCTGTCCGGCCGCGACGCGCTTGCGGCGATCGACGGTCAGCGAGTCGTCGTTGCCGGGGTCGCGCACCGAGGTCACGCCCATCGACAGCTCCTGCACGCCGGTGAAATCGCTGGCCACGTGCATGTGGCAGTCCCACAGGCCGGGTACCAGCGTCTTGCCGCGGCCGTCGATGACCTGCGCACCGGCCGGCACCTTCGCGGATGCCGCCGGGCCGACGCTGACGATCTTTCCCTTGTCGACCACCACGGTCTGGCCGGCGACGAAGCTGCGCGCGTCGGCATCGAACATTTTCACGTGGGTGAAGGCCACGGCCCCCGCCGGCGTCTTCACCAGTGATTTCAGCAGCGCCGGCGCCTGCGCGCCGAGTGCCGCGCTCTGCGCCTCGTTGAGCCGCGAATGTTCGCCGGCATACTGCTCGGGCAGCCAGCTCAGGAAGAAGACGAAGCCGAAGAACCTGCCCCTGGCGTCCGCCCAGACCGGGATGGGCTGCGTGCTGATGCCGGTGATCGACCAGGCCGTGACCTCCTGGCGGCCCGCGCCGCTGCCGACCGTCAGGGTAGTTAGCTTGCTGGCCCGTGCCTCGCCACCGGGCAGCAGCTTCATGGTGTGATCGGGACTCGCGAGGATCCGCTCGACGAACCACGCCGTGTTGTCGATGGGCCCGCCCTGGGTCGAGTAGAACGCGGGTTTCGCGTAGGGCGCGCCGCCGGCATCCACCGGGCTCTTCCAGCTCGCCTTCCCATTCGCAACCGAGAAGGTCTCGGCCGCATCGCCAGACGGCGAAAAGCCACGGATCTCGAGTGATGCCGGCATGCCGTCGGCGCCGGCCTTGCCCGTGGAATCGAATTCGAACACCTGGCCGCGCAGGATCCAGCTCTCGCGCGCCATGCGCTTGCCGTCCGCCGTGGTCCACAACCACGCATCGCCGTGCTTGGTGCCGGTCGACTGGATCACGTAGTGCGTGGCGCTCGCGGGTGGCCTGGCGAGCTGCTCCACCGGCACCTGCGCGGCGGCCGACAACGAGAAAACAAGCCAGCTCACGCCGGCGATGAGTTTGCTAGGCACGGAGTTCTCCCGGGAATTCGCTGCCCGTGAGAATAGTCGGTTCGACGCGGCGATTCACGGGGCCCGCCGACGGCGTGGCGCATCAGCGCCTCGGCCCGGCGGTATTTGGCCGTGCCCGGGCCTGCGGCCGAACGCACACTTTTGACGGTCGCTCGTTGGTCCCGGGGTGCCGTGGGCACATACTGGCGGCAACGAGTTTTTCCAGCAGAGGTCGCCGTGTTCGATGGATTCCAGCTCGAGACGTTAGAAACCGACGAAGTGTCGATCCGCCTGCGTCGTGGCGGTTCGGGTCCACCGTTGCTGCTGCTGCACGGCTTTCCCCAGACGCATGCGATGTGGTCGAAGGTCGCGCCGCGGCTGGCCCGGCATTTCACGGTGATCTGCCCCGACCTGCGTGGCTACGGTGGCAGCAGCAAGCCTGCGTCCAGCGCCAACCACGAAACCTACTCGAAGCGCGCCATGGCCCGCGACCAGGTCGAGTTGATGAAGCGCCTCGGCCACGAAAAATTCCTGGTGGCCGGGCACGATCGCGGCGCACGCGTGGCCTACCGGCTCGCGCTGGATTCCCCCGGCTCGGTGAGCAGACTCGCGGTGCTCGACATCGTGCCCACGGGGGACACCCTGCGTCGCGCCGACTGGCGCTTCGGCATGGGCTACTGGCACTGGTTCTTCCTGGCGCAGGCGCACCCGCTGCCCGAGAAGATGATCAGTGCCGATCCGATCGGCTTCCTGTTCCGACACGGCCAGGGCTCGTCCGATTTCGAAGCCTACGAGGACTTCCTGCAGAACGCCCGCGACCCGGCCGCCATCCACGCGATGTGCGAGGACTATCGCGCCGCCGTCAGCGTGGACTTCCAGCAGGACCAGGCGGATCGCGGCACGCGCAAGATCGAATGCCCCATGCTGGTGATGTGGGGGAATCGCGGGGTCATTCCCAAGTGGTACGACCCGGTCGGCATCTGGAAGGACTGGGCCAGCGACGTGCGCGGCGAGGAGATCGACAGCGGCCACATGCTGGCCGAGGAAGCGCCCGAATCCACGTACGAGGCGCTGCGCCGGTTCTTCGCCTGAGGCCGCGCGGGTAGTTAGTGGCGCGCGC
>Ga0307413_10000685_pt1 | contig 11556 bp, 8 predicted proteins | sample DK1Ometagenome_3_FD_203714 | JGI IMG/M metagenome (GOLD analysis project Ga0307413, IMG submission 203714) | Maize rhizosphere microbial communities from greenhouse at UC Davis, California, United States - DK15-O-2 | ecosystem: Host-associated > Plants > Roots > Rhizosphere > Soil | place: USA... | reverse complement strand
CCCGTGAACAGATCAGCGGCGCGGATTCCGTAAGGATCTCGCGCCGCTGACCTGCGTATGTGCATGGGGTGAGTGACGGGACTTGAACCCGCGACATCCTGGACCACAACCAGGTGCTCTGCCAGCTGAGCTACACCCACCATGCCGCACCGCACGGGTGCGCGGCACAGCATAGCGTGCCCCACGAGGACCCCCCGAAACGGGTTGACCGAATCCCGACGCCGGGATCAGCTCACCCGGTGGTCCTGCAACAGGGCGGCGGCGACGGCTGTCGCCTCCTCGGTGGTCGGGCCCGGGGCCGGCACGAACGCGGTACCCCGGTAGTAGCGCAGCTCCAGGATCGACTCGCGGATGTCGGCCAGCGCCCGGTGCGCGAGTCCCTTGCCCGGCTGCGCGTAGTAGATCCGCGGATACCAGCGCCGACACAGCTCCTTGATCGACGACACGTCGATCATCCGGTAGTGCAGGTGCGCGTCCAGGGCCGGCATGTCCCTGGCGATGAAGCCCCGGTCGGTGGCGATCGAGTTGCCGCACAGCGGCGCGGTGCCCGCCTCCGGCACGAACTCGCGGATGTAGGCCAGCACCTGGCGTTCCGCGTCGGCCACGGTCACGGTGGAACGGCGGACCTCCTCGGTCAGCCCGGAGTTCGTGTGCATCTCCCGCACCACGTCGGGCATGCCGCCGAGCACCGTGTCGCCGGCGTGGATCACCAGATCGACCCCCGCCCCGAGCACGTTCAGCTCCGAGTCGGTGACCAGCGCGGCGATCTCGATGAGCGCGTCCTTGCCGAGGTCGAGGCCGGTCATCTCGCAGTCGATCCACACCAACCGGTCATTCATGCGGGTGATTCTAGGTTGCGGTGGCTCGGGCAGTGCGGATTCGCCCCCTCGCCGGGCCGTGTCCGGACGATTCCCGGTCGCGTTGTCCGCGCCGGATCGTCGCTGCTCGTGCCGCCTCGGCGGGGCGCCCCGAATTCGCCCGGCCGATCGTTCGGCATTGTCGGACCCGGCCCGGCGGACACTAGGCTTCGGGCCGCACCAGTGTCGCTACAGGACGTGGAGGGTCGCGTGGCCGAGCAGACGTCGAGTCCCGCCCAGGAGATCGCCGCCGGGTACGTCACCGAGGGCAGCGCGATCGAGCTGGGCACCGTGGTGGTCGACGGTCAGGTGGACCCCGCCGCCCGGGTGCGCATCCCGTTGTCGATGTTCAACCGGCACGGTCTCGTCGCCGGGGCGACCGGCACCGGCAAGACCAAGACGCTGCAGGGTCTCGCCGGTCAGCTGTCCGACGCCGGGGTGCCGGTGGTGATGGCCGACATCAAGGGCGACCTGTCCGGCATGGCCAGGGCGGGCGAGGCCGACGACAAGCTGACCCGGCGCGCCACCGACACCGGCGACGACTGGCAGCCCACCGCGTACCCGGTGCAGTTCCTGTCGCTGGGCACCGGCGGCACCGGGGTGCCGGTGCGCGCCACGATCACCAGCTTCGGGCCCATCCTGCTGTCCAAGGTGCTCGGTCTCAACGACACCCAGGAGTCCACCCTCGGCCTGATCTTCCACTGGGCCGACACCAACGGCCTGCCGTTGTTGGACACCAAGGATCTTCGCGCCGTCATCACACACCTGACCAGCGACCAGGGCAAGGCCGACCTCGCCGGCATCGGAGGAGTGTCCAGCTCGACCGCAGGCGTCATCCTGCGCGCTCTGTCCAATTTGGACGCCCAGGGCGGTGACGAGTTCTTCGGCGAGCCGGAGCTCGCGGTCGGCGACCTGATCCGCCGGACCGACGGCAAGGGCGTGGTCACCCTGCTCGAGCTGGCCAACCTGCAGGCCAGGCCGGCGCTGTTCTCCACCTTCCTGATGTGGCTGCTGGCCGAGCTCTTCCAGGAGCTGCCCGAGGCCGGCGACCTCGACGCGCCGAAGCTGGTGTTCTTCTTCGACGAGGCGCACCTGCTGTTCGGCGACGCGTCGAAGGCGTTCCTCGAGCAGATCGAGCAGACCGTGAAGCTCATCCGGTCCAAGGGCGTCGGCGTGTTCTTCTGCACCCAGTTGCCCACCGACGTGCCCAACGACGTGCTGTCGCAGCTCGGCGCGCGGGTGCAGCACGCGTTGCGCGCGTTCACCCCGGACGACCAGAAGGCGCTGTCCAGGACGGTGCGGACCTACCCGGAGACTGCGCACTACGACCTGGAGAAGGCGCTCACCTCGCTGGGCATCGGCGAGGCGATCGTGACCGTGCTGTCCGAGAAGGGCGCGCCGACCCCGGTCGCGTGGACCCGGCTGCGCGCGCCGCGGTCGCTGATGGACACCATCGGCGACGAGGCGATCCGGTCGGCGGCGCAGTCCTCGGAACTCAACGGCAGGTACGGCGGGACCGTCGACCGCGAGTCGGCCTACGAGCTGATGGCGAGGAGGCAGGCCGACGCACCCGCCGAGCAGCGCGAGGAGCGTCCGCGCGAGCGTCGCGAGAAGGAGGAGCCGAGCTTCGCCGAGCAGGTGATGGGCAACAGCGCGGTGAAGTCGTTCTTCCGGTCCGCGGCGAGCGCGCTCGGTCGGGAGATCACCCGCGGGCTGTTCGGCACCCGCAAGCGTTGATCTCTGACACGGCCCGCCACACTGGCGGAAACGTCCGGCACGGGTCAGGCTAGGCAGATGGGCAAGGACGTCGCGCAGACGGTATTCACGCGGGCCGACCGGCAACGGTTCCGCCAGAAGGTCCGGCGCTGCCTGGACGTGTTCGCGCAGATGCTGGCCGAGGCGCGGTTCGATCCCGGCCCGATGGCCGGTCTGGAGATCGAGCTGAACCTGGTCGACGACGCCGGCGACCCGACCATGCGCAACGACGCGGTGCTCAACGCCATCGCAGACCCGGCGTTCCAGACCGAACTCGGCCAGTTCAACATCGAGATCAACCTGCCGCCGGAGAAGCTGGGCCCGGGCGGGCTGACCGCGTTCGAGAAGGGCGTGCGCACCAGCCTCAACGAGGCCGAGGCCAAGGCGAACACGGTCGACGCGCACATCGTGATGGTCGGCATCCTGCCCACGCTGCTGCCCAGGCACGTCAACGCGGAGACGCTGTCGGCCAACCCGCGCTACACGCTGCTCAACGAGCAGGTCTTCGCCGCCCGCGGCGAGGACCTGGAGATCAACATCGGCGGGCGCGAGCGGCTGGTCACGCAGGCCGACACGATCGCGCCGGAGAGCGCGTGCACCAGCGTGCAGTACCACCTCCAGGTCGCGCCGGAGTCGTTCTCCACCTACTGGAACGCGAGCCAGGTCGTCGCGGCCGTGCAGGTCGCCCTCGGCGCGAACTCGCCTTACCTGTTCGGCAAGGAGCTCTGGGCCGAGACCCGCATCGCGCTGTTCGAGCAGGCCACCGACACCCGGCCGGACGAGCTCAAGGCACAGGGCGTGCGGCCGAGGGTGTGGTTCGGCGACGCGTGGATCACCTCGATCTTCGACCTGTTCGAGGAGAACGTCCGCTACTACCCGGCGCTGCTGCCGCTGTGCGAGGACGAGGACCCGGCCGAGGTGTCCGCTCGCGGCGACACCCCGGAACTGCACGAGCTGCGGCTGCACAACGGCACCATCTACCGCTGGAACCGACCGATCTACGACGTGGTGCACGGCCGGCCGCACCTGCGGGTGGAGAACCGGGTGCTGCCCGCCGGGCCGACCGTGGTGGACGTGATGGCGAACGGCTCGCTCTACTTCGGACTGGTCAGGGCGTTGGCCGACCAGGACCGTCCACTGTGGTCGCAGATGAGCTTCTCCGCGGCCGAGGAGAACTTCCACGCCGCGGCCCGTAACGGCATCGACTCCAGGATCTACTGGCCGGGCGTCGGCGAGGTGCCGGTGACCGAGCTGGTGCTGCGCAGGCTGCTGCCCATGGCGCACGACGGGCTGACCGCGTGGGGTGTCGACCCGGGGGACCGGGACCGGCTGCTGTCGATCATCGAGCAGCGCTGCATCACCGGGCGCAACGGCGCGACCTGGCAGACCCAGACGGTGCGGGCGCTGGAGGAGGAGCGATCGCTGTCACGCGAGCAGGCGCTGCGCGAGATGGTGCGCCGCTACGCGGCCCACATGCACAGCAACGAACCCGTCCACACCTGGCCGGCCTCCTGAGCGCAGGGCCGGGACCCGGCAGGCGAGCCGGGTGGACGAAAGGGGTTGTGCGGCTGGTGTCGTTGCGACAGCAATGAATCGGTCGGCGCCGGTCGGCACCGGCACCGGCTCAGCGGTCGAGGACCTCGGTGTCGACCGAGGCGTCCATGGCCGCGTCGCGCAGCGCGGCGCGCAGTCGGCCGACGTCCAGCGGAGACAGCACGGCCGTCTCGCCGGGCGGCGCCACCACCACGACCCGGCCCTGCCGGACGAAGACCTGCACGTCGCGACGACGTCCCTCGACGTCGCGGCAGTTGACCGTCCACTCCTGGTGCGCAGCCACGAGCCCGACCCCCCTCGTTGTGAACCGAATGCATTCTCGACGAGATGACGCGAGCCCCGGCGAACGGTGACGGCAAAACCGACGACCACTTCCGCGAGCGGGCCGCGCGCCCCGCCGGGCGGGTGCGGTGCGGCCGCCGCGGCTCCGCCGACGCTCGCCGCGAGAGCTCACCTGGCATCCTGACCAGGTGACGGTGGCCAGTGAGCGGTGGTGTCAGCTGGCCGCCGAACGCCTTGAAGCAGGGTGTCCGATCGAGTGCCTGGACGCGGCGAAGCGTGCGATCGTGCTCGGCGAGCGGTCGTGGGCGCACCGGCTGGCCAGCCTCGCGCTGCTCGACCTCGGCCGGGTGGCCGAGGCGGTCGCCTCCGCGCGCGAGGCCGTGCACCGCGATCCCGACGACTGGCGCTGTCACGTGACGCTGGCCGAGGCGCTCGCCGCGGAACCCGACGGACCGTTGGCCGACGCCCTCGCCGCGGCCCGGCGCGCGGTGGCCCTCGCCCCGGACCAACCGCGTACCTACGAGATCCTCGGCGACGTCGCACTGCGCGCGCAGGACTGGCCGCTGGCCAAGCGGGCCTACACCGCGGCGCGGCGACTCGACCCGACCGACGAGCGGGTCCGGGCGGCACTGCGCCAGCTCGTCGGTGTCGACGCCGACATCGAGTTCGTGGCCGGCACCGATCCGGCCGACGACGGCCGGCCGGCCGGGGTGCGGGTGCGCCGTACGCCGAGCGCCGCGGTGCGCACGGCCTGGTGGCTGCTGCAGCGCCGTACCGCGAGCTGGCTCACCGGCGGCACGTTCGTGCTGCTGGTCGCCGGCATGCCCAGCCCGCGGCCGGTGCTCGCCTGGTTCGCGCTGGCGCTCGTGCTCCTGGTCGGCGCGTTGGCCGGCCTGGGTTGGCTGGGGTTGCCGAGAGGACTCAACGCCGACGGCCGGCAGGTGCTGCGGGCGTCGCCCGGGCTCGCCGCCGGCGCGGGTCTGGTCGGGGTGGGGCTGCTGGCGCTCACCGTGTGGACCGCGGGGCTGGCCCTCGGCGCGCGCGGCATGCACCTGCTGACCCTGGCCCTGCTCGCCGGGGTGGCCGCCCTGGTGGTCGGCTGGTTCGGACTGCGCGGGGCGGCCCGAGGCCGTCGGCCCCGGCGCTGACTGCGGCATCAGGCCGCCGGGTTGTCCGCCGGCGAGCCGCGGGTGACCCGCACGATGACCTGACTGCTGGCGTCGATGGCGATGCCGGCGCCGTCGACCGACCGCACCGTCCACCGGGACCGCATCACCACGGTGCCGCCGCCGTCCGGCACGAAGACGACGTTCTTGAACCCGACGGCACGCAGCCGGTGACCGGCCGCCACCGCGTTGGTGCCGGTCAGGTCGTCCGGCACGACGACCGTCCTGGAGGCGGCGTCGGGCGGATGGAACGGATCGGTATGGACGACGAATGCGGTTCCGGCGAGCAGCACGGCCACCAGACACAGCCAGGTGGTGGCGGTGTGTCGGCCGGATCGGCCGACACGGCCGTGGGGTGCCGGTGTCTGTTCCGCCATCGTCGCGTCCTTCCCGCGGCCGTCCCGGATTCGTCTATTTGGGTCCAGTGGTGTCATCGAGTCGTCGCCTTGATCGTGACGGGCCGTGTGCGACACCCGATCCTTTGGGGGGATTGACATCCAGCCGCGCACCAGTTGGCGGACCGATATCGGGACTACGACATTTGGGGTACACGACTCGTGCACTCAGCGCGACTGAAAGGCGCAATTCAGAGGTTGCGGGGATCGTGTTTGTCTCATCGGGCTTGTAACGAGTCTGTCTCTGCCTGACGCTGTGCCGACAACCCGCCGAACATGTAGATGGGTACGCCGTTTCGTGAAGCTCACGTCAGTCATGCGCGGCCATGCCGGCCCGCGCCGGGTAACCGTCGTCGGGGCCGGGCTCTCCGGTTCGTTGATCGCCATCTGTCTCGCTCGTCGGGGTTGGTCCGTCGATGTGTTCGAACGACGGTCGGACCCCCGCGTCGGCGTCGCAGGCGAAGGACGATCGATCAACCTCGGCCTGTCCGCGCGGGGTATCGCCGCGCTGGACCACGTCGGACTGCTCGACGCCGTGCTCGCCAAGGCGACGCCGATGCGCGGCCGCGTCGTGCACCAGGCCGACGGCGGGCTCGACGTGCAGCCGTACGGCACCAGCGCCGAACAGATCCTGCGTTCGGTGCTGCGCCACGACCTCAACGTGCTGCTGATCGACGCCGCCGAGGCGGCCGGCGCCGGCTTCCACTTCGGCGCCAAGCTGACCGGCCTGGCCAAGGGCGGCCCCGACGAGCCGCCGAGCTGCCGGTTCGCCACCGCGGACGGCGAGCGGACCGTGCCGGCGGACACCGTGATCGGCGCGGACGGCGCGTTCTCCACGGTGCGCGCTCAGCTGCACCGCGGCGAGCCCGCCGACTACAGCCAGGAGTTCCTGCCCTGGGGCTACAAGGAGCTGTACATCCCGCCGGGCGACGGCGGCCTGCGCACCGACCACGAGGCGCTGCACGTGTGGCCGGGCCACGACGGGCTGGTGGTGGCGCACCCCAACGTCGACGCGTCGCTGACCGGGACCATCTTCCTGCCGCTGACCGGCCCCGACAGCTTCGCCACGCTCGACTCGGTCTCGTCGGTGAAGGCGTTGCTCGACCGGCGGTTCCCGGACCTGTTGGACATCGCGCCGAACGCGGTCGACCAGATCCTCGCCCAGCCGGTCGGCCACCTGGTCACCGTGCGCACCTCTCCGTGGCACCACGGCGACCGGGTGGTGCTGATCGGCGACGCCTGCCACGCGGTCTACCCGTTCTACGGCCAGGGCATGAACTCCTCGTTCGAGGACTGCCTGGTGCTGGACGGCTGCCTCGACCGCAACGGCACCGACGTCGCCGCGGCGTTCGCCGAGTACCAGACGCTGCGCAAGGTCAACACCGACGTGCTCGCCGAGCTTTCGAAGCAGAACTTCACCGAGTTGTCCAGCCGGCTCGCCTCGCCGCTGTTCCTCGCCCGCAAGCGCGCCGACCTCGCGTTGCACCGCCTCCTGGGCGACGCGTGGACTCCGCTCTACACGATGGTGTCACACACGACGATGCCCTACGCCGACGCGCTGCGCCGAGCCGAGCGCCAACAGCGCACCCTCGGCGTCGCGGCCGCGGCGGCGAGTGCCGCCGTGGTCGCGGCCGGCCTTACCCTCGCCACCACGCTGGGGAACAAGACGCCGAGGAACATCACCAGGAGGAGACGATCGTGCTGATTCACCCGGGTAGTGCCGCCCGAGTCCTGCTGGAGGTCGGCGACGTCGACGCCGGCACGCTGCCGGCACCGCTCGCGCGGTATCAGGACGACCTGAACACGATCGTGGACTGGGCCAAGACGTACCTGTCGCAGCCGCACGAGCACCTCGGCAGGCGCGGCAACGTGTGCCCGTACGTGACCACGTCAATGGATCGCGGGCAGTTCTACCTGTCGGTGTACCCGGGGCGGCCGACCGACCCGGCGGCGGTGGCGGACGCGTTGCGGCCGTACCGTGACTGGTTCCTGTCCATCGCGCCGCGGGAGCGGTTCTCCTCGCAGTTCTCCACCATCCTGATCCTGTTCCCGGATCTGGCGCCGCACGAGGTGGACCTGATCATCGACAGCACCCAGGAGGCGTTGAAGTCCGACTACGTGGAGCAGGGGCTGATGATCGGCGAGTTCCACAACGGGCCGCCGAACAAGGCCGGCCTGTGGAACCCGGACTTCCTGCCGCTGCGCAGCCCGGTGCCGCTGCTGGCGATCCGGCACATGGTGGCCAGCGACTTCCCGTTCCTGCGTGGCGAACGCCAGCACCTGCTGTCCTACCTGCGTCAGTTCGCGCCCGAGCTGCCGACGTACGTGCGCGAGGCGTTCGCCGACGGTCTCGCCGGCCCGACCGAGCAGCCGGCCGCCGATCCGCTCGCCGATCCGCTCGATGTCACCGCCATCTCCACCACGATCGCCACCACGGTGTCCGGTGACCGGGTCGAGGTGAGCGTGCAGTGACCGACACCGTCACCGCCACCATCCATCCCTCGTCGTTCGGTCAGCAGCGGTTGTGGTTCCTCGACCGGCTGCAGCCGGGATCGCCGCAGTACAACGTGCCGGCCGTGCTGCGCCTGACCGGACAGCTCGACGTGGCCGCGCTGCGGGCCGCGCTCGATCTGGTCGTGGCCCGACACGACACGCTGCGCACGGTCTTCGACGAGCACGACGGCGAGGCGGTCCAGATCGTGCGTGAGCACGGCACCGCCGCGATGTCCATTGTGGACGTTTCGGCGGACGTCGATCCCACCGCGGCCGCCCGGGTGCTGGTTCGGCGCGAGGCACGTACGCCGTTCGACCTGCGCACCGGCCCGCTGATGCGGGTGCTGCTGGTCCGCACCGCCGCCGACGCGCACCAGCTGATGTTCACGCTGCACCACATCATGTCCGACGGCTGGTCGCTGTCCATCCTGCTCGCCGAGGTCGGCACCGCCTACCGGGCGATCGTCGCCGGCGACGAGCCGCTGCTGCCCGAGCTGACCGTGCAGTATCCGGCGTACGCCGCGTGGCAGCGCGAGCAGCTCGACACGAGGTACGGTGCCGCCGCGCTGGACTACTGGGTCACGGCGCTGACCGGCGCGCCGATGCTGCTCGCGCTGCCCACGGACCGGCCCCGGCCCACGGTCCGCTCGCCGCACGGACTGGTGCACGGCTTCGACCTGTCCGTGCGTCTGACCCAGGACCTGAACGACCTGAGCATTACCACCGGCGGCACCCTGTTCATGACGCTGCTCGCCGCCTACCAGGCGCTGCTGTCGCGCTACAGCGGCCAGGACGACGTGGTGGTCGGCACCGCCGTCGCCGGTCGGTCCAGAGTGGACGCCGAGCCGCTGATCGGCTTCTTCGTCAACACGATCCCGCTGCGGGTGTCGCTGGCCGGCAACCCGTCGTTCCGCGAGCTGGTCGGCCGGGTCCGCGACGTCACGCTGGACGGCCTCGGCTACGCCGACGTGCCGCTGGAGCGGGTGGTCGAGGTGCTGCACCCGCAGCGCAGCCTCGCCCACTCGCCGGTGTTCCAGGCCCAGCTGAACCTGCAGAGCACCCCGCCGCTGCGGCTGGACCTGCCCGGCCTCACGGTGTCCGAGCCCGACTTCGTCTTCGCCGACACCGCCAAGTTCGACCTCACCCTCGGCGCGGTCGAGCGGGGCAACCGGCTGCACGTCGACCTGGAGTACTCGACCGAGCTGTTCGCCGCCGACACCGTGGCGCGCATCGGCGAGCACTACGTGCGCTTCCTCGAGGCGGTGGTGGTCAACCCGGACCTGCCGATCCGCGACGTGTCGCTGCTCACCGCGGCGGAGACCGAGACCGTGCTGCGCGGCTGGAACGGCACCGCGTTGGACCTGCCGGCCGGCACCGCGCTCGACCTGGTCGCCGAGCGGGTGCGGACCTGGCCGGACGCCGTCGCCGTGTCCGACGCCGACACCGAGCTGACCTATGCCGAGCTCGACGCGCAGGCCAACCGGATCGCGCACCTGCTGCGCGCGGCGGGCGTCGGCGCCGAGGTGCGGGTCGGTCTCTGCGTGACCCGCTCGGCGCGGATGCTGGTGTCGCTGCTGGCCATCTGGAAGGCGGGCGGCGCCTACGTGCCGCTCGACCCGCGCTGGCCGATGGAGCGGCTGCGGTACATGCTCGCCGACTCCGCGGCGCCGGTGCTGCTGGTCGACGCGCGGACGCGCGAACACCTGTCGGCCACGTTCGACTCCTCGGCGGACGCGTCGGCCCTGGTCTGCCTCGACCGGGATGCGGACCGCATCGCCGCCCAGCCGGCCACCGCGCCGGCGGATCCGCCCACCGCGGACGACCTCGCCTACGTGATCTACACCTCCGGGTCCACCGGCCGCCCGAAGGGTGTCATGGTGCCGCACGTCGCGGTGGTCAACCAGTTGGTCGCGTTCGACACGCTGCTGCGTCCGTCCACCGAGGAGGTGTGGGCGGCGGTCACCACCCTGTCGTTCGACCCGTCGGTGCTGGAGCTGCTGCTGCCGTTGGCCTCCGGCGCCCGGGTGGTGGTGCTGGACTCCGACTCCGCGGCCGACCCGGTGCTGCTGCGTGCCCGGCTGACCGAGTGCGGTGCGACGGTCATGCAGTCCACCCCGTCGCGCTGGCGGATGCTGTGCGGCGCGGGCGGGGTGCCGGCCGGCGTCCGCACCAGGCTGTGCGGCGGCGAGGCCCTCACCCCGGAGCTGGCCGCCGTCCTCACCGCGGACGGCGCCGCGCTGTGGAACGTCTACGGCCCGACCGAGACCACCATCTGGGCCACCGCCACCGAGGTCGGGGCGGGTGGGGCGCCCGGCGAGATCGGCCCGCCGATCGCGAACACCCGGGTCTACGTGCTGGACGAGAAGCTGCGCCCGGTCGCGGTCGGCGAGGTCGGCGAGATCCACATCGCCGGCGCCGGCATGACCCGCGGCTACCAGGGCCGCGACGACCTCACCGCGGAGAGGTTCGTCGCCGACCCGTTCGGAGAACCCGGCGAGAAGCTCTACGCCACCGGCGACCTCGCCCGGTACCGGCCCACCGGCCGGCTCGAGTTCCTCGGCCGCGCCGACCACCAGGTGAAGATCCGCGGGCTGCGCATCGAGCTCGGCGAGATCGAGGCGGCGCTGCGCGTGCACCCCGGGGTCGCCGAGGCCGCGGTCACCGCGACCGTGGTCGGTGACGACGACACCCGCCTCGCCGCGTACCTGGTTCCGCGTGGGGAGCCGACAGAGCAGGCCGCGCTCGTCGCGCAGGTCCGGCCGCATCTCGCCGAACGGTTACCGGACTACATGGTGCCCGCCGTGTTCGTGCTGCTCGACGAGCTGCCGATGACGCCGACCGGAAAGGTCGACCGTGCCGCGCTGCCGGCGCCGGACTGGGACGGCCTGCGCCAGGCCGACCGGGTGCCGCCGCGCGACGCGGTGGAGCGGGCGATCGCCGACATGTGGGCCGAGCTGCTGGGCGTCGCCGAGGTGGGCGTGCACGACGACTTCTTCGCGCTCGGCGGCCACTCGCTGCTGGTCGCCAGGATGCTGGCCAGGGTGCGGGAGCAGT
>Ga0307413_10000682_pt1 | contig 11580 bp, 11 predicted proteins | sample DK1Ometagenome_3_FD_203714 | JGI IMG/M metagenome (GOLD analysis project Ga0307413, IMG submission 203714) | Maize rhizosphere microbial communities from greenhouse at UC Davis, California, United States - DK15-O-2 | ecosystem: Host-associated > Plants > Roots > Rhizosphere > Soil | place: USA... | reverse complement strand
GACCATAAAATTGCCGGTAATGCGTTTATACAAACCCCAGCCCCAAACACCGCAAATGTCTTCCACCGCTCAAGTCGCATTAGCAGCAGGAAACCCGTGACTACAAAAAGCACGACGAGGCTGTGTAGATGGATCAAAGGCAGCAGCCCGGCGATCAACCCGACGACCATAGGAGGCACGAGTCCCAAAGTAAAAGTCCGATTTTCTGCCGCCGTTTCCTCGTCCGCAAACACCCGCCATAAAAACCCAAGCACGACCAGCGTAATCGGCATCCCGAGCAGCAAACTCCGCTGGGTAAGAAAAAGTGTCGTCAGCGAATTGCCCCATCGGAATTCATCGCCGATGGTGTAATCCTTCGGCAACGCGTTTAAAAACTCAAACAAACCCTTCGACTGCCCCGCGAAATCGCTGAAAAACCACATGAAACCCAATCCTCCGCTGAAAAACAAAATCGGCGGCGCTAGCTTCGCTGCGAATTTCTCGCCTGTAAGCTGCACGACAAAATTCTCGACCAGAACGAGCAGCGAGAACGCCCAAGCAACATTCTGAACCAGCATCCCATCGCGGATTCCGACACCAAGTTCCACGAACGCGGCCGTGATCAGGTCCGCGATGAAAGGATAGGAAAACTTTGCTCCCGCAAAGTTGGGATTCTGCGGTGGGAAATTTGCCCCCTCCGTGAACGAGAAGATCGCGCCCAAATGGAAGGGCAGATCGCCCAGGTTGTTCGAACCACCGGTGAAGATGTTTTGATCCGTTTCGATCATCGCCCTGTCGAAAAAGAAAACAAATAGCACCAGGAAACCGGCGTAGTAGGCGAACCTTAACAATTTCGGAGTGCTTGCTCCCTGCAACTTGCCCTTCGCCCTGGCCCAGTCACGAGTTAGTTCTGTTCGACGGCGCCCGTCGAAGAATAGAGCCGCGGGCGATACAGCTAAAATCAGGGCCCCGGCAACTGTTACATTGCTCAACCCGCCCAACACAGAAAGCAAGAAAGTGAGCGTTCCGAAAAGGGCCGAACCGATCACAACACCGGCAGCCACTCGCCACAAGAATGTCTTCTGTCTCTCGATTACGTACGTAAGCGGAAAACCGCCTGCGCAAATGAACATCAGTATGAGAATCGATAGGATCATCCGTTCAACTAGAAATTACCCTACGAACCGAACTTAGGTAAAACGCCGGGATCGAACTACCCGCCTTCCGACCCACTTTCACCTTACTACCTATTCTGGTGGGGACAAGCGGGCAATTATCGTCTAAATTCCTACCTGTGCGGCTGTTTTCAGCCGGGACACGAAATAATATATTGCATTAATAGATTGCCAGGAGAACTGTATGATGTCCGTGACTGAAAGAATGTATTCGATTGCAAAGGTGACCGGAGAAGTGATGCTTCACGATGGCCGGTCAGGCTGGGTACGAGCACGAGAAGGAATGTCATTTAGTGCCGGATTTGAGATCACGCTCAAGATCGGCTCCACCGGCCGCGTTGAGATCGTGAACGCTAGCGGCGAGCACATCAACATACCGCCCAAGTCAATGAAGGTAGTCTCCGGCAATTTCTCTGAAGATGATATCGATACTCTTCGGAATATACGCCTGACCGCACGCGGCATGATGTCGGCTCGCATTTCGGTCCCACAGACGCTCTCCCTTGCTTTTTGACATTGATTTCACGATTAGAACGTTCAACTCGGCGGAACCTCGGTTCCGCCTTTTTTATTTTCGTCCGTCTGGACATGATCACGGTTTCGGAATTGTGCCGCGGGCGGTTAGAATATGAAGTTTTGAGTGCGAGGCTCAATTTATATCTATGCTTCAAGCCGGAATCGTGGGACTGCCGAATGTCGGCAAATCGACCCTTTTTAACGCCCTGACTGCGCAGGAAGCTGCGCTCGCTGCCAATTACCCTTTCGCCACCATTGAACCGAACGTCGGCGTTGTCGCGGTCCCCGACGAGCGTTTAGCGGTTCTCGAAAAGATGAATAAGGCGCAGAAGACCGTTCCGGCCACGGTCGAATTCGTCGACATTGCCGGTCTCGTGCGCGGGGCCTCGAAGGGTGAAGGCCTGGGGAATCAGTTCCTCGCTAATATCCGCGAAACTCACGCCGTCATCCAGGTCGTCCGCTGTTTCGAGGACGAAAACATCATCCACGTCGAGGGTTCGGTTGATCCGATCAGGGATATCGAAACCATCCAGATCGAACTGGCATTGGCAGATCTTGCTTCAGTAGAGAAGCGTAAGGATAAAGCGACCCGTTCGGCGAAATCGGGCGGCGATAAGGATGCCAAACGGGAGCTCGAGATCATTGACAAAATCCTACCCGTTCTGGAAGAAGGTCGACCTGTCCGCTCTGCAAATCTCGCCGACGACGAACGCGAGATCGTTAAAAAGTGGTTCCTGCTCACTTCGAAGCCCACCATTTACGCCGCGAATGTGGATGAAGCGACTCTCGCCGACCCGGCCGCTAACCCACACGTTCAGAAGGTGCTGGAGCACGCTAAAACCGAAAATGCCGACGTCGTTCCCATCTGCGCCAAACTCGAGGCAGAACTCGTCGCTCTCGATGAAGCAGAGCGATCCGAATACCTAAAAGATCTCGGTCTCGAATCGAGCGGCGTCGACAAGTTGATCAAGGCGGCTTACCACATGCTCGGACTGATGTCGTTCCTGACCGCTGGCGAAAAAGAGGTCCGTGCCTGGACCATCCCCATCGGCACCAAGGCCCCGCAGGCCGCCGGCGAGATCCACACCGACATCGAACGCGGCTTCATCCGCGCCGAGATCGTTAGTTACACGGACCTCGTCGCCTGTGGCAGCCGCAAAGTCGCTAGCGAAAAAGGCCTCGCCCGGCTGGAAGGTAAAGAATACATAATGCAAGACGGCGATGTCGTCGATTTCCGGTTCAATGTATAGATTTCCGCGCTATAATCCGTTCGGGAAGTAATAGTGCTCCCTAACCCGGTTATAAGTTCCAGTGATTGCTCGATGGTTTCGCCTCGCACGTTAAAAGTAAGACTTCTTGCCTTGTTCGTCACAGTTTTTGTGTGTATGAACGGGGCGGGAGCCGCGTGTGTCGCTTATTGTCAGACGATGGGACCGAAGGCGGACGAGGCCCAACATTGCCCGCTCAAACGGCTTTCCAAACATTGCGACCCGAAAGAAAACTTGCACCGCCTCTCGGTCGGCAGCGGTAGAATGAACTGCTGCCCGATGACGGTGAGTTTCTTTCCGGCGCCGATCGATAAATATTCTTTCTCAATAGAGAAGCCATCAGCAGTACTTCTTCAAAAGTTCTACCTACCCGAATTCCGCCTCAAAGTTGGTTCGCCGAGCACGAAAAGCACCAACTACCGCGGCCCCCCACCTCTCGACCGCCGCGTCGAACGCATAAAGCAGCAACTACTCCTGATCTAAATTAAGAAATTTGCCGTTTGCTTGTTCGGCTTACCGATCAAGGATCGTGGACAGATGCGCGCGTTATTGAAACGCCGCTTCTGTGTATTTCTGAATGTTTCGTTTAGATTAGGAGTTACAAAATGAAAAAAAGATTTTTCGCAATTCTTTCTATTGCCGTAGTTCTCGTATTCGCGATCGCCGCGTTCGCGTACACCCAGAACACAACCGCGAAGAGCGGGGATAAACCGTCTTGCTGCAAATCAACGGATTCGTGCCCGATGAAGGCAAAGGGGCACGACGCGAGCGGAGAACATGCCAAAATGTCATGCTGCAAGAAACACGACGGCGATCATGCCAAGCATGAAGGTGCCGCCTGCGATTGCTGTGGCGATTCGTGCCCGATGAAAAAGGGCGAGAGAGCAGCGACTGCCGGCTCAGCTACCGACGAGGGTAAAGATTGCTGCGATAATTGCGATTGCTGCAAGGGGAAAACTGAAAAGTCCGCCTGAGGACCAAGGGTGGGAGAGCGCATTCCAAATGTGCTCTCCCGGTCACTATATGATCAAGAGAATTACTCTATTATTCATATTGCTATTCGTTTTCTTAACGGCATTTTCATATAGCCAAAACACCGTAAAACTCAAAGGCCAGGTCGTCTGCTCCGTTTGCTGGTTCGAGGCCAAGGACCGCAAGAAGACCCCGTACGGCAACGCCGCTGACGTCAAATGCGCACTCGATTGTTCTGAGGAGGGCCTTCCGCAGGCGCTGGCCGTCGAAGACGAAAAAGGCTTCACGCTTTATACGATGGAATTGGGAGCCTTCAAGCCGAAAGGGAAAGATTTTCTCGATATTGTCCCGAACATGGTCGAGGTCGAAGGGGAGGTGCGAACCGAAAAGGATAAGCGGTTCATCAAGGTGAATTCGCTTCGCGTGCTGAACGAAAAAGTCGCAAAGCCTGTGCCCGTCTCCAACGACGCAATTCTTGCGTTGAAAGATCTCACTGGTGCTCAGCAATCGCTGGTTGGTTTCAAAGGCCGCGTCGTCGTGCTCAACTTCTGGGCAACGTGGTGTGAGCCATGCAAAAAGGAAATGCCCGACCTTTCGTCCATCCAGAACGATTACGCCGCGCTCGGAGTTCAGGTGATCGGTGCAGCCGGCGACGAAGCCGCCGAATCGGCGAAAGTATTAAGGTTCATCCGCGAGTTCAAGATAAACTTCCCCGTCTGGCTCGGCGCGGCCACCACCGATATGGAGCGATTCGGGGTCGGATCGGTTCTGCCAGCGACCGTGATAATTGACCGCGATGGCAAGATCGCGTGGCGCGAGATCGGCATTATCAAACCTGACGTACTTAGAAAAGAACTCGACAAGATTCTGCTCCCAAAGGTGACCGAAGCAACCAAAGTTGCAAAGGCGGAAAGAGCGAAGACCAAAAACACTTCGCTTGTGCCGGCCTGACCTGTCTGACCGGGCGAAGGCCAGGCTGTCCGGGGGACGGCCGATAACCCAAAGAAATTCACCGCCGGTGTCCGGTTATTGGCCGGTCAAGTCGACCGGGCCGCGGTGCGCGCGACGCTCATCTATCGCCTCCACCCGCGATTCCACATCGGACTCGAATATAACCCCAAGGTCGGCGAGGTTCACCCGCTGATAACGCTCATCGCGGTTACGGAAACCAAAAACCGCCCGGCCGTCATCATCGGAATCAGTTCTGACCGCATTGGCACGCCCAGCGGGACCAGCGTTTACCTTACCGCGAGCAAAGATCTGCAGCATTGGACCGGCCTTCCAGTTGCCCCGTACGGCGGCATCGTCTACAGCTCCTACGATAAGGTGTTCCGCCCAATAGGCGGGCTGAATATTCGAATACGCAACGATCTCACTTCCCTCATCCAGTTCGACGGCGTTAAGGTTCACCCGAGCCTCACCTATACCTTCAACGACACTCACGCCCTAACTTTCCTGATGATCCGCGGAACCCGTCCCGGCGTCACCTACACCTTTTCGTTCTGAGTTCAGAGAGCGCGGTTTACTATTCACCGATGAGCGCGGGCCTTCGCTTATGCTTGCAAATCGACCATTTCTGGGTAAAATTAAGATTCCAACCGCGCCGGGTTCGTCTATCGGTTAGGACGCGAGATTCTCATTCTCGAAAGACGGGTTCGATTCCCGTACCTGGTACCAAATTTCCTGACATCAAGACGGTCCGATTTCGTTCCCGATATCGCTCGAGAAAACTACCGATTCGCGTGATCGCAAGCTGCAGATCACCCGCCCATGGCAAAAACACCATCCTGAAATGGTCCGGGGCGAACCAGTTAAAGCCTGTGCCTTGAACTATCAGAACGCTTTCCTCCTCAAGCAATTCACAGCCGAATTTTTGGTCATCCGCGATCGGGTACATTTCTGGGTCTAAACGCGGGAACATATACAGCGCCGCCTTCGGTTTCACGACCGAAACACCTGGAATCGCACAGAGCATTTCAAAGGCGATGTTCCGCTGCTCGCACAATCGCCCGCCAGGAGCAACGAGATCCTCGATCCCATGATGCCCGCCGAGTGCGGTCTGGATCGCGAGTTGCCCCGGCGTGTTTGAACATAGCCGCATCGACGCCAGCATGTTCAACCCCTCGATGTAATCGCCCGCGCCGCTCTTTTCGCCAGAAACGGTCATCCAGCCCGAACGGTATCCGCACGACCTGTAATTCTTGCTCAGCCCGTTGAACGTGAGGAATAGAACGTCGTCGGCAAGGGAGGCGATACTTGTATGAACGTTCCCGTCGTAAAGTGTTTTGTCGTAGATCTCGTCGGCGAAAACTATCAGGCCGTTCCTTCGGGCGATCTCGACTATGGCTTCGAGGTGTCGTTTAGGGTAGAGAGCCCCGGTGGGATTGTTCGGGTTTATAACGACGATGCCCCGCGTTCGCGACGTGATCTTGCGTTTGATATCGTCCAGATCGGGAAGCCAATCGTTCTGCTCGTCGCAAACGTAATGAACGGGCCGCCCGCCGCTCAAGCTGACCGCTCCTGTCCAAAGCGGATAATCAGGTGCCGGCACAAGCACCTCATCGCCCGAGTCCAGCAATGCGTTCAGCGACATCACGATCAGCTCTGACGCTCCGTTGCCTAGATAAACGTCGTCCGCGTCGATGCCCTTTATGCCCTTTTCGGCGGCGTAACCGGCAACCGATTCGCGTGGACCCTTCAGTCCTTTGCTCTCTGTGTAGCCTGCTGCTTCCGGCAGCTTTCGTATCATCTCAGCGACGATTTGGTCCGGCGGTTCGAGCCCGAAGGCCGCAAGATTCCCGATGTTCAGCTTGATGATCTCGCGGCCTTCCCTTTCCAGCCGCTGTGCCATCTCGAGCACCGGCCCGCGTATGTCGTAGAAAACGCCGGCCAATTTCGCCGACTTTTTGATCGATCTCAATTGATGGGTATCCCCCGAATGAAGTTAGCTCAAGGCTAACATATCCGGAAAGTAGGGTAGGTATTACCGGGGCTCGAATCGGAGAAATTCGTCCGGGTTGGCCCTGAGCCATTGCACAGCACGCGTCGCCACTTCGCAATTGGCAAGCCCGCTCGTCCTGATCAGTTCGTCGAACCTCTGAACGTTTTTAGGGCGTAGTGCGAGAATTCGTTTCTTCCCCTTGCGCTCCATCCTGCATTCAACAGGAACCCGAGCAAGGCAGCTCTTAAATCGGCTTTCGGACGCCGGCGTTGGGAACACGGCATATGTGAACCTTCGCCGTTTTGCGGGTTGCTCTTCCGGCTTCTTGGCTGTGCGGTCGATAACTGCGTCAAGCAGGTCCCCAGTTTCCTCCCGCTTTCGGGTTGCTTGACCCGCCGGGTCCGGCTGGCTAAGACATTTCTCCCAATGATCCGGCCAATACATGCCGCAATGTTAGAAGATCGGCGAAAAGATTTTGGTAAGGCAGGCTACGAAATGAAAATAAATGGTGCCCTCGGTAGGATTCGAACCTACAACCAACGGATTATGAGTCCGCTGCTCTAACCGTTGAGCTACAAGGGCACGAACGAAAAGTCTAAAATAACGAACCACGCGAAGCAAGTTACTTAATTCCGTCAGATCAAACCTCGAACTGGGGTGGTGGGGGCGGAACTGGGCCGTGGCCCGCTTCCGGGTCGTCACGCATGCTCGAAGCATGCTTCAGAGTAAACAGCATTCCCATAAAACTCAAAATCAAACAAATGATCTCGACAATGAAAAAAAGCCCAAACGGCCTGGTCACGTCAACGGAATTCGTACCGAAGATTGCTATGAATAAACCAATAAAAAGCCCGATCATGACGGGCATCACAAACTGAATTATCAATCCTATCCCGACTGTAAGGGATGTCCAGCTTAAGGCACTTCGCCCGGTATCTTTGGAAGCTTTATAAACTTGAACGGCAAAAATAATCGTTGCGATAATGCCCAGTAGCGGAAAGAATATTCCAAACATATAAAGTTCAGGCCGGTGATGAGGTAGCGTGCTCTTTTTCAATTGCCGATCAGAATTGGGGCGGGGGAGGAGGAGGCGCCGTCATCATTGGCTCCTCCGCAGGAACCCGGCTAAGAAATTTGATCAACAGCCACGATGCCGCTATCGCTCCGAGCAAGCCCAGGATCGTAATTCCCAATTGGTAATCCTCGAACACCGATTCCGGCCAGTCGAGAAAAGCGACGCCAAAGCCGAGAAACACTCCAACCGCGAGCCCCACGATCAATTGAGACCCGATGTAAACTGATGCGCCAATGATCGCCCAAAGCCATGCGTTTCGGCCCGTCTCCTTTGCTCTCTGGTAAGCTAGGATCGCTGTTACTATCGCGAATATCATAAATAGTCCTCTTTTAATGATCAGGCTCGAAATCGAAAAGAAACCAAACGATCCGGAACACATCTTAGTTTATAGGAGCATAACCAAACTTTCCGGTGCCGTTTTAATCTGCTATATTCTCGTCTAACTCTCCCGTTAATTCCATCAAAGTAAGGTGAAAACTTAATGAGCGCTACCGCAAACGCAGATAACGCGAACTCCCACGGCGGATTCTTCGGACATCCGAAAGGCCTTTCCACACTGTTCTTTACCGAGATGTGGGAGAGGTTCTCCTTTTACGGCCTGAGGCCGCTGCTGGTCTTATTCATGTCGGCCGCCGTCATGCAAGATGGATGGGGCTGGGACCGCGGAGAGGCCTCAGCGATCGTCGGCATTTACGCCGCGTTTGTGTATTTGGCATCGCTGCCGGGCGGATGGATCGCTGATAAGTTGCTTGGACTGCGGAAAGCGGTACTTTACGGCGGAGCCTTGATCTCGCTCGGTCATCTTACGATCGGCGCGTCGTCGTTCATACACAGTAAAGCTCCGTTTTTTCTGGGTCTGATATTCATCGTACTCGGCACGGGGCTTTTGAAGCCAAACATCTCCGCGATGGTGGGCGACCTATATCCTGAGGGCGGTGCACGAAAAGACGCCGGGTTTTCGATCTTTTATATGGGAATCAACCTCGGTGCTTTTATCGGACAGTTGATCACCGGGTTTCTTGGTGAAAAGATCGGCTGGCACTGGGGCTTTACCGCCGCGGGCATCGCAATGATCATCGGCCTGGTCCAATTCTGGATTCAGTCCGGTAAGACTCTGGGCGACATAGGCAGCGAACCCTCTCGGCACCCCGACCCGCCCACCCAGGCGAAACAAGAAACTCAAGTTAAGTTATTCACAGGTATCGGGTTGGCGATTCTTGCGGTAGTTTTCGTCTTGGTCGCAGCGGGCGTCATTACGATCCGGGCCGAAGTCGTCGGAACCTATCTGGCTTACGTTCTTGTAGGTATTGGCTTCGTTTATTTCGCTTATCTGCTCACGCTCGGCGGACTCGATGGAGACGAGAAGAAACGCATCCTTGTGATCGCGGTCCTATTCGTTTTCGCCGCTATTTTCTGGTCGGCGTTCGAGCAAACCCCTACTGCATTGAACCTTTTCGCCCAGGATTTCACAGACAGGCAAGTCGGCAGCTTCGAAATGCCGGCCACTTGGTTCCAGTCGGTGAACTCGGCCTGGATCATCCTTCTCGCACCGGTCATCGCAGCGTTATGGACGTGGCTGGCTACGCGGAATGTAAACCTCTCCAGCCCGGTCAAATTCGCCATCGGCCTCGGCCTCACGACGTTGGCGTTCGTGGTGATGATCTTCGCCTCCTACATAGTCGTCGGCGGAAGCGGCGTTCGGGTGTCCCCGCTTTGGCTCATTACGTTTTATCTATTCCTTACGCTCGGCGAACTTTTTGTTAGCCCGGTCGGCCTCTCGTCAATGACCACCCTCTCCCCGAAGCGTTACGTGGGGCAGATGATGGGTATCTGGTTCTTAGCCTCATCAGTAGGAAATCTTATCGGAGGGCTTGTCGGCGGTGAGGTCGATCCCGAGAATTTGAGTGCCATGCCTCGCCTGTTCACCACGACCACAATGTTCTTAGGCGGTGCGGCATTGGTCCTCCTGCTCCTTTCTATTCCCATCTCGAGGATGATGAGGAATCGGGATGAAGACCTCGCTGGGGAGGGTGCAACCGCTGTTACTTAAGGTCGAAAGCAGATTAAATTAACCGAAGCCGGGAACTCATTCCCGGCTTCTTTCTTTGTACGCAGCTGCCGCCTCGGCCGCGCCGGCATGCATTATCTCGGGCTTGTGGTATTTCCAGTATTTTTCGAATTCCTCGTCGCTCATCGCCGCGTTTTCACCGCGGGCTTTTTCCTTCAGATAGTTCTCCGCCCACTCCCTCATTTCCGGGATAGTGTTCAACGCGGTGCGTGCTCCGTGCATCAAATTATCTCGTTCCATACATTTATCTCCGTATGGTAGATTAGATTGAATTCGCGGTTAGGAGCAAATATCGCCCGTAAATGCAGAAACAAAAGCGCTTTCGCGGCGTACTACCGCTACTGTTCAAAAAGGGAGTTTTTAGTGAAACGACATTTAATAGCCTGCCTTTTTCTTTTATCACTTTTCACGAACGCAGCACTCGCCCAGACGCCCGCCCCGGCAAAAAGGCCGGATTACGCAGTGCCGTTCGTCAGCAAGACCCTCGCGAACGGCCTTGAAGTGATCGTTCTGCCGGATCCGTCGGTGCCGATCGTCACGGTCGAGCTTGCTGTGCGTAACGGCTCCTTTACCGAATCGCCCGAGTTTCACGGCCTTTCGCACCTTTACGAGCACATGTTCTTCAAGCCGAACATGGCCCTCGTCCTTCGCGATTGCGAGGGGCAAACCAGCCGGTTCAGCGTTCCCCCAATTTGCATGCGGGCCCAAGCCCTTAAGCCGAAGATCGGGGATATCTCATACTTGAGCAACGCGAACAAAGTAAGCATCTTCAACGGTACAACGCGCGAAGAGATCGTGAACTACTACTTCACCACGACCCGCGATTACCTTACCACCGCTGTGAGATACGTGAACGATTCGGTACGTTATCCGACGTTCGACGAGGAAGAATTCGAGAATGAAAAGAAGGTGGTGATCGGCGAGATCGACCGTCACGAGGCGAACCCGTTCGGCTATCTCGACCTCGCAATTAAGCAAAAGCTTTTCTACAAATACCCAACTCGGAAAGACCCGCAAGGCACGCGCGAATCCGTAGGGACTTCGACCTTGGAAAAAATGCGTACGATCCAGGCCCGGTATTACGTGCCGAACAACTCCGCCCTGATCGTCACCGGTGACGCCAAACCCGAAGAGGTGTTCAAGGCCGCCGAGCAGATAATGGGAAGCTGGGAAAAGCGTCCGACGGACCCATTCACCGAGTTCCCGCTCGTCGAACACCCTCCGCTTCCGAAAAGTGAGGCGGTTATAATCGAGCGCCCCGCCGATTCGCTTTCAGATCCGTCAGCGGGCCAGAACGTGTTCGTGGAGCTCGGGTGGCACGGACCGTCGATTGGGAAGGACGACGCCTCCACCTACGCCGCCGACGTATTCTCCTACATAATTTCGCAGCCGAATTCGCGTTTTCAGCGAAATCTCGTCGACACCGGACTGATGAATTCGGTCGGCTTCGGCTATTACACTCAGCGGAATGTTGGACCGATAAATCTTGTGCTTTCCACCGACCCCGCAAAGGCGAAGGAAGCGATGAAGGCCGCGTACAGTGAGTTAAACGCCTTCACCCGGCCGGACTATTTCACCGACGAGGA
>Ga0307413_10000680_pt1 | contig 11582 bp, 14 predicted proteins | sample DK1Ometagenome_3_FD_203714 | JGI IMG/M metagenome (GOLD analysis project Ga0307413, IMG submission 203714) | Maize rhizosphere microbial communities from greenhouse at UC Davis, California, United States - DK15-O-2 | ecosystem: Host-associated > Plants > Roots > Rhizosphere > Soil | place: USA... | reverse complement strand
CCCGAAGGTCGCCGACTATCCGTTCACGACGCTGGCGCCGCAGCTTGGCGTCGTGCGCGTCGACGAGGGACGGAGCTTCGTCGTCGCCGACATTCCGGGTCTGATCGAAGGCGCCGCCGAAGGCGCGGGGCTTGGCCATCGCTTCCTGCGGCATCTGCAGCGCACGCGGCTTCTGCTGCACATCGTGGATATCGCACCCGCCGATCCCGACGCGGATGCCGTTGCCGATGCGCGCGCCATCGCGCGCGAGCTCGCGAAGTTCGACGCGGAGCTGGCGGCGAAGCCGCGCTGGCTCGTGCTGAACAAGCTCGATCTCATGCCCGCGGAAGAGCGCGACGCGCAGGTGAATGCCTTCGTCAAGTCGTTGCGGTGGAAGGGGCCGGTATTCGGCATCTCGGCCATCGACGGCGGCGGCTGCCGCGCGTTGACGTTCGCCGTGCAGGATTGGCTCGACGCGCATCCGGCGCAGGCACACGTTCCGGAGGTCGAGGAAGCGCCCATCGTCGTCACGCCCGCGCCCGTCGACGCGCGCCGGCGCCGGAAGCGGGCGGGAACGTCGTGACGCGCGCGGACCTTGCGCACGCGCCGCGCTGGGTGATCAAAGTCGGATCGGGCCTCGTCACCAACGAGGGCCGCGGGCTCGACCATGCGGCGGTCGCACGCTGGGCCGCCGAGATCGCGCAGCTTTCGCGCGCGGGCAAGTCGATCGTGCTGGTGTCGTCGGGCGCGATCGCGGAAGGCATGCAGCGGCTCGGCTGGCACACGCGCCCGCGCGCGATCCACGATCTGCAGGCCGCGGCCGCAGTCGGCCAGATGGGCCTCGTGCAGGCCTATGAGCGCGCATTCGCCGAGTTCGGCCTGCACACGGCACAGGTGCTGCTGACGCACGAGGATCTTGCCGACCGCCGGCGTTACCTGAATGCGCGCACGACGCTCACGACGCTGCTCGGCCTGCGCGCGATTCCGATCATCAACGAGAACGACACGGTGACGACCGACGAGATTCGCTTCGGCGACAACGACACGCTCGGCGCGCTCGTCACGAATCTGCTCGAGGCCGAGATGCTGGTGCTGCTCACCGACCAGCAGGGCCTGTACACGGCGGACCCGCGGCGCCACCCCGAGGCGACGATCGTGCGCACCGCGCGCGCCGGCGATCCGGAGCTCGAGCGAATGGCCGGCGGCGCGGGCAGCACGATCGGCCGTGGCGGCATGCTGACGAAGGTGCTCGCCGCCAAGCGGGCGGCACGCTCGGGCGCATCCACGGTGATCGCATGCGGACGCGACCCCGAAGTGCTGACGCGGCTGGCGGCCGGCGAGGCGGTCGGCACGATATTGACGGCGGAGCACACGAGCCTCGGCGCACGCAAGCAATGGCTCGCGGACCACGTGCGCGTGGCGGGCCGGCTCACGCTCGACGAAGGCGCGGTGCGCGCGCTGATTCGCGACGGCAAGAGCCTGCTGCCGATCGGCGTCGTCGCGGTCACCGGGAGCTTCGGACGCGGCGAAGTCGTCGGCTGCCAGGGCCCCGACGGCCGCGAGATCGCGCGGGGTCTCGTCAACTATGGCGCGCAGGAAGCCACGCGCATCATGCGCCGGCCGTCACACGAAATCGAGGCGGTGCTGGGCTACGTCGACGAGCCCGAGCTGATCCATCGGGACAATCTGGTGTTGCTCGGATGAATGCCGAACGGGATCCGACGGCGCCGGCCGGCCGAAACCGCGCGCTCCGCGAATCGCACGACAGGGGGACGCGATGAAGCATCGCTCGCCGGCCGAGGCTATCGAAGCCGTCGGCGCCAGGCTCGTCGACGCCTTCCACTATCTCGCCCTGTTCGTCATCGGCGCGTCCATCGTCTGGTCGGCGATCGTCGCCTACCTGGAAATCATGCGGAAGGGGTACGCCCGCCTCGACGACCTGCTGCTGCTGTTCATCTATCTTGCGCTGGGAGCCATCGTCGGCATCTACTTCAAGACGCGCCGCCTGCCGGTGCGCTTCCTGGTATACGTCGCCATCACGGCACTCACCCGCTATCTGATCGTCGACGTGAAGGATCTGACGATGGGGCGACTGCTGGCGGTCGCCGGCGCGATTCTGATGCTGGCCCTTTCGGCGCTCGTGCTCGAATACGGAATCGCCAAGGTCGGCAGCGGGCCGGATCGATAAACGGAGCGACACGATGAGACAGCGTTCGTTGGCCGAGGCGATCGAAGCCATCGGCTCCTTCCTCGTCGATACCTTCCACTATCTCGCCCTGTTCGTCATCGGCGCGTCCATCGTCTGGTCGGCGGTGGTCGCCTATCTGGAAATCATGCAGAAGGGGTATGCCCGCCTCGACGACCTGCTGCTGCTGTTCATCTTTCTCGAGCTCGGCGCGATGGTCGGCATCTACTTCAAGACCCGCCGCCTGCCGGTGCGCTTCCTGGTGTACGTCGCCATCACGGCGCTCACCCGCTATCTGACGGTCGACGTGAAGGATCTGCCGATCGAGGGATTGCTGGCCGTCGCCGGCGCGATTCTGATGCTCGCCCTTTCCGCGCTCGCGCTGGAGTACGGAATCGCGCGGGTCGCGCGCGAACCCGATCATTGAATCGGGCGTCCCGCTCGCGTCCGAGCGCAGGGCCAGCCGGGCAGACGCTCTAAGTAGGCTGCGGCCGGGCAGACGCTCGACGCAGGCTGCGTCCCGGCCGACGTTCGACAGCTTCGCCGCTCTACCCTACACTTCGCCGCAACTCGAGCGCAGAACACGAGGACGTCGACACCGGGCGACGCTCGCCACGCCATCAGGGGGCCGCATGAATCTGGTCGAACGAATCAAGGGAATCGTCATGGACCCGCGCAACGAGTGGGTCAAGATCGCGCCCGAGCCGGCGACCGTGCAGTCGCTTTACACGGGCTGGATCATGATTCTCGCCGCGGTCGGGCCGATCGCGATGCTCGTCGCCATGCACCCGATCCAGTTCGCCATCGCGCAATACGTGCTGTCGCTGATCATCACGTTCGTGCTCGCCGTCATCGTCGACGCGCTGGCGCCTTCGTTCGGCGGCACGAAAGACTTCATCGCGTCGCTCAAGCTCACCGCGTACAGCTACACGATCGCGTGGCTCGCCGGCATTTTCAACCTGCTCGGCATGCTCGGAAGCGTGCTCGCGCTCGCAGCCGCGATCTACGCGTTCTACACGTTCTACCTCGGCGTTCCGGTGCTGAAGAAAGCCACGCCGGAGAAGGCCGTGCAGTTCACGCTGGTGATCGTCGTCTGCGGCATCGTGCTCGGCCTGCTGTCCGGGTTCGTGTTCAGCGGGATGATGATGTCGCCCCGGGTCAACCCGGGCGTCGGGATGCTGATGCGTTGATCAGCTGCGCGAGCCGGCCGGATTCGCGTATGAAGCCGGCATCTCGGGATGCGCGAATCCGTACAGCCGCTCGCGGCGCGTTTGCGGGCGCATGTGCAGATAGCGCTCGAGCTCCATCAGCGCGCGCCGGTAGACCTCGCGCTTGAAATCGATCACCGACTCCAGCGGAATCCAGTAGTCGTGCCAGCGCCACGCGTCGAACTCGGGATGGTCCGTCGCGCGCAGGCTCACGTCGTTGTCGCGCCCTGTCAGGCGCAGCAGGTACCAGATCTGCTTCTGTCCGCGGTAACTGCCGCGCCACTCGCGCTTGATCCAGTGCTGCGGAACGTCGTAACGCAGCCAGTCGCGCGTGCGGCCGAGAATCCGGACGTGCTGCGGCTGAAGCCCGACTTCCTCGCGCAGTTCCCGGTACATCGCCAGTTCGGGCGCCTCGCCGGGATTGATGCCGCCTTGCGGAAACTGCCAGGAATGTTCGCGGATCCGTTTGCCCCAGAAGACCAGGTTCCTGCCGTTGACGATAACGATGGCGACGTTCGGGCGATAGCCGTCACGATCGAGCATCGCGTCACCCCGATGCAATATGCGTTGAGGCTATTGTTGCACAGTGCGACGGGCGTTGCCTAGCGGCGACCGCTTCGGCAACGCGAACACGCGCACCTGTTCGTCCGTCCAGACCGGCGCGCCCAGCGCAGCCTCGATGGCTGGAAGGCACGCGGCCATCTCGGGCCAGGAAGGCGGCTCGGCGGGCACGTTCGCGGGCCGCAGATGCACGACCAGATAGTCCGCCGCGACAGGCTCGCCACGAATGATCGACGCCAGATGCACGAACTCGCGCATTCGCATGCCGCTGTCGATCTCGGGATATTCGCCGAAGTCGAACGTCCCGCACGCCGGCGTCACGAGTCCGATCAGGATGCGCTGGCGGTGCGTGTCCTGGTAGAGCGAGAGCGCGTTGAAGTGCGATTCGAGCCGCCAGGGTGTTTCGATCAGCGTGACGCTGCCCGGCGGCCGCGCGCCGAGATCGGCATAGAACGCGGGAATCGGCTCCTTCCGCACACGCTGCACATACGGGTTGTGGCCGGGATCGTAGTCGAACTGGTAACGCAGATGCGCGATGAACTGGTTGGGGTAGTGCCACCACGCGGGGATCGGGCCGGCCACGAGCAGTGCGACGATCGCCGCGGTTGCGATGACCGCGCTCCAGCGGCGCTGCATGCCGGCGAGCGCTGCGGCTGCGCCTTCCGCCGCCAGCAGCAGCACGAAGGGTAACGCCGGCAGCAGGTAGCGCGCGAACACGAGCGGATGCGAGATCCATCCGGCGCGCGACGATGCGACAGTCACCGCGCCGAGGCCGATCACCGTCGCAAGATACGCGGCGAGATCGCCGTCGCGGCGGCGAAGCCGATACCAGCCGACAACCGCCGCCCCATAGACAACGAGGGCGACGCTCGGCAATCCCGTTCCAGCGAGCAGCAGCGCGCTGCGATAGAGACTTTCGACGGTGACGTGGTCGAGCCCGGCCTTGCCGCTGAATTCGGTCCAATCGACGACGATCGGTGGACCCAGCAGCAGTGCGAGCGGCAACGCCGTCGCGACGCCCAGCTTCGTGAGCCGCGCGAGCGCTGGCCGGTCGAGCGGCCACAGTGCGCGCGCGCCGTAGTAGACGAACGGTGCAAGCGTGAATGGCAACGTGATCGCGTGCAACCAGCCGGCGAGCACGGTCGTCACCGCGTAGAGGATGGCGTCGCGCGGCCGGCCTTCCCGACGCCACGCGCGGAAGCAGAAAATCGCGACGAACGCGAGCAGGCACGTCAGCGCATAGGGTCGCGCGATCCTGCCGTGGTAGACGAGCATCGGCGAAATCGCGGCGAGCGCCGTCCATAGCGCCCGCGTCGGCAATGCGAACGACGAAGAAGCGAGGAGCCGCGGCCCGATCAACAGCAGGCCGATGCTCGCTACGAGCGGCGGCAGGTGCAGGCCCCATTCGGAAAGCCCGGCGGTCCGGTACAGCCATTGGTAATACAGCGTCAGCGGGATGCTGTAGTCCGCGTACCCGACGTGCGTGAAGATGTCGAGCGGACCCGCCCGCATCAGCTTGTGGATCGCGTGCCACTCGTCGTCGATCGGAATCTGGATGTCGATCTGCCACACGCGCAGCGCGACGCCGGCGACGAACGCCACGACGAGCAGTGCATTGAAACCCGTCGCGTTGACGCGGGCGCCGATGCCCGCGCCGGGCGCGGCCGCCGCGGCGGGTGGAGCCGTCATCCGGCGGGAATCGCGACCGGTGGCTCGTGCCCCGACAGTCGCCACTCCGGTGCGCGGGAAAATATCCGCGGCGTCGCGATGCCGGCCTTCCACACCAGGTAGCGCGCGCAGACGCCGAGCACGCCGAGGCCATAGACGACCGAGCGGCGGAAGCCGATCTCGCTCGCGTCTTCGAAATATTTCGTCGGGCAGGAGATCTCGCCGATGCGCATCCCGAATGCATGCGCCTGCACGAGCATCTCGTTGTCGAAGACGAAATCCTGCGAGTTCGCAAGCAGTGGCAGCTCGGCGAGCACGCGGCGCGAGAACGCCCGATAGCCGGTGTGGAACTCGGAAAGCTTGGTGCCGACGAGCATGTTCTGCAGCGCGGTGAGCGCGCGATTGGAGACGTATTTGTACAGCGGCATCCCGCCGCGCAGCGCCGTGTTGCCGAGAATGCGCGAGCCGATGACCGCGTCGTAAACGCCGGAGGCGATCATCCCGGCCATCGCGGTGATGAGTCGCGGCTCGTACTGGTAATCCGGGTGCAGCATGACGACGATGTCGGCGGCGTCGTCGAGCGCCGCGCGGTAGCAGGTCTTCTGGTTGGCGCCATAGCCGAGGTTCTTCGGGTGGCGGTGCGTGACGATGCCGAGTTCGCGCGCGACGGCGAGCGTCGCGTCGTCGCTGCCGTCGTCAACCAGCAGCACGCGGTCCACCACGTCGTGCGGTATCGCCGCGTAGCATTGCGCGAGCGTCTTCTCCGCGCGATACGCGGGCATGACGACGACGATGCGGTGGCCGTGGAGCATGAGTACGGGCGCGCAGCCTTGCCATTGCGCGCCGCGATGATACAAGAGGCGCAAGGTGGAACCTTCATCGCCTCCTTCGCCAGGCGGCCGGGGCCTTTTCGAAACCCGAACCTAGCGGAAGACCCACCAACGATAGACGAGGTAATTGACGACGGTGAGCAACACCGTCGTCGCCACCTGCGCCGGCCACACGGCCACGCCGGCGTTCGTGAACGCCGCAAGCAGCGCCGAGTTCCCAGCCAGTTGCGCTGCGATGGCCACGACGAAGCGCACGCCGGCCGCGTGCACGCCGCGAGTCGGCGCGAAAATGTGCGCGTAGGAAAACGCAAAGCGCGTGAGCGCGCCGGCCAGGAAGCCGACGGCGCTCGCGGGCACCGGCGGAAATCCGGCCCGCAGCAACACGTACATCAGCGCATAGTGCGCCGCAACCGCCGCGAAACCGGTGAACACGTGCAGCGAGAAACTGTGGATCCAGTGCGCGAGCCCGCTGCCGGTTGGGCGGCGCAACGCCGCTTTGAGCAGTGCTGCAGGGAAGCCGCGGCGCGGCATGCGGGAATCGTCGTTCAACGGGGATGAGCGAGCATTTATCCTCGAGGCACGAGGCGCGCGCGCATCATACAAAAAGCGAAAGCGGCGCAGCCGAACCGGCGCCGCTTTCGCCATGCGGTCGCGGCGCCGGCCTCGCCGTCACCGTGGCGTTCCCGGCCTGACGCGAGGGCCGATGGCACAATGCCGCCATGGCGACCTTCGACATCGAGCTCGGGCTCGCGAACGGCGGCGATGCGCCGCAACTCGCGGCGCTCGCGCGCGACCTGATCGAAGCAGGCCTCGGCTGGGGCTATCGCCCACCGCGCATCGCCGCGCTGATTCGCGATGCGGACACGGTGACGCTCGTCGCGCGCGCTTCGCGGCGCGCGGCCGGCTTCGCCGTCATGCGCATCGGCGACGAGCGCGCGCACCTGATCCTTTTGGCCGTGCACGCGCCGCACCAGCGGCGAGGCATCGGCCGCAGGATGGTCGAATGGCTGATCGAATCGGCCGCGACGGCCGGCGTGTCGTCCGTGCACGTGGAGCTCCGCGCATCCAACGCGCCGGCGTACGCGTTCTATCGCGCGCTCGCCTTCGTCGAGACGATCCGGGTGCCCGGCTACTATCGCGGCCGGGAAACCGCGCTGCGGATGATCCGCATGCTGCGCACGCCGACCAGCGTGTAGCTTCCATGGTCGCATGTTGCGCCCGCCGGCCGGCGTCTAGATCCCCTTCTCGACCATCGTCAGCAGGCGGCCGGCGACGCTTTCGCGCTCGGCGTCCGTCATGCGTCGCAGCGGCCCGTCGAGCACGAGCATCGCGAGCCCGTGCACGGCGGACCACGCGAGGTACTCGGCCGCCGGCCGTCGCTCGGAAGGCAGCACACCGGAAGCTACGAGTCGATCGAGCGCCCCACCCAGCAGTTCGAACGGTCCGAGTCCGCTCGTTCCGGCAATGACACGATCGCCCTCGCCGGGCGCAGGTCCGCGGGTCGCGAACGCGGTGCGAAACAATCCCGGCTCGGTTTGCGCGAAGCGCAGGTACGCGGCACCGATCGCACGCAGGCTCGCCCGCGCGAAATCGGCGGCGTCGTCAATGCGGCGCACCGCCGCGAGCTCGTTCTCCATCGTCACCGCGAGCGCGGCAAGCGCCGCGTCGCGCACCGCCTGCAGGAGCTCGTCGCGACTCCTGAAATGCCGGTAGGCGGCATTGGGAACGACGCCCGCGCGCCGCGTCGCTTCGCGCAGCACCACCGCATCGGGGCCGCCATGGCGGGCGAGCGCAATGCCCGCGTCGACCAATGCATGGCGCAGATCGCCATGCCGATACGTGGCGCGGTGCCGGGATCGCAGCGGACGCCGATTCGTCATCGTCCGCCTCGCGATCGGAGAACCGCGATGGTCTCCAGCCGGTCTGTTCGGGACACGGGTGGCGTAGACATCGCTGAATTCCTCTGCTATCGTATTGTGGACAGCGTACACAATACACGATGCAAGGCCAGTCGCCTGCTTTGTCTCAAGATGGAGTCGAAAAGTCGATGGACGCGAAGGCGGAGTTGTCTCGCAGCGACGTCGACGCCCTCCCGGGCGCGACGCTGCTCGAATTCGGCGCGACGTGGTGCGGCGTATGCCGGGCGACCGCCCCGACGATTCGGAGCGCGCTCGGCGGTCATCCTGGCGTGCGGCATCTGAAGGTCGAGGACGGGCCCGGCCGCCCGCTCGGACGATCGTTCGGCGTCAAGCTCTGGCCGACGCTGGTGTTCCTGCGCGACGGCCGGGAAACGGCGCGCCTCGTGCGGCCGCGCGACACGGCGTCGATCGGCGATGCGCTCGCCGCGATCGACGCGCCCGCGGCCGCGACCGGGATGGCATCCCGCTGAATTTGTCGATTCCGCCGCGGCTCGTTCGACGGTGAACAGGAGCCGCAAATCCGGATGGCCGGCTGTGCGGGCCTTCCTGTCGAACCGAAACGGAGGCATGCAATGCGATTCATGGTGATCGTGAAGGCGACGAAGAACAGCGAAGCCGGAATGCTCCCGAGCGAGGAGCTTCTGACCGCGATGGGCAAGTTCAACGAAGACCTCGTCAAGGCGGGCGTCATGCTCGCAGGCGAAGGCTTGCATCCGAGCAAGAACGGCAAGCGCGTGAAGTTCTCGGGCGGACGGAAAACGGTCGTGGACGGTCCGTTTGCCGAGACCAAGGAGCTGATCGCCGGGTTCTGGCTGTGGCAATGCAAGTCGATGACGGAGGCCGTCGAATGGGTCAAGCGCTGTCCGGATCCGATGCCTGGCGAAGAGTCGGAAATCGAGATTCGCCAGGTATTCGAGGCAGAGGATTTCGGGGCCGAGTTCACGCCGGAATTGCGCGCGCAGGAAGACCGGATCCGCGCCGAGGCGGCCAGGCTCGCGAACAGCGGCGCAAAGCCTAGCCGATGACGGCGGCCATTGCCGCGCAATCCGTCGCGGCGCGACTCGATGCGATCTATCGTGCCGAGTCGCGCCGCGTCTTTGCCACGCTCGTCCGGCTGCTCGGCGACTTCGACGCGGCCGAGGAGGCGCTGCACGACGCGTTTCGCGCAGCCCTCGAGCAGTGGCCCCGCGAGGGCATACCCGGAAATCCGCGCGCATGGCTCGTGTCCACGGGCCGGTTCAAGGCCATCGACGGCCTGCGCCGCCGCGCCCGCTTCGACACGACCGATCCCGAGCTGCTCGAGGAGGTTCCGGAAGACGCGCCCGAGCGGGACGACGAGAGCATCGAGGACGACCGGCTGCGACTGATCTTCACGTGCTGCCACCCGGCGCTCTCGCCCGACGCACAGGTCGCGCTGACGCTGCGCGAAGTGTGCAACCTCACCACCGAGGAGATCGCGCAGGCGTTCCTGACCGCGGCGCCGACGCTTGCGCAGCGGATCGTGCGCGCGAAGACGAAGATCCGGGAGGCGCGCATTCCTTACGAGGTGCCGGCGCAAGCCGATCTGCCGCAGCGACTCGGCATGGTGCTGCGCGTCGTCTACCTGGTGTTCAACGAGGGTTACTCGGCGTCGTCGGGCCCGTCGCTGTTGCGCGCCGACCTCTCGGGTGAAGCGATACGTCTCGGCCGGCTGCTCGTGGAATTGCTGCCCGAGCCCGAGGCGACAGGCCTGCTCGCGCTCATGCTGCTGCACGAATCGCGACGTGCCGCGCGTGCCGGTACCGATGGCGACATCGTGCTCCTCGCCGAGCAGGATCGCGCCTTGTGGAACCGGGAACAGATCGCCGAGGGCTCCGCGCTCGTGACGCGTGCGCTGCAAGCCGGGCGCCCCGGGCCCTACGCGCTGCAGGCCGCGGTTGCCGCCGTGCACGCCAACGCGACGAACGCCGATTCGACGGATTGGCGCGAGATCGTGGGACTCTACGATGTGCTGCTCCAGGTCGAGCCGTCACCGGTCGTCGAATTGAACCGCGCAGCGGCAGTCGCCATGCGCGACGGTCCGGCCGCCGGTCTTGCGCTGATCGATGCGATCCTGCAGCGCGGCGACCTGCTCGACTATCACCTGGCGCATGCCGCGCGCGCCGACATGTGCCGCCGCCTCGGCGCAGCCTCCGACGCACGGCGATCGTACGAGCGCGCGATCGCGCTCGTACGGCAGGCGCCGGAACGCCGCTTTCTCGAGCGGCGGCTCGCGGAGCTCCCGCGCTGACGGCGCCTTCGACCGACCCGGTCCGGGCGCTCCAGGCAAACGTACGGGGACCTGTCGATTTCCGGCAACGCCGTTCGACCATCTTTCAATCGAGGAAAAAGGAGGGCCGATGAAGCCCGCGTTTCGCAACACGCCGCGTGAAGCCGCGATGGCGCCGAGCGCCACGATCCGGGTTGCCCGGCGCTACGACGCGCCCGTGGCGCAGATGTTTGCCGCCTGGCTCGATCCCGCAGTTGCCCGGCATTGGCTGTTCGCGACTGCGTCGCGTCCGATGCAGGACGGCGAGATCGATGCGCGCGTCGGCGGCCGGTATCGCTTCGTCGAGGATCGCAACGGCAGGATCTTCGAGCATTGCGGCGAGTACGTCCTGATCGTCCCTGCGCGGCGGCTCGCGTTCACGCTTGCATCGCCTGACGTGCCGGAAGCTGTCACCCACGTCCGCGCCGAATTCGCCCCGGTCGCGGCCGGATGCGTCGTAACGCTTTCGCACACGGGCCTGCCCGCGTCCCGTGCGCGCCAGGTGCGGGCACGCTGGACCGGCATGCTGTACGGGCTCGGCGCGACGCTCGGCGTCCGCCATGATGGGGCGCGTGCCGGGCAATCGCTGTATGCACCCCGCATTGTTACGGAGAGAAGCCATGCAATACCTGCTGATGTGCTGTTTCGATGAATCGCGCTGGTCGAGCCTGCCGGAGTCGGAGCGTGCCGACGTGATGCGCGACTACGGCCAGTTCCAGGCGGCGATTGTCGAGAGCGGTCATTACCGAGGCGGCGCGAAGCTTTGCGCCAGCTCGGCCGCCACGACCGTCCGCCAGAAGAGCGGCAAGGCGGTGATCACCGACGGCCCGTTCGCCGAGACCAAGGAACAGCTCGGCGGCTATCACCTCGTCGAATGCGGCAATCTCGACGAGGCGCTGTCCATCGCGATGCGCATTCCGACGCTGCGGGTCGGTGGAACCGTCG
>Ga0307413_10000679_pt1 | contig 11594 bp, 11 predicted proteins | sample DK1Ometagenome_3_FD_203714 | JGI IMG/M metagenome (GOLD analysis project Ga0307413, IMG submission 203714) | Maize rhizosphere microbial communities from greenhouse at UC Davis, California, United States - DK15-O-2 | ecosystem: Host-associated > Plants > Roots > Rhizosphere > Soil | place: USA... | reverse complement strand
GCCGGCGGGCGCAGCCGGACCGGCTGGGCGGCGGCGGGCGGCACCGACGCACGGCCCTCGGCCGGCCCGGGGGGTGGGGGCCACGGCCCAGACGGGGTGCCGGACGCTCCGGCGAGCGCGGTGCCGGCCGCGGCGACCAGCTCCCGGCAGTTCGAGAACCGGCTGGTCGGCTTCTTGGACATGCCCCGGCGCAGCACCGCGTCGATCGCGGTCGGCAGCGAGGCGAACGAGGTGGCCGCCGGTGGCTCCTGGTTCAGGTGGCCCTGGATCACCTCGGGCACCGACCCGGTGAACGGCGGGCGTCCGGTCAGACAGGCGAACAGCACACAGCTCAGCGAGTACACGTCGGTGCGCGGGTCGACCGGCTCGCCGCGCAGGTGCTCCGGGGCGGCGTAGGTGGGCGAGCCGAGGAAGTCGCCTGCTCCGGTGCGGTGCCCGGTCGTGCCGCGCCTGGTCAGCCCGAAGTCCGCCAGGTACACGTGCTCCGGTCGCCGCTCGCGCGAGGTGACCAGCACGTTGGCCGGCTTCACGTCGAGGTGCACCAGCCCCTGGGAGTGCAGGTCGTCCAGCGCCTCGGCGACCTGGCCGAGCAGCGTCATCACCCGCGGCGGCGGCAGCGGACCGCGCTTGACGAAGCGGGCCAGGTCCGAACCCTCGACCAGCCGCATCGCGATGTACAGCAGCCCGTCGACCTCGCCGAAGTCGTACACCGGCACCACGTTCGGGTGGTCGATGGCCGAGGTGTTGCGCGCCTCGTCAACGAAGCGCTGCCGGAACTCGGGGTCCTCGGTGAGGTGTTCGGCGATGACCTTCAACGCCACCGGCCGGTCCAGCCGGACGTCCGTGGCCCGGTACAGCACGCTCATTCCGCCCCTGCCGAGCACACCGTCGATGCGGTAATGGCCGAGGCGTCGCCCGGTCAGGTCGTCTGACACAGCCCCGGAGCCTAGGGCGTCGCCCCGGCGCCCCGACACGCCAGGCGCGATCTCGCGCTCAGCCGCCCGGGGCGGTGAGCGACGCGGCGAGAGTGCGGGCATTGCGGGTCTGGGTCAGCACCCCGCCCGGACCGGCGAAGTCGAGCATCAGCCCGGCGCCGGTGCGCACCGACTGCGGCAGCGACGGGTCCACCGCGCGCAGCCGCATCTGGATCTCCTGCGGGTAGGCGAGCACGTACGCCGGGTCGACCGAGACCAGCTCGCCCGGTTCCAGGGAGATCACGTCCAGCGCGCCGCAGCAGGCGAGCACGACCGCGCCGGTGCCGGACAGGTGCTCGAGAAACCCCGGCTCGGTGCCGAAGAGCGGGTGGAAGCCCGCCCACGCCGGGTCGGCGCGGATGGTCGCCGACCTGGCGAGCAGCGCGCCGCGGGTGACGCACCAGCCCGCTCCGGTGTCGAGCTCCAGGGTGGACACCTCGCCGGGCAGCGCGGGCGCGACGTCGACCCAGCCGCCGTCCGCGGGCGCGGTGACCACGGCCTGCCCGGACCGGGACCGGCCACGCAGTCCGCCGCGGCCGCGCGGCTCGATCCGCACGCCGAAGCTGCTCGCCACGAGCGTGTCCAGTTCGACGGCGGCCGCCTCGTCGGGCCCGAGCATCAGCCGGGCGACCCCGAACGCGGGGGTGTGTCGTGTTCGGACCTGCACCTGTTCCTCCCGACTCAACAGGGGCACGTGTCAGGAGGGAGTCTGACACGGGTGCAGGATGCTCGGTGTGCACACCGAGTCGAGATCCGTGCCGAGATCCGTGGCCGAGCACCGAGCCGCGGTGGCCGCGCTGCTGCCGCCCCGACCGGTGGTGCGGCTGCCACTGGCCGAGTGCCGCGGTCTGGTCCTCGCCGAGGACGTGGTGGCGCCGGTGGCGCTGCCGCCGTTCGACAACTCCGCGATGGACGGCTACGCGGTGCGGGCCGAGGACGTAGCGGGGGCGAGCGGGGCCGTTCCGGTCGAGCTGCCGGTGGCCGAGGACATCCCGGCCGGTCGCACCGACGTGCCGGAGCTCGTGGCGGGCACCGCCCACCGGATCATGACCGGTGCGCCGATGCCGCCGGGTGCCGACGCGGTGGTGATGGTCGAGCGCACCGACGGCGGTGTCGAGCGGGTGCGCATCGGCGTCGCGGTCGAGACGGGCAACCACGTCCGGCGAACCGGCGAGGACGTGCGTGAAGGGGACGTGCTGCTGACGGCCGGTTCCGTGCTGACGCCGGCGCGGCTGGGACTCGCCGCCGCGGTCGGGCACGCCACGCTGCCGGTGCGACGCAGGCCCGTGGTGCTGGTGCTGTCGACCGGGACCGAGCTGGTCGCGCCGGGCGCGCCCCTTCGGCCGGGGCAGATCTACGAGTCCAACAGCGTCCTGCTGGCCGCGGCGGTCGAGGAGCTCGGCTGCGTTGCCGACGTTCTGCGGTTCGTGCCGGACGACCCGGCGCGGTTCCTCGCCGTGATCGCCGAGCGGGCGGACGGCGCCGACCTCCTGCTCACCTCGGGCGGGGTGAGTGCCGGCGCCTACGAGGTGGTCAAGGACGCGCTGACCGGGCGGGGCGTGGACTTCGTGCGGGTGGCGGTGCAGCCCGGCGGGCCGCAGGGCCTCGGCCGGGTGGACGCACTGGGCGGGTTGGCGGTGGTGGCGCTGCCCGGCAACCCGGTGAGCGCGGCGCTGTCGTTCGAGCTGTTCGCACGGCCGGCGCTGCTCGCCGCGCTGGGACACCCGGTGGTGGACCGGCCGAGAGCGACCGCGCGGCTGGTGAGCGGGCTCCGGTCGCCGGCCGGCAAGCGGCAGTACCGCAGGGCCCGCCACGACGAGGGGCTGGTCGAGGTGACCCCGGTCGGGGGGCCGGGGTCGCACCTGCTCGCCTCGTTCGCGGCGTCGAACTGCCTGATCGAGCTGGACGAGGACACCACGGAAGCGCCGGCCGGCAGCACGGTGCCGCTGATCTTGCTCGACTGACCGGCGTAGTCTCGGTGACGTGGGATTCTTCGCCTGGGTGATCTTCGGTGCGCTCGCCGGGTGGGCTGCCAACGCGGTGATCGGCGGGCCGAATCGACGGGGTCAGGGCTGTCTCGTCAGCGTCCTGGTCGGAGTGGTCGGTGCCGCGCTCGGCGGTCTCGTGTACCGCGCGGTGACCGGCGAGGAGAAGGTCTTCGAGTTCGATCTGGCCAGCTTCGGCGTGGCTGTGCTCGGCGCCATCCTGCTGCTCGGTGTGCTGCGTCTGATCGGTTCGGCGAGCACCCGTAACCGTCGGTAGCGGCCCTCTTGCCGAGCGCTGTTGAGTCGGCGGCTTTGGTACCCGTACACTAACTATCGCTACATCATGTTGCCGGTCGCCGATCGGCGCGTCCGCCGTCGGGGGATGGGCGCTCCGATCGGACCGGCGACACAGCCCGGACCGACGGGCCCAGTAGCCTTGGCGGCATTCCGATCGCCCGTCTCGTCGAGGATGACCGCACCTGATGACCGAAGGCTCCCAGCGCCCCTCCGCGGGCCCGCTCGCGCACTTCGTCCACCTGGCCAAGAGCGTCGTACCGCCGATGAACCCGGCGGGGCGGCCGTTCGTCGTCGGTGGGCTCGTCGGTACCTACCTGGTACGCAAGCTGTCCCGTCGCGCCGGCGTCGGGGGAGCGCTGCTGACCGCCTGGCTGGCCTGGTTCTTCCGCGAGCCGGCCAGGGTCACCCCGACCAGGGCGGGAGTGGTGGTCGCCGCCGCGGACGGTGCGGTGTCGCACGTGCAGCGCGCGGTGCCGCCGCCGGAGCTCGGCCTCGGTGCCGTCGAGCGGACCAGGGTCAGCGTGTTCCTGTCCGTGTTCGACGTGCACGTGCAGCGCTCCCCGATCGGCGGTGAGGTGCTGCGCGCCGCCTACCGGCCGGGCAAATTCCTGTCCGCCGACCTGGACAAGGCCAGCGACGACAACGAACGCAACAGTCTGCTGCTGCGCACCGCGGACGGCCGCCACGAGGTCGTCGTGGTGCAGATCGCCGGCCTGATCGCCCGCCGCATCGTGTGTCACGCCCGCGAAGGCGCCTCGCTCGACGCGGGCGAGACCTACGGGCTGATCCGGTTCGGCTCCCGGGTGGACATCTACCTGCCCGAGGGCAGCCGGGTGCTGGTCGAGCCCGGCCAGCGCACCGTCGGTGGCGAGACCGTCGTCGCCGAACTCCCGGAGGGCTGATGGCCTCGCCGCCCGCGGTTCGGCTGCTGCCGAACGCGATCACCGTGCTGGCGATGTGCTCGGGCCTGTCGGCCAGCTACTTCGCGCTCGGCGGCCGCTTCGACTTCGCGATCGGCGCGATCGCGGTCGCCGCGGTGCTGGACAGCCTCGACGGGCGGATCGCCCGGCTGCTGGACGCGACCTCGCGGATGGGTGCCGAGCTGGACTCCCTGTCCGACGCGATCGCCTTCGGTGTCGCGCCCGCGCTGGTGCTCTACCTGTGGAAGCTGGAGGACGGCGGCCGCGGTGGCTGGATCGTCGCGCTGATCTTCGCGGTGTGCATCATCCTTCGGCTGGCCCGGTTCAACACGCTGATCGACGACGTCGAACAGCCGCCGTACCACAAGGAGTTCTTCGTCGGCGTGCCGTCGCCCGCCGGCGGGCTGCTCGCGCTGCTGCCGCTGATCCTGTCGCTGGCCATCGGCGACGCGGAGCGCACCGGCTGGTGGACCCACCAGCTGGTGGTGTCCGCGTGGACGATCACCGTCGGCGCGCTGCTGATCAGCCGGGTGCCGACCCTGTCGGTGAAGACGATCAGGGTCCCGGCCCGCTGGATCGCGGTGCTGCTGATCGGCGTCGCGGTACTCGCCGCCACGGTGATCACCTATCCGTTCTGGGCGCTCGCCGCGGCGATGGTGGTGTACCTGCTGCACGTGCCGTACGCGGTGTGGCGCCACCACTGGCTGGCCGGGCACCCGGAGGAGTGGGACGTGCCGGCGCACGAGCGGCGGGCCATCCGCCGCCAGCACGGCGCCCGCCGGCTCGGCCTGCGGCCGCCGCTGCGCCGACGGGTCGCCGGCGCGGCCCGGCGTGCCGTGCGGCTGCCCCGGCGCGAGGAGAATCCGGTCGATGTTGTCCGAGCGGTGCGCATGCCGACCGGGTCCGGCGCGCGCAGCACCCGGCGCTGGCGTCGCATCGGACTGCGTCGGGACCAGACGAACCGCCCGGCCGACCGCTGACGGCCTAGAGTGTGCCGGGTGCCGCAGATCACCCTCACCGCCCGTCATTCACCGTCCGCTGTGGACACCCGGCGCGGGGTGGTCCGGTTGCACCCCGAGGTGCTCGACGCGCTTGGCCTGCGTCCCTGGGACGCGGTGACGCTCACCGGCGCCCGGGTCAGCCACGCGCTCGCCGCGGCCGCCGAGGACAACGCGGCGCCCGGTGTGGTGTTGGTGGACGACGTGACGATGTCCAACATCGGCCTCACCGAGGGCGCCGAGGTGGTGGTCGGACCGGTGGAGGTCGCCGCAGCCCGTTCGGTGACGGTGGCCGGGTCGCGGCTGGCCAGCACCTCGCTGACGCCGTCGACGCTGCGGCTCGCGCTCATCGGCAAGGTGTTGACCTCCGGCGACGCGGTGTCGCTGCTGCCGCAGGACCTCGCCCCGGCGCCGGGCGCCGACCTGCCCGCGGTGCGCGGAATGCTGTCCAGGGCGATCGGCACCGCCTGGACCGCCGAGCTGATCACGGTCACCGCGACCGAGCCGGCCGGGCCGGTCACCGTGGGCCCGTCGACCGTGGTCGGCTGGCGGAACGGGCCGGTCACCGGTGCCGCCGCGGCAGCGCCGGTCGCGGAACCGAACGCCGGTCCGGTCGGCCCGTTCAGTCCACTATGGACCAATGCTGCGGGTGTGCCGACGCCGGTCACGCCACCGGCCGAGGTGGTCGAGGAACCGCCGCCACTGGCCGACCTGCCCGGTGCCGCCGACGCCGCGCGCAAGCTCACCGAATGGTTCGAGCTGGCCTTCCGGCAGCCGGAGCTGCTGCGCCGACTCGGTGCCGCGCCCCGGCTCGGGGTGCTGGTCACCGGTCCTGAGGGCGTCGGCAAGGCCATCATGGTCCGCTCGGTGGCCGCCGCCGCCGACGTGCCGGTGGTCGTCCTCGCGGCCCCCTCGGTCGCCGTGCTGGAGGCCAACGCCGCCGCGGCCCGGGTGGCGGCGGCAATCACCGAGGCGGACGCCGAGGTGCGCGCCGGGCGGCCCGCCGTGCTGCTGATCACCGACGTGGACGCGCTGCTGCCGTCGACCGCGCAGCCGGTCGCCACCGTCGTGCTGGACGCGCTGCGCGCCGCCATCGACACCCCGACCCTCGCGGTGATCGCGACGACCGCGCACCCGGAGGCGCTGGACCGGCGGTTGCGCGGGGCCGACCTGCTGGATCGTGAACTGGGCCTGCCGCTGCCGGACGCACGGGTGCGCACCGAGTTGCTGCGCATCCTGCTGCGTGAGGTGACACTGGCCCCGGACGTCGACCTCGGGATGGTCGCGGAGCGGACCCCGGGGTTCGTGGCCGCGGACCTGATCGCGTTGCGCCGGGAGGCCGCGGTGCGCGGCGCGCTGCGCCATCTCGCCGCACCCTCGGGTACCGCCGAACGGGTCCCCGCCGAGCCTGCCGCCGCGGGTCCCACCGGGCCGGAGTCGATCTGGACCGAGCCGGCCGCCGAACGGCCCGCTGCCGGGTCGACACCGCCACCCGATTCGCCGCCGGTGGATCAGGAGCCGCGGATCTCGCTGGCCGACCTGCTCGGCGCGCTGGAGACGGTCCGACCGGCCTCGATGTCCACATCGGACAACCTGCGCACCGGCGGGTTGACGCTGGACGACGTCGGCGACATGGTCGAGGTGAAGCAGGCGCTCACCGAGGCGGTGCTGTGGCCACTGCGCTACCCGGACTCGTTCGCCCGGCTCGGCGTGAACCCGCCGCGTGGCGTGCTGCTGTACGGCCCGCCCGGCTGCGGCAAGACGTTCCTGCTGCGCGCGCTCGCCGGCAGCGGTCAGCTCAACGTGATCGCGGTCAAGGGCGCCGAGCTGCTGGACAAGTGGGTCGGCGAGTCGGAGCGGGCGGTGCGCGAGCTGTTCGGCCGCGCCGCGCAGGCCGCTCCCGCGATGGTCTTCCTGGACGAGATCGACGCGCTCGCGCCGCGCCGCGGCCAGTCGTCGGACTCCGGTGTCGCCGACCGGGTGGTGGCGGCGCTGCTCACCGAGCTGGACGGTGTCGAGCCGATGCGCGACGTCGTGGTGGTCGGCGCGACGAACCGGCCGGAGCTGATCGACCCGGCGCTGCTGCGGCCCGGCCGGCTGGAGCGACTGGTCTACGTGCCGCCGCCGGACGCCGAGGCCCGCACGGAGATCCTCGCCGCGGCGTCGAGGCGCACCCCGCTCGCGTCCGATGTGGACCTGCCTGTGCTCGCGTCCGAACTGGACGGTTACTCGGCGGCGGACTGCGCGGCGCTGGTCAGGGAGGCCGCGCTGACCGCGATGCGCGAGTCCATGGAGGCGGCCACGGTGACGTCGGCGCACCTGGCGGCCGCCAGGGCCGCGGTGCGGCCGTCGCTCGACCCGACGCAGCTGGCCGCGCTGGAGGCGTACGCGAAGAACCGGCGAGAGTGATCGGGCCGGCGGGTGCGGCTACTTGCCGCGCCCGCCCTTGTAGTCGTTGGTGACGATCACGATCACGCCGGGACCGAGGTCGGCGATGCGGTCGAACCGCGGCTCGACCCGCATGCCGTAGTAGGCGGCGAGGGTCTCGGCGACGGCCTTCTCGTCGGTGCCCGGCCGGTAGTAGACCGTCGTGGTGGGGATGTTGCCGGCGTTGGTGGCCGGCGTGTAGTTGCCGACCTCGACCACGTTCCACCCGGCCGCGCGCAGGTCGTCGGCGGCGCGCGCGGCCAGGCCGGTGAGCTGGCTGTTGTTGAGGACCCGAACGTCCCCGGACGGTGTGGCCTGCCCGTCGCCCGGCGCCGGCACCGGGGCGGTGTTGCTCGGCGTGATCGGGGCGGTGGCGCTCGCCGACGTGGTGGGGGACCCCATCGTGGACGAGGCCGAGGAGCCCGGAGACGAGGTGGCCGTGGACGAACCGGAGTCGCCGGTCGACGGCGCGCTCGAGCTCGGCGGGTTGGGGTCGGCCTGGTCGTCGCCGTTGCCGCCGATCAGCGTCACCACGCCGATCACCGCGGCCACCACGGCGATACCGAGCAGTGCGAACCCGGCGATCTTGCCGGGCGTCGGACCGGACGGTTCGGTGAAGGTCATCAGGGCTCGAATCCGAGTCGGCGGGCGGCCCGCGCCCGCTGCCTGCTGGTCCGCATTCGGCGCAGCCGCTTGACCAGCATCGGGTCCGCGCGCAGTGCCTCCGGCTTGTCCAGCAGGGCGTTCAGCAGCTGGTAGTAACGGGTGGCGGACATCTCGAACCGCTCGCGGACGGCCTGCTCCTTGGCGCCCGCGTAGCGCCACCACAACCGTTCGAACTCAAGGAATGCGAGCTCACGGTCGGTCAGCTCGGCGTCCGGACCGGTTCGGGGCGTGGCCGGGTCGAAGGACCCGTCGGGCACCTCTGCGGCGTCCATGCGCTCCTCGAATCACAAGTCTGTCATTCCAGAACAGCAATTAGACCACGCCCCACCGACAGTTGGCTGCCGCAGACCCGGCGCGTCGCCGGCCCGGCAGGCGTCGTTATCGTCCCCGCCATGGCCGTGCATCCCATCCGCATCGTCGGCGACCCCGTGCTGCGCACGCCGGCCCGACCGGTCACCGAGGTCGACGACCCCCTGCGCCGGCTCGTGGAGGACATGTTCGAGACCAACACCGCGGCGAACGGAGTCGGCCTCGCGGCTCCCCAGATCGGCGTCGACCTGCGGGTGTTCGTCTACGACTGTCCGGACTACGACCAGCCCGGCGCGCCACGCAGGCGTGGTCACGTGATCAACCCGGTGCTGGCGGCCGACGAGGTCCCGCAGACCATGCCCGATCCGGAGGACGACCTGGAGGGCTGCCTGTCGGTGCCGGGGGAGACCTTCCCGACCGGCCGCGCGGACCGGGCCACGGTCACCGGCACCGACCTGGACGGTAATCCGGTCGAGGTGTCCGGCACCGGGTTCTTCGCGCGCTGCCTGCAGCACGAGACCGACCACCTGGACGGCCTGCTGTACCTGGACCGGCTGACCGGCCGCTACGTCAAGCAGTCCAAGCGGGCGCTGAAGGCGCAGGGCTGGGGCGTGCCCGGCCTGTCGTGGGACCCGGCCACCGAGCCGGACCCGTTCGCCTGAGGCGAATTGCGCGGTCGGCAGCCGCCATCGAGGCGCACACTGGAGTGCAACGGTGTAAGCAGGTGGCGGATGGATGCGTACTCCCAGGTGGTCAGCTCGGTCGCGGCGGCGGTGACCCCGCACGTGGCGAGCCTTCGGTTGGCGCGCGGCGGCGGCTCGGCCGTGGTGTTCTCCGACGACGGTCACCTGCTCACCAACGCGCACGTGGTCGGCTCGGCCCGCGGCGGGTCGGTCACCTTCGCCGACGGCAGCCAGGCCGACGTGACCGTGGTGGGTGCCGACCCGCTGTCCGATCTCGCCGTGCTGCGCAGCGCCGGTGACACCCCGGCGCCGGTGGTGCTCGGCGACGCGGACACCCTGGTGGTCGGCCAGTTGGTGGTCGCGGTGGGCAGTCCGCTCGGGCTCGCCGGGTCGGTCACCGCTGGGGTGGTGAGCGCGCTCGGTCGGTCGCTGCCGGTGCGCCACGGCAGCGCCGGGCGGGTGATCGAGGACGTGATCCAGACCGACGCCGCGCTCAACCCCGGCAACTCCGGCGGCGCGCTCGCCGACGCCGAGGGACGCGTCGTCGGAATCAACACCGCGGTCGCCGGGTTCGGGCTCGGCCTCGCCGTGCCGGTCAACGCCACCACCCGGCGCATCATCGACACCCTGCTGGTCGAGGGCCGGGTGCGGCGCGCCTACCTGGGCCTGGTCGGGGCGCCCGCGCCGCTGCCGGACGAGGTCGCGGCCCGTACCGGCCAACCCGGCGGCGTTCGGGTGGTCGAGGTGGTGCCCGGCGGGCCGGCCGAGCGGGCCGGACTGCGGGCCGGGGACCTGGTGCTGACCGTGGCGCGAGAGCGGGTCACCGACGCGCAGGGCGTGCAGCGGCAGCTCTTCGCCGAGGTGATCGGCATCGACCTCCCGGTCACCGTGCTGCGCGGCGACGCGATGGTGGACGTGTACGCCCGGCCGACCGAACTGGACTGACGCGCGCGACCGGGGAGGAAATCCGGTTGGCGCGACGGCCCGCGGGCCGCACCATGGCGCGGTGACCGCAACCGACCTCGCCGCGTTCCTGTTCGCCGCGTTCCTGCTGGCCGTCGTGCCGGGCCAGGGCACGGCGGTACTGCTGAGACAGTCGATCCGCGGCGGTCGGCGCGGCGCGCTCGCCACCGTGGCCGGTCTCGAGCTGGGCGTGCTGGCCTGGGCCGTCGCCGCCGCGCTCGGCCTGTCTGTGCTGCTGCTCGCCTCCGAGGTCGCCTACCAGGGGCTGCGGGTGACCGGTGTGATCGTGCTGCTGTGGTTGGGGTACAAGGCTCTGCGCGGCGGCGACCCGGAGGGGCCCTCGGACGCGCCGGTCGTCGATGCCCGCCCGGCGATCTCCAGCTTCCGGTCCGGTCTGCTGGTGAACCTGGCGAACCCGAAGCTCGCGGTGTTCGCCGTCTCGTTCCTGCCGCAGTTCGTGCCGTCCTCGGCCGGGCGGCACACCCTGCTGCTGCTCGCGGTGCTGTGGGTGGTGGTGGACACCGTCTGGTACCTGCTCATCGTGCTGGTGCTCGGCCGGATCATCGAGTGGCTTCGCCGGGCGGAGGTCCGGCGCGGGCTGGAACGGCTGTCCGGGGTGGTGCTCATCGGACTCGGCATCCGGCTCGCCCTGCAGGGCTGATCCGCGGACGGCCGACGGTCCGCGGTGTCCTTGTGCCCCGTCAGGGGAGGTTCTAGGGTCGGTCGGGACAACTCAACACGCGGGAGCTCGCGCCATGGCGGGCTGAGAGGGTGGCTCATCGGTGCCGCCGACCGCTCGAACCTGACCGGGTAATGCCGGCGTAGGGAGCGCTGCGATGACCGCACTCGAGGACCGTTCGGTGTGCCCCACCGTCACCACCGGGCCGATCACCGGCTCCGCCAAGGTCTACCGCGAGGTGGACGGGCTGCGCGTTCCGGTGCGGCGGGTGTCGCTGACCAACGGCGAGCACCACGACCTGTACGACACGTCCGGTCCGTACACCGACCACACCGCCACCATCGACGTCCACAGTGGACTGCCGCGGTTGCGGGCGGACTGGATCGCCGGCCGCGAACCGGTGTGCGGCGCGGCGACCCAGCTCGGCTGGGCCAAGGCGGGCGTGATCACCGAGGAGATGCGGTTCGTCGCCGCTCGCGAGAGCGTGGACGCCGAGTTCGTCCGGGCCGAGGTGGCCGCCGGTCGCGCGGTGATCCCGGTCAACCGCAACCACCCCGAGGTGGAGCCCGCGATCATCGGCAGTCGGTTCCTGGTGAAGGTCAACGCCAACATCGGCAACTCCGCGGTGTCGTCGTCCGTCGCCGAGGAGGTGGACAAGCTGGTGTGGGCGATCCGCTGGGGCGCCGACACCGT
>Ga0307413_10000678_pt1 | contig 11594 bp, 4 predicted proteins | sample DK1Ometagenome_3_FD_203714 | JGI IMG/M metagenome (GOLD analysis project Ga0307413, IMG submission 203714) | Maize rhizosphere microbial communities from greenhouse at UC Davis, California, United States - DK15-O-2 | ecosystem: Host-associated > Plants > Roots > Rhizosphere > Soil | place: USA... | reverse complement strand
ACCTACCGAGACCGAGTTGTCGCGGTCCGCCAGCGAGCCGGCGCCGAGGGCGACGCTGTTCTCGCCGGTGGTGAGCGCGTACTGGCCGATCGCGATGCCGCCGTCGCCAAAGGCCTGGGCGTGGTTGCCCAGAGCGATCGCGTACTTCGCCTGCTCGACGAGGCCGGTGTCGGCGGATGTCGAGCAGATCCAGCACGGCTCATCGTCGTCGCCCGGGTCCGGATCGCCCGGACGTTGGCCGCCGGTCTGCGCACCGCTGCCGAGCGCGATGCTGCCCTCGCCGCGGGTGGTGGACAGGAACCCGCCGGCGCTCGACTCCTCGTCGTTGGCATAGGAGCCGTTGCCCAGTGCAACGGCGCGGTAGCCCCAGGCGAAGCTGTTCGCACCCAAGGCGGTGGACGCGCCGCCGGTAGCCTGCGCGTTGCTGCCGATCGCGGTGTCGTACCCGTAGGGGCTGGTCTCGTTGCCGGCGCTGGCGACATCGCCGATCGCGGTACTCGCTTCGCCGTAGGCGTCGCTGCCTACGCCGAACGCGGTGGCACGTTCGCCGACGGCGGTGGCGTTGTAGCCCACGGCCGACGCCCAGAGACCGTCGGCCGTGGTGTACGCACCCAGCGCCGTGGAGGCGTTGCCGATCGACCGGGCCTGCAGGCCGAGCGCAACGCCCTGGCCGCCCGTCGCCGCGGCACCCGCGCCGGCGGCGAAGCTGTAGTCCGTGAGCGCCGTGGCCCCCGGACCGATCGCGGTGGCCGCGTAGCCGTTGGCGCTGGTCTGCATCTCGACCAGTTCGTTGCCGGCATGGTCGGGCACGAGGGCGTAACCGCCGACGGCCACGGCCGAGTCGCCCTCGGCGACGCTGCCGTAGCCGATGGCGGAACTGAACTCGCCGGTCGCGACCGCGCCGCTGCCCAGCGCCGACGACCCGACGCCGAACGCCGAGCTCGACGAGCCGACCGAGGTGGCGTAGTCCGCGCCGGCATAGGCGTTGGAACCCGAGGCAGTCGCGTCGGTGCCGTCCGCGAAGGCTTCGCCGTCGCCGTTGGCCTTGAAGTACTGGCTGGTCTCCTCCGCCGTGGCGGCCACGTCGTTGAGCTGCGCCAGGTTCACCGCATCGGTGTCCTCGGTGCCCGCAGCCACGTTGGTGATCTGGCGTTCCTCGCCGACCGCGCCCACCGACACGGTGTCCGCACGGTCCGCCAGGGAGTTCGAGCCCAGCGCCACACTGTTGCTGGCGGCCCCGTCGACGCGTGCACCCGTACCCAGCGCGGCGCCATAGAGACCGAGCGCGGTGCTGTTCTGGCCGAGTGCAACCCCGTTCGGCCATGCTGCCGCCGAGTCGCCGATGGCGGTGCTGTTTTCGCCGTTGGCCAAACTGGAGCTGCCAAGGGCGGTGCTGCGGTCGCCGGTGGCGCCTGCATTCATGCCCATTGCGACGGCGCGCGTTCCCTCGGTGTAGGCGGCAATACCGATCGCGGTCGAGAAGTCGCCTGCCGCCTCCGTCAGGCCGCCGAGTGCGGTGCTGCTCAAACCTGCGGCGCTGGACAGCCAACCGGCCGCCACGCTCTGCCCGTTGCCGGCGGTGCTGCGCCCACCGATGGCGGTGGACGAGTCGTACGCGGTGGAACCGGCACCGATCGCCACGCTGCTGCCACCTACCGCAAGTGCGTTGTTGCCAATGGCCGAACTGCCGAAGCCGATCGCCTGCGCGGCCGTGCCGACCGCCGTGGAGTGGTCACCGGTTGCATTCGACAATGCACCGAACGCAGAGGACTGGGCGCCTTCCGCATACGCACCCACGCCGGTAGCGGTCGCCGCAAAGCCCCCCGCCTGCGCGCTGGCACCCAGTGCGGTGCCGCCGACGCCGGCGCTGGTCGCACCGGTATCCACCGGTACGCCGCCACTGGTGATCAGCGGATTGCCATTCTCGTCAACTGCATTGCCGCCCACGGCCACGGCCGCGGGGCCGGTGGCCTGTGCGTTCTGGCCGAAGGCTGCACTGTTCTGGCCAGCGGCCAAGGAGTTGTAACCCACCGCCGTCGCGCCATCGGCCACCGCGTTGGCACCGCTGCCGTACGCCGAGGCACCGGTGCCGAGCGCATTGGTGGCCTCGCCGGCCGCGGTCGCGTTGTCACCGTCGACGTATGACCCGGCATCACTGTCGGCGCTGCCGCTGGCCTTGAAGTATTGGCTGGTTGCTCCTGCCACGTCATTGAGCTGCGCCAGGTTCACCGCATCGGTGTCCTCCGTGCCCGCAGCCACGTTGGTGATCTGGCGTTCCGCACCCGCGACACCCACCGAGACGGTGTTCTCGCGGTCGGCAACCGAATTGGCGCCCAGCGCCACGCTGTTGGCGGCGTCGGTGAAGGCGCCGACGCCCACGGCCGTGGCGTTCTCGGCGCGGGCATACGTGTCCTGTCCAATCGCGGTCGCACCGGCCTCCGTTGCCCAGGCGAGCCTGCCCAACGCGGTGCTCCGGTCGCTTGAGGCCCGGGAGTCGGAGCCGATCGCGGTCGCCTCTTCACCGAGGGCGAATGCGAAATAGCCGACTGCCGTGCTGGACTCGCCTCCCGACCACGCCGCCGTGCCGAGCGCCGTGGTCAGGTCGGCCTCCGCCCGTGCGCCGAAGCCGACCGAGGTACTCATGAGCCCCTCCGCTGTGGCCTCGTAACCCAGGGCGGTAGCGGCCCCACCGCTGGCGATGCTGAATGCACCGAAGCCCGACGCCAAAGCGCCCGTGGCCACGCTGCCGTAACCAACGGCCGTGGTTTGCATGCCCTCCGCCACGCTGAAGCTGCCATGGGTCGTGGAATTGTCGCCGGTGGCCGAACTGCTGTAGCCGGTGGCGGTGGCCTGCGCGCCGCTGGCCGTGGCCACCGTGCCGGTGGCGGTGGTGGCGGTACCTGTCGCCTGCGCGCCCGCGCCGAACGCGGATGTGCCCAGGCCCGACGCCGTCGTCGTCTGGTCCAGCACTACCTCTCCGGTCTCCGGGTTTTCGTAGTACATGATTCCGCCGACCGCGGTGCTCGACTCGCCGTCGGCGACCGCGCCGTAGCCCGACGCTGTCGCGTACTGGCCGCCGGCTACCGCGCCGCTGCCGAACGCCGAGGAACCCACGCCGTAGGCGGAGCTCGACGAACCGATCGCGGTCGCGTAGTCGGTCCCGGCATAGGCGTTGGAACCGGCGGCGGTCGCATCGGTGCCGTCGGCGAAGGCTTCACTGTCACCGGTGGCCTTGAAGTAGGCGGCGTTCTCGGTCGCGGCCTCGAGCTGCGCCACGTTCACCGCATCGGTGTCTTCGGTGCCGGCCGCCACGTTGGTGACCTGCCGCTCTTCGCCCGCGTCGCCGACCGAGACGGTGTTGGCGCGGTCGCTGTACGAGCCCGCACCCAGTGCCACGCTGTTGTCGGCATCGGTCATGGAGCCGGCGCCCAACGCCACGCTGTCGGCACCGTAGGTCGTGCTGAAATAGCCCACAGCCGTGCTGTTCGCGCCCTGTGCCCACGCCTCCGAACCCAGGGCAGTGGCGGTCTCACCCTGTGCGTAGGCGAAGTAACCAAGCGACGTGTTTTGTGTGCCATCGGCTTGGGCCAATGAGCCGACCGCGGTGCTGAAGTCGCCCCACGCACCCGCGCCCGCACCGAAGGCCGAAGCGGCCTCACCCGTGGCCTCGGTCGGGACCAGGAAGCCAAAACGCGGATTCAAATCCCCAAGGCCACCGACGGCCGTGCTGCCTTTGCCGCCAGCAAAGCTCTGCGTACCGATGGCCGTGCTGTGGCTGCCCACCGCATTGGCGACCGAGCCGAACGCGGACGACTGCACGCCGGCTGCATACGCGCCTGCACCGGTCGCGGTGGAGATGAATCCGTCCGCCCGCGCGCTGGCACCCAGTGCGGTGCCGCCGACCCCGGCGCTGGTCGCACCGGTATCCACCGGTACGCCGCCGTTGGTGATCAGTGGGTCGCCATTCTCATCGACGGCATTGCCGCCCACGGCCACGGCCGCGGGGCCGGTGGCCTGCGCGTTCTGGCCGAAGGCGGCGCTGTTCATGCCGGTGGCGAGTGCGTCGTTGCCCACGGCGGTGGCGCCGTCGGCCAGTGCGTTGGCGCCGCTGCCATAGGCCGAGGCGCCGTTGCCGATGGCGTTGGTGGACTCGCCGGCCGCGGTCGCGTCGTCGCCTTCCACGTAGGCACCGGCATCGCTGTCGGCGCTGCCGCTGGCCTTGAAGTAGCGGTCGGTGTTTTCCGCGACCGCGGCCACGTCCTCGAGCTGGTCCAGGTTCACCGCATCGGTGCCCTCGGTGCCGGCCGCGACATTGGTGACCTGGCGTTCCTGGCCGGCCCGCCCGACCGACACGGTGCTGTCGCGATCGGCGACCGACCCGGCGCCCAGCGCCACGTTGTCGATGCCCACCGCGCGCGCACCGGCGCCCAATGCGCTGGTATCGATGCCGTTCGCCGTGCTGGCGGTGCCGAGCGCCGAGGCGTTGACGCCGTTCGCACTGGCGTCCGTGCCGACCGCGCTGGCGTTGACGCCGGCGGCCTGGCTGCCGGCGCCCACTGCGGTGGCCGCCACGCCGAGGGCGATGGCGCCCTGCCCACAGGCCAGGCTCTCCGGGCCACTGGCGATGGAGGTCGGGGCGCCCTTGGTCACGCAGGTCCCGGAGGCGGCCGCCGGGAGGGCGGTCATCGCAAGGGCTGCGGACAGCGCGAGATATAACGGTGCCTGCCGTACGGCAGCGCGACCGTCGCGGACCGCCGGAAGGCGCGAGGCGCGGCGATGGTTCGAATCGGACATTGGCTTTCCCTTTGAGCGTTCAATCAGAGCGCCACGCGCGTCGCGGGACGTCTCCCCGGGTGGCACCCCGGCCGCTCCAGACCCGGCCTGCGACCCGTCTTCGGGGCCATGCAGGTCGAGCGGGATTCGATGCCGCGGTGCCAGGAGGACCACGAAACGTGGTCGGCATGCGGGCAGCGCTGGCGTCAGCGGCTGCGTCGCCCGGTCAGGGGAGCACGGCAAATGAGCCGCGGTTAAACGACTTTGCCTAGTCTGGCGGCTGAAAGGCCGCGGAAGGTCAATATGTGACGCAAACAGTCACACAACTGTGCGCCGGTCAGGCTCGTGTGTTGCGACGCGTCATAATGTGGCGCGGCAGGTCAGCTATCCAGCAGCGCCCGGATCGCCTCGAGCCCGGCCTTGGCCCGCTCCTGCTTGCGGCTGGCATCGGCGACCGGGTCGGCGCCGTCGCGCTGGATCTCGTCGGCCGGCAGTTCCTCGAAGAACCGGCTCGGCTTGAGCCGCAGGGTGTCGCCCCACTTCTGCGCCTGCTTCGAATGCGACAGCCACAGCTGTTCCTTGGCCCGGGTGATGCCGACGTAGAGCAGCCGGCGCTCCTCGTCGATCCGGCCTTCCTCGATGCTGGCCTCGTGCGGCAGGGTGCCGTCCTCGACGCCGACGATGAACACGTAGCGGAACTCCAGGCCCTTGGCGCCGTGCAGGCTCATCAGCCGGACCTGGTTGCCGGCCTCGCCCTTGTCGGCGTGCGACAGCAGCGCGAGCTGCGCGGCCAGCTCGCCCGGGCCGGCACCCTTGCCGCCGTCGAACCAGTCGGCCAGTTCCTCGAGGTTCTGTTTGCGGCGCTGGAAGCCGGCGTCGTCCTTGCACTGGGCGCGGATCGATTGCAGCAGGCCGGAGCGGCTGGCCAGCTCGCGCACCAGTTCGGCCGGGGTCAGGCGGGCGGCGTCCTTGCGCAGGCCGCGAACGATGCCGACGAAGCCGTCGAGCGCGTTGCCGGCGCGCGGGCTGAGCTGCTTCAACGCGCCGACCGATTCGGCCGCGCGCGACATCGGCATGCCGGCGCGCTGCGCCAGTTCCGCCAGCTTGCTCAGCGTGGTGGCACCGACTTCGCGCTTGGGCGAGGTCACCGCGCGCAGGAATGCGGCGTCGTCGTCGGGGTTGGCGACCAGCCGCAGCCACGCCAGCGCGTCCTTGACCTCGCCGCGTTCGAGGAACGCGGTGCCGCCCGACAGGTGGTACGGCACCCGCAGCAGCTGCAGCGCCTTCTCCAGCGCGCGCGACTGGAAGTTGCCGCGGAACAGGATGCAGAAATCGCTCCACGGCACCTGCTTCGCAGTCGCGATGAAATGGATCTCGGCGGCGACCTTCTCGGCCTCGTGGGCGGCATCGCGACATTCCCAGATGCGGATGCGCTCGCCGTCGGCCTGGTCGCTCCACAGGGTCTTGGGGTGCTCGTGCGGGTTGTTGGCGATCAGCGCATTGGCCGCGCGCAGCACGCGGTTGGAGCAGCGGTAGTTCTGTTCCAGCTTGACGATCTTCAGCGCCGGGTAGTCCTTGCCCAGCTCGAGCAGGTTGTCGGGGTTGGCGCCGCGCCAGGCGTAGATCGACTGGTCGTCGTCGCCCACGCAGGTGAACTGGCCGCGCTCGCCGGCCAGCGCCTTCAGCAGCCGGTACTGGGCGTCGTTGGTGTCCTGGCACTCGTCGACCAGCAGGTAGCCGATGCGCTCGCGCCAGCCGAGCGCGCAGTCGGCGTCGGACTCCAGCAACTGCACCGGCAGCCGGATCAGGTCGTCGAAATCGACCGCGTTGAACGTCGCCAGCCGCGCCTGGTACAGCGCGTAAACGGTGGCGGCGTCGATCTCGCGCGCGCTGCGGGCCTCGGCCATCGCCTGCTCCGGCGACAGCCCGGCGTTCTTGGCGCGAGAAATCAGGTTGCGCACGTTGTCGAGCGCGTCGTTCTTGGCACCGGTGCCGAGCAGGTCCTTGATCTGCGCGGTCGAGTCGTCGCTGTCGAAGATCGAGAAGCCGCGGCGCAGGCCGAGCTTCTCGTGCTCGATCTGCAGGATGCGCAACCCCATCGCATGGAACGTGCAGACCGTCAGCCCCTCGGCCGCATCGCCCTTGATCCGCTTGGCGACGCGCTCGCGCATCTCCTTGGCGGCCTTGTTGGTGAAGGTGATCGCGGCGATGCGCCTGGCCGGCATCCGACCAGAGGCGATCAGGTGCGCGATCTTCTCGACGATCACCCGGGTCTTGCCGCTGCCGGCGCCGGCGAGCACCAGCAGGGGGCCGTCGACGTGGGCGACGGCGGCGAGTTGGGGCGGGTTGAGGCCCAGCGTGTTGAGACCGTGCATCGGGAGGGGCATGACCGGGTGGAGCGACCGCGCATTCTAGCAGTTGCCGAAACCGCCTCCTGTAGGAGCGACGTAAGTCGCGAACGCGTCGATATCCGGAATCGCCGTGCAATCGCGACTTACGTCGCTCCTACACGAAGCCATCCGCGACGCGCGGCCGGAAGGGGCGCGCCGGAAATATCGGCCACGGGATTAAACTGGTTGAATGGCCAAGCTCTACTTCTACTACTCGGCGATGAACGCCGGAAAGACCACCACCCTGCTGCAGTCGGCCTACAACTACCGCGAGCGCGGCATGCGGGTGGCGATCCTGGCGCCGCAGCTTGACGACCGCGCCGGGCGCGGCACGGTGGCGTCGCGGATCGGGCTGAGCGCGGAGGCGATCGCGTTTGATCCCGACCAGGACCTGCAGTCCATGGTGCATGCCGACATCGCCGCGCACGGGCGGCTGCATTGCGTGCTGGTCGACGAGGCCCAGTTCCTGCGCAAGCCGCAGGTCTGGCAGCTGACCGAGGTGGTCGACGCGCTCGGCATCCCGGTGCTGTGCTATGGCCTGCGCACCGACTTCCGCGGCGAGCTGTTCGAGGGCAGCCAGTACCTGCTGGCCTGGGCCGACGAGATCAGCGAGATCAAGACGATCTGCCACAGCGGCAGCAAGGCGACCATGAACATGCGCGTCGATGCGCAGGGGCGCGCGGTGCGCGACGGCCCGCAGGTCGAGATCGGCGGCAACGAGCGCTACCTCTCGGTGTCGCGCCGCGAGTACAAGAAGGTCATGCGCGGCGAGGGCACGATCGCGCCGTTGCAGCCGCCGCTGCCGTTGTAGCGGTTGTCAGTCGGCGGCGAGGGCGCGGTCGACCGGACGCAGGCCGCAGCCGGTCCGGATCGCGGCGACGTCGCGGCTCAGTGCGCCGCCTTCCGGACGTGCCTGGCGCAGGCGGGTGTCGAGTTGCTGCAGCTGCTGCAGGGCCTGCGGACGCTGCGGACCGTGGCAGCGCAACTGCGCGGCGTAGGCGCGCGCGAGCCAGGCGACCTTGCGCAGTTCGATGTCGCCGTCGGACAGCCCGGCCAGCGCGTCCAGCTGCGCCAGCGCGGCGGCGCCGAGTGCCGTGCCGGCCCCCGGCAGCGCGCGCTGATGGGCCAGTACGAGTTCGGCCTGGCGCGTGGCGGGGTGGTCGTCGCCGTACGCGGTGCGCAGCATCGCCGTCGCCCGTTCCAGCCGGGTGACGCCATCGGCGGAGCGGCCCAGGCCGATCTCGACCTCGCCAAGCAGGCGTTCGACCTTGCCCAGTTGCAGCGACGGCGCGCCCGCGTCCGGGTGGTCGGATGGCGCCAGCAGTTCCCGCGCTTCCAGCAGCAGCGGATGCGCCGGGCCGTCGCGCCCGCTCGCGTGCAGCACCGCGGCCTGCTGGAACAGTGCCGCCGCGATCGCGGCCGGTGCGCCGGTGCCGCGCCTGATCCGCAGCGCCTGGCGCAGCGAATCCAGCGACGACTCCAGTGCGCCGCGCTCCCAGGCGACCACACCGAGGTCCAGGTAGCTGTCGGCCACCTCGACATGGTGGGGACCGAACCGGGCCACGAGGCGGCGGTGGATGTCGCGCAACTCGTTCTCGGCATCGGCATAGCGGCCCTGGTCGAGATGGATCGCGGCCAGCTGGCGCATCACCGCGAGCGTGGCCGCGTGGCCGCTGCCGTTGACCTCCAGGGTGACCGCCATGGCGTTGTCGAGCTCGGTCTCGGCCTGGTCGAGGTCGCCCAGCGCGCGGTGCAACCGGCTGAGGTTGCGGTGGATGTCGACCAGCAGCGGGTGGCGGTCGCCGGCTTCGCGACGCAGCCGCGCGCGCGCGCCTTCGAAATCGGCCAGCGCGATGCGGGTCTCGCCGACATCGGCATGCAGGCCGGCCAGGTCCATCAGGTTCTCGACCTCGCCAACCCGGTCGGCGCGGCTCTCGCGCCGCAGCGCCAGCGAGCGCTCGAACAGTTGGCGCGCGCCCTGGCGTTCGCCGTTGGCGCGGCGGCAGCGGCCCAGCTGGGAATAGAACTCGGTGACCTGCGGGGTCAGCAGCGCCTGCTCGTGGCTGGCGCGGTCAAGCGCCGGCTGCATCAGCTCGATGCAGGTCGTCGCGTCGCCAAGCAGGCGCAATACCCGGCCGCGCTGGGTCAGCGATTCGAGCCGCAGGCTGGCCGGCGTGTCGCTGGCGTCGCTGCCGGCGATCAGCAGCGCCTGGCGATCGAGCAGGGTCTTGGCCTCGATGTAGTCGCCCAGCCCGGTGCGCAACCGCGCGATCACGCCGAGCATCTCCGCCAGCGCGCGCGGCTGCCGCGCCAGTTCGCGCTCGCCGCGCTCGACCGCGGTCGACAGCAGCTGGCGCAGGTCCAGCGGCTGGCCGTCGCGGCTGCCGCTGGCGCCCTCGAACACGCCGACCATGAAGTCCTGCATCGCCTGCGCGCGCGCGGCCTCGTGCAACGCCTCGCGCGCCTGCCATGCGACCACGCCGAGCGAGGCGGTCAGCACCAGCGTGGTCAGGATGCCGGTCGCCAGCGCCCAGCGGTGGCGGCGCAGGTACTTGCCGACGCGGTAGTTCCAGCTCTGCGCACGCGCATGCACCGGGCGGCCGGCGGCATAGCGCTGCAGGTCCTGGGCGAGCGCCTCGACCGACGGGTACCGCTGCTCGGGTCGTTTCGACAGGGCCTTGAGCACGATGTTGTCGAGGTCGCCGGCGAGGGTGCGGGCACGGCGCGCGCGCGCGGCCGCGTCGTGCCCGTGCGGCGGCCGCCGTGCATGGCCGGTCGCGTCGCCGCCGGCGGCACGCAGCAGCGCCAGCGACGGGCGGGCCGGGTCCTGGGTGAGGATCGCTTCCTCCCACGCCGCGTCGCTGTCGCGCGAGGGGCGGTACGGCTTGGCGTCGACCAGCAGTTCGTACAGCACCACGCCGAGCGAGTAGACGTCGGTCATGGTCGTGACCGGCTCGCCGCGGACCTGTTCCGGCGCGGCGTAGTGCAGGGTGAACGCACGCACGCCGGTACGGGTCTGCTCGGGCGCGGCATCGTGGTCGAGCAGCTTGGCGATGCCGAAGTCGAGCAGCCGCACCTCGCCGGCCGGCGTGACCAGGATGTTGGACGGCTTGAGGTCGCGGTGCACGATCAGGTTGGCGTGCGCGTGGCTGACCGCGTCGCAGATCTGCTGGAACATCTGCAGGCGGGTTTCCAGCGGGGTCTGGTGGTCGCGGCTGTAGTCGGTGATCGGCGCGCCGTCGACGTACTCCAGCGCGAGGTAGGGCAGCCCGTCGGAGCTGATGCCGGCGTCGAGCAGGCGGGCGATGTGCGGGTGCGCGAGGCGCGCGAGGATCTGCCGCTCGCGGGTGAAGCGCAGCCGCAGGTTGGTGTCGGCGAGGCCGGGGCGCAACAGTTTCAGTGCGACGCGTCGCTGGTACAGGCCGTCGGCGCGCGCCGCCAGCCAGACCTGGCCCATGCCGCCTTCGCCGAGCAGGTGTTCGAGCCGGTAGGGACCGATCTCCGCGCCGGGCAGCAGGCCGCGGTTGGGACTCATCACCGGTTCGGACAGGAAGCTCTCGCGGCCTTCCTCCAGCGCGATCAGTTCCTCCAGCTCGCGCGCGGTGTCGGCGTCGTGGCCGCGCAGCTCGTGCAGGCGCCGCGCGCGTGCGGCCGGCTCCAGCTCGAACAGTTCGTCGAGCAGCGGCGACAGCCGTTGCCAGCGTTCGGTGTCCATGGCTCAGCCGAGCGGGTGGTCGATGGATGGCATCGCGGAATCCCCTTTGTCCCGGCGGGCTGTCGCCGGCCGTCGCCGCCGCGTCGTGGAGCGCTAGTCCTGCAGCGACGCCAGCAGGAACAGCCGCGCCTTCTGCCAGTCGCGCCGGATGCTGCGCTCGGAGCGCTCCAGCAGCGCGGCGATCTCCAGTTCCGACAGGCCGGCGAAGTAGCGCAGCTCCACCACCTGGGCGAGCCGCTGGTCGACGGCGGCAAGCTTGGTCAATGCGGTATCGAGGCCGAGCATTTCCTCGTCGAGGCGCAAGCCGCCTTCGAGGTCCTCGGGCAGGTCGGTGACCCGGTGCAGGTCGCCGCCACGCTTCTGCGCGAGGCGCTGGCGCGCGTAATCGACCACCACCGAGCGCATCGCCGAGGCGGCGTAGGCGAAGAAGTGGGCGCGGTCGTCGAACTTCGCTTCGCGCCGGCCGGCCAGCTTGAGGTAGGCCTCGTGCACCAGCGCGGTGGCGTCCAGGGTCTGGCCGTGCTGGCCGGCCAGCTGGCGCCGGGCCATGGTGTGCAACTCCTGGTACAGCGTGGCGAGCACGCGGTCGAGCGCACCGCGGTCGCCCTCGCGGGCTGCGTCCAGCAGTTGGGTGATGTCGCCGCTGTCGGCCATCCGTGTTCCCCGAAGCAATGGCCCGGACTATAGCGCGTTCAAGTGTGACGCAACGCCCGGTT
>Ga0307413_10000677_pt1 | contig 11596 bp, 10 predicted proteins | sample DK1Ometagenome_3_FD_203714 | JGI IMG/M metagenome (GOLD analysis project Ga0307413, IMG submission 203714) | Maize rhizosphere microbial communities from greenhouse at UC Davis, California, United States - DK15-O-2 | ecosystem: Host-associated > Plants > Roots > Rhizosphere > Soil | place: USA... | reverse complement strand
TGAAAGCGGCCGGCGCGATGGTCCTGGTCGACGAGGCGCATTCGATGGGCTTCATTGGCGAACATGGCCGCGGCGTCGCCGAGGCGCAGGGTGTGATCGACGATATCGACCTCATCATCGGCACTTTCTCCAAGTCTGTCGGGACGGTCGGCGGCTTCTGCGTGTCCAATCATCCGAAATTTGAAATTCTGCGGCTGGTATGCAGACCCTATGTGTTTACGGCCTCGCTGCCCCCATCGGTGGTCGCAACCGCCGCCACATCGATCCGCAAGCTGATGCATGGCAAGGCGAAGCGCGATCATTTGTGGGTCAACAGTCAGAAGCTCCACGCGGGACTCAAGGCGCTGGGGTTCACTCTCGGCACCGAGCAGCCGCAGTCGGCCATCATCGCGGTGATCATGCCCGACCTGGAGCGCGGCGCCGCGATGTGGGAAGCGCTTTTGCACGTCGGACTCTACGTCAACCTTGCCCGACCGCCAGCAACGCCGGCGAACATGACCCTGCTGCGCTGCTCGCTGTGCGCCGAGCACTCGGCTCAGCAGGTCGACGAAATTCTCGGCATGTTCGAGTCGGCGGGACGGAAAACCGGCGTCATTGCCTGAGTTTTTCGGGGTTTCGCGGATAGAGTCGGACGTTTACACTGACGTCATGACGCCATCTGACGAACAGCTGTTCGACTGGCGCCGTGGGGGTGCTGCGGCGGTCGCGCTATTCGCCACGCTCGTTCTCCTCGGCATGGTTGTGCTGGTTGCAATGACCAACAGCGCCCGCGACGAGGCGCTTCGGGCGGAACGCCGCGCCTATGACGTGACGCTACTGACTCGAACCATGGACGCCAGCATCGCCCGGGCGGAAGCCGCGGTCGGACGCTACGCGCTTGATGAGGACGCCCGCACCAGCGGCAGCCGTTATTATTCGCAATGGCGTCTGGCGGCGCAGCAGCTCAATCAGCTTGAGCGATCGGTAACCCAGGATGGCGACCAGCTTGCCCGTGTCGAGCAACTACGCACCCTGTTCAATGAGCGGGGGCGGCAATTTAGCGACGTCGCGCGCTATATCGCGGGCCGCCAGAAGACGTACGGCATCAGCTATTATTACTCCATTTCACTGCCGACACCTGGCGAACAGGACGACGTCGGAACCAGGCTTCGCAAGAAGCTGAATGAAATTGCCGCCGCCGAGCGGGAGGCGCTGTCGGTTAAGATCCAGGAATCCCAATTTTTCTCGGCCGAGGCCGACCGGCTGACCGATTATTTGAGCTGGCTGGGGGTGATCGTCGGCCTGTTCGCGATCTTCATGGGCTATATTGCCGTTCAGGCGCTTCGCCAGACCGTGGCGATGCGAAAGGAAGCCGAAAGCGAGGCCGAGCGTTCGCAGCAACTCGAAGAGGCGGTGCGGGAGCGTACTCAGGAGTTGTGGGAAGCCAATCAGGCGCTGAAAGCCGAGGCGATCGAGCGCCAGGCGGCGGAGGCCCAGCTGCGCCAGGTTCAGAAAATGGAAGCCGTCGGCCAGCTCACCGGTGGAATTGCCCATGACTTCAACAATATGTTGGCGGTCGTCGTTGGTGGCATCGATCTTGCCCGGCGCCGTCTAAATGGCCCGCGGCGCGAGGTGATGACCCACCTTACCAATGCGATGGAGGGAGCAACCCGCGCTGCTGCACTGACCCGCCGACTCCTGTCCTTTGCCCGTTCCGAGCCGCTGTTGCCCGAACGCGTCGACACCGCGATCCTCGTCGGCGGTATGAGCGAGCTTCTCGACCGCACGCTGGGCGAGCGGATCAAGGTCGTCACCGATCTTGCCGACGATGCCTGGCCGGTATTTGTCGACCCGCACCAGCTCGAAAATGCGATCGTCAATCTGGCGGTCAACGCGCGGGACGCGATGGACGGCCAGGGCACCCTGACCGTCCAGTCCCGGAATATGCGGATGGACGCGAACCAGGTCGGCGACATCCGGGCCGGGGAGTATCTGGTGATCGAAGTGACCGACACCGGCTGCGGAATGACCGAGGAGGTCAAGGACCGCGCCTTCGAGCCCTTCTTCACCACGAAGGCGGTCGGCAAGGGAACTGGCCTGGGGCTCAGCCAGATTTTCGGATTCGCGCACCAGTCCGGCGGCGAAGTCGGTATCGAAAGCGAGCTTGGCAAGGGAACGACCGTGTCCATTTACCTGCCGCGCACCGATGCCATGGCAAGCAATGTCCGGACACATCCCGCCGTGCAGATGAGGAGCGAGGATGAGATGACCGTTCCCGGCGCGCGCATTCTTTTGGTCGAGGATGATCCCAGGGTCCGCACAGCCACGGTCGGGGCGCTTGAGGATCTCGGCTATGAGCCGGTCGCCTGCGCGAGCGGTGCAGAGGCGCTTGCGCTGTTCGACAGCATGGAGTTCGACCTGGTGATTTCCGACGTCATCATGCCCGAGATGAGTGGCCCCGAGATGATCCGCGAGATGAAATCGCGCCGCAGCGATATCGCCGTGCTGTTCGTCACCGGTTATGTCGGCGAGGGCGAAGGGGAGGATCTGGTCGGATACGACCTGTTGAGGAAACCATTCACCGTCAGCACGCTCTCGACGTCAGTGGCGACGGCGCTCGCTCGCCGGACTAGCGGATCGCGCCCGATCGGAGGAGCCGCGGCAGCAGGCTGATCGCCGCCAGCAACGGATGGCGCTTCTGCCAAGGCTTCAGCTTGATGTCCGTCCCGGCGTGGCGATTGATCTTCCACGCAATATATTCGGCGCCGCCGGCATAGGTGGCGCTGGCCTTGGCCAGCCGCAGGACTGACAGCAGCTTGCCTTCCACCCGCCGTCGCCACCAGCCGAAACCAGGGGCATTTTGTTCGATCGCGGCCTGTGCCGGGTTCAGGAAGAGGCGGTAGCGGTCCGGATCGGTGTCGACGATCGAGCCTGACCGGCCCTTCCGCTCGGCACGCAGCTCCGCCGAGTAGGTCAATGCAAAAGCATGCCGCCACGGACTGAGCTGGTCGCCTTGCGGAAAAGGCCGGGCGGCGGCCAGAAGCGTCGGCGCCGCCCGCGCCACGGCGGCGATCGCCTTGTTCCGCGCCTCCTCGTCAAGCGTCCAGACCAGCCGCGACGGCTGTGCGAAGCGGGCCCAGACCGAGACGCTGCTGGTCTCTGGGCCATTCAGCCGATGGAAGTCGCCCTCGCTGAGCACTGCGTATTTTGCGACCAAGTCGCCGTGCTGGAACGGGAAAACATTCGGCGGGATCATGGCATTGGCCTTGGCCAACCAACGCTTGTCGTAAGCGGCATCATAGCTCGAAACGATCAAGTAGAAGTCGAGCATCAGCCCTTCGAGCTGCTGCTCCCTGAGACAGCTCCCGTAGAACAGGACCGCGCGGCTGGCATCTCCATGTTTCGCTGCAATGGCTGCCGCCATGGCGCTGACCTTCGGATCGACGGCGGCGCTCAGCTCGTCCTCGACCAGCTGACGCAGATCACCGGCCATAGGTCAGCTGCTCAAGCGGCAATGCGGACGAATGACAGTGACGCGGCCGACCTGAGCAGAATCGGCTTGCCAAGACCGGCGCGGAAGGTTTCGCCATCGAGGATCACCTGGCTTTCGTCGCCTTCGATGGCAATCTCGTCCGCCTCTTCGACATGGACTCCGTCGAGCTTGGTCCTTCCCAGTTTCCCGCCAAGGCTGGCGGCGAAGGCGCGCAGCATCGACACCGGATTCTGTTCGACCGCGACGAACTTCAGGGATCCGGTTCCAGCCGTCCCGACCTCGCTCGCCAGCAACAGCTTTTCGAGCGTTGTGACGAACAGAAATGCAAAGCGGCCGGTAATCGCGCCCCGCTGGCGCACGCTGACGCTCAGCGGGCGAGGCTCTGGCGGAAGGAAGCTGGCGCGGAGCCGGAAGACCTGCCGAAGGATGACGGCGACGGCGGTGATGAAATGGCTGACTCCGTTGGGAAGGCCGAGCGGATAAACCCGTTCGCGGCAATAGAGCATGATGTCCGCGAGGCCGGCGCCGCCGAGGAACATGCCGACCACCGGCTTGATCCCGGACTCGCCTCCCGAAAGCGAGATCAATTCGCGCGCCACAAGATGCGGCGCGAGATCGGCATGGGCAATGTCGAGAAGCCTCTGCAAGGCCTCCACCGGGTCGCCATTGGCGCCGAGGTCAAGTGCAATGAGATTGGTCTTGCCGCTCGGGAGCACGGCAACCGGCGGAGCAGCATTGCCAAAATGGCCGCCATTATAGATTTCGGTCAGAGCTGCCTGGACGGTCCCGTCCCCGCCATTGATCGCCAGGACCGCGGGGCAAATCCGGGCAATGGTCCGCATTGCCTCGCCGATTTGGTCGGCATGTTCGACTTCATAATGGAAGATGTCGGGGTGCGCGTCGCAAAAGGCACGGATGCGCGGAAGCTGGGCAAGATTGCCCGTCGACTTGGGATTGCTGATCAGGGCGATCCGCGGCCTCGCCATCAGCTGACCGCGGGACCCACGCTGAGGCCTTTGATGTAGAGCAGCGTCACTCCCACCTTGGCCGGCCCGTTGCCGACTTCGAAGGCGGCCTTGCTGAAGGCCGGCTTGGGGTTGAACAGGCTCACTTTCGGGTTGCGCGAATAGCCCCCGCCGTCCTGACGGTCCCGCTCTCCATTGACATTGAGGTCGTGATGGACCGCCACGGCATAGCGGCCGGGCGCAGGGACCGGCACGCAGACATTCATCGACTTACCCGTGACAGGGACCTTGACCTTGCCGATCTTGCCGCCCTTGGCCAGCCAGCGATCCGCATCGGATCCATACAAAGAGATTTTCACGCGGCCGGCCGGCTGCTTGAAGCCGGCGAGGTGGACGATGACCGACGGCTTGCCCGGAATACAGGCCGCGGCCGCTTTGGCCGGGGTCGGCAGCGCGATCATCGCCGCAATCAACGCAGCGCCGCCCACCGCAAAGGGGAATGACGATTTGGACATGATTTTCCGATCCGCTTCGCTATAGGCACAAACGGCGCCGCGCCCTTGCCATTCCCCCCTTTCGGAATCGGCAAGGCCCGACGCCACGGTTGCCATTTCGGCCCGCTTTGCGGCCAAATGATGGTGCGCTGTGGACGAAAAGGTGCTGAAGCATTGGGTCTGGTCGACCGCTATCTTGCCCGAAACATCGCGGTCCCGCTGATCGGGACGCTAGTGCTGGCGGCGATGCTGCTGGTGCTCGAGAAGATGCTCAGACTGTTCGATTTCGTGATCACGGCCGGCGGGCCGGTCAGCGTGGTGTGGCGGATGCTCGCCAATCTTCTGCCCGAATATTTCTCGCTCGGGATTCCGATCGGCCTGCTGCTCGGCATCCTGCTCGCCTTCCGCAAGCTGGCCCTAAGCTCCGAGCTGGACGCGATGCGCGGAATGGGGGTCGGCTATGGGCGGCTGCTGCGCGTCCCCTATATCTACGCCGCCGTTCTGATGCTGGTGAATATCGCGATCGTCGGCTGGGTCGATCCCTATGCCCGTTACCGCTACGAGGGATTGAGGTTCGAGCTCAAATCAGGTGCGCTCGGCGCCTCGATCAAGGTCGGTGAGTTCAACCAGTTCGGCAAGCGGATGACCCTGAGGATCGACCGCAGCGAGGACAAGGGAACCCGGCTGCTCGGCATTTTTACGCAGCTCGACGACAGGGCGGGGACCAGGATCGCCGCTACCGCTGCGGAGGGGCAGTTCCTTTCCACCGACGACCCCGACACGATCATCTTCAGGCTGAAGAACGGGCGACTCGTCCAGGACAACGACAAGTTCGCCGCACCGCGGACGCTGTCGTTCGAAAGCTATGACCTGCCGATCAACCTTCCAGCAATCGATCCTTTCCGTGGCCGTGGCAATGAGATGAAGGAACTGGTGTTGCCGGAACTGGTTTCGCGAGCCTATGGCGCGGCACAGTCTGCGCCGGAAGATCAGCTCGCGGCCCGCTCCAACCTTCATTTCCGCCTGGTCGAAGTGGCGATGATGCTCATGCTGCCGCTTCTGGCGATCGCACTGGCTGTGCCTCCCAAGCGAAGCACTTCCTCGCTCGGCATCTTCATGGGCATCGTGATGGTCGTCACCTATCACAAGATCAACCAATATGCCGAAAGCGCCGGGGCGCAGGGACGACTGATGCCGGAGCTGGCACTGTGGCTGCCGTTCGCCGCGTTGGTCGCGCTGATCCTGTGGATGTATCACGTCGTCGCCCACCGGCCCGGCGGCCAGCCGATCGGCGCCCTGGAGGCGGCGTTCGCTCGCATGGGGAAGATTGTGCGTAAGCTGCTGCCCAGGACGGGCTTCCAGCGGGCCGAGCCCGCGTGATCAACCTCAATTTCATGCCGTCGCGCCAACTGGCGCTCTACGCCGCGAAGCTATTCCTGACGCGAAGCCTGGCAGTGCTGGTCGCGCTAGTGCTGGTGCTGATGACCCTCGATCTCCTGGGCGAATCCGGCAAGATCCTGAGGGTTCAGGGCAACGGCGAAGCGGAGCTGTGGCGCTATGTCGGCCTGCGCATACCGGTCCTGATCTCCCGCTTCCTTCCTTTCTCGGTGCTGCTCGGTGCGCTGATCGCGTTCGTCGGCTTGAACCAAAGCAGCGAAGTGGTGTCGATGAAGGCAGCCGGCCTCTCGGCTCACCAGATATTGGCGCCGATGATCGTCGCCAGCCTCGGCGTTGCCGTCGCCCTGTTCGCATTCAACGAGCTGGTGGTGGTGAAATCGGCGCGGACGATCAACGCCTGGAGCGACGCCGATTATGAACCGATCCCGCCCGACAGCGGGATCTTGTCGAACGTTTGGATCCGCGACGGCAACGACCTGGTCAAGGCCAAGCTGGTCGGCGGACGCGGGGATGCCACCCAGCTTCGCGGCATCAGCATCTTTGAGCGGGAAGGCGGCGCGATCGCCCGGGTGATCGAGGCCGAGCGGGCCAGCTATGAGTCGGGGGCTTGGAAGCTCGACAAGGTCCGCACCTACGATTCGCAAATGAATATCGTCATGCGCCAGCCGGAAATGACCGCACTTGGCGGCGTCGAGCCGAGCCGCTTCACCCTGGCCAAGGTGGATCCCAACGAGCGCGACTTCGTCGGCCTGGGTGAGGCGATCGACGAGCTCGCGGCCGCTGGCCGGCCGACCGACGAAGCGCGCACCGGCTGGTGGCACAAGATCAGCGGACCGCTGTCGACCCTGTTGATGCCGCTGCTGGCGGCAACCGCCGCCTTCGGCCTGGCGCGATCGGGCAAGGTGTTGCTTCGCGCCTGCATCGGCATGGCGCTTGGCTTCGCCTATTTCGTCGCCGACAATTTCAGCGTTGCGCTCGGCAATTACGGCGCATACCCGCCGATCCTCGCCGCATGGGCGCCGTTCCTGCTGTTCCTGCTGATCGGCGAATTCGTCCTCATCCGGCAGGAAGAGTAGTTAGCGCAGCCAGTCCGGGAGACTGGAGAGCAGGCTATTGCGAGCGGCCGCTCCAGCTTTTGGCGGCCAGCCGGGCAACCAGCGGTGACAAGCCGCGATGATTGGCGTCGAAATAGATCGAGTCCGGGTCGAGCGATGCCTTGAGCCGCCGATGCGCCTCCCCGAGATTATGGTAGGGCACGCCCGGCAAGAGGTGGTGAAGCGCATGGTAGCGTAGGCCGACCGGCGCCCACAGCGCCGGCAAGGTCCCAGGCGGCGGCACGTTGACGCTGTCGAGATATTGGGCGGTAACGCTCATCGGCTCGCCGTCATTTTCCCACAGGTGCGCGACCAGGGTGCGCACCTGGTTGAGGAACATCACACCGGCCGAGATGCCGAGAAAGATCAGGAATGCTCGGAGCGGGATAATGCCGGTGGCGACCATCGTCAGCAGGGCGATCGCCCACAGGCTCGCGGCAACCTCCTGGATAGCCCACCGGCGGCGGAAGTCCCCGGTAGGCGCCGGACGGCGGAAGCGCGGGTTGATCTGGAGACCGGAATAACGGGCGACCACGGTGTCGCGCAGCTTCGCCGAGAGCAGCGAAAGCGGTGCCAGGAGGCCGAAACGGATCAACATGCCGATCGGGGCGAGCGCCGCCGCAATCAGGAACACCGGCAGGGTCCATGGATGCATCAGCGCCAGTGGTAGATATTCTGGATCTTCCGCAGTGCCGTAATAGCTCTTCGCATGATGCTGGTTGTGGACGCCTTCGTACATGAAGGATGGGACGAGCAGCGGCACCCCGACCAGCGCATTCCACGCCCAGTAAAATCCGGGCACCGCGTTGGGCTTCACATGAGTGATCTCGTGAATGAAGCTTCCAGCACGATAGAGCGCCAAAACCGCGATCAGGCCGGCAATCAGCGCAGTTAGCGTCGAGCCGGCCAACATCGTTGCCGCCAGGGCACCATAGCCGAGCACTGCCGAACCCAGCATGTCGGCCCAGTAGACTGCGGGACGGGCCGCATTGAGGTCGCGCGTGAGGTTGGCGGCCGCCTTGAGCATCGCCTTGTCGTCGCGGCGCCCAGGACGCGCCTCATCGGGCGCAGGGGCTGCGCCGCTCGCGCGGTCGAGTGTGATCGTCTTGTTCATGGTTCAAATGGCCGATCGCACCAGATAGTGGCACCATCGTGGCGCTTCCAGTGCGAGAATAAGCGTTGCGCTAGGCGGCGGCGCCTGCAACCAAGCGGCGATGAGCGGGGATATCACTATCAGGCCGGTCGCGTCGAAGGCGGACCGCAAGGCTTTTGTCGACCTTGCATGGCGGATTTATCGAGATGATCCCTGCTGGGTACCGCCGCTTAGGGACGAGGTTCACGGGCTGATCAACCCCAAGAAAAACCCATGGTTCGGCCACGGCAAGGCGCAATTCTGGCTTGCCGAGCGAGGCGGCGAGGTTGTCGGCCGGATCAGCGCCCAGGTCGATGAACTGGTCCAGGTGCATATGGCGCCGGGAACTGGCCAGTGGGGCATGTTCGAGGCGCTGGATGGCGAAACGGCGGCGGCGCTGATCGACACGGCCGAGCAATGGCTCCGCGGCCAGGGGATGACCCGTGCATTGGGTCCCATCTCTATTTCGATCTGGGACGAGCCGGGCCTGCTGATCCAGGGATTCGACGAGCCGCCAATGGTGATGATGGGGCATCATCGCCCCGAATATCGCCAATGGATCGAGGCCGCGGGCTATGAGAAGGCCAAGGACCTCTACACCTTCGAGCTCGACATCCGGATCGACATGATCCCGGTCATCGACCGGCTGATCAGATCCGGCGAAGCCAATCCCAAGATCCGCATCCGCGATGTCGACAAGTCGAGGTTCGACGAGGAAGCGGCCATCATCCTCGACATTTTGAACGACGCCTGGTCGGACAATTGGGGCTTCGTCCCGCTGACCGACGAGGAAATCGCTTATGCCGGCAAGAAGCTGAAGCCGATCATTGTCGAGGACCTTGTCAAGATCGCCGAGGTCGACGGCGAGCCAGTCGCCTTCATGATCACCATTCCCGACATGAACGAGATGATCCGCGACCTGGACGGAAAGCTGTTCCCGTTCGGCTGGGCAAAGCTTCTGTGGCGCCTCCATAAGGTCGCGACAACGCGGGTGCGGGTGCCGCTGATGGGCGTTCGCAAGTCGCTGCAGGGTGGGCGCATGGCCAGCCAACTCGCCTTCATGCTTATCGAACTCACGCGGCGAGTCTGCGTGGACAAATATAATATCAACGTCGGCGAGTTTGGCTGGGTGCTGGAAGACAATCAGGGGATGATGTCCATTGCCCAGCTGCCCGGCGCCGACATCAACCACACCTATCGAATTTATCAGAAGGCATTTTAGCCATGAAAATGGACTGGGACAGCGCGGTCTTGCTGCCGATAGACATGCAGCAGGCATTCGACAGCCCGCCTTGGCCGCGGCGCTGGAACGAACGGGTGGACGAGAATGGCCTTGCCCTGCTCCGCAAGTGGCGTGAGGCCGGACGCCCGATCATCCACGTCCGCCACGATTCCATCGTCGATGGATCGTCGCTGGCGCCGGGCAGCGACGGCAACCGCTTTCGTCGCGGGTTCGAACCAATCGGAGGCGAGGCGCTGCTGACCAAGAGCGTCAACAGCGCCTTCATCGGCACCGACCTCGACCTCAGATTGAAGCGGCTTGGCGCGCGCCACGTGGTGGCATTCGGCATCTCCACCGACATGTGCGTGTCGACCACGGTTCGGACCGGCGCCAATATGGGATGGGACATGCTACTGGTGGCGGATGCCTGCGACTGCTTCGATCTGCCTGACGGCAATGGCGGGACGATTGCCGCGGAGACGGTTCACGCCGCCCACGTAGCCACCCTGGGTTTCGAATTTTGCCGGGTCGTCTCGACGTCGGAGCTAGCCTAGCTCGATCGACACAGGCGCATGGTCGGAAGCTTTTTCTTCGGCCCGGGCCCATTTGTGGACTTCAGCGGCGCGCAAGCGGTCCGCCGCTTGCGGAGAGCACAGCAGATGGTCGATGCGGAAACCGGCATCCCGCGGCCAGGCGCCGGCGGTGTAGTCCCAAAAGGTATAGAGCCTGTCCTCATTCGGATTCAGCGTCCGCAGCGAATCCGTCCAGCCCTGGTTGACGATCTGGCGGAAAGCGGCCTGGCTTTCCGGTTGGAACAGGGCGTCACTGGCCATTGCTCGGCGTGAGAAGGTGTCGCGATCCTCGGGGATGACATTGTAGTCGCCAGCCAGCACCGCGGGCCGCTCCTCTGCGAGGACCGCGGCCGCACGCTCCCGCAGCCGGTCCATCCAGCGAAGCTTATAGTCGAATTTCTCGGTTCCGATCGGATTGCCGTTGGGCAGATAGATTGACGCGACGATCACCCCGTCAACTTCCGCCTCGATGTAACGGCTATGGGTGTCGTCAGGGTCGCCCGGGAGACCGACCTGGCGCAGTTCGGGGGCCTTTCCCCTCGACAGGATGGCGACGCCGTTGAAGCCCTTTTGCCCATGCCACACGGCATTGTAACCGGCTCCCTCGATCTCGCCGATCGGCAGGGAATCGTCGGCGCATTTCAACTCTTGCAGGCAGGCAACGTCGGGCTGCTCCCGCGCCAGATATTCGAGCAGTCGCGGCATTCGCGCGCGGATGCCGTTGATGTTGAAAGTGACGAGCTTCATGCGGGCCCGCTTAGCGGCTGCAGCTTATCGTGGAAACAGTGCGAAGCCCCGGTCGGTGATGCAATCCACGCATGCGCGATAGTCGTCGAAGGCGGAATCGCCGCTGCGAACCACGCCAAGCATCGGGTCGGGCCGGTTAGCCATTGGCAGCAGCGCGATCGGAACTGCGGCGGGAATCAATTGCGCTCCCTGCCCCGCCGCCAAGGTGACCAGGATGCCGCTGATGGTTCCGCCGCCGTGCGGCCGATTGAGCAGCGCCATGCGATACTGGCCCTCGAAGATGGTGACCAAATAGATGTTGCCCGAGAGGTGCGGAAAGGAAACGAAGCCCTTCTGTTCATATTGGCTGTCGAGCCGCCCGGCCTCGCTGAACACCAGATGGCCCTTGGCCTCGTCCCACGAAACCTCAGTTAGATATGCGAAAATCGCGCCCTCTTCGCTGAATGACGGGCGCAGGGTCAGGTAGGATCCTTCCAGCCACTGAACGCCGGGCCGCACAT
>Ga0307413_10000676_pt1 | contig 11599 bp, 10 predicted proteins | sample DK1Ometagenome_3_FD_203714 | JGI IMG/M metagenome (GOLD analysis project Ga0307413, IMG submission 203714) | Maize rhizosphere microbial communities from greenhouse at UC Davis, California, United States - DK15-O-2 | ecosystem: Host-associated > Plants > Roots > Rhizosphere > Soil | place: USA... | reverse complement strand
GAGAACTATCTCCCGCAGTTGAAACCCCGGCCGGTCACCGCGGTGGAGGAACTGACGCGCGACGTCGACGTAGACACCTCCCCGGCGGGCCTGCTCGCCCGGCTCCGGGAGTTGGATGCGGCCGGGCACGGAACAATAGAAGTGGTGCAGGTCGAGAACGGCGGGCGCAAGGCATTCATCGTCATTGTCCCCGGCACGCAGCCCACGGATCCGCCCGGCGGAGTGAACCCGCTGGATAAGGCAGGAATTGTCGAGGCATTGGGATACGGCTCGGAGCAGCTCAATGCCGCTGTAACTTCGGCCTTACACCAGGCCGGGGCCTCCAAGGGTGACCAGGTAGTGGCCGTGGGCTACAGCCAGGGCGGCGCTCATGCGATGAACCTCAGCAGCGACAAGGCGTTCCTCGCCGAATTCGACTTGAAATATGTACTGACAGCAGGTTCACCGGTGGGCGGGATTACCCCGGCAGCCGGAATCACGTCCCTCCACCTCGAACACCGCCAGGACTGGGTCCCCGGCAGCGACGGAATTCCGAACGCGGACACCCGGGACAGGGTCACCGTCACCTTAACGGACAGGGTGGTCACGCCCGACGGCAAAGACCCCGGGCTCGGACCCGGCCACAACCTGGAAAATTACGAGGAGGGGGCCAGGGCCGTGTCGGCGAGTGTAGACCCCTCACTGGTCGCGAATACGGCAGTCCTGGCGGTCGTTCTGGGTGCCGGCGGCGCAGGGACAGCCACTCGTTTCGCCGTGCACCGTGAGCCGCAGGTTACGACCGCCCGTCAGCCGGGCCCGCCGTCGTCGGGTGCGGCCCGATGGGTTGCACGCTAGCCGCCCTACCGGCGGACGCCGGTAATCTTGCCGGCCACAAGGGAAACCACCGTGATGATGATGGCTGCAAGCAGCGCGGTCCAGAAGAAGGAATCGATGGTGAAGTGGACGGGGGTGTAGCTGCTCAGCCACGAGGTCAGGTACAGCATCGCCGCATTGATGACGATGGTGAACAGCCCAAGCGTCAGGATGGTGATTGGCAGGGACAGCAGGCTAACGATTGGCCGCACCAGGGCATTGACCAGGCCGAAGATCAGGCCAATGAACAGGTAGGCAAGAACTACGCCCAGCGGGTCGGTTCCCTGCGTCACGCCACCCTGGGCAACGGCTTCCGTCGTCGCGGTAGTAGAGATATCCAGGCCGGGCAGGATCCAGCTGGCAATCCAGAGAGCCAGTCCGTTGATGAGAACCCGCACGATGAAAGAAAACATGGCCCCATGCTTTCACACGGGAAAGGAAAGCGGCAGGAGCGGAGAAGTAGGCTAGTTGGCATGACTTCACCAGAGAACCCCGCCGGGGGAATCAGACCCCGCCCGGTGGTGGACAGGCTTCCGCGCTATGCTGCCGGCAAGCCTCCCGCCGCCGTCGAGGGCCTTGCCAGTTACAAGCTGTCATCCAACGAGAACCCGCTTCCGCCCATCCCTGCAGTGTTGCAGGCCATCGCGGACCAGACGGACTTCAACCGCTACCCCGATCCCCTGAGCAGCAAGCTCCGGGGGGCGCTCTCCCATTTCCTGCAGGTTCCGGCCGAAGACATCGTCACCGGTGCGGGCAGCCTGGGGGCACTGAACCAGCTCCTGGTGACCTTCGCCGGACAGAATGACGACGGCAAGGCCGACGAAGTCATCTACGCCTGGCGTTCTTTTGAGGCCTACCCCATCTGCGTAGGGCTCACCGGAGCCGAGAGTGTCAGGATCCCGCTTACAGCCGACGGTGGCCACGATCTTGATGCCATGGCAGCGGCCGTAACCGCGCGGACCAAAGTCATCCTGCTGTGCACGCCCAACAATCCCACCGGACCCATCCTGGAATCCGAAGAAACCGAACGGTTCATCCGGTCCGTCCCCTCGGATGTCGTCATCGTCATTGATGAGGCCTACCAGGAGTTCGTGCGCGCCCCGCACGCCGTGGACGGGATCGAGATGTACCGGAAGTATCCGAACGTGGTGGTTCTGCGCACGTTCTCGAAGGCCCACGGGCTGGCCGGCCTTCGCGTTGGCTACAGCGTCTCCAACCCGGACCTCACGCAGCATCTGCGCGTAGCTGCCACGCCTTTCGCCGTATCCCAGATCGCCGAGCGGGCAGCTGTCACTTCCCTGCAGAACTTCAGCCAGGTTGTAGAAAGGGTACAAAGCCTGGTGGATGAGCGCGACCGCGTCACGGCCGGACTGCGCGACCTCGGCTGGTTCGTTCCGGTCGCCCAAGGCAACTTCGTGTGGCTCGATCTGGGTGAAAACAGTGCGGAATTCGCAGCGCTGGCGGGAGAACGCGCCCTGTCCGTGAGGGCATTCGGCAACGAGGGCGTCCGGGTGAGCATCGGCGAGGCGGAAGCGAACACCCGTTTCCTCGAGCTCTGTGCGGACTATACAAAGCCGCCACGGCGTTCCTAGCGCTTAACATAACCCCCGGCCTCCGCCTACTGCGGATAAAGTAAGGGACAGTAAGCCAAAATATATGCCGAATCAGGAATGTATTCCCGATCCGGCATATATCCCAGCGAGATTGCGGCGCTATTGAGCGGCAAGCAAGGAGACGGTATGGGCGCCACACATCTGCCCGCTACCGAGTTCGACGGAACCGGGGTAGACGATCAGCTCGAGGCGGAAGCCGAGGCCGTACTGGGTGAACCTCCCGCCCGGATGGTCCAGCTTCTGGGTCCGGACGGCGCCCTGGGCGAGGACCCGGTCTTCTCGCCCTACGCCCGGCGGCTCGACGCCGAAAAGCTGCGGGGCTTCTACGCGGACATGGCCGCCATCCGGCGGTTTGACCAGGAGGCGACCGCGCTCCAGAGGCAGGGCCAGCTGGCCCTGTGGGTTCCCCTGACCGGCCAGGAGGCGGCCCAGATCGGTTCGGGACGGGCCAGCCAGCCGCAGGACTACATTTTCCCCACCTACCGGGAGCACGGTGTCGCCCTCACGCGCAACGTTGACCTGGCCGAGTTGCTGCGCCAGTTCCGCGGTGTCTCGAACGGTGGCTGGAATCCGAAGGACACCAACTTCCATTTGTACACCCTGGTCCTGGCGGCGCAGACCCCGCATGCCGTCGGCTACGCCATGGGCATCCAGCGGGACCAGAAGCTTGCGGCCGCCAACGCCACCCCGGGCCAGCCGCAGGAGCCGAAGGCCGCCGTCATGGTTTACTTCGGCGACGGCGCCAGCTCCGAAGGCGACGTTCACGAGTCCATGGTGTTCGCCTCGTCGTACAACGCGCCGGTGGTCTTCTTCTGCCAGAACAACCACTGGGCCATCTCAGTGCCCAGCACCGTGCAAACCCGCGTCCCGCTGGCCGACCGCGCCAAGGGCTACGGCTTCCCGGGCATCCGCGTGGACGGCAACGACGTCATAGCGGTCCACGCCGTGACGGAGTGGGCCCTGGAACGCGCCCGTGAAGGAAAGAGCCCGGTGCTGATCGAGGCCTTCACGTACCGGGTGGGTGCCCACACCACCGCCGACGATCCCACGAAATACCGCGGCTCCGAAGAAGAGGCGCAGTGGCGGGCGAAGGACCCCCTCGAACGTCTCGAGAAGTACCTCCGGGCCGAGGGACTGGCTGACGACGCCTTCTTCGCCAAGGTCAAGGCCGACGGCGATGAGCTCGCCGCCTATGTCCGTAAGACCACCCACGACCTCGAAACCCCGGACATCCGCACGGCGTTCGCCAACACCTATGCCGAGGCCCACCCGCTGGTGGCCGAAGAACTGGCCTGGTTTGAGGAATACAGTGCAGGATTTGCTGACGAATCAGAGACAGTAGAGGCAAACGCCGCCGAGGCAAAGACAGACGGGGCAGCCAACCGATGACCACCATGACCATCGCCAAGGCCATCAATGAAGGCCTCCGCGCAACGCTGAACAACAACCCCCGTACGCTGCTCATGGGGGAGGACATCGGTCCGCTCGGCGGCGTCTACCGGGTCACCGACGGACTGATCGGCGAATTCGGCCCCGACCGCGTGGTGGACACTCCGCTGGCAGAGTCCGGGATCATCGGCACAGCGATCGGACTTGCCCTCAGCGGCTACCTGCCGGTCTGCGAAATCCAGTTCGACGGCTTCGTTTTCCCGGGCTTCAACCAGATCACCACCCAGCTGGCCAAGATGCACTCACGCAGCAACGGCAACCTCACGGTGCCCGTTGTCATCCGTATCCCGTACGGCGGCGGCATAGGTTCCATCGAACACCACTCGGAGTCCCCGGAAGCGCTGTTCGCCCACACCGCCGGACTGCGCATCATCACCCCGTCCAACCCGCACGACGCCTACTGGATGATCCAGCAGGCCGTCGACTGCCAGGACCCCGTGATCGTCTTCGAACCGAAGCGGCGCTACTGGCTCAAAGGCGAGGTCGATACCGAATCGCCCGGCCCCTCGGGTGACCCGTTCAAGGCCCATGTCCTGCGCGAAGGCACAGACGCCACCGTGGTGGCTTACGGCCCGCTGGTGCCAGTTGCCCTGGCCGCTGCCAGCGCCGCCGCCGAGGACGGCCGCGGCGTAGAGGTGATCGACCTGCGATCCATCTCGCCGATCGATTTCGACACCGTCACGGACTCCGTCAAGAAGACGGGCCGGCTCATCGTGGCCCATGAGGCACCGACATTCGGCGGCATCGGCGGCGAAATTGCGGCCCGCGTCAGCGAACGGGCGTTCCTGTCCCTCGAAGCCCCCGTGATCCGGGTGGGCGGCTTCCACATGCCCTACCCCGTGGCCAAAGTGGAAGAGGACTACCTGCCGGACATCGACCGCATCCTCGAGGCGCTGGACCGCGCCCTTGCCTACTGATAACCGCGTTCTGACGACTCCCTACTGACGGCCGTTGCCAAACCGACGCCTTCCAAACCGAGGACCCCATGACTGTAAACAAGTTCAACCTCCCCGATGTGGGCGAAGGACTCACCGAGGCCGAGATCGTTTCGTGGAACGTCAAGCCCGGCGACAGCGTCGCGGTCAACGACATCCTGTGCGAAATCGAAACCGCCAAGTCCCTCGTGGAGCTGCCGTCCCCGTTTGCGGGCACGGTCACCGAGCTGCTCGTCCCCACTGGCGTGACGGTCGACGTCGGCACACCTATCATCAGCGTGAGCGACACCGTGACCGGTGATCCTACGCCCGCGGATGCGCCCGTTCCGCCGGCTCCCGCAGCAGCAGCGCCGGCTCCGGCGCCGGCTCAGCCAGCCCCCGGCACGGCTGCGGCCCCCTTGGTGGGGTCGGGTCCCAAGGCCGACGCCGTCAAGCGCCGCCCGCGCAAGTCATCACCGTCCCGTGCGGAGCCGGCGGCATCGGCGGCAACTCCCTCAGCAGTGATCGAGCCCGTTCCGGTGATGGAGCCTGTCGAGACGCAGGGCATCTGGATCAGCGCCGGCGCACCGTCCACGGCCGACGCCGGGGACGTCGCCGCGGCCCCCGGGGAAGCTGCGGGACGGCCTACGCTTGGCGGCACCATCAGCGGCCTGGTGAACCGGGTCCTGGCAAAACCTCCGGTGCGGAAGATCGCCCGGGATCTAGGGATCGACCTCGCTGACGTGGTGCCCACCGGCGCGCGCGGCGAAGTTACCCGCGAGGACCTGGTCAGCTACCAGGCCCAGCGCGACGCCGAAGTGGACAAGGCGGACACCTTCTGGGGCAGGTCCGGCCGGCCGCAGGAACAGCGGATCGAGCGGATTCCAGTGAAGGGAGTCCGCAAGGCCACCGCCAGGGCCATGGTGGAGTCCGCGTTCGCCGCACCGCACGTGAGCATCTTCGTGGATGTCGACGCCAGCCGCACCATGGAGTTCGTCAAGCGGCTCAAGGTCTCGCGCGACTTCGAGGGCATCAAGGTCTCGCCGCTGCTGATCCTCGCCAAGGCCGTGATCTGGGCTGCCGCCCGCAACCCCAGCGTTAACGCCACGTGGGTGGACAGTGCCGACGGCAGCGATTCGGCCGAGATCCACGTCAAGCACTTCATGAACCTTGGCATCGCGGCGGCAACCCCGCGCGGCCTGATGGTGCCCAACATCAAGAATGCCCAGGACCTCTCGCTCAAGGAGCTGGCCCTGGCGCTCAATGACCTGGCCATCACGGCCCGCGCCGGAAAGACCCAGCCTGCCCAGATGCAGGGCGGCACCTTGACGGTCACCAACATCGGCGCCCTGGGCATCGACACCGGCACACCGATCATCAACCCGGGTGAGGTGGCGATCGTGGCCTTCGGCACCATCAAGCAGAAGCCGTGGGTCCTGGACGGCGAGGTCATTCCGCGCTGGATCACTACCCTGGGCGGGTCGTTCGACCACCGGGTGGTGGACGGAGACCTGTCTGCCCGCTTCATGGCCGATGTTGCGGCGATTCTTGAGGAGCCAGCCCTCCTGCTGGATTAGGCCCCTGCGAGCAGGACCAAGCCGGAGCAGAAACCAAGGGAACCCCGCCGCTGTCAGCGACGGGGTTCCTTTTGCGTCTGTTGTGCCAGCCGAAGGGGGCGGCCTAGTAGGCGGGGTAGTTCGAGAGCATCTGGGCGAGGCCGGGATCGGCCGTCATTCCGCTCAGGCCCACTGCCGCAGCGATCATCGCGCCGGAAAAGCCGGTGACGCAGGCTGTGACGACTGCGAAGAATTTCCAGTCATCGCGCATGACGCTGCGGATGGTTTCCGGCAGGTTCAGGCCGGGCGCAATCAGGTTGGGGGCGGTGTCGGTGGAACCGTCGTCGAGGAACGCGATCACCCGGTCGTTGGCCCGGTCCACACGCATCGTGCTGATGTGGTTGCCGTGGCGGGCAAGAAGGATGTCGTGGCCTACCAGCTGTCGGCGCTGAAGCGTCAGCATATTATTCCCCTGAAGTCGTCGGTACTCGGATGTCCGCACCATCGAGCACCCTCTAATTTTATCGGTGCAAGCCGCGTGATTCCGCCGAAAAACGGGTGAGACTGCCCACCCGGGGGAGTGACGCCGGTCAAGCCGGAGACGCTACCTCCTTGACACGCCGAACTAGAGTTGCACCAGCTGCCGCCGCCACCCGCGGCCAGCTGCTGGAGCAGATCAAAGGAGATGTTGCGTGTTTTCAAGCCCTTTCCCTGACGTGGTCATTCCGGACCTGAGCATTTACGAGTACCTCTTCGGCGGCCTCACGGAAGCGGACCTGGACCGAACCGCCGTCGTGGACGGCGCGAGCGGCGCGGAAACAACCTACAGGCAGCTGCTGGAGCAGATCGACGCGGTAGCGGGGGCCGTATCCGAACGCGGATTGGGCCCGCACGGCGTTGCCGCCATCCTCTGCCCCAATATCCCGGCGTTCGCTTCCGTGTTCCACGGCCTGCTCCGCGCCGGCGCCACCGTCACCACCGTCAACTCGCTCTACACCGCCGATGAACTGACGCATCAGCTGCAGGACGCCTGCGCCGGCTGGCTGTTCACGGTGTCCGCGCTGCTGCCTGCGGCCGAGGAGGCCGCCGAACGCGCCGGAATTCCGGCGGATCGGCTGGTGGTGCTCGACGGCGCCCCGGGTCACCCTTCGCTGAAGGACCTGCTCACCGCCGGTGCACCGGTCCCGGTTTTTTCCCTGGACCCGGCGACCCATGTGGCGGTTCTGCCGTACTCATCCGGGACCACCGGGCGGCCCAAAGGCGTCAAGCTCAGCCACCGCAACCTCGTGGCCAACGTGGAACAATCCCGGGGGCTGCTGAAGGTGGCGGACCAGGACAGGCTGCTCGCCCTGCTTCCGTTCTTCCACATCTACGGGCTGACCGTCCTGCTGAACCTGGCCCTCCGGGAACGGGCCTGCCTGGTCACCATGCCCCGCTTCGATCTTACCGAGTTCCTCCGCATCATCCAGAACCACAAGTGCACCTACCTGTTTATCGCCCCGCCGGTGGCCGTGGCACTGTCCAAGCACCCGCTCGTTGCCGAGTACGATCTCAGCTCGGTCCACACCACGCTCTCGGGCGCCGCGCCGCTGGACGGCGAGCTCGGTGCGGCACTTGCGGAACGTCTCCGCTGCCGGGTGCTGCAGGGCTACGGGATGACGGAGATGAGCCCGGTATCGCACCTGATCCCGGTGGACGACCCGGATGTTCCGGTGAGCTCGGTGGGCTTCACCGTGCCCAACATGGAATGCCGGCTGGTGGACCCTGCCACGGGGAAGGACATTGACATCCCGGTGGACGGCACCAGCGCCCCGGGGCATCTGCTGTGCCGGGGACCGAACGTTATGCTCGGCTACCTCAACCGCCCGGAGGAAACCTCAGACACCCTGGACGCGGACGGTTTCCTGCACACCGGCGACATCGCGACAGTCCGGGCCGACGGCGTGGTGACCATCGTGGACCGGCTCAAGGAACTGATCAAATACAAGGGCTACCAGATCGCGCCTGCGGAATTGGAGGCCCTGCTGCTGACGCACCCCGGCATCGCGGACGCCGCCGTGATCGGGACGCCCGACGCCGACGGCCAGGAAGTCCCGTTGGCTTTCGTTGTGCGTCAGCCGGGCAACGCGGGACTGTCGCTCGACGAAGCCGGCGTCATGGATTTCGTTGCGGGCAAGGTGGCACCTTTCAAGAAGGTCCGGCGAGTGGAGTTCATCGATGCCGTGCCCAAGTCCGCCTCCGGGAAGATTCTCCGCAGGCTGCTTAAGACGCCCTAGTCCTGGGACGCCCTAGTCGGCATCGGTCTTGGCGATGTAAACGTCGCACGGCGCATTGTGGGCCACGCTGTTGGCGACGCTGCCCAGCACCCGGCCAAGCCCGCGCATCCGGCGGTTGCCCACCACGATCATGCGGGCGTCGAAGCGCTCGGCTTCCTTGATGAGGGCTTCCGCCGGTTTGCCGCGGGCTGCCGAGTAGGTGACCTTGAGGTCTTCCGTGCTCAGCCGGGCCGCGACGTTCTTGGCCACCTTCTCGGCGTCCCCGGCGTCGGAGACAATCCAGCGGTCGCTGCCGCTGCCGTACACTTCGGTGCGGTCACTATCGAAGGCTGTGACCACGTGGAGCGTTGCCCCCAATGATGCGGCCAGTCCCCGCGCCGTTTCGGCGGCCCGCATTGCAGTCTCGCTGCCGTCAACACCGACAACAATTATTCCGGTCATGCTCCAGCTCCTAAGGGATCGGTCAGCCTCATGAAAGTGCCCGGCTGCATGCTGTTACGACTCAGGCTACAGCGCTGCGATGGCGTCCCGCAGTACCGGCGCGAGCCGCCGCACGCCCTCCGCGATGGCCTCCGGAGGAACGGCACTGAAAGCGAGGCGCAGTTTGTTGGACGGTTCGTCCGACGGCGTGAACGCAGCACCCGGAATGAACACTACGCCCGCGTCGATCGCCTTGCGCAACAGCGGGTATGTGTCCACCCCCTCGGGGAGGGTCACCCAGACGAAAAAGCCGCCTTCGGGCCGGGTCCAGCTCAGTCCCTCCGGCATGTACTCCGACAGGGCGGCCAGCATGGCCTGGCAGCGTTCGGCGTAGAGCCCCCGGTAGGTTTCGATCTGCCCTTTCCAGTCGTAGTCCCGCAGGTAGGCGGAGACCAGCATCTGGTTCAGCGTCGACGGGCAGAGCGTCACGGCCTCGGAGGCCAGGTAGTAGCGGCGCTGGAGGTGCGCCGGCACGAGGGCCCAGCCGATCCTCAGGCCGGGGGCGAAGATTTTCGAGAACGAGCCCATGTAGATGACGTCGTCCGGGTTGGCAGCCCGCAACGGCGCCAGCGGCTTGCCGTCGAAGCGCAGCAGGCCGTAGGGGTTGTCCTCCAAGACCAAAATATTCGCGTTGCGGCATATGTCAACGATCTCCTGCCGCCGTTCCTCCGCGAGGGTGATGCCGGACGGATTGTTGAAATTGGGGATCGTGTACAGGAATTTGATGTTCTTCCCTGCCGTCTGGAGGGCTGCGACCCGGGCTTCCAGGAGCTCAGGAACCAGGCCGTGCTCGTCCATGGGGACGGTGGCCACCTCCACCTGGTACGCCTCAAACGTGTTGAGGGCGCCCACGTAGGTCGGGTCCTCCACCAGCACCACGTCGCCGGGATCGCAGAACACCTTGGTGGCCACGTCCTGGGCGGACTGGGATCCTGCGGTGACCACCACGTTCCGGGGATCTGCGTCGAGGATTCCCTCTGCCGCCATTACCTCGCAGATCTGGGTGCGGAGTTCCTCGGTGCCTTGGCCGGTGCCGTACTGGAGGGCCGTCATGCCCTGTTCCGCAATGATCTTCGCGGCGGTCTGGCCCAGCCGTTCCAAAGGCAGCGACTGCAGGTACGGGCTGCCGCCGGCCAACGACACAAGGCCCGGGCGCAGGGAGATGTCGAAGACATCGCGGACGGCGGACTGCTTGATGTTTGCTGCGCGCTCCGAGAACAGTTCGTCGTGGCGGTGGGCGGACGTTGCCGCGCGTTCGATTGCGTCAATTGCTTCGGCCGGCAGGACATCGGCGGCGGCGTCAAGTGTTTCGTGGGTCACATCCACAGGATACAGCCTTGTGTTGTCAATGAGGCAACGGATGTTGACATAATTTTGCCGGGTGCCCGGCGCGGGGTCGGAGTTGCTTTACCTTCAACGGCGCAGGGCATGGAATAGAGCCATGACAACGAACAGTCAGACCGGATCCCTGGCCGCCTCCTTCCACGCACTCCACGAGGGCGCCGCCCCGCTGGTCCTGGTGAATGTCTGGGATGTGGCGTCCGCCCGCCTCGTGGAGGAAGCGGGGGCGACGGCGCTGGCCACTTCCAGTTCGGCCCTCTCGTGGAGCCTGGGCTTTCCGGATGGCAACCACCTGCCGCGGGAACTCGCCATGGCGGCCGTTCGCCGGATCGCGGCATCCACGGCCCTGCCCGTTACAGCTGACATTGAAGCCGGCTATGCGCACGTTGGCGGCGGGTTTGATGACGGCGAGCTGCGCGAAACCGTCCGCGCTGTCCTTGCCGCCGGGGCGGTCGGCGTGAATTTCGAGGACTCCGGCGAGCAGCCGCTGACGGACGTTGACGAGCAGGCGCGCCGCATCGCCGTCGTCCGCCGCACAGCGGAGGAAGAAGGGGTTGACCTGTTCATCAACGCCCGCACGGACACCTACCTGTCCGGCCGCTTTGCGGAGACTGCCTTTACGGAAACCCTCGTCCGCGCGGAGGCATACCTTGCTGCCGGGGCCAACGGAATATTCGTACCCGGGGTGCAGGACCTGCACGTGCTCCACGACCTTTCGCGTCAGATTGCCGCGCCTTTGAACGCGCTTGCCGGCCTGGGGGCTCCGTCCGTGGGGGAATTGCACGACGCCGGCGTCCGTCGGATCAGCATCGGCGGCAACACGGCGAAGGCTGCTTATGCCACCGTGTCCCGGGTGGCCCAAGACGTGCTCGGCGACGGCAACTGGTCCGAGCTCGCCGGTGCCCGCAGCCACGACGCCATGGACGATCTGTTCCGGCGTAGCTGATCTGACCGCGTTCCCACGGCGGGCGACTCTTCCGGGTGTGGACCGCGTCTACCGAAGGCTCAGGACGTCTGCGAGCCTCCGCCCGTCAACGTAGATCTCGGCCCGCGCCGCACCAACTGCTGATACAGCTGTGTGCGTGAGCTGGGCTTCCAGCCGGGGGATGTCGCAGGTG
>Ga0307413_10000674_pt1 | contig 11636 bp, 8 predicted proteins | sample DK1Ometagenome_3_FD_203714 | JGI IMG/M metagenome (GOLD analysis project Ga0307413, IMG submission 203714) | Maize rhizosphere microbial communities from greenhouse at UC Davis, California, United States - DK15-O-2 | ecosystem: Host-associated > Plants > Roots > Rhizosphere > Soil | place: USA... | reverse complement strand
ATCATCAACGATCTCCGTGAGAAACATATCGTCGCACAGATGAATGCCACTCTGCTCCCGGCATTCGCTTCCCATGATGCCGGCTTCGGTTGAAGCATAGCTGTTGGTGGTCGGGATGTTCCAGGTCGTGCGCACTAGATCGCGCACATCCGGAGCGAGAGCCTCCGCGACGGACCGCATGAGGATCGGCGCGATTTTGAGACGGCCAACGACCTGTTCGTCGGCCAACCGTCGGATAAAGGATGGGTATGTGCTGATGCTGTCCGGGAGATACCGGTTCAGAGCTTCGACCACCTTTTCCATTGGCGTAACGACGGAGAGCGGTGGCGAATCCGGGAACATTGCCCGCATCTCGGCATAAAACCGATTGCTGAGATGAACGGGCGACGGCGCCGCGATACCGACAGGCCGGAGGGCCGGCGGAAGTCCCATGAGGCGTTGCATCCGTCGCAGGTTGGCAACGGTCAAATCCCACGCCTCCCGATCATAGACGAAGACGCCGCGCTGGCCGCTAGATCCGCCGGTGCTGGCGACTCGGTATTCATCCAGCAAGAGATGACCCGCCCGGTTAGTAACAGCGTGTTCTTCGACCAACGCCCGAGTCAGCCGTGGATCGGTCACGATCCGATCAAATTCTGACATCAGGGTCGTCTTATTCATGACGGGAAAATCGGACAAAGGTGCTCCGCTTTCCACGAGGTGGCCGATTGTGTCCCGGTAGTAGGCAGAATGAGTGGCGGCATGATGCAGGATTTCGCGCAGGTGCTCCTGCTGATAGTCCAGCACACGCTGTCGCGGCCATGCCAGGCGCAATGCCATTTCCTCGGCCATCCGATTTATGGTGTCCTGATCGGATGTTTCAACGTCGTAGAGCTCTGCGGTCGAGAGCTTGTGAGTTGGGCGGGTTTTGTTCAAAGCAGACTCGGTGTGCGACGCCATGTTGCGCTCCTGAGAGAAGCTAGACCGCACGCAGGGAGATGCCGAGAATTGAGAAAGGAAAAAGCGCTACAGCATACGCCTTCTCAGCAGGAAATCACGCGATTGCGCGATGCTACAGTCCGAAAATTCATGCGCTAATATTGGGAAATGAAGCTTAGATCATTCGGTTCCAACCCGCGAGACAGTCCGGTCTTGAACCACAAGCGGCTGTCCAACACGGCAGGTGGCGTTTCTGACAAGTGCCATAAACGGGCATTGCTGCTCACCATGTAGATCGTCGCCTCGGACTTCCGAACCCACCATCACCCGCGAGAAAAAACGGCACGCCCGCGTGAATCGATGCCGTGCACCGCATCCGAGGGCTTGCAAACATGCAACCGGATGACGGCGGAGCGGGTTGAACCGGGCCGCAACGTCAGTGTGCCGGCATGGTGCCGCTTGGCCTCGCCCAGTCCATAGGCCAGCCGCGTGGTGCTAGGCTCAAGGCCGATCAAGCGCGCTCGGCCCGACCAGGGCGCCTCGGATGTTCCGCCAAGCTCGATCCAGTACCAGAGGCTGGGGAAGACGCTCGAATCCCATGACAATGTCGCGGCCACCGAATTGTCCGCCCTGCGGATGGAGATCCAAGGGCTTTCGAAGTCGTACAGATACGCAAGAGCCGCAACCCCTGCAGCCGGACTTCCCATATCGGGCCGCCTCAGGTCGATCGTACGGCCCTTCCCCGGAACCATCGGCCAAGCGCCGGTCGCACCAGGCAGCAAAGGATTGCTCGGTGGATCATACTCCTCGTCCGCCGTCACACTGCGGGCACCCGATTGAATCTCGAACGCGCCCGCGAGCAGATCCGATCCGAACGTCGGATGGTGTCCCCACATCACCGTCACCGGTTCGCTGCCCTCAAGCTCCGCCGATTCCCGGATGGTCAGGAGGTCGTCGTCGACGGATATTTCCCTCCGCATCCGGACCGGCATCGAGGCGAAGCGACGCGTGAGGCGGATGGACGAGCCGTTCGTTTCCGCCTCCCAGGGGGTGATGGAGGCCTCGCCGTGGAAGCCGTGGAACACGCCGTCGACGGTGCAGGCATTGCCGCCATTCGGGAACAACAGCGGCCAGCCTCCGGTATAACGGGTGAGCCACACCGGCTCATCGGGCGCCGCGCCCGACTCTAGCGGATCATCAACCGGCTCCCAGGGCACCGTTCCCAGGACTGAAAGGCCGGTCGGCTTGTGCAGGATCGACGTGATCATGCCGCCCACGCGCGGCCTGACAGTGACGCGCAGCGAGCCGCTTTCCAGCACGACGTCCTTGCTCATTTGACCGAACCGGCCATCAGGCCCTGGATGTAGTGCTTCTGGAAGGCGAGATAGAGGATGATCATCGGGGCGCTCGCGAACACCATGCCTGCCATCGTCAAGGGGATCTGGTCATTGTAGCGCCCCTGGAACACGCTGATCCCGGCCATCAGCGTCCGCTTGGCATCGTCCTGCAGGAAGATGATGGCGATCAGCAGATCGTTCCAGACGTAGAGGGCATTCACCACCACCAGGGTGAGCAAGGCCGGCAGCGACAAGGGAATCACGATCTTCAGCAGGACCAGGAGGTCGCCGGCGCCATCGATCCGCGCCGCCTCGAACAGTTCCCGCGGCAGCGTGCGAAAGAAGCTGACAAGCAGATAGACCGAGAACGGCGTGATCAGGCCGGCATAGATGACGATTGCGCCTTCGTAGGTGCTGATCAGGTGCAATTGCGTGTAGAGCACAAACAGGGGAACAATCATGACCACGGGCGGGATCGCCATCAGGGACGTGCTGATCGAGAACAAGAGGCCCCTGCCCGGGAATTGCATGCGCGCGATGGCGTACGCGCCCAGGCACGACACCACCGTGCTCAGCGCCACGGCGCCGGCCGCCAGGATGATGCTGTTGGCCATCCAGGCGATGAAATCGCTCTCGAACAGGACCGTGCGGAAATGATCGAGCACCATGCTCTGCGGCAGCCCGACCTTGTTGAAGGTGTACTCATCGTCCGACTTCACGGACGTCAGGATCATGAACACCGTCGGGGCGAGCGCGATAAGGGTGGCCACGATCAGGATGCCGTGCTTCAGCGCCTGATCCGCTTTCAACCGCGTCTTGTCCGGTCGCACAGCCATCCGACCTCACGCCGTTTCTTGCTCGTTGGCGCGCCGCCGCGCGGCGAACAGCGGCACGATCAGCAGCAGCGACACCGCGAACAACATGACCGAGACCGCCGAAGCGATCCCGGGCAGGCTGGTCCTGATCAGCGCGTTGAAGATGTAGAGCTCGACCACCATGGTCGAGGTCCCCGGCCCACCGCGTCCGCCGCCGATCATGAAGACATACGCGAAGACCGCGGACAAAATCGTTATCACGCTGGTCACGATGTAGAACTCCATGACGACCCGCATCTGCGGCACGATCACGTGCCACACCCGCTGCCACCAGTTCGCCCCGTCCAGCCGCGCCGCCTCCATCAGCGATTCATCCAGGCTCAACATGCGGGCCAGGAACAGGATGATGCCGAGGGCGGATTCGCGCCAGATGATCAGCATCATGACGGTCCACAATGCGACGTCGGATGAGCCGATCCAGTCCAACGCCAGGAAATCCAGGCCGAGCCAGCGCAGCACCTCGTTCACCGGGCCGTTGAACTGGAACACCTTCTTCATGATGACGGCGATGATCGGGATCGCCAGGATGTAGGGCATGAACAGGATGACGCGGTAGAGTTTCCAGCCCTTCAGCCGCTCGTACAGCACCACCGCGATCAGTAGCGACCAGGCGACCATGAACGGCACCGCCACCAGCAGCATCACGTTGTGACGGACGGATTCCCAGAACAGCGGCTGATTGAGCACGAGCTCGTAGTTCCGCAGCCCGATCCACGGGCCGTCGATACCACGCACCATCTTGAAGCTGAACTCGAAGATCCGGACCAGCGGATAGCCGAACACGAACAGCAGCAGCACGATCAGCGGAGCGACATACAGATAGGGCGCAAACCTGGATGTCCGGGTCACGGCCGATCCCGCGTGCGTTCGGTTGCCATCAGCGCATCCAAATAGAGAGGGGAGTCCAGGCAAATTCGACGCCTGGACTCCCCTTGCCGGGTGACATCAGCCGCCGAGATCGGCCGACCACTTCTTGTAGTTCTCGACGATGTCCGGATTGAAGTCGCGCCATTCTTTGGCGACGTTGTAGGCGAGCTCGCCCGCCTGCTCGCCGGTGATCTTGCCTTCGACCACCTGCTGGGCCGTCGGCAGCAGCGCCTGTTCGTAGAACTGCCCCGGCACAAGGTTCGCGAGGTACGGGATGTTCTCCGACTGTCCCCAGCGCTTCCACATGTCGACGACCACTGGATCCGTGATCACCGACAGATCGAAGTTGGTGTTGGCGGGAATCCAGCCCGTCTTGTCATGCAGCGCCTTCAGCTGCTCGGGCGATTGCAGGTATTCCAGGAAGGCCGCCGCGTCTTTCGGGTTCTTGGCCTTGGTGGGAATGCCGAGGCCTTGGGAGTCGAAGATCGGCTTGCCGGCCAACTTGCCCTTGCCATAGACCGGCATGACCATCGTGCCGATCCGGCCCTTGGTCATTTCGCTGTCCTTCGGAACACGCGCGCCGACCGACTGACCGGCCGCAATCTTGCCCGCGGGGATCAGGTCGATGCCGGGATAGAGTTCGGTCGACGACATGTCTGCATTGAGGAAGCCGGCCTTCTTCAGTTCCTCCAGCTTGACCCAGTGCTCGTGATACTTGGGCTCGCGGAAGTCGCGCTCGCCGGTGAAAAGGCCGATCACCTCGCCCGCGCTGTCGACGTTCTGGGCGATCGCATGGCCGAAATACCATTCGCCCCAGTAGCCGTCCTGGATACCGCCGCCAAGCGGAGCGATCCCCGCCGATTTCAGCTTTTCGCAGGCGGCCAGGAACTCGTCCCAGGTTGCCGGCGCCTTGTCCGCGTCCAGTCCGGCCTTGTCGTAGAGGTCCTTGTTGTAGATCCAGATCATCGGCAAGGCGTACCAGCCGACCCGGTAGGTCTTGCCGCCGAACCGGCTGAGCAGCGTCGGGCTCGAATCCTCGATAACCTGGTCGCTCACCAGGCCCTCCAGCGGTTGCAGGTAGCCGAGCCACACGCTCTCCATGTGGTAGATGCCGTTCCACAGGAACTGGATGTCCGGCGACTCGCCCGCCGCCGCAGCCGTCTGGAACTGCGAGATCACGACCGCCGTGTCCTGCAACATCGACTTCACGGTTGCCGCGCTGTAGCTCTTGACCGCCTCATCGACGAAGCCCTGCAGTCCCGGCAACTCCTGCTCGCCCCACCACCACATGCTGAGCTCGGTCGCGGCGAAGGCCGGCGACGACGGCACCAGGCCGCCCAGTGCCGCGCCCGCTCCGAGCCCGGCCGATGTCTTCAACAGCTCACGCCGTGAGAAACCCTCTCTCCAACTCCGTTTCATCGCGCTTCCCTAGCCTCCCTGTTATCGTTCTTGGTGTCTTCAGAACGTGCTCATCAGGCCGCCATCGACCACCAGCAGCTGACCGGTCACGTAGCGGCAGTATTTCGATGCGAGAAAGATCACGGTTCCCGACACATCCTCCGGATACCCGGTCCGGCGCAGCGGGATCTTGCCCTTCTTCACGTACCACTCGATGAACTCGGGTGTCTCGGTTTCGTTGACGCCGTTGATGACCGACATCGGCGTCGACATGAATCCCGGCGCCACCGCGTTGACCAGGATGTTGTAGGGCCCCAGCTCGACCGCCATCGACTTGGTGAAGGCGATCATGCCGCCCTTGGCCGCATTGTAGGCGCCGACCTCGCCGCTGGACGCGAATCCCTGGATCGACGCGATGTGGATGATGCGGCCCGCCTTGCGCTCGACCATGTGCGGCGCCACCAGCTTCGAGCCCATGTAGACGGATTCGAGATTGATCGCGATCGTGCGGCGCCAGTCCTCGAGCGTGTCCTGCAGGATGGTCGCGGCCGGAGGATTGATCGCGGCGTTGTTCACCAGGACGTCGATCTTGCCGAATTCCTTGATGATGTCGCCGACCGCGGCACGATAGGAATCGTAGTGCGTGACGTCGAGCGCGAACTGCCGGGCTATGCCGCCCGCCGCCTTGATCTCGGCGCCCACGGCGCGCAGGGTGTCGGGGTTCCGCTCGAGCAGCATGACGCTGCCGCCTTCGGAGGCCATTTCAAGCGCGACCGAGCGCCCAAGTCCCTGCCCGGCACCGCTGACAATGCAAACCTGGCCCGCGAGCAAGTCCATCGACACGTCCCCACGCCGTGGCCTCCGCTGTCTCAATGAACATTTCCAGCATTCTGGAATATGTTCTAACATGCCGGATGACTCTAGGCTGTCGCTCGAAGACCCGTCAAGGGAGCGCCCGATCCGCCGCCTTGGTCAAACCAAGGCGGGCGTTCGGTACAGGATTTTTCCCCCGACCTTGATCTCCGCGTCGACCAAATATTTCTTCATCCCGGCAAGATCGGGCTCGATGCCGAGGCCCGGCGCTTCCGGCACGCGAATCTCGCCGTTCTTGTCGGGTGCGATGTGGGTCTTGCACATCTCCCACGCCATCGGCTGCGGTTTCACCGGGTACTCGCAGATGCGGTGCTCCGGTAATCCCGCGTACGGCTGGATCGAAGCGCAGAGCGCAAGGTGCGAGGTGAAGGTGTGGTTGACATAGGTGACCCCCTTGCCGACCGCATAGTCCGCCACCTGCTTCGCCGGGCCGATGCCGCCGATGCGTCCGCAATCGATCTGGATGAAGCCGACTTTGCCGATGTCGATGGTGTGCTTCGCCATGAAGATGTTGTGCGCCGCCTCGCCGCCCGCCAGCTTCACGGTGCTCGGCTGCTTTGCCAGCGCGCCATAGGCCTCGTAAGCGCTGCCGTTGAACGGCTCCTCCAGCCAGGTCGCCTTGACTCCCTCCAGCATCGGCAGCCGCGCTTCCGCCGCGGCGACCTCCTGGTTCCAGATCTGCCCGGCATCGATCAGCAGGATGCCGTCGGGGCCGATGCCCTCGCGCGCCGCGGCCAGCTGGTCTGCATCGTCCTGCACGGTGCCGCGGCCGAACGGCCCCCAGCCGCATTTGACCGCGCGGAATCCGGCATCGCGCGCGGCGCGGCAGAATTCGAGCGTCTGCTGTGCGGTGTCGCCGAACAGCTGCGAGGCATAAGGCGTCTTCGGGTAGGCGCGGTCGTAGCCGAGCAGCTTGTAGACCGGCTCGCCGCGGTTCTTGCCCAGCAAGTCCCAGAGGGCAATCTCTATACCGGACCAGGTGTGCGCAGCCTGCAACAGGTCCATGCTGTTCCATTGGATGGTGGCCGCGATGCGGGCGATGTCGGCGGGCGACGAGACATCCTCGCCCAGTACGGAAGCACTGATCGGGCGGCAGGCGCCGTGCGACATCGGACAGACGTACGAGGCGATCGACGTCAGCGGCGAGGCTTCGCATTCGCCCCAGGCCTCGATGCCGCCGGCCCGCACCCGCACGACCAGCGCATCCTGGCTGCCGTCGCCGGCGTCGGTGACCACCGGCATGGAGAGGTAGAAGAAATCAACGGATTCGATCTTCATGGACATGTCCTATTTCACGCGGTAGCTGGCCAATGCTTCTTCATTGATGGTGACGCCGAGGCCCGGCGCCGTCGGCAGCGGGATGCGGCCGTCCACCACCGGCAGCTCGACGCTGCACAGATCCTTGCGCAGGCGCGAATCAGCCAGTTCGCGCGGCAGGAACTCGATATAGGTGCAGGTCGGCGACACCGCCGCCAGATGCGCCGAGGCCGCGATGCCGATCGCGGACTTCCAGCAATGCGGCACCACCGCGAGCCCCTTGTCCCGCGCCGCCATGGTGACGCGCCGCGCCTCGGTCAGGCCGCCGACGCGCCCGACATCCGGCTGCACCACGTCGAGCGCGTCGCGGTCCATCAGCTCGCGGAACTCGAAGCGCGAATTGAGCCACTCGCCGGCCGCGACCCGCACCGGCGAGGCCTTCACCAGCTTGGCGTAGCCTTCGATGTCGTCGGACGGCAGCGGCGTCTCGATGAAATAGATGTCCTGGTCGGCGAACATGTCGATGGCGCGCAGGGCTTCCTTCCAGTCGGCCCAGGCATAGGCGACATCGACCATCAAGGTCATCTCCGGCCCGACCGCCTTGCGGCAGGCGCGCACGATCTTGGCGCATTCCCGGTCGTCGGCGATCTGCAGCGAATTGTGCGAGTAGGGACCCTTGATGCAGATCTCCAGCTTCGCGGCCCGGAAACCCAGTTCCTTCGCCTTGACCGCGCGCTCCACCAGGATGCGCGTGTAAGTCTCCAGGTCGTCGCCTTCCGGCAGCAGCGAGGCGTACGGCGTGATCGCGTTGTTGACCGCGCCGCCGAGCAGCTGCCAGCACGGCTTGCCCTCCGCCTTGCCGCGCAGGTCCCACAGCGCCATGTCCAGCGCGCCCATGGCGCAGATGCCGAGGCCGCGCCGCCCGGTCATGGCGGAGCCGATGTACATCTTCTCCCACAGGCCCTCGATGTCGCTCGGGTCCTTGCCCATCAGCATCTCGGTCAGGCCGAGGCCCATGATGTGCGTGCCGGGCGCCTCGATCATGGCGCGCGCCACCCAGGGATTGGTGTCGGTCTCGCCGATGCCGACCAGCCCTTCGTCGGTGTGGATCTTCACCACCAGGTCGTCCTGCGCAGACGAACATGCGTCGGCGCGATAGTCCGGCACCAGCAGGACGAAGCACTCGATCTTGGTGATCCTCATACCGCAATTCCCTCCTGTGACGTCGGCGGCCAGGCGGCGCGCGCATTCAGTTGGTCCAGAGTGAGATGGCAGCGCAGCCCGAGGCCGCCCTCGCCTTCGCGCCACGGCGGCCGCTCGGTTTCGCAGATGCTGCCGACCTGCCACGGGCATCGCCCGGCATAGACGCAGCCGGTTTCGCCTCGCCGGGGTTCGGTTGCTTTCCGCGCCTTCGAGGGCTTGTCCGGCCTCTGCAAAGGTACCGGAACCGCATGCAGCAGGCTGTGCGTATAAGGATGGAACGGCGGCGCGAACACCCGGTCGCGTGGACCGATCTCCATCACCTCGCCGCCATAGAGCACGCAGACATGATCGGCCAGCATCCGCACGACCGCGAGATCGTGCGAGATGAAAAGCATGGCGATGCCGTGCTCCGACTTCAACTGCCGCAGCAGGGTCAGGATGCTAGCCTGCACCGAGACGTCCAGCGCCGACAGGATCTCGTCGCACAGCAGCAGCGCCGGTTTCGCCGCCAGGGCGCGGGCGATCGCCACGCGCTGGCGCTCGCCGCCGGAAAGCTGGTCGGGAAAGCGCTCCTCGTAGGACCCGTCGAGGCGCACATCGTCCAGCGCATCGGCGATTTTCGCCCGCGCGGCAGCACCCTCCATCCTGAAGAAATGGACCAGCGGGCGCGCAATCGCCTCGCCGATCCGCGCGCGCGGATTGAGCGATGCGTCCGGATTCTGGAAGATATACTGGATCAGGCGCCGCTGCTGGTCGCTCCGGCTCTGCACGGCGTCGGCCAGCTTCTCGCCGCGCAGCTTGATGCTGCCGGTTGCCGGCGCCGTCAGGCCGCTGATCGCCCTCGCCAGCGTCGATTTCCCGCTGCCGGATTCGCCGACCAGGGCGAACACCTCGCCTTCCTTGATCTCGAACGACGCGTCGCTGACCGCGCGGAAGCCGCGCGACTTGGGGCCGTAGACCACGCTCACATGATCGACCGAGAGAACCGGCGCGCGTGCAGCCAGCGCACCTGCGCCCGTCGGAGGCGCCGGTTCCGCCGGCATCGGCGCAATCTCCCGCCAGCGCCAGCAGGCCACGGCGCGTGCATCGTCGATGGCTTCCAGTTCCTGCCGCTCGGCGATGCACTTCTCCAGCGCGTGGTCGCAGCGCGGCGCGAACGGACAGCCGGGCGGAAGCTCCCGCCGCCGCAGCAGGCCGCGCAACGGCCGGGTGCGCGCCGCCGACAGATCCTCGATGATCGGGATCGAGGCAATCAAGCCTTGCGTGTAAGGATGCCGCGGCCGCAGGAAAATCTCGTCGGTCGGCGCGATCTCGATCATGCGGCCGGCGTACATGACGCCGATGCGGTCGGCGATCTGCGACAGCAGGGCCAGGTCATGCGTTACATACAGCATCGCGACCCCGATGCGCACGCGCAGCTCGGCCAGCAGCGAGATGATCTGCTCCTGCGTGGTGACGTCGAGGCCGGTCGTCGGCTCGTCCAGCACCAGCAGGTCCGGATCGCAGGCCAGCGCCATCGCGATGCAGACCCGCTGCTGCTGCCCGCCCGACAATTGATGCGGGTAGCGCCGCTGGAAGCCCGGATCGGCCGGCAATCCGACCAGCTTGAGGATGCCCGCAATGGCGCCGGCATCGTCCGTACTCTTCGCGCGGCCGTGCGCCAGCATGGTCTCGGTCAATTGCCGGCCGATGCGAATGCCCGGATTGAGCGCGGTCGTCGGGTTCTGCGGCACGAAGGCGATCCGGTCGCCGCGCAGCTTGTCCAGGTCCACGCGCGACATGGCGGTGAGGGCTTGCCCCTTGAAGCGAACCTCGCCCCGCTCCACCCGCATCGAGACATGACGGAACCCGAGCAACTGCAGCGATATGGTGGATTTTCCGCAGCCGGATTCGCCGACCAGCCCGAACACCTCGCCCGAGCGCAGGGCGAAACTGACGTCGTCCACGGCACGCGACCAGCCACCGCCCTGCCGGTACGCGACGCTCAGGTTCCGCACCTCCAGGAGATTTCCACCTCCGGTCATTGGTTGCCCAGGCGCACGGTGCGGCCAAGGATGCGCGCCAGGCCCTCGGTGAACAGGTTCAAGCCGACGACCAGCGATGCCAGCGCCAGGCCCGGGCCCAGCACCGTGATCGGCGTGATGATGATGAGAGCGCGGTTCTCGCTGATCATCAGCCCCCATTCGGGGGTCGGCGGCCGCAGCCCGAAGCCGAGGAAGCCGAGGGACCCGACCAGCACGGGCGCATAGCCGGCGCGCAGCGCGAACTCCACCAGCAGGACACCGGTCGCATTGGGCAGCAGCTCGCGACGCATGACCGACCAGGCGCTCTCGCCGCGCAGCCGCGCCACCGTGACGAAGTCCCGCGTGGCGATGTCCATGGCGGCGGCTCGCGCGATGCGGGCGATGCGGGGCGCGTAGACCAGCGCCACCACCAGCACCACCAGGATCGGATTGCCGGACAGCTCCGGGCCGGCCGAGGCGATGGCGATCAGCGCCAGCACCAGGAACGGAATGCTGATCAGCGCTTCCAGCAGGCGCTGCAGCAGATTGTCGAACCAGCCGCCGAGATAGCCGGACAACAGCCCCATGATCGCGCCCACCAGGAGGCCGATCGCCGTCCCGGACAGCGACAGCAGGATCACGATGTGCGAGCCATGCACCACGCGGCTGAATACGTCGCGGCCGAGTTGATCGATGCCGAACGGATGGGCCCAGCTCATCCCTGACAATGGAATCCCGGTGCCCATTTGTGAAAAGCCGTAGGGCGCCCAGAGCGGGCCGGTAATCGCGACAACCAGATGCACCAGCAGAATGATCAGCCCGATCCGGAAACTCTGCGGAGTCTGGTTCCACAGCGACCAATAGCGAGCGACAGCCGGTCGCGACGACGATGTCTGCTCGATCGC
>Ga0307413_10000673_pt1 | contig 11658 bp, 13 predicted proteins | sample DK1Ometagenome_3_FD_203714 | JGI IMG/M metagenome (GOLD analysis project Ga0307413, IMG submission 203714) | Maize rhizosphere microbial communities from greenhouse at UC Davis, California, United States - DK15-O-2 | ecosystem: Host-associated > Plants > Roots > Rhizosphere > Soil | place: USA... | reverse complement strand
CCGGCGGCAAGTCCGCTCTGCGGAGTCGGCTTGGGTGCCTCGAACGGACCGCCGGCCGCTACCGGAACCCCGTACAATTGCACTTTCGTCTTCGATCCCGCCGGCAACCTGGCCGCGCAGACCGGAACCCGTGTCGGCACGGGCCCCAATGGCTCCTTCCTCGGCGGCAACGGACAAACGGGACGCGAAGAGCACATTTTCTCGATCATGCCTTCGGTGAAGCGGTACAACTTCAATCTGTTGGGGCACTACACGGTCAGCGACGCTTTCGAGCCATTCATCGAAGCCAAGTGGACCCGTGTGGACGCTCTCGGAAACAACGCCGGTCCGTCCTTCATCCAGGGACAGATGAACCAGTTCGACTATCGCGAGCGCGTGCGTCTCGACAACCCGTTCCTGACAGCGGCCGAGCGTACTCAGATCGCGAGTGCCATTCTGACTTCGGGCTGCAACACGAGCCTGACGGCGGCTTGCTCGGCCAGCCGCACGTCTGCCTACGCCGGTCTGCCCGCGGCCTCGCGCGTGGGCATCGGCGGACCGCTGAATGCAACCGACATTACCGCGATCAACGATGGCAGCTATCGGTTCGTGATCGCTCGCCAGCTGCTGGATGCCGGCATTCGCGACGAGAAGATGCGGCGCGACACGTTCCGCATCGTCACCGGCGCTCGTGGCACGTTCAACGACGACTGGAGCTACGAACTTTCCGTCAACTACGGCAAGTTCAAGGAAAAGAAGGTTACGTACGGCTTCCTCGATCGTCAGCGCTTCATGCTGGCGATGGACGCCGGCGTGAATCCGCTAACCGGCCAGATCCAGTGCCGTTCGCAGTTCGACCCGGCGGCAGCGGCCGCCTTCGACACCGGTTCGGCCCAGGTCGTTGCGCCGACCGCGGCCAACCCCGATCCGAGCCGTGGCAACGCCTCCCAGGTTGCGCGTTTGGCTGCCGATATCGCCGCCTGCGTGCCTTACAACCCGTTCGGGGCAACCGATAACAGCGCAGCGGTTGATTACTTCAGCTACAATGCTCGTGCCCACGCTTCGCTGCGACAATTCGTGGCCAGCGGCTTCGTCTCGGGCGATACCAGCGAAGTCTTTGAACTGCCGGGCGGCCCCCTCCGCTTCGCGCTGGGAGCCGAATTCCGTCGTGAAAAGGGCGATTATGTCGATGATCCCTTCGTCAACGAAGGCGATGATCTTCTGGATGGGCTCGGCAATGTCATCGGCACTGATGCCCTTACTCAGACCAACACCAACGCCGTCGTGATCGGTCGCTTCAATCCGCCCGCATTCAAGGTGACGGAAGGTTTCGCCGAAATCCAGCTGCCCATCGTGAAGGATATTCCAGTCTTCCACGAATTGACCTTGAGCGGCGCGGCCCGCATCGCGAAGTACAGCGGCGCGGTGAAGCAAGTTGGAACGGTCTGGGCCTATAATGCCGGTATCGACTGGGCTCCGATGAGCGACATTCGGTTCCGCGGCAATTACAGTCGGTCCGTCCGGGCTCCGAACTTGTCGGAACTCTACTTCCCGCCAGTTCCGAACTTCTCGCCTGGCTTTGCGGATCCGTGCAACGCGGCGAACATTGCGAACAACCCTAACCGCCAGGCGAATTGCACCGCGGACCTGACCGCGGCCCAGCTCGCCAACCTTCCGGCGGGCACCTACTCGCTGCCGGTCATCACCGGCAGCAATCCGCTGCTCGAGGAGGAAACCGCCGATTCGTATACGGTTGGTGCAGTCATCCAACCGCGGTTCATTCCGGGCCTCGCGGTCAGCGTCGACTATTACGACATCACGGTGAAAAACGTGATCGTGACGCTGGGAGCGCAAGCGATCATCAACAATTGTTACGATGCGCCGACGTTGAACAACGTTTTCTGCGGGCTGTTCCAGCGGAACAAGACGACCTCGCCGGACGCCTTCGGGTTCCTTCCTGGGCAGGTGGTCGGAAACTCGACGATCCAGGCAGGCGTGAATTTCGCCGCGCGCAAGCGCGAGGGTCTGGACATCAACGCGGTGTACCGCCGGAACATCCCAGGCTTGGCGCTTATCAACACCAACATGATCTTCACCCACAACTTTAAGACGAGCAATTACGAGGACCCTGCCAGGCCGGACTTCGAAAATCGCATTCTCGAAGAACTGGGCGATCCGAAGAACGAGTTCCGTTGGGATACGGACTTCACGCGGGGAATATTCACTCTTGGATACCGCATGCGTTTCATCGGCAAGATGTACACAAGCACGTACGAGAACTTCAATTCGCTGCCGGACAATTGCCACTTCTACAACCAGAACTGCGCTCCGCTGAACTCGGACATCGCGGCTCCAACCAAGTATCCGTCAATTTTTTACCACGACTTCCGAGCCGAGGTTAACCTGAGGGACGTATTCAACGTGGCGCAGGACTTGAACCTGTACGTCGGCGTGGACAATGCGTTCGATAAGCATCCGCCACTCGGATTGGCTGGCACGGGTACGACGGGCGTCACCGACCGCGGCACAGGCAACGCCGCGATCTACGATGTGCTAGGACGTCGCTGGTACGCTGGATTCAAGGCTCAACTCGGCGGTGGACCCGCTGCGGTTCCGCCACCGGCAGCGCCGCTGCCGCCGCCGCCACCGGCACCCGCTGCGACACAGACGTGCGCAGACGGATCGGTGATACTGGCGACCGACGCCTGCCCGACACCGCCTCCTCCTCCGCCGCCGCCGCCTCCGGCGCCCGAGCGGGGCTGATTTGAGTTGCTCCGGCGGCACCTTGGTGCCGCCGGGGCGTACTCGCGCGATTTCCAGGAGGACGTGATCCTAAATCTGGCCAGGGCAGATGCCCTGGCTTTTTTTGTGGTCAGGATTCGGCAGTCCTGCGAAATGGGGACGCCATGGCGAACCATATAGTGGCCGAGGCCCATCAGCTGCTCCAAGCTGGCCAGGCGCAGAATGCTGTGAACTTGCTCGGGATGTCCGCTTCAAGAGGCGATCCGGACGCGCTTTTCATGCTCGCGGAGCTTAGCCTCGTTGGAAGCGTCGTTCATCGCGACCTCCCGCTCGCCCGTGATCTTTTCCGTCGCTCCGCGGACGCTGGTAGCGAGGCCGGCGCTGCGGTTTACCGGGCCTTCGTTGCAAATGGCACGGGTGGCCCCCCTGACTGGTCCAGGGCTGTCGAGCTGTTGCAGGAGGCGGCGGGGTCTGACCCGAAGGCTGCGCGAGAGCTGGCGATCATCTCCAGCATGGAACTGACGGCGAATGGCGATCCCGCTGCCAAGCCTGAAGGCGAAGAGCTTTCGTCCAGTCCCGAGGCGCACCTTTTCCGCGGCATTTTCACGCCAGCCGAATGCGATTTCCTGATCGCCGAAGCATTGCTACGGATCGGACCGTCCCTCGTCGTCGACCCCGCCACCGGCCGGCAGGTGCCAAATCCGGTGCGCACTTCCGAAGCGGCGGCATTTCCACTCGCAGTGGAGAGCCCGGCAATTCACGCGCTTTGCCGACGCCTCGCCGAGGCCAGCGGTACGGACGTCAGCCAGGGCGAGCCCTTGCAGGTGCTGCGCTATTCGGCCGGCCAGGAATACAAGCCCCACTTCGATGCGATCGACCAGACGGAAAATCAGAGGGTGCTGACGTTCCTCGTCTATCTCAATGACGATTTCCAGGGTGGAGAGACGGAGTTCCTGTCCACGGGCCTGAAGGTCAAGGGCGGCAAAGGCGATGGACTCCTGTTCCGTAACGCAGACCAATCCGGACAGCCCGATCTTAATTCCCGGCACGCCGGCCTGCCGCCCACCGGCGGAATCAAGTACCTCGCCAGCCGCTGGATCCGCCAGCGCTCGCCTCTGATCACTCACACCTGAGTCTGGTCTGGCGGGTGCGCTCGCTCTTCATTATCGCAGGGACTGTCGACGGCGGCGAAGATAAAGCGGGGCAGCGTGAAGATCGGAATCCTCACAGGCGGCGGCGATGTTCCGGGACTCAATCCCTGCATCCGCTCGATCACGCTTAATGCAGACGACCGTGGCTGGGAGGTGGTCGGCTTCAAGCGCGGCTGGCAGGGCGTCCTCGAAATCGATCCCGACGATCCGGCCTCGGTTGCTGCAAACAGCGTTCCGCTGACCCGCGATGGCGTTCGGGGCATCGACCGCATGGGCGGCACGATCCTTCATACCTCGCGTCTCGATCCGCGGACGATCGCAGATGGCGACAAGACCGCGCAGGTCCTCCAGACACTTCAGAGGCTTGGCATTGATGCCATGGTGACACTTGGGGGCGACGGCACGCTGCGCTTCTCGGCGCACCTGTCGGCCCAGGGCTTTCCCGTCATTTCCATTCCGAAGACGATGGATAATGATGTGTTCGGCACGGATTATTGCATCGGCTTTTCGACCGCTGTCAGCCGCTCGGTCGAAGCAATCAACGCGCTCCGCACGACGGTCGGTAGCCATGAGCGGATCGGAATCATCGAGCTTTTCGGGCGTCGGAGCGGTGAGACCGCGCTTCTCGCGGGCTTCCTGGCGCAGGTCGACCGTACGGTGATCGCCGAGGTTCCGGCCGATCTGGACGTGCTCCTTCCGCTCCTGGCCAAGGACAAGGAGGAAAGCGGTTCAGGCTACGCCATGTGCGTGATTTCCGAAGGCGCGCGCATTGCCGGAGATGGGAATGGCGACGATGCCATGCGCTCGCTTCCCGGAAGCGAACGCGGGGAAGTGAGCGTGAGCCGCCGGCTCGGTCGCGCCGTCAAGGAACGGCTTGGCCTCGGGACCGTCATCCAGGAACTCGCCTACCTCATGCGGGCTGGTGAGCCGGACGCCATGGACCGGATGGTCGGCCTCGCCTTCGGAGCGCTCGCCGTCCAGCTGCTCGCCCGCAAGGAGCACGCCCGGATGGTTGCGCTTAAGGACGGCAACTATTGCCACGTGCCGATCGGAACGCTGGAAGAGAGTGAAAAGCTGGTCGACGTCTCGGGCCTGTACGACCCCGCCACCTACCGCGCGAAGCTCATGCGCGTGGAGGGCATGCCGATGTTCCTCTATTAGGGAACTAGTCTGCCGTCGCGATTGCCCGGCGGGGAATAGCGGCAGATCAGATAGTCCCATTCGCCGTCGCGATAGACGGCGCAGCCGACGTGTGTCGTCGTCTTCCAGATCATCTGCGTGTAATGCGCGACGTCCGACCATCTGCCCGTGCGGCTGACGTTCGGGAAGGCGCCGGGATAAAACAGACGCTTCTCGTCGCTCCATGCAGCGACCATCTCCTCGGGATGGTAGCGGCCTTGCTGGCCCATCCAAAGATTTTCGCGCTGGTTCTCCCGGCCCTGGCGAGGCGAGTGGACGAGACGGCCAATCCGCGAGAGCGCCGGTCCATAGGAAGCGGCCGCGACCGCGAGGCTTGGATCCCATACCAGCGGCGGCGCGCCGACCTCGGCTCGCGCCTCGTTATGGGCCATGAGAATTCGGGCGTTGAAACGGTCCAGCCCCGACGATGTCGCGACATAGGCCATAGCCGCGTTGGCGGGCTGCGCGGCGAGCGCGCCGGCAACCAGGAAAATTGCAAACCTGTGTCCCACGCCCCGATCCTGCGCGAACGATGGCTAACGGCTCGCGAACGAGGATGGTTGGCGGCTGTTAAGCTTTGCGGTTAGTGCAGTCGAATGACCCATGCGCGCGTCTGGAAGTTCAGGCCTCCCGCGGGACACGAGGCGGAGTTCGAGAAGGCTTATTCCGGCGTCGGCAATTGGGCGAAGCTATTCGATCAAGCCCCGGGCTATTGCGGCACAGTCCTCCTGCGTCCGAGCGAAAAAGGCGGCTGGTGGCTGACGATCGATCGCTGGGAGACGGAAGCTCATTTCGAAGCCTTCAAGCACGACTTCGGGGTGCAGTATCGAGGCCTCGACAGAGAGCTGGAAGGCGTCGCCGGCGAGGAACTGTTCGTGGGAGCGTTCGAGGAATGAGCCTCTACGAGATCGGCGGCATCGCCCCACAATTGGGCGAGGGGGCATGGGCCGCGCCTTCGGCGGACCTTATCGGCGACGTGAGGCTCGAGATGAAGGCGAGCGTGTGGTTTGGCGCCATCCTGCGCGCCGACAACACGCCGATCATCCTGGGGGAGGAGACGAACTTCCAGGATGGCGCCGTCGGCCACTCCGATCCCGGCGTGCCGCTGACGATCGGCGCTCGCGTCACGGTGGGTCATCAGGCCATTCTTCACGGCTGCACGGTCTCGAACGACTGCCTCATCGGAATGGGCGCGCGCATCCTGAACGGGGCATTCCTGGGGCCGGAGTGCCTCGTCGGAGCGGGTGCCCTCGTCACGGAAGGAAAACGATTCGAGGAGGGCGGGCTGATCGTGGGCTCGCCCGCTCGGTTCGTGCGTCCGCTGACCGATTCGGAGAAGGCCGCACTCCGCGTGTCGGCTACGCATTATGCGGAAAAGTCCGCTCGTTACGCAAACGCACTAAGGTTACTTGGCTGACACTTGAAGGGCTCCGAAAAGGCGCCATTTCAGCGCCATGATCGACGTCCGCAAATTCGCTTCGCTGGGCCACGCCGACCACGGCTGGCTCGATGCCCGCCACCATTTTTCCTTCGCGAACTATTACGACCCGAACCGCATGGGCTGGGGCCGTATCCGAGTTTGGAACGACGACAAGATCGCTGCGAAGTCCGGCTTCCCGCCGCACCCCCACCGCGACATGGAGATCGTGACCTACGTCCGCACGGGCGCTATTACGCACCAGGATTCGATGGGCAACAAAGGCCGCACGGTGGCCGGCGACGTGCAGGTGATGAGCGCGGGAACTGGCGTGACTCACGCAGAGTATAATCTCGAGGACGAGGACACGACGCTCTTCCAGATCTGGATCGAGACCGACAAGCCTGGAGCCCAGCCGGGATGGGGCACGAACCCGTTCCCAAAGGATAGCCGTGAGGGAGAGTTCCAGCTGCTCGCCAGCGGCAAGGGTGATGATGGGGCGCTGCAGATCAATGCCGATGCCCGGATTCTCGGTGCGACGCTCAAGGCCGGCGAGACGCTGCAGTATGATGCCGACCCCGCGCGCCATCTTTACCTCGTGCCGAGCGCCAAGGTCGATGTGAACGGAGCTGCCGCGGACAGGCGCGACGGAGTCGCCATCACCGGTGAGGGCAAGATAACCGTCAAGGCCGAGGAAGACGCCGAGCTGGTGCTGGTCGACGCTCGCTAGCTGTCCGCTATTGCGGCATTATTCGTCGCCGGTCGCCTGCGGTTCATCCACCATGTGCTTGAAGTGGCGACAAATGGACGGCAAGAGCGATTGAGTCGCCGCGGCTAAAGCGCGCGGCGCCTCCGATCCAGTCGAGCGAGTGACCATGAGGGCAAGATTGCGCGTGATTCCGGCAGCAGTTGCGCTAGCAGCTGGTTTTGCTGCGCCTGCGCTTGCCCAGGACTCTGGCGCAGCTACTTCAGCGCCGCCGATCATCGTCGCGCCTCCGCCCTCCACGCAAGAGGCGGTGGGGCCAGCGCAGCTCAAGGATTTTTCGCTGCAGGGAACGGTTACGCGGCGCGCCGATTCGCAGGCCCAGTCCCAGCCGCGGGCGCAATCGCCGCGCGATGTCCAAGCCGGTTCAACGCCAACGGGATCAGCCGCCGCTCCAAGCGTCGAACGGCCAAACCGGGCCGTCGAGCGCGCCACGCCGACCCCCACTCCCGCGCCGGCTTTCCCTCGGGCGGACAGCGCTCCGACAAGGTCGACCGGCCTGCCGGCGCCGGACCAGACGTTAACCTTCTCCCCGGCGACATTGGCGCCCGAAGCAGCGACACCTTCCGAGCCGACGCCGCTCGATAGCCCCGCGACTGATATGGCCGGCGGCTTCATTTCGCATTGGCCATGGGTGCTAGCGCTGCTGGCGGCCATCGGTGCCGCCGCATGGTATTTCCGGCGGCAGAGGTCGTCGGGCCATGCCTACGCGGGTGCTGGCGGGGACGTATCGAGATTCGAACGTCCGCCGTCTCAGCCTGCTCCGGAACCTCGTGCCCAGCCCCGTTCGCCCGAACCGCGCCCTGTGCCTGCGCCAGCACCAGCGCCCCTCCGGGTTCCAGAGGAGCGTGCGCTCAGCGGAGCAGTGGTGTCGACGAGGCTTAGGGTTGCACCCGAGGCCAAGCCTGAAATCGCGCCCGCGCCTCCGTCGCTTGGGATCATTTCCACGCGCCTGCGGCCGTGGCTCGACATTGAGTTCGTCCCGCTTGAGGCCGTGTTCAACGAGCGGCATGGTGTCATCCAGTTCGATGTCACCTTGTTCAATTCCGGAAGTGCTCCAGCGCGCGAGATTCGTCTCGAGGCGCGCCTTTTTAATGCGGGCGCCGACCAGGATGAGGCGATCGAACGCTATTTCGCGAACCCCACCGTCAACGACGATCACATCGACGTGATTCAACCGCTGAAGCGAATGACGTTCCGGACTTCGGCCACCGTGCCGAGGGAGCAGATGCGGATCTTCGAAGCGGGCGGGCGAAAGGTGTGGGTGCCGCTGATCGGGTTCAATGCGGGCTATCGCTGGAGCGGAGGCGAGGGACAGACCTCGGCGAGCTATCTGCTAGGGCGCAACACGAACGGCGAGAAGATGGCACCGTTCCGCGTGGATCTCGGAGCGCGTGCGTTCAAGGACCTTGGAGCGCACGAGCACAACATGCGACTTCGCCGCTAGCAGTCAGAGCACCGCCGAATTGTAACTGTGCCAGGCGAGTACGGCAGCGGCGCCCCGGTATGGCCGCCAGGCCTCGGCGAGCTCGCGAAGCTGCTTTTCGCTCGGCTTGTCGTCGAGGCCCAATAGCCGGCCGATCTCGATCATCACCGCCAAGTCTCCTGCAGGGAAAACGTCCGCCCGTCCCTCGGCGAAAAGGAGGTAGATTTCGGCGGACCAGCGGCCGATGCCTTTGATTCGGGTCAGGCGAGCGATTGCCTCCTCGTCATCGTCCGGGAGATTGTCGAGGTCGAGCTCGCCCGAAATGATCAGTTCGGCGAGACTTCGGATGTAACCGGACTTCTGACGCGACATTCCGGCCGCGCGCAGCTCCTCGTCGCTGGCGGCCAGGAGCTTGGCGAGATCGGGCGGCGAACCGAAGCCGGCTTCCAGCTTGGCCCACATAGAACGCGCCGCTGCGACGCTGACCTGCTGCCCGACGATCGTCCGAAGCAGTGTCTGTGCCCCTCGCTCGCTTGCTCGCGGCTCGGGCACTCCATGCCTTTCGAGGACCGCCGCAAAGGCAGGCTCCCGGCTCGCAAGAGCCTCGACATGATCCTTGATGCTCTTCTTCGATCGAACCATCAGCCAATGCTCGCTGCATAGAGAGCCACGGCCGCCGCATTCGACACGTTGAGGCTCTCGATTGAATCCGTGATCGGCAGCCGGGCGACCGCATCGCAATGTTCACGAGTATTCTGCCGCATTCCAGGGCCTTCGGCGCCGAGCACCAAGGCGACGCGCGGTGACCCAAGGGCATCCTTCAGGTCCGTTTCCGCGTCGCCGGCAAGGCCAATGCGCCAGAAACCGGCTTCGCCGATCTGTTCGAGTGCCCGGGCGAGGTTCACGACCCGTGCCCACGGCACGCGCTCCAAGGCACCGGATGCAGCTTTCGCCAGGGCCCCGCTCTCGGGCGGCGAATGCCTGTCCTGTGTCACGATCCCAACGGCACCGAAGGCGGCAGCGGACCTGAGGATCGCCCCGACGTTATGCGGGTCGGTAACCTGGTCGAGCACCAGCAGCACGGCGCGCTCCGGCGCTTCAGCCAGAACGTCGTCAATCCATACGTCCTCAAGAGGCTCGGTCTCGATCACTACGCCCTGATGCGGGGCGTCGTGCGGGACGAGCCGGCCGAGATCGGCGACATCGGCGAGCGTGACCGCCACTTCCTTAGGGAATTGCATGAACCCCGCCGCTTCGCGCGTCGCCCAGGCGCGAAGGATCTTTCGCCGGGGATTGTCCAGTGCCGCGGCGACCGCATGCTTTCCCCAGAACCGCGGGCGGTTGGCGGAGCCGTGACTCTGATGCGACTTTTTGCGCCGGGACATGTCACGCCCATGCGGGCTGAGCGCGAGAGTCGCAACCGTTCAAGAAGGGATTTAGGCGATCCCGGCGGGAGAGGGCTGAAGAAGCCGGCGCCTGCGGCCTCCGCGCCAAGTACCGATCACGATGATCAGGAAGATCGGATAAACCCAGAAGCGCGCAGCGGCCGCATAGGCCTCTGGCATCAAGTCGATCCGCTCCAGCTTGAAAACGTGCGACAGCAATGTGGTTAGCTGGAGGCCGGCAATCCAAAGCGGCCAGAACCTCTCCGAACGCAACGCCAGGAGGGTGAATATGAGGAATGTCGCGGCATCGACAATGAAGACGCCGTATTCGACACCGGCAAAGCTACCGTAGGGGTCGTAGACCGCGTTGGTCGCGAACGTGGCGACGATGCACGTTGCCGCGGCAATGCGCTCGTCCAGGCGACCGACGAGGAACGCGTAGGCGCTTACCAGGAACAGGATCGCGTAATAGGTCTGTGGGCTAAGCATAGCAGTTGTGCCGGCTCAGCGTGCAGCCGAGCCGGCAGTCCCATGTCAAGCGACGATGCGCAGATCCGCGAGGGCCGTCTTCGGGCATTCTTCGCCCTCGCCGAACGCGACCTCGCGAAGTCCCGGAACCTTCTGCTTGGCGTCAGCCAAAGCCGTATGGCATCCGACGACCGACCCGCGAGCCTCGACGAGCCCCGACACTGCAGCTGCGACTTGCTGGAGGACCGGGTGAACGGTGCCGAAGCCGGTATAAGCCATTGCATTGACGCGCATGATGCGAGCTTGAAGCTCGGCCATTTCCGCGAGCGCTACGTCGATGCTGTCTTCGACAGCGCGAACCTGCGTGGCGACTTCAAAAGCGGCGTCCTGGATTTGATGCTTGCGCATGACTGCTCCTTTCCGCGCGATCACAATCGCGCAGATATGGTTGCCGGAAAAAGAAGAAGCTTGGTTTCGGCTAACTTTTCAGGAGCCTTGCGAGACTTTCGAGGCCGGCGAGATACATGCCCGCCGAAAATGCTGCACCCGTCGCGATCAGGACAATCCAGATCAGCCTAGCGCCGACGCTCATCTCATTCCGAGGGTGACTCCTCGTTGCGAACGGCAAAGGCAGGGAAGACCAGGAAGATTCAGGCCTCTGCTCGGTTTTGAGATCCGGTCCCCCGGCCTCCCCCGCACGATCAGCGTGCCGAATCTGATTGCTGATCGCCCCGGTTGAGTGCTGGTCACACGCCGGAACCTCAATGTGCGGCGTTTGATGTATCAATCGCTGATATGGTTTGTGATGCTTCGCGATGATGCGGGCGGCATGGGTGCGCCGGTCAACGCCGAGCGTCTGGAGAGCGAAACGAATGCGCTGATCGACAGTATGCGGCGAGATTTTGAGCTCTGCGGCAATTTCTTTCGAAGAAAGATGCTGGTCGACGAGCAGAAGGCAATCAAGCTGGCCCTGCGAGAGTTTTGCGACTCTCCCTGCCAGTTCTTCGTCAAGGTCGCGAGGATTGTGGGACCCCACCGCCATTTTCACGAACATATCTCCGAGCAAGCCGTTCCTGATACAGCAGGGATGACCTGAGTCCGGAACAACTTACGTCGATTCGGCTCAATTGAACAATTCCGCAACTGAA
>Ga0307413_10000672_pt1 | contig 11670 bp, 7 predicted proteins | sample DK1Ometagenome_3_FD_203714 | JGI IMG/M metagenome (GOLD analysis project Ga0307413, IMG submission 203714) | Maize rhizosphere microbial communities from greenhouse at UC Davis, California, United States - DK15-O-2 | ecosystem: Host-associated > Plants > Roots > Rhizosphere > Soil | place: USA... | reverse complement strand
GGGAGACGACCGTTGGGCTAAAAAGATCTCGGAAATTAAGAGTCAGGGGCTGATCAAAGCGGTAGGTATCTCTCTAAATCGTTGGGAGCCGCGGAACGGTATTCGAGCGGTTCGCACCGGCTTGATCGATTCTGTGCAGGTGATCTACAACATTTTCGACCAGAACCCCGAAGACGAACTCTTCCCAGCTTGCAGAGAGATGGACGTTGCGGTTATTGCCCGTGTGCCGTTTGACGAAGGAACTTTGACCGGAACACTTTCGAAGGAAAGCCGATGGGCGGAAGGCGACTGGCGAAATACCTATTTCGTTTCGGAGAATCTGATCCCTAGCGTCGAGAGGGCAGAACGGCTGCGTGAAATTCTCCCCGATGGGATGTCTATGCCGGAGATGGCTCTGCGGTTCATTCTTGGCGAAAACGCGGTCAGCACAATCATTCCCGGTATGCGAAAGCCCGCGCACGTGCGATCGAATATGACAGCCAGCGACGCCGGCCGGCTTTCGGATGAATTGCAGTCGGAACTTCGCAGCCACAGATGGGACCGACGCCCTGCGACATGGTCGCAGTGATCGAGAAGACGGAATATGAGAACACGCGGGTAAACTAGGATTATTCAGAAAATGAAATGATCGAGTCCATGGTGCAGTTAACGAAGGACGCCGTAAACATAACGCTGGATAACCACCGTCGCCTCCAGACTGTTGAGTTCGAAGATAAGGCCATTTTGCAGATCACCCTGATCGGCATCATGGTTCAACTACATCAATCGGGTCGCTGACGCCCTGGGCGTCGGCAGATACCCGCAGGCTTGATCAATTTTTCGATATCCGCTTCGTCGTACGCCGGATCACGTTCCAAGTTGCTTTATCTCCATCGAACACCGTGTTCAACCCTTGTTCCTCCATTGGCGGATCTCCCATGTATTCATCGCCCGTTTTCCAAAACACTTGCCCTTTGATGGGCCTCGCCGTCCCCCCGAATGCCCAAAAATTCGCCCCGGCTACTGCGCTGTCTCCGCCCGGTTGATTTCCGATAAACGAAAGGATCTTTGCGTAGTATTTGTCGCGAAACGTGGTTGGCGACACCGGGTCGAATGAATGGCCGTCCCGAGGCAGCCCAAATTCTTCGATTACCAATGGTTTGTTCAATCTTCGTGCGATAGGCAGGTGCTGACCGATGTAACTCGTCGCCTTTTCTATAACATTGGGAAAACCTTCCGCAATCTTCTCTCCCGTAAACCAACCCCAGTTCTTAGCCCATATGTGGATGGTCAGGTAATCGACGTTTCGGTCCGCATGAATCGCCTCGAAAAGTTCCAGGTTCTCCGTACCCATAAACCCTTCGTGCCCGATCGTAACAAGGTGGTTCTTATCTTTGGATTTGATGAGTGCAGCGACGTCGCTAATCCAGGCTTTATAATTCTCGTTTGCCGACGGACGCATCGGCCTTGGCTCGTTGGCCAGTTCCCAAGCCATGATCGCCGGGTCGTCCGTGTACTTGATCTTGCTAACCGAATTGGTGCGACCGAGCAAAACATTCAAATGTTGGTTGTAACTCTCTTTGCATCTTGCACAGCCATAAAACTTCGAAACGATATCCCGCTGTTCGTCCCACGTAAGTTTCCGAGTTTCTTGATCTTTCGGCACCAGTCCGTTCCAGATCAGGTACTGCTGGAATCCCCCGCTCCATTCCCAGTTGTTGCTGATGAAGATCACGGCCTTCATACCACGCTTCCCCATCTCGTCAAGCACAATATCTAGACCTTTTAGCACATCGAGCTCGAACGCGCCCTGTGTGGATTGCAGGGGCGGGCCTACCCTCATCACCCCATTTATCAAGCCCGACCCTTCGGCTCCGCCGAGCAGCCGTAGATTTGTAACGCCGTTCTTTTTCAAGAAATCCAGTTCCCTTCGCAGCCTTTCGATTCCTCGCCTATTATCCGATTCCAAACCCAGAAGGGTCCCGTACCAATAGTTCGTCCCGACGAAATAATACGGGCCGTTCTTGATTTGAAACATGTGACCCTTTACCGAAACAAAATCGTTTGACCGAGCCACGGCGGCGAGGGGAAATACCGCCATGAGTGCCAGCGCGAGCAACATCCTTAACACATTCATACAATATTAATAATCGATCACTTTGAACTACTAGCCCTGTCGCGGATACCTACGGATCGGTCTCGTCTTAGACAGTTACTTATCGCAGGACAGTATAGCCTGGCGGTAAATTTGCGCAATCTTAGCCGGCTGCCATACTCTCAGATGATCGCAGCGAATATGTGATCTCCACTGGTGTTTTCAAACCGCTAAGAAAGTCTAGGATCATAAACCGATATCTTATACCGCAAGGTACCGCCATTCCGCTACTCGTATTTGAACAACAGAACAGTTTAAGAGTCGAATATTCAACCGGAATCCGGCCCCGTTCGAAACAGAAATAGGGGCCGACATAGCCCCCGCAGTTTTACTTAATTAGGAACGAAAATAAGTATTGGATATCTCTGGATATCTCTTAATATGTCGACCGCAGAACGAGCAGGTTGCCCGCATAAGCGAACCAGAGAAACCCGAAACATGCTAGTGCGAGTAATACAGAATAGACCTTGCGCCACCAACCCGAGCCTGCGCTTGTCCACGCGAGGAACGCGTTGTAAATCACGATGATCGTCCCGACCGCGCCAAGGATGCCGATGAACTGGATAAACCAGAACCACGGCCTCCCTTTTTCACCGAGGAACTCTATGTTCGACATGCCATATGTGATAAGGCCGGCGATGCCGATCACCGATATCAGGTTCAAAGCGAAAACTAGCCAGACGCCGCGGCGGACCCACATTTCTTTCGACGTTCGATCCAGCCGGTGTCCGTATCTGCGCCGAACTATCCACGCGATGGGTGCCAGAATCAGCGTCAGTAGCATTATCCCAAGCGATATCCCCAGAATCGGCAGCAACAAACTCGAATTATCAAGCAAGCTGCTGCGCGTAAAAGTCATGAACGGGTAAGACAAAACTATCTGTGTCGCGCCTTCAGCGTTTGGCTTGAAGATCAGCAGATCCTGCCCTTTTACATCCCTGAAGGTCATCGGAGCCACCCGCTCCCACCGTTTAGGAAGGCCGTTGGCTCCGGTCAGGGCGGCCACTGAAATCGTGCCATCGCCATTAGGGACAACTGATGCCTCGCCCAGCAGGGCGGCGATCCTGAAAAATGAGCTCTCACTTCTACGGCTCACTATATAATTACCGACAATTTGTTGGATTTCCTGGTGGGCATTCGCTCCGTCGCCCGGATGAACCGTGTATGGATAGTAACGGTCGAGAACCGCAGTCCATATCATTTCTCGGGTCGGAGCCTCACCTTTCCCGAGGCTATTGTAAGAAATAAAAAACCCAATGCCCTTTTCCGGTATAAGGTGCAGGTCGCTGTGGAAGGCAACCGTGTCGCCCCCGTGCCCCACTATCCGCAAGCCGTTTTGGGTTTCCTCATAAAATCCGTGAGCCATTCCCAGGCCGGCGGGATCAAGGCCGAAGAGGCGTTCGCGCATGAGTCTTGCCGTCTCCGGCTTGAGTATCTTCGCGTCCCCCGACCCGCCGTCCTGTAGATGTGCCACCATGAATTTCGCCATATCCGTCGCCGTGCTGCTCAGGCTTCCCGCTGGGAAGGCGGATATTAATTCAAAATCGACGGCAGGAGCCGTCGCGAGTCGGTAGCCCTTCGACATGTTCATCTCCATTCCACCGGGCAGCGGTTGGACGAACGTTGAGTTGGACATGCCGAGTGGTTTGAAGATCGCGTCTTCGATGTAAGTGTTGAACGGTTTGCCGGACACCCTCTCCACAATATATCCCGCGAGAGCGGTGCCGTAGTTCGAATAAGCGGGTGTGGTGCCCGGCTCAAAAATACGCTGCGGGATATGTGTCTTTAAGTAGTCACCAAGCTGCGGAACCGGCCCCGCGGCGAAGAGATCTTTGATCTGTTCTTCGAAACCGGGTGTGTGTGTCAGCAGATGCTTCATCGTGATTGGCTTTCCGAAAGCCTCGGGTATCTTAAAATCCAGATACTCGTTCACATCGCGATCGAGGTCGATCTTGCCTTGCTCATACATCTGCATCACCGCCGTCCAGGTGAAAAGCTTCGAAACGGATCCTGGACGGAATAAGGTCTTTTCGGGTGACACGGGCGTTCGGTTCGCGACATCCGCGTAACCGTAACCCTTTGCGAATATCACCTGCCCGTCCTTAACTACGGCGACGGTCGCTCCTGCGATATTTTCGCGTTCGAGCTGCTGTGGAACGATGCCATCAAGAAACGCCCCAATGTCCTCGCGGGTCATCGACTGTGCGACAGGGGTCGATGCGGAAGACGAAGCGGCCTGCGGTTCCGCTTGCGCGGGTCTAGGGGTCAAATCGGGCACTTGACCCACGCTGAGGCCAAACAGACCTGAAACTGCGATCGCAAACACAATTGCTCTTTTCACGTTCATTTCTCCTGATCCAAGTTCTGCTGAATCACGCCGCCGACTTTCGTGTCAGGGTATAATTACCCACGCCTGCCTGCCAAAAATATCCGTCAACAACGAACCCTTCCTGCAGCAATCCTTTGAAGGCTTCGCGCGTTGCCGATCGCCAGGCTTCCGCCAACTCAAAATTTTCGATTTCCATCACTCCTATATTTTCGGGGATCTGCACACGCACACATCGGTCGCTGCTCGACGGGCCTAGGTTTATTATCTGCGGTCCGCCTGTCTCGCCCATTGCGACCGCCACCGGCGCTTGCATGTCGGGCGGGGAAGGTTCGCACTCCGAAATACGCCGCCGTACATTTTCGGAATTGAGATCCCACAGGACCCAGAACCGATCCGTTCCATTGCGATGGAGTGGGCTGGATGCGTCGTCTCCGTAAAAATTAACGTAATAACGATCTGCCACGACGCCCAACTTATTGAAATTGAAGTGGGCATTCAGCGACCGAAGCGGATCGAACGTCCAGGTCATTACTTTGATCCCTTGATCCAAAACCCTTTCGCGCTGTGCAAGCTTCAATCGCCATCCGATATCCTTTGACCGCCAATCTTTTTTCACCGCAAGCATGTGAGAATGGTGGACTGTCGCGCCGCGTTCAAGCCCTACAAATCCATATACAAAGGCGACCATTACCTGGTCATGAAATGCCCCGAGAAGCACACCGCCGCTCTCCTTGGCGGCTACGAGCTGGTAAAGGGGAACAACGTCTAGATCCGGAATCTCCCAAACCTCTCGCTGCATGTCCTCGACCGCCCGAAACTCGGCGCAAGTCTCGAGCTCGCGGATCACGATTGGCAATTGCGCGGAAATACTCATCAGCCGCGACCCGGACCGTAAATCAACTTACCAGGTCGGGCCCCGGTATGTTTCCCGTTTTCCGCGACGATCTGCCCGTTCACAAAAACGTAATCGATGCCGGCGGGGTATAGCATTGGCCGCTCGTACGTTGCCAGGTCCTGGATCTTTTCGAAATCGAAGATCACGACATCGGCCCAGTTTCCCTCCTTGATCATTCCGCGTGATTCTAACCGCATCCGAGTTGCCGGCCACGAGGTCATTTTGCGTATTGCGTCCGGCAGCGACAGTACTTTTTTTTCCCGCACGTATCTTGTGAGCAAACGTGGAAAGTTTCCGTAACTTCGGGGGTGGCCTAGCCCGGTTCCGTCGATCTCAGCGGGCTTCAGAGAAGCTCCCCCATCGCTCCCGATACTCGTCCAGGGAAACTTGAGAGCGGTTATGATGTCATCTTCGCTCATCATGTAATAAAGTGCGGACACTCGGCCGGATTGTCCCTGGAGGACGAGATCGAAAGCGGCATCCGCGGGTTCCTTTCCCCACTCCTTGGCGATCTGGGCAATGTTTTTCCCTTGGAACCTTTCGTTTTCCTTATTCTGGGCACTGGCGAGTACTATGTTCTCCCAACCGCCCGCAGCTTCCACGATGTTCCACCATCCGGGTGAACCGGTCTTGATTTCATTCTTCAGCCGTGTGCGTATTGCCGGGTCGCGGAGTCGTTCATTCAGCTTTTCCCGTCCACCTTCAAAAGCCCATGATGGAATGACCGAGTCGAGCCCGGTGCCGCCAGCGGTGTAAAGATACATGTCGGCCGCGACATCCACCCCGCGAGCTCTAGCCGCCTCGATCCTTTCACCGGCCGCAACCATAAGCTTGCCCCAACCGGGTTGAAAGGCGGCCTTTAGGTGGTATATCTCAACCGGTAACCTGCCCATCTCGCCGATCTCAATGGCTTCGTCGATCGACTCGATAAGCTCCTTCCCTTCGCCGCGAATGTGGCTTGCGTAGATGCCGCCGTAACGACCGGCCACCTTGGCCAACTCGGCTATCTCCGGAGTTTTTGCATAGCTTGCGGGCGGATATATAAGAGCTGTCGTCATCCCGAGGGCTCCGCCTTTCATCGCGTCTTCCATTATCGCCTTCATTCGGCCGAGTTCTTCCGGAGACGGTTCTCTGGCATCATTCCCCAATACGGCTTCCCTCGCCTGTGCTTCATTGAAATACGTGCCAAAGTTTATGCTGATGCCGGTTTTTTCGAGGCCCGCGAAATACTCGCCCAGCTTGTCAGCCGGCACGGGGGTGCCGCCTTCCCCGCCGATTCCTGTGGTTACTCCCATCAGGATCTTGTTCTCCGCAAGTCCATTTTGCCGAAGCACGCTGCCCGATTGGTCCAGCATATCGATCCATCCGGGAGAGACATACTTGCCCGATGCGTCGATCTCGCGTTTTCCTTTTTCGGCGACATGCCCGACTCGAACAAACCGGCCATTCTTTATCGCGATGTCCGTGAGGATCCAGGGATTACCCGCTCCGTCCAGTACCCGTCCGTTTCTAATTACGATATCGAAAACCGCCTCGACCGGCTGTGCGGTCAGCCGATGCGGAAGGGAATGAAAAGAAAGAGCGAACAAGATCGCCCACGAAATATAACTGCGTAGGTGAGGCATACAAAACGGTGAGAGAACGGTCGACAACGGCTTCAGAGCGCTTTACCAGTTAGGACAAAAGTATCCAATCAATGCTGCAGCCGACGTCTTTTCAATTGCCGGTCGCGGCTGTCTTTGCCGCATCGGCAATACGCTTGAACGGGTAAGGAGCCATCCCGCCCATCCCGAGCGTGAGCGTGTCCACTTTCCCTTGCACGTTCAACCCAAACATCACCGGAGACTTCGAGCCGCCGGGACCGTCAAACGTGGCGCGAAATGTATCGTAATGCCAGTGCTCCAGCGTGCCGACGAATGCGGGGCCGAATCTGATACGGAGTTGTCCATTCTCTTCGATCACCTTTACGTCGCCGTAAAGTTCGCTAGTGTACGTTCCGGCGTAACTCGCCAGTTCGTGCGTGGGTTTTGTCCCCATCACCCGCTCCGCTTCTGCTTTCTTTTGTGCCGCGGCGGCTTGTTCCAACAATCCCTTGTATGACTTGAGTATTTCGGCACTCCAATCTTTTTGCTGCACGCCCATATACGAATCGATCACGCGATACAAGAGAGGCATGGAAACCACCGATCCGCCGAGGTTCGTCAGAACCACCATGCCCAGCTTTTCTTCCGGTACCAGCGCTACTTCCGCCCGCATCCCGTCGATCGCGCCTCCGTGTTCTACGATCTTTCGTCCTTTGTAATCCGAGAGGAACCAACCCATACCATAGTTGAGGAAATGCGCCTCCGGGTAGGTCATCCCCTGAGAGCCCTCAAGCCGAATCACGGTCTGGGACATGTGCATCTCTTTCGCGGTCAGCGGGCTGAATATTTTCTTGCCGTCAAAGGTTCCCTGTGCGAGTTGGAGCCTTATCCACTGAGCAATGTCGACGACGTTGGAGTTGATCGAACCCGCCGGGGCAATGTTGTCGATGTTTCGCCAAGGGATCGCGATCACCTTATCATCCACTTTCGAGTGCGGGGTGGAAACATTGTCGCCATTCTTGAAGGTCCTTATCGTTGTGTTGCTGGCCGTCATACCCAACGGACCGAAAATACGTTCCGTGACGTAGTCGTCCCACTTCTTCCCAGTCACCTTTTCAACGATCTGCCCGGCGGCCAGGTACATCAGGTTTTGGTAGCCGAAGTTGCTGCGGAGGCTCCAGGTGGGTTTGATAAATCGCGTGCGGCGGAGAACTTCTTCCCGGCTGTTCTCGGTGCCGTACCAAAGACTGTCTCCCCGCTCAAGACCGCTCCTGTGGGTCAACAGATCGCGTATGGTCAGTTCCCGGGTCACATAGGGATCATAAGTCTCAAACTCCGGAAGATATTTTGAGACGCGGTCGTCCCACTTTAGTTTCCCCTCGTCCACAAGCAAGGCGAGCGTCGCGGCCGTGAACGCTTTGGACGAGGATCCGATAGCGAAGAGGGTCTTTTCGTCCACCGGAACGTTCTCGCCGATCTTCCTGACTCCAAACCCTTTCGCAAATACGATCTTGTCGTCCTTGACGATCGCGACGGCCATGCCGGGGACCTCCCAGTCCCGCCGCGCCTTTTCGGCGTATTCTTCAAATCCGGCCAGAGGGGCCGGCTGAGCGAATGTCAATTGAGCGGCGGCAATTAGAATTACAAAAAAGCTGGTAACTCGGATGGATCTCATAACTTCTCCCTTAGCAGTTCAATTATTTTTCTTGGGCCGGCGGCCGAACCTTTCGTGACAATGCGGACGGAGTGTCATTGAGCGGGTGTGGGCGCGGCCTTTTCGACCGTCCAGATTTGGGACAGAACTCGTTTGAAGTTCCCGCCGAGAATGCCTTCGATTTCCGTATCCGTATATTTCCTGCGTATCAGCCCGTCAGTCAGGTCGAACATCCTTTTCGGATGATTCAGTCCCTCAACATCTATCTTTTCGCGGAACGCGTAGCTTCCCTTATAACCCGCTCGGAGTTGCTTGTTTAGCTCAGGCGGCATCGAATCATAACCGTAAAGATCGATGTCGCTGCCCACGCCGAGATGCTGAGGACCGATCAGTTTCCGCACGTGATCGAAATGATCGAGCACATGCTCGATCGTGGTCGGTTCGTCGCCCTTGACGAACATTCGAACGCCGGTAATACCAATGACGCTTCCGGCTTCCCCGACTTTCTTGATCGCCTCGTCGGTCTTCAGCCGCGGATGCCCGGAGACGAGCGAGCGCACGTTCGAATGAGTGATCAACACGGGCTTTTTCGACATCTCGAAGGCATCAAGAGTTGTGCGGTCGCCGCAATGAGAGACATCGACCGCCATCCCAACCTTATTCATCCGCTCGATGATCGTCGCTCCGAAATCGGAAATACCTTCGTCTTTACGCTCTGTGGCTCCATTGCCGATGAAGTTCCTGGCGTTGTAGGTGAGCTGCGAGACCCGCTGGCCGAGGCCGTGAAAGAAATCCACGTCGTTCGGATTGCGAAATTGATCCGAGTTCTGCAGCCCGAGGAGTACTCCCAGTTTTCCGCTCTTCTTTACCCGTTCCAGATCACCCGGACTGTCGATCCGCATAAAGTGCTGATCGTGGTTCGCGATAAACCCGTTCCAGGCGGCGAAAAATTTCAAAACGTTATCGTACGAGCTGAACCCCCCCATCCCAACTGCGGGGTGGATCACGTTGATCCCCGAATCCTTGAACGGCTTGAGGTCCGCCTCCGTGAACGATTCGGGATCCTTCATCCAACGATCGAACTTCGCGAAATCAAGCGTAATGACGCACAACATGTCCATCACCAAGGATCTGCTAACAAGATCGATCGCTCGCGTCGAATACTCCAATGGCGAATTCGCGAACATTCGGAATCTGCCGATATTTAACATCGGAGCCCCAAGCATCCCTACTGCGGCGACGGCTGTTTTACCGAGCATTTCTCGCCTTGATAAGTTTTTTCCGAGTTTCATAATGGATCGCGAAATATAGGCCGCTGAAAGAGATTTCGAAAACGTTTTACTGTCACCAGAATCATCTGAAACAGAATTATTCGAGACAAGCCCTAAAATTCCACTCTGAATCCGATCTGCCCCTCCCGCCCCGGAAGTACTTGAACGGCTTTTCCAAACGGCGTGATCGTCGAGGCAGGGTTCTGCTCCACCGCAGCCGGGTTCTTGCTATTGAACACATTGAACAATTCGAAAAGTACCTGCACTTTGACCCTCTCGCCTATCGCAAAACCCTTCGCAAATCGCATATCGAGATTTACAAACGCAGGTGAATTAAAGGCATTCCGGCCCGCGCCAGTTCCGTGATCGATCGTATTAAAGGTTCCGTTGCCGTCCGGGTCCTCGGCCGGTATCGCAGTACGGCTGAAGTGAAAACCGCTTTGCGCACGAAAGATACCGCTAATTTGGAACTGCCATGGAAGATCTACCAACCCGTTAGCCTGAAATACGTGATCGAGTGATAGGTCTGAGGGGCCTTTATCGAAGTCGGGCCCATTGAGAAACGTCCCGGCTTTAGCGACGAAAGTACCGTTCGCGCGGACAAACGAGGAATCTCGATTGGTTCTTCCTGTCCCGGGCTCGGTCACTTCAGGAACCATCCCTACAAAACTGTCGGACGGTAAGGTAGATACTCCGAGGGAATTATCAGTGGCATTTGCGAAAGTGTAGTTTGCCCCGAAGAGATAACGATCACTTAGTCGTTTGTTGAAGCTGATAACCAAGGCGTCATACTTCCCTTCATAATAAGGACCATACGTCGTGATCGGCCCTCCTGCGAAAGGTGCGTCGAATCCTCCGGTTCGGCCAGTAACCCTTGCACGAAAACCAAGATTTGACTGCCGGAGACCCAACAAGTTCCTGATCTCGCGATGGTGGTAGTCTGCCTCGATCACCATGTCGCGCCCGATCTCCCTGGCCACTCCTACGCTGAAACCGAGCGTATGGGGGGTCGCGAAATTATCGTCAACCGCTGTTGGAAGGGGCTGAGCAGGAACAGCGCCGTGCGTAAGTGCTCCAAATGGGCCCCAGAAAAAGAACCCAGGCGACTGCCCGACCGCAGCACTTGCCTGGTTCGGATACTCGTCGGGACTCAATCCGGACAGCGTCTGAATATTGCTGATGTTTATCACCGCGTTCGCCGGTATAACAGCGTGTCCCGGGGAAACTACTCTATTTAATCTGTCAATTCCAACTAACGACTGCGACGGAGCAACCGGGCACGTAGCCCCAGATAAACTGATTTGAGCATCGGTGAGGTTTGGAGAAACACACAATCCGGTCGGAGCAAAAAGCGATGCGTTAACAAGAGCCACCACCAACGTCGGCACACCGTAAAAGCCCCGAGGATACGAAAACGGCTGAAATACACGTCGATCAGCACCGCCGAACGCTGGAACGTGACTCGCCAGACCTAATCGGAAGTTATCGTAAAACACGCCGAAGTTTGAGCGAATTATCGTCTTCGGAGTTATCGCCCAAACCACACCCAACCGAGGCGAGAAGTTCTTTTTTATATCGAACTCAGAGTCGTGGTCCCACCTTATACCGAGATTTACTGTTACATTCCTGCGGATTTTCCAGTCATCCTGGACAAACAAACCATTGTAATTGTTACGCAAATGTAGCTCGTTGGCTTCGGGCGAAAGGCCGCCGGCGGTCGTCACGGTGAAGAATCCACCATTAACCGGACCGAACGTCGCGAAATCCGAAACCGTTGCAAAAAGCTGCGTATCCAAGATCAACG
>Ga0307413_10000669_pt1 | contig 11687 bp, 7 predicted proteins | sample DK1Ometagenome_3_FD_203714 | JGI IMG/M metagenome (GOLD analysis project Ga0307413, IMG submission 203714) | Maize rhizosphere microbial communities from greenhouse at UC Davis, California, United States - DK15-O-2 | ecosystem: Host-associated > Plants > Roots > Rhizosphere > Soil | place: USA... | reverse complement strand
TTCGAGCTGTTCTTCGACGGCTCCATAGTGGACCTCTTCGGCACCTGGGGAACCGGCGCCACCCTGTGCGTTCCGCAGCACAGCGACGTGTTCGCCCCGGTGCGCTTCGTCAACGAGAAGCGGCTGACGCACTGGCTGTCCGTGCCGTCGATCATCTCCTTCGCCCGCAGGCTGCGCGCGCTCACCCCGGGCAGCATGCCGGGCCTGCGCAGGGCGATGTTCGGCGGTGAGCCGCTCACCCTGGAACAGGTGCAGGCATGGCGGGCCGCGGCACCGAACGCGACGATCAACAACTGCTACGGGCCGACCGAGCTGACCGTGATCTGCACCGGCTACGAGATGCCCACCGACCCGGCGGCGTGGCCGGTCACCTCGAACCGGTCGGTGCCGATCGGCGAGCTCTACCCGCACCTGGAGTACGCGCTGCTGGACGAGCAACTGGTGCCGGGCGACGACGGCGAGCTGTGCGTGCGGGGTCCACAACGCTTCCCGGGCTACCTCGATCCGAGCGAGAACGCCGGCCGGTTCGTCGCCTTCGACGGCACCGCGGGCACCGTGTACGACGGCGCCGAACCGCTGACCGCCGACCACTGGTACCGCACCGGCGACCGGGTGCGGCGGGAGAGCGGCGAGCTGGTCCACCTCGGCCGGGTCGACACCCAGATCAAGGTCCGCGGCAACAGGGTGGAGCTGGGCGAGATCGAGTCGGTGCTGCGCGGGCATCCGGCGATCGCGGAGGTCGTGGTGGTCACCCTGACCGCCGCCGACGGCGAGCTGGACCTGCACGCCGCCTACACCGGCGAGGCGCTCGGCGATCGCGACTTCGCCCGGCTGGTCGCCGACCTGCCCTGGTACATGCGTCCGCGCGGCTACCACCACCGCGGCGGCATCCCGTTGGCGGCCAACGGAAAGGTCGACCGCAAGGCGCTGACCGCGCAGCTCGCCACGATCGTGCGCCGAGACCGGTAGGAAGCCGCCAGAGCAACCGGAAGGACACCACCGTGAGCACAACGGTCGCCGAGCCCGGCACCGACCTGATCCCCGCCACCGCGCTGATGGAGTCGCTGTGGTGGGTGCACCACCGGGCGAGGAACAAGTCGGTCTACAACCAGACCTGGCCGATGGGCTGCGCGAGCGCACCGGACCGGGCGGCGCTGGCGGTGGCGTGGCAGGCGATGGTCGACCGGCACGAGGCGCTGCGCGCGAGCCTGCACCAGCGCGACGGGGCGATCCTGCTGTCCATCGCCGAGCGGGCCACCGCGTCACCACAGTGGATCACCATCGACGACCCCGGCTCACTGCCGGTGCCCGATCTGCTGCGGGCGATCGCCGCGGAGATCCACGAGCGGCCGATCGCGCTGGACACGGCACCGGTCGCCCGGCTGACCGGGGTTCGCGTCGGCGAGGAACACGAGCTGCTGCTCACCGTGCATCACGCGCTCGTCGACGGTTGGGGCATCCAGCTGCTGATGGACGACTTCGCCACCGCGTACGCCGCCGCGGCCGCCGGCCAGGTGCCCACCTTCGACACCGAACCGGTGTCGCTGCGCGAGTACGCGCTCGAGTCGCACGCCGCCCGGACCGACGGCCGCTGGGAACCCAGCCTGCAATTCTGGCGCGAGCGGCTCGACAACGCGGTGACCACCACCCTGGTCGCGGACCGGCACACCTACACCGGCACCGGCAACAAGGGCGGCATCGTCCGGTTCGGCCTCAGCCCGGAGGCCGCGCACGGCGTGACCGCACTGGCCGCGCGGTACTACACCACCCCGTTCGGCGTCATCCTCGCCGCCCTGCAGACGGTGCTCGCCCGCGGCGGCGCAGGGCCACGGGTGTGCACCGGGCTGGTCACCGCGGGCCGGGTCACCCAGCGGGAACAGGCGATGGTCGGCTACGTGGCCAACGTGCTGGTCACGCCGACGACCGTGGCCGACGACGACGGCTTCGGCGCCGTCGTGGAGCACACCCGCGACACCATGTGGCAGACGCTGGCCCACCAGTCGGTGCCGTTCTCCGTGGTGTTCGGCGCGCTCACCGAGACCACCCGCGCGCGGCTGCGCGACTCGATCCCGGTGCTGGTCACCTACTACGGCCCGATCGGCAGCGACCTGCGCATCGGCGACATCCCGCTGCGGCTGCGCAGCGCGCCGAACCGGGCGGCCCGCACCGACATCGGGTTCGGCGTGTTCGACACCGCCGACGGCTACCTGCTGGAAGGCGAGTACAACACCGGCCGCTACGACCACTCGACCGCGGTGCGCATGTTCCGCGACATCGACACCGTCCTCGCCGAGGGCGGTGCCGACCCGCGACGTCCGGTGTCCACCATCGAGGTGCGGTCCAGGACGGTCGCCGCCCACGTCGACCACCGGCTCACCGCCACCGACCTCGGTACCACCGTGATGCCGCGGTCGGCCGCGCTGGACCAGGTGCGCCGCGCGTGGACCGAGGTGCTCGGCACCGAGCCGGCCGGCCCGGACGAGGACTTCTTCGCCACCGGCGGCCGGTCGCTGAAGGTCGTGCAGCTGGCCTCGACGCTGCAGGCGCAGAGCGGCGTGACGCTGGACCTGGCGCAGTGGCTCACCGAGCCGACCCCGCGGCGGGCCGCCGAGCAGATCGCCGGCGACCTGGCCGCGGACGACGCCGACACTCTGGTGACGCTCCGTGACGGAGCTGGGCCGCATCTGCACCTGTTCAGCGGTGCTGGTGGCACCGTGCAGGAATACCGTGAGCTGGTGGCCGAGTTGCCGGTGGGCTGGCGGGTCACCGCGTCCCGGGAACGCGGGCCGTTGGCCACCGTGCCGGAGATGGCGCGGGTGTTCCACGCCGACCTCGACCGCGCCGGGCTGCGTCCGGATGTGGTCGCCGGCTGGTCCATGGGTGGCCAGATCGCCTTCGAGCTCGCCACGGTGTTCCCGGACACGGTGAAGGCGGTCGCGGTGCTCGACTCCACCCCGCCGCTGCGCTACGACGTGGACACGGCGGTGCGGGACGAGGTCGTGTACGACACCTTCGCCACCAACATGGCGGCCACCTTCGGGGCGACCCTGGACGGCGGCGCCCCGGTCACCACGCCGGGTGACGACGAGCTGGCCATGCGGGTGCTGGCCGCCCGACTGTCGGTGGCCGCCGGGCAGCCGGTGTCCGCGGGGATGCTGCAGCAGCGCTGGTCGACGTTCCGGCGCCACGCGGTGGCGGTGGTGACCTATGTCAGCGACCGCCGCTTCACCGGGCCGGCGCTGGTCCTCGGCGCGGACCTGGCCGACCACCAGCTCGAGCAGTGGGCGGCGAGGTTCGCCGTCGCGCCCCACCGGATCCGGGTCGACGCCGACCACTACGGGCTGCTCAGGGCCCCGGCCGTGGCCGAGGTCGCACGAGCGGTGTGCGGCCTGCTGAGCACCGCGACGACACCGGTCTGAAAGTCCGCGGCAGAGACGACGACGGGGAGGTGGCGTGTCCGGGGATTCCTCCGCGACGGCGGGCACCCGGGTCGCCCCGCCGCCGCCCCGCCGCAACGAGTGGCTCCTGATCGGCTTCACCGGCACCACCAACACCGCGGACGCGGTGATGCGGGTGGCGTTGCCACTGCTGGCCACCCGGTTGACCGGCTCGCCGGCGTTGGTCGCCGGCGTGGTGATCATGCTGACGCTGCCGTGGCTGGTCACCGCGCTGCATGTGGGCGTGTACGTGGACCGGATGAACCGGCGGTCACTGATGGTCGGCGCCGAGTTCGCCAGGATGGCCTCGATCGCGGTGATCGCCGTCGCGGTGGCCGCGGACCTGGTCACCCTGCCGCTGGTCTACGCGGTGGCCCTGGTGCTCGGCGTCGCGGAGGTGGTCGCGCAGCTCGCCGCGGCGGCCATCATCCCGTCGGTGGCGCCGAAGATCCGGTGGCAGTCGCTGAACGCCCGGCTCACCGCCACCGAGTACGTCACGTTCAGCTTCGTCGGGGCGCCGATCGGCGGGTTGCTGGTCGCGGCCGGGTTCGGGTTGGCGCTCGGCGCGACCGGCGCGGTGTACCTGGCGGGGGCGGTGCTGCTGACCATGCTGGCCGGTGACTTCGCGGTCCGGCCGAGCACCGGGCGCAGGCCGGCCGCCGCCGAGATCCGCGACGGGCTGCGGTTCCTGTGGCGGCACCGGCTGCTGCGCACGATGGCCGCGCTGATCGCGGGCATGGCGGGCTGCTGGGCGGCCTGGTACGCGATCATCCCGGCCTACGCGGTCGGTGGGCCGCTGCGTCTCACCGCGAGCCAGTACGGGTTCCTGCTGACCAGCCTCGGTGCCGGTGGGGTGCTCGGCACCGTGCTGGTCGGTCCGGTCAACCGGCTGATCGGCCGGCGGTGGGCGATGTTCGCCGACATCGTCGGCACGGTGCTGATGGTGGGGGTGCCGGCGATGCTGCCCGGCCGGCCGGACAGCGCCTGGCTGGTCGGTGCCGCCGCGTTCGTCGCCGGCACCGGCGGGACGATGTGGACGGTCAACTCCCGGGTGATCAGCCAGTCGGTGGTGCCCAACGAACTGCTCGGACGGTTCAACGCCGCCAGCAGACTCATCTCCTGGGGCATGCTCCCGGTCGCCGCCGCCGTCGCGGGCGGCCTCGCCCAGCTGTTCGGCTACCGGGTCGCCTTCGGCTTCTTCGCCGTGCTCTGCCTGCTGCTGATCCACCCCTTCCTGCGCGTGGTGACCTCGGCCGCGGTCGGCGAGGCGGACCGACCGGCCAGGAACGGCGCCGAGGAGGGTGACGCGTGACCGAGCCGCCGCAGACCATGTACGGCCTGTTCCGGGAGCTGGCCGACCGGCCGGCCTGCGCCCTGGTGCGGGCCGCGGACGGACCGCCGCACGTGGTCGGCCCGGACGGGCCAGGGCCGTCGGACTGGTACCACGACGTGCTCGCCGGGGTACCCGCGCGGGCCGGCACCACCACACGGCACGCGCTCAACACCGGGGAACCGAGCACGACGGAGGAGCTGACCGCCGCGGTGGCCCGCCGCCCGCCCGACTGCCGGGTGCCGACGTCGGTGCACCACGTGCCGACGCCGCCGGTCAACGCCGGCGGAAGGCTCGACCGCGGGCTGACCGCGGCCGGGCCGGGCAGTGGCCGGGACGGGACGTAACCCCGGCATGGCAGCCAGAGCGATCACCGGAGACGGAGCCGGGGTGTGGGCCACCATCACCCAGGCGCCGGGTGCGGTCAAGGTCATCCTGCTCGGTGTCCTGGTCAACCGGCTGACCGGGTTCCTCACCATCTTCCTGGCGCTGTTGCTGTACGCGCGGGGTTACAGCGCCGCTCAGACCGCGGTCGTGGTGGGTCTGTACGGCGCGGGCACGGTGCTGAGCTACCTCGTCGGCGGGCCGCTCGCCGCGGCGCTGGGCACCAGGACGGTCACCGTGGTGAGCCTGGCCTGCTCGGCCGTGTTGCTCGCCGTGCTGCTCGCGCTGTCCGACTTCGCCCTGGTCGCGACGACGGTCACGCTGGCCGGTGTGGCGAGCCAGCTGTACTGGCCGGCGTCGGTGACCATGCTGTCCGACCTGACGCCGCAGCACCGGCAGGTGATGATCCAGGCGATGTACCGGTTCGCGGTGAACGTCGGTTCGGCCGCGGCTCCGCTGCTCGGCTTCGCCCTCTACCGCCTCGACCGGGACTACACCTACGTGCTGCTGGCCCAGGCGCTGTTCGGCCTCGGCTACGCCGTGCTGGCCCGGGCCGTGCTGCCGCGCCGCGACCCGGTCAGGGACCCGCCGCCGGTCACCCACCGACGCCGCCGCGGCGGCCACTACGCCGCCGTGCTCGCCGACAGGCGGTTCGTGCTGTTCCTGATCGCCGGCTTCTTCTCCACGGCGGTGTACACCCAGTACCTGGCGACCCTGCCACTGGACATCGCGGCGTCCGGGTTGCCGGTGTTCTGGTACTCGGCCGCGGTGTCGCTCAACGGCATCCTGGTGATCCTGTTCGAGCTGCCGCTGACGAAGCTGTCGCAACGGCTGCCGGTCCGACCGGTGGTGATCGCCACCTTCGCCCTCGTCGGCCTCGGCATGGCGACCTACGGACTGCCGCTGGTCCCGGTCGTGGTGGTGACCGGCACTCTGCTGTGGACGCTCGGCGAGATGATCGGCGGACCGCGGGTGTTCGCCTATCCGGCGGTGGCCGCGCCGATGGCACTGAAGCCGTACTACATCAGCGCCTTCCAGTTCACGTTCGGCCTGGCCGGTGCCGTCGGCCAGACGGTCGGCGTCTCGCTGTTCGCGGCACTGGGCCACCGGGTGTGGCCGTTCCTCGCGCTCGGCTCGGCGCTCGCCGTCCTGTTCGCGTTCGTCGCGCTTCGGCCGCGCGGCGCCGAGCCGCACTGACCCATCTGTCCACCTGGGAGAGATGCACCCGGGTCGGTGTGCCACCGCGGCTCATCCGGCGGTCACCGCAGTCGGCCGGCGAACACCGCGCACAGCGAGTGGACGTCGGTCAGCGCGCGTGGGGTCAGGTCCTCCCCCGTCAGCTCCACGTCCAGTGCCGTCTCGACCCGTTCGATCACCTCGACCAGCCGGTAGGAGCTGTAGTTGGGCAGGTCGCGCAGGGTCGGCGTGGCCAGCACGGTGGCCGGGTCGACCCGCAGCACCGCCGCGACGACGTCCAGCACGGTGTCCAGCACGGCGTCCGGTCGGGACCGCCGTTCGGCCTCGGCCAGCCGGGCGGCGAGGTCGACCTCGGCGTGCAGCAGCCGGGCCAGCTCGTCGAGGACGCTCTCGGGTACCGCGCCGTCCCTGCTGCGCCGGCCGGCCACGAAGCTCTGCGCGGCGAGTCGCAGCCAGTCCTGCGCGTGCGCCAGCACCGGCTCGGCCGGCAGGCCGCGCGACGCCGCCCACGCCGCGTGCAGCAACCGGGACCGGCCGAGCAGCCAGATGTCGACGACCAGGTCGGCGGCCCGGGTGCCGGCCACCGCCAGATAGGCGTCGATGGCCGGCAGCGCGTCGGCCATGGCGCGCGCGTTGGCGGCCAGCACGCCGGGCCGGGATGTCACCGGCTCGGCCCGCAACAGCATCGCGGTCGCCCGCGGCAGCATCGCGGTCAGCTCCGCGGACCGCAGCCGCCACACGCCGGGCCGGTGCGGGCCCCACGGCGTCTCGTCGTGGTAGGCGTCGACCACGGTGACCGAAGCATTGTCCGAAGTGGACAACAGGAAGGTGTGCTCGGCATGTTGCCGGCCCCGATACGGTGTCCACTCGAGACTGAAGGCGTCCGCGACCACGTACAGCGGCCCGTTGTCCGCGACGAGGCCGGGCAGCGTGGCGCCGTCCACGTCCCACCGGTGCGCCACCCGCAGTCCGAGCAGGTCGCGCGCCTCGGCCAACCGGTACGGCACCGACGCGGCGACCCGCGGCCGGCCGTGCACGTCGGGCTCGGTGTCGAACCGCAGGGTGGCACCCAGCGCCAGATGCGCGCCGGCACCGGCCCACCGGTCGGTGACGACGGCGAGGTTGGCCTGGACACAGTCCAGCGCGTCCGCGCGCACGCCGTCCAGCACCGGCGACCAGGTCCGGTCGTAGGTCTCGGTGATCGTGGTCATCCCCCGGGCCACCCGCCGCCACCGGTCGCCGCGGCGGTCACGGCGCCGCCCCGTCCGGGTCGATGCCGAGGAAACCGGCCATCTCCGTGGCGAGGAGGGGCAGGTGCGACGGGTCGAACACCGCGTAGTGGTCGGCGTCCAGCGTCGCCATCCGCAGGTTCGGCGCCAGCTCGCGCCACCGCCGCACCGCGTCCGCCCGACCGGTGATCCCGTCGGCCGGGGTGTCCGGACACATCAGCAGCAGCACCCGGCCCGGGTACGACCTGGTGGCCGCATACCCGGCGAGGACGCGCAGCTGGGTCCGGAAGGTGTCGCGCAACCGGGTGACCGTCGCGGGATCCGGCCGCGGGCCCAGCCCCGCCGCGATGATGTCCCAGATGCGCTCGTCAGTCTCCGGGACCGGCCGGCGCGGCAGCGGCGAGCTGTCCACGATCACCAGGTCCGGGCAGGTGCCGCGGTCGGCGAGCCGCACGCACAGCTCCCAGCCGACCGTGCCGCCCAGCGACCAGCCGAAGACCAGCTCGGGACTGCGCCCGCCCAGCGCGGTCAGTGCCGCGTCGGCCATCGCCGGGACGCTGTCCTCCTCGGCGTCGCCGGGCAGCAACCCCGACGCCCGCACCGCGCACACCTGATAGAACCGGCCGAGGTAGCCGGCAAGGCGAAGGTACGGCTGCAGTCCGCCACCGGCGCCGGGCATCAGCACGCAGACCGGCCGGTCCGCGCGCCGCACCAGGGTCACCAACCGGCCGGGCACCGTCGCGGTCATCCGGTGCTCGCCTGTCGCACGAGGCCGGCGAGCGTCGCCACGGTGGGCGCCCGGAAGAAGTCGACGAGCTGCACGGTCACCTCGAACCGCTGCTGCACCCGCCCGAGCACGGCGAAGATGTTCAGCGAGTGGGCGCCGTAGCGCAGCACCGGGACGTCGCGCTCGACCGTCGACACGCCGAGCACCTCCCGCCACATGCCGGCCAGCTCACGCTCCAGTTCGTCGGCGTACTCGGCGGGTGCCGAGCCGTTCACGGAGCTGTCGGCGGGCGCCCGCTCGGCCGCGGCGAGCAGCGCGGACCGGTCGGTCTTGCCGGTGGCGGTGGTCGGCACCGTCTCGACGTCCACGATGCGCGCGGGCAGCATGTACTCGGGCAGTCGTGTGGCCAGCGCCGCCCGGACCGAGTCGTGGTCGAGCACCACGCCACTCTCGGGCACCAGGAACAGCAGCAGCGCCCGTTGCGCGTCGTCGCCGCGCACCGCGGCGACCGCCTGCCGCACCCCGGGCAGTGCGGTGGCCACCGCCTGCAGCTCGCCCAGCTCGACCCGGTGCCCCCTGATCTTCACCTGGGTGTCGTCGCGGCCGAGGAAGACCAGCACGTCGTGCTCGTCGCGGACCACCTGGTCGCCGGTGCGGTACAGCACGGCGGTGCCGCCTCCGGGCTCGGCGGGAGAGAACCGGTCCGCCCGGAACCGCTCCGCGGTGCGGTCCGCGTCGCCGAGATAGCCGTCGGCCGGCGCCACCCCGCCGAGCGACAGCTCGCCGGGCACGCCGACCGGTGCGAGGTGACCGGTCGTGTCGACCACGTACGCGGCGACGTTCGGCAGCGGCCGGCCGATCGGCACGTGGTCCGGCCACCGCGGGTCGTCCGCCACCAGGCGGTAGCTGGTCGCGGCGTTCGTCTCGGTCGGCCCGTAGTGGTTGACCAGCGCGCAGTGCGGGTGCTCGGCGAAGAACGCGCGGATCTCGGCGTCCACGAGCAACTGCTCGCCGGACACGCACAACTGACGCAGCGCGGGCAGCCGCACCTGCTGGCCGCGGACACTCTGCACGAACGGCCGCAACGCAGCGACCGGCAGGTAGAGGTGGGTGACAGCGGTGTCGGCGACCCTGCGGACCACGGCCGGAAGGTCGCGCCGGTCGGCCGGTTCCCTGGCCACCACGGTCGCACCGGCGAGCAGGGTGGGAATGATCTCCTGGAAGGACACGTCGAAGCCGGCAGGGGCGTACTGCAGGAACCGGCTGTCCGCGGTCATCTCCAGTGCGGCGATCTGCCAGGCGGCCAGGTTCAGCAGCGGCCGGTGTCCCATGAGGACACCCTTGGGCCTGCCGGTCGAACCGGAGGTGAACATGACGTACACCGGGGCGTCCGGGGACGCCGCCACCGGGACGTCCACAGTGGAGTCCGGTCCTCCGGACTCCAGCGCGGCGGCCGCGACGTGCTCCGCGTCGCCCAGCCCCTCACCCGACCCGATCACCAGCCGGCAGCGCGCCTGCCGGACCTGGTGGTCCAGCCGGTCCACCGGCAACGTCCGGTCGAGCGGCAGGTAGGCGGCACCGCGGCGCAGCACCGCCAGGACCGCCGCGACCGTCTCGCCGAGCGAGTCCAGCCGCAGTCCCACCACGTCGCCGGGCCCGATGCCGCGAGCGGCCAGGCCGGCAGCCATCCGGCGCGCCGTCCCGGACAGCTCGCCGAACGTGCGGCGACCGTCCGGTTCCTCGATGGCGACCGCGTCCGGTTCCCGGTCGGCGGTCCGGTCGAACCAGTCGCTCAGCGTCGGCGCGGGAACCATTGCCGGCTGCCCGTCGCTGCGCCGGCTGCGTGTCGTGGACGCGTCGTCGAACAGCTCGGCGAGGGTGCGCGAGCCGTCGGTGGTCGCCCGGCGCAGCGCGGTGCGCAGCGAGTCGAGCAGTGCGTCGGCCGCCGCCGGCGGCAACAGGGCACGGTCGTACTCCAGCTCGAGCAGCCAGCGGCCGCCGCTCGCCGGGGTCGCGCCCAGCCACAGGTCGAACTTGGCCGTGCCGTTGCCCGGTTCGCGCAGGCCGACCACCGCGCCGCTCGTGTTCGACTCGTCCACCGTGTCCTGCATGGCGAGCATGCAGGAGAACAGCGGGTTGCGGTCGCCGGGACGGTCCGGCTGCACCTGGGCCACCAACCGGGTGAACGGAACGTCCACAGCGGACCGGCAGAAGTCCACGGCGGACCGCACGGTGTCGCCGAGGTGCTCGTCCACCGTGCGGGTCCAGTCCACCTCCACCGTGACCGGCAGCGTGTTGACGAAGAAGCCGCACAGCTCGTAGGCGCCGATCGTGCGCCGGGCGGTGAACGGGCTGCCGACCAGCACCGTGGACACCCCGCCGTGACGGGCGAGCACCGCCCCGTACACCCCGGTCAGTACGGTGAACATCGTGACGCCGAGCCGCTTTCCGGTGGCCTGCAAGCGTCGGCTCTCCTGCGCGGTGAGCAGCCACGAGATCCGTGCCCCGGCGAAGTTCGTCTCGTGTGGACGGTTGGGTCTCGGGTAGAGCACCAGTGGCGGCACCTCGCGCAGCTCGCGGGCCCAGCTCTCGACCCGCTCGGCGGTCCGCGCCGAGCCGGCCGCACGTTGCTGCGCGTTCAGCTCCTTGACCAGCGCGGCCTCCCGGACCGCGCGCAGCTCGGCGACGTCGATCGTGCCGGTGAGCGCCCGGTCGAGGTCACGCACCAGCGGACCCATCGAGACGCCGTCGCCGACCAGGTGGTGTGCGCCGAGCAGGATCGCCGCTGCGCTGTCGTCGGCGGCACGCACCAGTCCGAACCGGTACACCGGCCCGACGGCCAGGTCGAACGGCGCCCGGCCGATGGTGCGGCCCATCGCGGCCACCGCGGCCGGGAAGTCGGCCGCCGCGACGGTGACCGTCTCCAGCGGCAGGTCCGGCTCGCTGGGCGCGGGCAGCAGTCGCGCATGCATGGCCGGTCGCGAACCGAACACCTGACGAAGGGCGGGCTGCACGGTCACCAGGGCGACCAGTGCCCTGGTCACCGCCTCGGTCAGCGGTGCCGGGCACCGGGCCGGATCGAGGTCGAACTGCGCGACCTGGTTGTAGATCTCCTTGGTGGACACCAGGTTGTCCACCACCAGCAGGCCCTGCTGGGACTCGGTGATCGGCAGCATCGCCGGCGGCGCGACCACGGCGAGCTCGGCGGTCATCGGGCTGACGCCAGCTCGGACAACCACAGCTTGAGCTCACCGACCGTGCTCAGCTCGACCAGCCGGGTGGCGTCGATCTCCGCGTCGTCGTCCTCGGCGACCTCGACCGCCAACCGCAGCAACGACAGCGACTCGAGCCCGGCGTCCAGCAGTGTGGTGCCGTCCTCGAAC
>Ga0307413_10000668_pt1 | contig 11691 bp, 10 predicted proteins | sample DK1Ometagenome_3_FD_203714 | JGI IMG/M metagenome (GOLD analysis project Ga0307413, IMG submission 203714) | Maize rhizosphere microbial communities from greenhouse at UC Davis, California, United States - DK15-O-2 | ecosystem: Host-associated > Plants > Roots > Rhizosphere > Soil | place: USA... | reverse complement strand
ACCGGTCGCCAGCATCGACAACCGGTATCGTTGGTCCCTCAGCAGGGCCACCAGGTTGTCGACGGCGAGATGCCTGCGTGCCGAAATCCGGTTGCCGACGATGCGCAGCGCCAGGGGCAGGTACCCGCACAGCTCGGCGACCTCCAACGCCGCTCGACCGTCCACCTCGACCCCGGCGGCCGAGACGAGCACGCGCGAAGCCGCCTCGGCGTCGAGAACGCCCAGGTCGAGCCGCTGAACGGACTCCAGACCGCTCAGCGCCCGTCTGCTGGTGAGCAGCTCCAGGCACGACGCGGACCGCACCAGCAGCGGGCGCACCTGCGCCTCGTCGTGGACGTTGTCGAACACGATCATGGTGGGTGCCTGCGCGACCAACGAGCGAAAGAGGCTCGCTCGCTCGTCAGCGTCCACGGGCAACGCCGCCTCGGGTACCCCCAGCGTGCGCAGCAGACGTTCGAGTGCGACGACGGAGGCAAGAGGCTGCGCGTCGGCACCGCGCATGTCCAGGAAGTAGACGCGACCGGCGAACCGGCTCGCGAACTTCTCTCCCGCCATGACCGCCAGCGAGGTCTTGCCTATCCCGGCCGGGCCGTGGATGACACTGACGGTGACGGTGCGCGCCTCGCTGTCGGTCGTGGCCTCGACGAGTCCGTCGATCCACTCGAGCTCGGCCGTCCTGCCGATCAGGTCGACCGGCGACCGGGGCAGCTCACACAGGCCGATCCGCGCGGCCACCTTGCGTTGGCGGCCCTGCCGGGCGGACAGCACGAACGCGTGCAGCACCTCACCGGTCAGCCCGAGTGCGTCGCCGAGCGCCTCCACCGTCCTCTGCTGCGGTCCTCGCGCTACCCCCCGCTCCATGTCGCTGATGGCGCGGGCACTGACCCCTGAGCGGTGCGCCAGTTCCTCCTGGCTGACGCCGGCAGCACGACGATGCCGTCGCAGCAGCGGGCCGAAGTCGTCTGCCACCCCTGTCGTGCCAGAGCCCATGCTCTCGCTCCAAGCGTCCGTACGTGCTGGTCCAGACAGTGAAGCAGACTGTACCTGGACGAGGCACCATCGAACGGCGGGCAGGACGCACGACACAGTGGGGTCGAACCGCCACTGTTCACAGAACCGGAACGTGGAACGAACCACCACCACACCGTGGCGGTGGGCCACGCTGGTCCAACCCCGCTCCCGTCACCGGGACGCTTGGAGCGTCCCGGCACGTTCGGGCGGCGCTCCACGGTTCCCGAACCGGATGACACAACATCCCCGTATCGGATCAGGGTCGAGTTCCACGTCGATTCCCACATACTCGGCGAAGAACTCCTGTGTGGGCCTCTTGCAGACGCGCAGACACGCTTGTTCACCGCACTCACGCAGGAATCTGCACTGCCGGATTTCCACGGAGTTCGCGGAACTCCGCCGCAACGGCCCCACCAGCCACCGGAAGCCGGTGGGCATGACTCCGGCCATGATCCTGGCAGCCGGCGAGGGCCAGCGGCGCACGGCGGGCCGCAGCATTCGCAACACCGGATTCGTGAACAGATCACGAAGGTCGGCGTGCACGATCGTCCTTATCCGCCGGTCGTCGTTCGCGACGATCCGCTCGACCTGGTCCACAATGCCCGCATAGCCCGGCAGCCGGGTGCGATAGGTCGAGTTCCGCGCGCAGATACGGCGGAACCGGGCGATGAGGACCCGATCCGACAGGCGTTCCCGCACAGCCACTCCTCAGACACCGAACCGTGCGTGGAAGTCGTACAGCCCCACACTCATCACCCTTGTCGCGTTCTTCATGAAGTCCAGCTCCGGCAATGTCGTGCGGAGCGCACCGGTACCGAACGCCAGTCGGCACCGGGAGCGAAACCTCACGAATCCGGTCGAACCACCCAGGTCCTGCGCCAGCAGCCCAGGAACCGGAATCGAGAACGGGAGGCGAAGCTTCTCTCCGAACACACCGCAGGCCGCGGGCTCGCCGGTGTTCGTCACCATCTCCAGGTCCGCGTCCCGGGCGTGCGTGAACGCGAACTTCGCGGTCTCCTTGGGAATTCCCCAGAGCTCACGTCCGCCGTCCCGGGAAGCCACATTGTCCACCCAGATGAACACAGTGGTCAGGCACAGTCGGCGACCCGCCCGGCACAGCACACCGACCAGGAACTCCCGGTACTCCAGGACGCTGCCCCGCTGGTAGTCCACCCACATCGTGACGGCAAACGCGTTCCTCGCCACGACGACGGGCCGTGCCGCGGTCGTCAGGCGACTCAGCGGGACCTCACTCGCCGGAAACCGGTGCACTCCGACGTAGGACTGACCGTACAGACGCCGCGGGGCGGGCGGGTAGTTCATGCGATCAGCATCCATTCCTCATCGATGGGAACCGTTGTTGACGGCGGCGTCGACCGAGTCGAGCTCTGTCGCGCTGATCCAGCTCGAATGGAAACCGAACTGCACGCGAAACGGGAGGTGGACCACCGCCACCGGGCTGTCCTGAAACGCCTGGGCGTCGAGCACGACGAGGTCGGTCTGGTCGCGGTCGGGGTCCCATCTGAAGTGCAGGAGCCAACCGTCGTCCTCATCCTCACCGCGCGGCACGAAGGCCGGCTCGCTCGGGACGCCGCCGTCCTGGCGCAGCTCGGTGCGTTGGGCGAGGTGGTCGTGCTTGAGCAGGGCATCGGGGACCCTTCGCACGATGTCACCGCTCAGCGCGTAGTGATAGCGGGTCGTTCGCCCGGTTCTGCGGAGGTCGGACCTCGGTAGCTCCTGCGCGCGGTCGTCCAACTGGTGCTCGCGGACCCGGCCGGTGGCGAGGTCGACCACCCACTCCCACAGGACGGCGCCGTCCGTGATCGGACCGTCCGGCGAACCCTCGAACGCCTTCGGGTAGCGAAGCGCGCGCACGCTCAGCCGCGTGCCGTCGTCGTGGGCGCTCACCACATGGAAGACGAAGCAGGCGTCGATGTCGAACCAGCGCACGTCCTGCCCGGATCCGGTTCTCGGCAGGACGCCCAGCCTGGTCCGGTGCCGGTCGCTCCACCTGAACGGGAACCTGCCGATGGCAGCGGTACGCAGGTCGAAACGGACGGGGAGGTCGAACAGCACGACGTAGTTGCTCGTCATCGCGAAGTCGTGCATCATCGGCCGCCCGCCGAGGGCGATCTGTTCGAGCTTGCGCACCCGGCCCTGCGGACCGACCACGATGTAGTCGGCCTTGGTACGCAAGGGCGAATAGGCGACGGCCACCATCTCACCGGTCGTCGGATCGATCTTCGGGTGGGCGGCGAACCCGCGCGGAAGGGTTCCGCCGAAGTCGGTGTACTCGACGGTCTCCAGGTCACTGTTGAGCCGGACCGGCACGCAGCCCGCCTCGACGAGGCCCAGCAGCATGTTCCCGTGGTAGACGACATTGGTGTGCACCGTGTCGTCGAAGAAGTGGCGGGGGCCGGACACCCGCGGCTCCCGCAGCTGCCGGCTGACCTTGCGCGACCGGATCCACCGGTTGCGGAACCACAGTGCGTCTCCCTCGCACAGGCGTACGCCCGACACCATCCCGTCCTGGGTGAACCACGAGTAGTCCGCGGCGCCACGCTTCTTCGGTGCCTGCACCGGATTGGGCCCGATCTGCGTGAACAGTCCGTCCAGTTCGGCAGGGAGCGTTCCGCTTACGTGGAGTCGTTGCACCGTGCGCTCGCCGAGCACCGGCGCGAACGCTCCTTGCAGGAAGATGCTTTCGGTGCGGTCGACGGACGCCGTCACCATGCCTCCACGGATGTCGATGTCAACGGAGAGACCGACGGCCCCAGTACGGCTCTGATCGCGTGCCGGCGCAGGGGCCAGTCGGCGGTCCTGAACATGGCGGCCATCGCGCACGCCGTCGCGGCGACGTCGCGACGGTCCGACAGGTATGCCTTCTGCAGATCGGCCGCCACGCTGAAGTAGGCCGCGAAGAACCTCGGAACGAGCGCCGACGGCATGGTGAGCACCGTCTTCAGGCCGCGTCGACGCATTCGGTGCACGGTCCGGGCCGACATCGGCCACACGGCGGCATGGAAGGCTCTCTCCGCGACGGCCGGGCCGGCGGAGAGCGCGGACGCGATCGCCCTCGCGGCGACCGGAGCGAGCCGAAGCGCGGTGGCCACGGTGTACCCGGTGGCGGGGTGCGTCATCGCCGCGGCGGCGCCGAACGACGGCAGGCTCTCGGCTGACGGCATCGGGACGTCCAGGGGAAAGCGCACCTTCTCGACCTCGGCGTCGGTGACCCGGACGCCGTGGACCCGCAGGCGACTGACCAGCCGGCCTCTCAGCTCCCGGTAAGGAACACCCGGGCGGTGCGCGAGCGACGTCTCCTGCAGCAGCGTCCGGCCGCCGCCGAGGGGCACGCCGTACAGGAACGAAGGTGACCCGCGATGGATCTCAGCCGGCTGGGTCCAGTCCATCAACACGGCTTCGCCGGGCCGCACCAGTGGTCCGGCCTGGTCCTGCGGCACCATCAGTCCGTAGGCGGTCTGCACCGCCGGGGCACTCGTGTTCCGTACACCGGCGAGCGCTCGGCGATGGCCGCTGGCGTCCACGACCAGGGATGCCCGGAGTTCCCTGCCGTCCGCCAGCACGGCCGTCGTGCCCGCCGTTCCCCGCACGGCGGCCACCGCTCTGCCCCGCTCGACCCGCACGGCCGGCACCGACAGCAGCTCGCGCAACATGTCGTTGTCCAGCACGGAATAGCTCCGTGGGAGGAAGTGCTCGACGGTCGTCACGGCGCGCACACGGGACGACGTGGCCGCGACGGGCGTGCCGGCCGGGAGTTCGTCGCTCCATGCTCCGTAGGTCGAGCGCCACGGACGGTTCGGGTGTTCCTCCACCAGAACCACCGTCAGGCCCTGGCGGGCGCACGCGGCGCCCAGCGCACGACCCGTCGGCCCGGCGCCGACGATCAGCACATCGTCCATCTCCGGGCCTCCTCCCCGAGTGCGGCACGACCGCCATCATCGAACAGACCAACCGACACGACCCGGGCGTGTGTCAAAGTGCGACGGACCGTTCACGCAGGAACCCGTCGCTGTTCTACTGTCGGCAACTGCTCGCACCGCCGAACACACCGTGTCGACCGGTACCAGAGGAACAACTTCGATGAAGCAGCAGAGCGTCGCCGATCACGTGGTGATCGTCGGGGCCGGCCTGGCCGGGCTGTCGGCCGCCATGCACCTCGCCGCAGCCGGTCACGCGGTGACCGTCGTGGAGCAGGCGGGCCAGCCGGGCGGCAAGGCCGATGTGTTGGTACGGAACGGTTTCACGTTCGACGGTGGTCCTACGGTGCTGACCATGCCCGACCTCGTCGAGGAGAGCTTCGCCGCTCTCGGCGAGAACCTGGCGGATCGACTCGAGCTGCTCACGGTCACCCCGGCCTACCGTGCCCACTACCACGACGGATCCACACTGGACCTCCACACCGATGTCGGGGCCATGGCGGAGCAGATCGCCGAGGTGTGCGGTGGCCGGGAGGCCGCGGGCTACCTCCGTTTCGTGGACTTTCTGCGGCGTCTGCACGCAGCGGAGTTCCCCCACTTCATCAACCGCGACATCGACGGCCTGCTCGACCTCTCCCCGCGACGGCTGGGTGCGCTGGTGGCACTCGGCGCCTTCCGCAACATGGACGCGAAGGTGCGTCAGTTCCTCCACGACGAGCGCACGGTCCGCCTGTTCTCCTTCCAGGCGCTCTACGCGGGTGTCGGGCCGCACCAGGCGCGCGCGCTCTACTCCGTCATCTCCTATATGGACTCGGTCGCCGGGGTCTACCTGCCGAAGGGCGGAATGCACGCGTTACCGCTCGCCATGGCACGAGCCGCCGAGGACCACGGTGTGGTGTTCCGCTACGGCACCACCGTCGAGCGTGTCGAGACGTCCCTGCACGGACGGGCGCGTGCGGTCATCACGGCCGACGGTGCGCGCATCCCGGCCGACGCCGTCGTGGTCACCGCGGATCCGGCGATCGCGCTCCCCCGCCTGCTCGGCCGTTCTCCACGCAGACTGGCCCGGCTGCGTTACTCGCCCTCCTGTTACCTGTTCCTGGCGGGCGCGGCCTCCGACCCCGAGGCCGACCCTGGCCCGGCCCACCACCACATCCACTTCGGCTCGTCGTGGCGCACGGGATTCGACGAGATCACCAGGCAGGGGCGACTCATGAGCGATCCGTCGTTCCTCGTGAGCACCCCCAGCGTCACCGATCCCGGTCTGGCTCCCGCCGGCCACCACAGTCACTACGTGCTGTTTCCGACGCCGAACCTGCTCGACGGTGGACTGGACTGGTCACGGCTGGCGCCCGACTTCCGGGAGCAGGTGCTCAGCACTCTGCACGCGCACGGTTATCGCGCGCTCGCGAGTGAACCCCAGGCCGAGTACGTGCGCACACCCGCCGACTGGCTTCGGCTCGGCTGTCCGGCCGGAACTCCGTTCAGCGCGGCACACACCTTCTGGCAGACCGGCCCGTTCCGGACGTCGAGCGTCGTCGGCGAGAACGTCGTTCTCGCCGGCGCGGGGACACATCCGGGGGTGGGCATCCCGATGGCCCTCATCAGCGGACGACTCGCGGCCGAGCGCATCACCGGCGCACGCAGCGGCCGTGCCCGACGAAGGCGGTGACCGGTGAGAGCTGTCGACCGGCGGATCCTCGACGCGGCGGGCATCACCGATCCGGCCCTGCGCGCGGCATACGCGCGGTGCCGCACCCTGCACGCCCGGTTCGGGCGCACCTACTACCTGGCCACGCTGCTGCTGCCACCGTGGAAACGGCCGTATGTGCACGCGCTCTACGGCTTCGCCAGGTATGCCGACGAGATCGTCGACAACGAAAGCCCGCACACCCGCGCCCGGCACTTCACCGCATGGTCGCAGTCCGCCCTGCGGGAGCTGACCGCAGACGCTTCGATCGCGGACCCGGTGACCACCGCACTGCGTGACACGATGCGCAGGTGGGACATTCCCGTCGGGTACGTCGAGGCGTTCCTTCGTTCGATGGCGGCCGATCTGAGCACCACCGACTACCAGACCATCGACGAGCTGAACGAGTACATGTACGGCTCGGCCGCGGTGATCGGGCTGCAGATCGTGCCGATCCTGGAGCCGCTCACCGCGGAGGCCTACCCGAGAGCGCAGGCCATGGGTGAGGCGTTCCAGCTCACCAACTTCATCCGCGACGTGGCGGAGGACCTGCGGCGGGAACGGGTGTACCTGCCCGCGGCCGACCGGCGGCGGTTCGGCGTCACCAGAGAGATGCTGACCGAGCGGACACCGACTCCCCAGGTCCGGGACTGGCTCCGCTTCGAGATCGACCGCACCCGGCAGCTCTACGCCTACGCGGTGGGCGGCATCCCCATGCTCGCCCCGTCGAGCCGCCCGTGCATCGAGACCGCCTACCAGCTCTACGGCGGCATCCTCGAAGCCGTCGAGGATGCCGCCTACGAGGTGCTCGACCGGCGGGTCGCTGTCAGCCTGCCCAGCAGGCTCCGGGTGGCCGCCCCCGCGTACCTGCGTGCTCGCCGGACGTGGGCGGCGGACCCGACCCGCGCCCGCGTCCGGTGAGCCGCGGCATCACCTCGTCCAGGCGACCGGCAACGACTCCACGCCGTGGACCAGCATCATCGTGCGCAGCCGGACCTCCTCCGCGGGCACCGCCAGGTGGAGGTCGGGGAACTGCTCGAACAGCGCGGACAGACCGACACGCATCTCGATCCGCGCCAGTTGGTGGCCGAGGCACTGGTGCGCACCGTGTCCGAACGCCAGGTGCCCGGTCGCGGACCTCATGACGGACAGCGTGTCGGGGTTGTCGAACTTCGCCGGATCCCGGTTCGCCATCGGGAGGTACAGGCAGAGCGTGTCTCCCTTCGCGATCCGGTGGCCCTCGAACTCCAGGTCCTCCAGTGCCGTGCGAAGGACGCCGAACTGCACGACGGAGAGGTATCTGAGCAGTTCCTCGACGGCGTTGTCGATGAGTGACGGATCGTTCCTCAACAGTGCCAACTGGTCCGGGTGCCGTAGGAGCGCGAACGTGCCCAACCCCAACATGCTCGCGGTCGTCTCGTGTCCGGTGATCAGTAGCAGGGTGCTCATGCTCCGGATCTCGTCGTCGGTCGCCTCACCTCTGGCGATCAGACCGCTGATGATGTCGTCACCTGGTTCGACCTTCTTGCGCTCGACCAGTTCCGCGGTGTACTCCTGGAGTCGCCTGATGGCCGCCATGAGCGACGCCAGACCGTTCTGGTAGTCCAGCAGCTCGGCGCTGTCGGCCTGGAACTGGGCGCGGTCCCCGTACGGCACCCCGAGCAGTTCGCAGATCACGAGTGTCGGCACCGGAAGCGCGAACTCCTGCACCAGGTCCGCCGGAGAACCGTTGCGGCGCATGGCTCTCAGCCGTTCACCGACGATCTCGGTGATCCAGTCCGACAGTTGGTTCACTCTCCGGGCCGTGAACTGACCGACGACCATGCGCCGCAGCCGAGTGTGCTCCGGACCGTCCATGTTGGCGAACCTGCCGGGCCGTGCGGGTTCGGCCGGCGGTAGGTCGCCGTTGGGCATGGCGGTGATCGGGTGGTGCAACTCCAGCCGTGTGCTCAGCCGCTCGTCCGCCAGCAGCGCGCGGACCTGCGCATGACCGGTGATCAGCCAGCCGAGGTGGCCGTCGGCCATCGTCAGGCGGCTGATCGGCGCCGCCGCGGCTGCCTCGCGTGGTTGGATCGGCGGGTCGAACAGGCTGTCCCTGACCAGCGACAGCCCCCTGGTGACAACGCCCGTCTCACAGTCCATCTCACACCTCTCGGTGATCGCTAACGCCCGTGCAGGAGCCGCACCAGGCGCATGGCGATGGAGACGTCGCGCGATGTGCGGTCGAATGTGGTCAGGTTCAGTGGCGACCGGAAGAGCTGCCTCGTGATCCCCTTCGACAGGGAGAACTCCTTGAGCCCCGCGTCACCGTGCACCCTGCCGAACCCCGAACCGCCGACCCCACCGAACGGCAACGCGGGAACGGTCGCGAACGTGATCACCGAGTTGATCGCGGTGCCGCCGGTCCGCAGCCGGCGTGCGATGGCCAGCGCCGCGCGCCGATCGCGGGTGAACACCGCACTACCGAGGCCGTAGCTGCTGTCGTTGGCACGACGGACCGCCTCGTCCACGTCAGCGACGCGGTTGACGACGATGACCGGGCCGAAGGTCTCCTCGGTGAGGGCCGAGCAGGTCTCCGGCACGTCGGTCAGCACCACCGGATGCACCCACGGCGGCCGAACCGACTCCACCCCACCCAGCACGGCCCGGCCGCCCGCGTTCACCGCGTCGCTCACGTGGCGACGAACCACATCCAACTGTCCCGGCACGGTCATCGGGCCGTAGTGCTCGCCGAGTCGCAGACCGGACGCCATCTCCGTCACCCGGCGGAGGAACTCCGGGTAGACGGAGTCGACGACGTAGACGCGTTCCACGCCGATGCAGGTCTGTCCGGCGTTCACCATCCCGCCCCACACCGCGGCGGCGGCGGCCTCGTCGACATCGGCATCGGCGGCCACCACCATCGCGTCCTTGCCACCCGCTTCGATGAGCACCGGGGTCAGCGTCTCGGCACAGGCGGCCATCACCCGGCGCGCTGTCGCGGTGGATCCGGTGAAGGCGATCTTGTCCACTCCCGCGCGGCACAGTGCCGCACCCACGGCCCCACCTCCGGTCACAACACGCAGCACCGGGTGTTCGCCGTTGACCGCGGCGAAGGCGTCGGCGAGCCATCCACCGACGCCGAGGGTGTGCTCGCTCGGTTTGAAGACCACGGCGTTGCCCGCGGCGAGAGCCTGGCCGATCGAGCTCAGCGGTGTGAACACCGGGTAGTTCCACGGACCGATCACGCCGACGACACCCAGCGGCAGGTATTCCTGGCGACTGCTGATGTTGATCATCGACTTGCCGGACGACAGCCGCCGGGGGCGCAGCACCCAGCGCGCGTTGCGGGCGGCCCAGTCCAGGTGTTCGACCCCGAGCGTGATCTCCAACAGCGAGTCGGCCAGCGGTTTGCCGGTCTCCCGCACCATCACCGCGGCGAGATCGTCCATGTGCGCGACGATGTACCGCTTCCACGACATCAGCCTGCGTCTGCGTTCCGCATGTCCCCGCGCGGCCCACCACACCGCGGCGTGTCGTGCCGCCTCGACCGCCATCGTCACGCCCGACTCCGCCGAGACCGGCTCGCCCACGACAACGGTCCTGTCGTGATCCGCCATCCCCACCACGTTCACGACACGCCCCTTCACACCGACGTCGACACCCGTCCACCGGAGCGAACGCAACACGGCGGTCAAAGAGTTCACCGCGGCCACACCGCTGAACCATTTCCACCGCCACGATCGTCTGGCCTGGTGTGGCAACCGGCTCACCAACCGCAACCACGCTCCCGTCGCCCCAGCAGCCAGGAGAACCGATGCACGGTCACCAGGAACCCGGCCACCACGACGTCGTGCGGCAGGCTCTCGGCCCGCGCGGGTCACGGCTCGATGCCTCCGGAGTCGGATTCAGCGACGGCGCCGGTGTCCTCACCGTGCCCGCGTGACCATCACCCCGCCGCGCCACAGGATTCCTGCGCAAGAGTCCCAGGAGAACATGATGATGATTTCCCGAGAGTCACTCCTACCGTATTCTTCGGAGTACCTTGCGCACGGCTTCCGCGAGGACTCCATCGTATTGGGAAGCGTCGACTTCGCGGCGCCGCGAATCTGTGCGTACTTCGAGGTGAAAGAGTTCTACTCGCCCCTGGACGGCGTCTTCCACCTGTCTGCGACGAGCGCGATGAACTGCATCGGCCAGGCCGGTGTCGTCTACGCGGGACTCGACGGCGGCACCGGCCGGCGAGCCGGCGAGATCTATCTCAGCGAGATCGACATCAGGTTCAACAAACCGGTCCGAACCACGATGTTCACCGTCGAACTCCTGTGCCGCGACCGCGTCGAACGCAGACATTCGGTGAGATACTCCGTCACGGGTTCGGTACAACAGGGTTGTTTCGAGCTGACGGCCGAGTTCGTGGTCCCGCGAGCATCCGAGGACCCGGCGAGCGATTCCCCGCCGCTCCCGACGCGACCCGGCCGGTGAGCGGTGGAGACATGGTCGAGTTCGTTGCACTTCGACGCGATGGCACCACTGTTCGTGTTCGCTCCCGCACGGCTCCTCGAGGTGTTCGCCGACTACGCGGCGCTCGTCGGTGCACCGTCACGCGTCGCGTACCCGATCAAGGCCAATCCCACCCTGCCGGTGCTGAGAACACTCGCCGCGGCCGGCGCGGGGGCGGACTGCGCCTCGGCCGCCGAGGTGGAACTGGCACTCCTGTCGGGGTTTTCCGGTGACGGGATCTTCTACAACACACCCGCGGCGGAATCGTCGACGGTGCGCACGGTGCTGACGGTGGGAGGGACGGTCGTCGCCAACTCGGCGGCGAGCCTGCGCGCGATCTCGCAGGTCGGGCGAGGAGAGAACCTCCCCGGACGCGTCTTCGTCCGGTGGAACCCCGACACGACGAGCGAGACGCGCGCGCGGTACACGGCGCACGGATCGGCCGCTTCACAGTTCGGCATGGCCGACGACGACCTGCTCGAGGCGGTCCGTAGCGCCGGTGTCCCCGTCAGCGGTGTCCACACCCACATCGGCAGCCGCCAGACCGATCTTCCCCTCTTCACCGAGATG
>Ga0307413_10000664_pt1 | contig 11702 bp, 10 predicted proteins | sample DK1Ometagenome_3_FD_203714 | JGI IMG/M metagenome (GOLD analysis project Ga0307413, IMG submission 203714) | Maize rhizosphere microbial communities from greenhouse at UC Davis, California, United States - DK15-O-2 | ecosystem: Host-associated > Plants > Roots > Rhizosphere > Soil | place: USA... | reverse complement strand
GGCAGGATCTGCAGCGAGGTCACCCCGCCGGCGCGCGCCGCGTTGAAGCCGGGGTCCTGCGGCCACACCGAATGCTCGGCCCACACTGCCGCCGTCACCGGCGCGGTCGCCTCGTTGCCGTCGCTGTGCGCGCCCACGCCCGGGCTCGGATACACGCCCAGGTGCGAGTGGACGTCGATGATGCCCGGGGTCACCCACTTGCCGCTGCCGTCGACCCGGGTCGCGCCGGCGGGCAGCTCGAGTTCGGGCCCGACCGCGACGATGCGGCCGTCGGCCATCAGCACGTCGGCGTTGTCGAGCCGCGCGCCGGTGCCGGTCAGCACGGTCGCGTTGTCGATCAGCACCGGCGGCGCGGCGATACGCTGGTAGGTGCTCGGGTACGGGTCGTTGGTGAACGGTGATGCGCCGTTGTCCTGCGCGGCGTGGACGGCACCGCCGCCCAGCGAGAAGGCAAGCGCGGCCGCGAGCGCGGCAAGCTGTGGTCGGTGCATCGGGTTCCCCGTTCATTGGCGTGACAACCTCCGGACCGTAGCCGTGCGCCGGGGCGGTGCCAACCCTGACGAACGTCACGGGTGGGTGACCGCCGACACGGAACCCGCGGAACCCGGCGAACCGACCGATCGGGCAAATCGCAACGGCTGCGATGCCGCGGCGGCACACTGTCGGCCTGGAGGAATTCACCGATGGAACAATTCGCCTACCTGCTCGCCGGCGCCGTGCTGACCTGGGTGTTCTACTTCGTCCAGCGCCGGGTCGAGCGGCGCCCCACGGTCGAGGCGATCGACCGCAACCAGAAGCTGCTCGCGCTCAAGCAGGGACTGGAAGGTGCCAATACCAGCCTCGACGAGCTGCGCCGGTTCGAAAGCCGGCTGATCGGCAAGGCCGAGGCGGCCGTGCGCATCGCCGACCGCTACGTCAGCGAGGTCGCCGAGGTCGCGCGTTCCGGTGACGAAACCGCCTTCGACGAGGATGCGATGAACGAGCGTGCGATCGCCTCGTTCCGGCAGGCCGACGCGCGGCTCGACGGCCTGGTCGCACGGCTGCGCGCGCAACTCGATGGCCACGGCCTGGACGCGTTCGAGGCGGTGCACCTGGGCTGGCGGGTCTACCGCGAGCGCTATGCGCGCTTCATCGCCGAGTCGTATTCGGGCGGCGCGGCGGGCGGGGCGATCCAACCATTGATCCACGCGGTCACGCTGGAAAGCATCACTGCGGCGTGGATCACCGAGCTGGAGACACAGCTGGGCGACGATGAGGGCGAGGATTGGGAGACGGGTTGAGCGGAAGCTGCCGCGAGCGACCTGGTCGATGCAGGCCAGACCCGATGCAGCCCAACCCGGTTGAACCTGCTTCACGCGCATACGCGGATTTGCGTGAAGCCTTGCTAGGCTGCGAATCGATCAAGTGGAGGTGGGTCGATGGATGCGAGGGCAAGCGAGGTCGTAGGTTTCTGGCGCGAGGCGGGCGAGTCGAAGTGGTTTGGCGGTGGCGCGGCGTTCGATGCGCAATGCCGCGAGGCCTGCCTCGACCTGCACCTGGCCGCCGCGCGCGGCGAGTTGCACGACTGGGCCGAATGGGCCGAAAGCGCACTGGCGCTGGTGCTGCTGCTCGACCAGATCCCGCGCAACGTGTTCCGTGGCAGCGCGCACGCCTACGCCACCGACTCGCTGGCGCGCAGCGTCGCCGAACGTTCGGTCGGGCACGGCTTCGACCGGCAGGTCGACCCGGAGCTGCGCACGTTCTTCTACCTGCCGTTCATCCATTCCGAAGCGATGCTCGACCAGCAACGCGCGCTGGAGCTGTACCGCCTGATGGAACCCGGCGCGGACAAATGGGCGGTGCACCACCACGGGATCATCGAGCGCTTCGGCCGGTTCCCGCACCGCAACCGCCTGTTCGGCCGCGTCACCACCCCGGCCGAGCAGGAGTTCCTGGACCAGGGCGGCTTCGTCGGCTGAGCACAATCCGCAGGCGTGCTGTAGGAGCGACGTAAGTCGCGATCTCACTGCTGCCGGATATGACTTTATGCGCGCGGAATCCCGCCATCGCGATCGCGATGTCCCTGCGCGCCGATCGAATATCACCAGACGGTTGCCGTGGAAATCGCGACTTACGTCGCTCCTACATCCGGCTCCGTGCCCACTGGCGGCTGCGGATGAATCGCGGAGCCGAACGGTGTCCCGATGCGGTCAACCGCGGCGCCGCCTCAATACCGTGGCACGTGGCTGTCGGCGGTCTCGCTCCACGCCTCGATGCCGCCCTCGACGTTGTGCAGCCGGGTGAAGCCAAGCCCGCGGAAATGCTCGGCGGCCTGTGCGCTGCGGCGGCCGTGGTGGCACAGGAACGCCAGCTCGGTGTCCTTCGGCAGCGCTTCCAGGTGCGCCCGCGCCTCGCCTTCGAGGATCGAGAACGGCACGTTGACCGAGGCGGCTTCGCGCTCCTCGGCCGGGCGCACGTCGACCAGCACCAGGCTGCCGGCGGCGATCCGCTCGGCGGCCTCGACCGCGCTGATCGGGGTGACCTTCGGCGGCGCGTTCGGGTTCTCGATCACGAGCCCGCGGCCGCGCTCGTCGTCGACCCAGTCGATCGACAGGCCGCGCGCGCGCTGGGCGCTGGCGAGGTCGAACTGCGCGCGCAGGCCCTCGGCCTCGGTCGCGATCGCGCCCGCATCGACCGGCGCCAGCTGCAGCTTGGCGTTGAAGCGCGGATCGATCTCGATCTGCAGCGCATAGCCGTCGCCGGCATTGGCCACCGCCTCGCGCAGCATCTGCGCGGCGGCCGGGGTGATGCTGATCTGCGGCGGAGTGCGGTCCGGCGCGGGCACGCCGAGCGCGGCATGCAGCTCGCCGGAGTTGGCCATCTGCTCGATGATGTCGCTGCCGCCGACCAGCTCGCCGCCGATGTACAGCTGCGGGATCGTCGGCCACTGGCCGTACTGCTTGATGCCCTCGCGGATCTCCGGGTCGGACAGCACGTCGACGTGGCGGTAGGCGACGCCGGTCGACGCCAGCGCGCCGACCGCCTTGGCCGAGAAGCCGCATTGCGGCGCGCCCGGCTCGCCCTTCATGAACAGCACGACCTTGTTGGCGTCGAGCAGGGACTGGATGCGCGAGTGCAGGGCGGGGTCGAGCGACATGGCGGTTTACCGGCAACGGACGTGGGCCCGCCAGTGTACCGCCGACGGCGATAGCGCCGGTTTACCGGGGCTGACTTGCAATGCACGACCGGCGGCTCCGGCGACGCCCGCAAGCCGCCGCCGGCAGGCCCGATGGCATGATGCCGGCCATGCCCGCCGTCCACCTCCATCGCGTCCCGCGCCGTCCCCATGCCTGGCTGGTGGCATTGCTGCTCTCCCAGTCGCTGGTCGCGGTGGCGTGGTGGCAACTGGGTTGGGTGGTCGGCCTATCGTTGATGCTGGCCAGCCACCTGGTGTTCCTGTGGGGCGTGATGAAGCCCGATTCGGCGATGTTCAGCCCGGTGCTGGTGCGGCTGCCCACGCGGGAGCGGGTGGTCTGGCTGACGATCGACGACGGCCCCTCCGACGACACCGACGCGATCCTCGACCTGCTCGACAGCCACGGTGCGACCGCGACCTTCTTCGTGGTCGGCGAGCGCGCGCAGGCCCGCCCGGCGACGCTGCGCGAGATCGCGCGGCGCGGGCATGGCATCGGCAACCACAGCCAGTCGCACCCGCAGGCATGGTTCTGGGCGCTGGGGCCGGCGCGGATGCGCCAGCAGGTGGCGCAGGCGCAGGTGACGTTGACCGGCATCGGCGGGGTGGCGCCGCGCTGGTTCCGGGCGGTGGTCGGCATGGCCAACCCGTTCGTCTCGGCGCCGCTGCGCGAGTACGGGCTGGCGCGGGTGGCATGGAGCGCGCGTGGCTTCGACGCGGTGGCGTCGGAGCCGGCGGCGGTGGTTGCGCGGATCGAGCGCGACCTCGGGCCGGGCGCGATCGTGCTGCTGCATGAAGGTGCGCGCCATGGCCGCAACGTCGAGGCGATCGCGCTGCTGCTGCTACGGCTGGAGGAGCTGGGCTACCGGACGGTGCTGCCGGAGCGGCTGCCGCCCGAACCCGAAAAGCCCCACGTGTAGGAGCGACGTAAGTCGCGATTTCCTCGCCAACCGTCCATCAACACACGCCCGCGTGCGAGGAAGCGCGATCGCGACACCGGGATTCCGCGCGCAATGCGCGATACGTGGGAACAGGGAAATCGCGACTTACGTCGCTCCTACATTCGTATCCGGCATTTTCGCGGCGTGGGCATTACGCACCACCGCCGACGGGCAATCAGGCCGGTCTTACCGCCACCACGCGCCAGTTGTTGAACGGGGTGTTGCCGTACAGCGGGGTGAACTCCGACACCAGTCCGGCGGCGTCGAACTTCGCGCGCAAGGCGTCGGCGCAGGGGTAACGGCTTGGCCCGGCATTCATCCAGCCCAGCACGCGCGAGAACACGTCGACCGCGCGGGTCACGCGCGCGCGCCGGCCGCCGTCGTCGAGGCCGGTGCGGATCACCAGCCGCGCGCCCGGTTCCAGCATCGCGATCGCGGCGTCGAGCGTGCGGTCCTGCGCGTCGGGCGGGATGAACTGCAGCACGTCGAGGATCGCGACGCTGCCGCGGTGGCCGAGCGAGTCGAGTGAAAACCCGGCGCCGGCGAGGTCGACGCAATCGAACCCGACGTCGACCAGTCCCTGCCGTTGCGCCGCGCCCCGGGCGCGCTCGATCTTGCCGGCATCGTTGTCGATCCCGCGGTAATGCAGGCCGATGCCGTCGGCGCGGAGCGCGTGGGCGAGCAGGCCGAGTCCGCAGCCGATGTCGAGCAGCGGTGCGGTGCTGTCGCGCAGCGCCTCGCAGACCCCTGGATACAACGGGTCACTGGCGAGTTTGCTGCGGCTGTAGAAGTAGTCCCAGCGGCTGCCGAACAGGCGTGCCGGGGCGAACGCGGCGGCGATCGCGCGGGCCTGTTCGCGCGCCATCGGCCGGGTGGCGACGCTCATTCCCGGCGACCGAGCAACCCGCGTGCAACAGGCAATGCGTGTTCGGCCCAGAGCGCGTACATCGCCGCCGACGGATGCAGGCCGTCGTCGACCAGCATCGACTGCTCCGCACCGCGCGCGCGGCTGATGCCGGTGATGTCGACAAACGCCACGCCGTGCTGTCCGCACAGTTCGGCGGCAATGGCGTTGTAGGCGTCCAGTTCGGCAGCGACCTGCGTCGCGTCGCGACCTTGCGTGGTTGCGAACGGGGTGACGCCCCAGTCCGGGATCGACAGCACCAGCACCCGGTCGCTGCGGTCGCCGGCCAGGGCGATCGCGCGCCTCAGCAACCCGTGGAATTCGCCCCGATAGTCACCGGCGCTGCGGCCGCGGTACTGGTTGTTGACCCCGATCAGCAAAGACACGAAGTCGTAATGCCCCAGCGGCGGTTGCGCGGCGTCCATCGCGGTCGACAGCTCGTCGGTGGTCCAGCCGGTGGTCGCCAGCGTGCGCGGGAACTCCAGCGGCAGGCCTTCCTCGCGCAGGGCCAGGGTCAGGCGCACCGGCCAGCGTTCGCCGGACGCGACGCCCTCGCCGATGGTGTAGCTGTCGCCAAGCGCGAGGTAGGTCAGGGCGGTGGGGTCGGTGGCCATGGAAGCTCCGTGGGACTGCGGTCAGGCCGCGGCGGTGCGGCCGCGGGCGGCGGCATCGGCGCGGCGCGCGAGCACGCGTTCGATCCGCGCGAACACCTCGCGCAGGTCGTCCGGCTGCGGCAGCAGGGTGACCCGGAAATGGTTGCGGTAGGGCACGTTGAAGCTCGAGCCCGGCACCACCAGCACGTCCTCGGATTCGAGCAGTTCCAGGGCGAAGCCGTGGTCGTCGAAACCCTGCGCCGCGGCGCCGGTCACCGCCGGGAACGCGTACAGCGCGCCGGCCGGCTCGACCAGTTGCAGGTGCTCGCTGGCGGCGACGCTTTCGACCACTGCGCGGCGCGCCTCGTACAGGCGGCCGCCCGGCGCGCACAACGGCGCGATGGTGTCCTCACCGTGCAGCGCGGCCTCGATCGCGAACTGCCCCGGCACGTTGGCGCACAGCCGCAGCGCGCCGAGCAGGTCCATCGCGTGGTGGAATTCGCCGCTGGCCAGCGGGTCGCCCGACAGCACCGCCCAGCCCACGCGCCAGCCGCAGGCGCGGTGGACCTTCGACAGTCCGCCGAACGACAGGCACGGCACCTCGCCGGCCAGCGGCGCGAGCGGCTGGAAGGTGGCGCCGTCGTACAGGATCGAGTCGTAGATCTCGTCGGCCATCAGCAGCAGGCCGTGTCGCGCGGCGATCGCGACGATGCGTTCCAGCAACTCGCGCGGGTAGGTCGCGCCGGTCGGGTTGTTCGGGTTGATCAGCACGATCGCGCGCGTGCGCGGACTGACCAGCGCCTCGATCTCGTCGGGATCGGGCAGGAAGCCGTTTTCCGGGGCGCAGCGGTAATACACCGGCCGGCCGTCGTTGAGGATCGTCGACGCCGACCACAGTGGGTAGTCGGGCGAGGGCAGCAGCACCTCGTCGCCGGGATTCAGCAGCGCGCGCAGCGACAGGTCGATCAGCTCGCTGACACCGTTGCCGACGAACACCCGCTCGGCGCTGGCGTTGGGCGTGCCGCGTTGCCTGTGGAACGCGGCGATCGCCTCGCGCGCGGCCGGCAGGCCCTGCTGGTGGGTGTACGGATCGGTATCGGCGATGCGTCCGGCGATGGCCTGCTGCAGGTGCTCCGGCGCGCGGAATCCGAACGCGCCCGGGTTGCCGATGTTGAGCTTGATCAACTGCCGGCCTTGCGTCTCCAGCTCACGTGCGCGGCGGGCCAGCTCGCCGCGGATCTCGTAACGCACTTCGGACAGGCGGGCACGGGTTTTCAGGCTGGCAGGCGGCATCGGGAAACGGGTCAATGTGGGGTCGGCCAAGCCTAGCCGATTCCCCGCCGCCCGCCACGCCCGGCCGGCCACCGCGCCATACGACCCGAAACCCCTGTAGGAGCGACGTAAGTCGCGAACGCACGACGCACCACGCCGCCCGCGACCGCGCACCGGGCGGCAGACCACCAGTCGCTTTCGGGAGGCATTGCCGCCAAAAGGAGGCGCTTGCCCTGATATTTGCCGAGGCGTTCGCGACTTACGTCGCTCCTACATCCATCCATGCCCGGATTCCATCGGCCGGTGGGGGCCGCCCACGACTGTAGAATCCAGCCATGCGCAAAGCCCACCGCTCGCCGTGACCCCCGACCTCGCCCTGCAGGCGATCGGCTGGCCGCTCGATTCCGACGGCCGGCCCGCAATCGCCGGCTGGCGCGAGGCCATCGCCGCCCATCCGCAGGCTCGCCCGGCGCGCGTGGTCGAGCAACACCGCAGCGGCTACGTGGTCGCCGACGGCCCGGACAACAGTTTCGCGGTCGAGTCGCCGCCGCAGTGGCAGCGCGCGCCCAGCTACAAAAAGGGCGCGACCCCGGCCGAGCAGCGCGCCGGCGTCGGCGACTGGGTACTGATCGCGCCCTCGACCGAGCACGCCGCCGGCAAGGACCAGATCGTCGCGTTGCTGCCGCGCCACAGCGCGATCAAGCGCGGCGCCGCCGGCGAGCACTACAGGCAGCAGTTGATCGCCGCCAATGTCGACACCGTGTTCGTGGTCTGCGGCCTCGACGCCGACTTCAACCCACGCCGGATCGAGCGCTACCTGCTGCTGGTCCATGGCAGCGGCGCCGAGCCGGTTGTCGTGCTGACCAAGGCCGACCAGGCCACCGACGTGCCCGGCTCGCTCGCCGCACTGGTCGAACTGGCCGCGCAGGACATCGCCGTGCGCGCAGTCAACGCCCGCGACCCCGACAGCGTCGCCGCGCTCAATCCGTGGCTGAAACCCGGCAGCACCGCGGTGCTGGTCGGCAGCTCCGGCGCGGGCAAGTCGACCCTGACCAACACGCTGCTTGGCATCGAACGCATGAAGACCGGCGCGGTGCGCGAGAGCGACGACCGCGGCCGCCACACCACCACCCACCGCGCGCTGATCCCGCTGCCCTCCGGCGCCTGTTTGATCGACACCCCCGGCATGCGCGAACTCAAACCGACCGGCGAGGAGACCGTCGCCGACAGCTTCGCCGACATCGAAGAGCTGGCCGCGCACTGCAAGTTCCGCGATTGCCAGCACGCGAAGGAACCCGGCTGCGCCGTGCGTGCCGCGATCGAGGCCGGCAAGCTCGACCCGCAACGCTTCGCCAGCTACCACAAGCTCGGCAGCGAGGTCGCCGGCGCCGCCGACCGGCTGGCCCAGCGCCAGGCCGAGAACACCGCCACCCGCGCGCCCGGCCGACCCGCCGCCAAACCCGCCGGCGACATCCCCAACGCGCGCCCCAGCGGCCGCAAAACGCGGCGCTGATGACCGCCCTCGCGCCCGACGTCGCCCATCACGCCGCGCTCGACGCGCGCATGGTCGCCGTCGCCCGCGACATCAAGCTGTTGAGCCTGGCCAGTTGGCCGGCCGGTCGCGAGACCGACTTCGTCGCCGACTACGCCCGCGGCGTCGCCCGGCTGCCGCGGATCGAATACCCGCGGCACGATTTCAGCGCGGCCCGCGCCGAACTCGACGCGATCGGGCGCGAAGCCGATCCCGGCCACCCGCTCGGCCAGTACCTGATCGACTCCTCCCGCAGCTGGGCCACCGCCGCCCGGCTTTGCGAAGCGCTCGGCACCAGCGCGGTCACCGACCTCTCGATCCAGCTCTACGGCAGCCCGTTCGACCCGCTGCCCGGCAACGGCCCCGACGCCCGCGTCGCCGCCCGCCACTTCCTCGCAATCGCCGACGAGTACGACCGCGAACTGATATCGCCGGCCGAGCAGGTCGCGATCTCCGCCACCGCCTTGCAACTGCAACTGCAACGCGACCTCGACGACTACTTCAACGAGCGCGTGATCGACGTCGTGCTCGATCCCGACCTGATCGCCAAGGCCGCCGCCGGCGCCACCCGCATCCGCCTGCGCACCACCGCCTCTTTCACCGACTACGACCGCGACCAGCTGCTGCAGCACGAAGCCTTCGTGCATTCGCTGAGCGCCCTCAACGGCCGCGAGCAGCCGGTGCTCGGCAGCCTGGCGCTGTCCTCGCCGCGCGCCACCGCGACCCAGGAAGGGCTGGCGACGTTCGCCGAACAGATCACCGGCAGCATCGACATCAGCCGCATGAAGCGGCTCAGCCTGCGGATCGAGGCGGTGGCGATGGCGCTGGAGGGCGCCGACTTCATCGAGGTGTTCCGCTACTTCCTCGATTCCGGCCAGAGTCCCGAAGAAAGCTTCGCCTCGGCCCAGCGCGTGTTCCGTGGCGTGCCGACCACCGGCGGCGCGGCGTTCACCAAGGACGCGGTGTACCTGCGCGGGTTGGTCGGGGTGCACACCTTCTTCCGCTGGGCTATGCGGCAGCGGCAACTGCGCCTGTGCCGCTGGCTGTTCGCCGGCAAGATGACCCTGCTCGACGTGCAGCGTTTCGCGCCGCTGTTCGAATCCGGCGTGCTGCTGCCGCCGCGCTGGATGCCGCGCTGGATCGCCCGCGCCAACGGCCTGGCGGGGATGCTGGCGTTCTCGCTGTTCGCCAACCAGATCCGGCTGGACGCGATCGACGACGGTGGCGACTGGCTGGATCCCTAGGCGCGTCGGCGAAATAGCCCGGCCGCTGCGATCGGTCCGTAATGTGATTTGACTCACATGGCAAATGAGAAGTAGGTTCGGAAAGTTGGTGGACTTGGGGATAAGTCGCCGACGGCAATCGCTTCCCGTGCCCGCCCACTGCCGGTTTCCCCGGCCGTCCGGCGGGACTTTCCGACTTCAGGGGTCCAATACATGCAGCAGAAGATTCTGGCTTCCGCACTGGTTGCCGCAATGGGTATCGGTGCCATGGCGACAGCCGCCGCCGCGCCCGCCGACAAGATCGAAGCCGGGCGGCTCGGCCGGCTCTCCAACAGCGCGCTTGCCACCAGATTGCACCTCGGCACCGGCAGCGCGCTGGTGACCGAAGCCCGGGTTCGCACGGCGCGCGGTACCACCAAGACCCGCGAGCGCCAGGTGTGGCGCGGCGTACCGGTCTACGGCTCGCGCCTCGTGGTCGAGCGCGACCGCGCCGGAACCATCCTGCGCGTGGAAGGCGAGGCCCAGCGCGACCTGGCATCCGAGGTGCCGAGCGTGCAGCCGCGTATCTCCGCCAGCCAGGCGCATGCCGCGCTCAAGGCCAGCGCCGGCCATCGCCTGGTCCGCAGCGTCGACAACGCCAGCAACGAGTTGCTGGTCCATACGGCGGACAACGCACCGACCCGGCTCGTCTACCGCAGTTCGTACTTCACCACCTTCAACGGCAAGCCGACCCGTCCGACCGCGCTGATCGACGCCAACACCGGCCAGGTCATCCGCCAGTGGGACGGCCTCACCAATGGCCGGCGCCCGCCCGGCGGCACCTCGACCCCTGTCGCCGCGACCGCCTACGGGCCGGGCGGCAACCCGGCCACCGGCTATTACAACTACGACGGTTCCGGCCCCGGGCTCGACCCGCTGCGGGTCACCCGCATGGGCAACGTCTGCTACACGCAGAACGACGACGTCGCGACCTACAACGTGATCGGCAGCAACCGCCTGACCCTGTGGTCGTTCGGCTGCGGCATCGGCACCCCCGCCGGCACCAGCAGCGGCGATGACATCAATGGCGCCGCATCGCCGATCAACGACGCCCACCACTTCGGGTCCGTCGTGCATGACATGTACACCAGCTGGTTCGGCGCACCGCCGCTGACCACCGACGGCACCACGCCGATGCGGCTGGACATGTGGGTGCACTACGGCACCAACTACGGCAACGCATTCTGGACCGGCGCGCAGATGGTCTTCGGCGACGGCGATTCGTACTTCTATCCGTTCGTCGTGCTGGACATCACCGGCCACGAAATCAGCCACGGCTTCACCGAGCAGCATTCGGGCCTGGAGTATTTCGGCCAGTCCGGCGGCATGAACGAAGCGTTCTCCGACATGGCGGGCGAAGCGGTCAAGTACTTCGACCGCGGCAGCAACAACTTCCTGGTGGGCGACGAAATCGTCAAGCCCGAAGTCGTGCCGCTGCTCGGGCCGTCGCTGCGCGACATGTGCACCCCGAGCAACGATGGCGTGTCGATCGACAGCGCCAGGGACTACTACGACGGCCTCGACGTCCACTATTCCAGTGGCGTCTACAACCGCGCCTTCTGCACCCTCGCCAAGACCGCCGGCTGGGACACCCGGAAGGCGTTCGAGGTGTTCCACGATGCCAACGCGCTGTACTGGGGGCCGCTGGAAACCTTCGGCGGTGGCGCCTGTGGCGTGGAGCAGGCGGCTGTCGACCGGGGTTATCCGGCCGCGGACGTGACCGCCGCGTTCGCCCAGGTCGACGTGGCCTGCGCCCCCTGAGTGCCTGATCGCGCGGGTCGCCACGGCGGCCCGCGCCTACCGACTTATCCCGCCGATGGCGGACCGCGTGCGCATGCGCGCGTGTCCGGCTGTCGCATCCGATTCCAGGACAAATACAGATGAACAAGATCTACGGCATGGTGTGGAGCCGCGCGCGCGGCATGATGGTGGTGGCGTCCGAACTCGCCAGCGGTAATGGAAAGGCCGCCGGCGGCCGGCGGCGCAGCGTGGCGGCCCTGGGCAGTGCGGCCGCGCTGTTGCTGGTG
>Ga0307413_10000663_pt1 | contig 11707 bp, 9 predicted proteins | sample DK1Ometagenome_3_FD_203714 | JGI IMG/M metagenome (GOLD analysis project Ga0307413, IMG submission 203714) | Maize rhizosphere microbial communities from greenhouse at UC Davis, California, United States - DK15-O-2 | ecosystem: Host-associated > Plants > Roots > Rhizosphere > Soil | place: USA... | reverse complement strand
AGTCGCCCTGGCGCATGAGGAAGAAGTAGCGCACCGCGTCGCGCCCCACCTCGTCGATCAGGTCGCGCACCGTCACGTAGCTGCCGGCGCGCTTGGAGATCTTCATCTCCTCGCCGCCGCGCATCACCGTGACCATTTGGTGCAGGACGTACTCCGGGTACCCCTCGGGCACGCCCATGCGCAGCGCCTGCAGCCCGGCACGCACGCGCGTCACGGTGCTGTGGTGGTCGGCGCCCTGCACGTTCACGGCGCGGCGGTAGCCGCGCTGCCACTTGGTGACGTGGTAGGCGACGTCCGGCAGGAAGTAGGTGTAGCTGCCGTCGCGCTTCCGCATCACCCGGTCCTTGTCGTCGCCGAACTCGGTGGTGCGCAGCCAGAGCGCGCCCTCGTGCTCGTACGCCATCCCCGCCTCCTGCAGCGCGCGCACCGTCTCCGCCACCTTCCCGTCCGCGTAGAGCGAGCTCTCCAGGAAGTAGCTGTCGAAGCGGACGCCGAACGCCTGCAGGTCGAGGTCCTGCTCCTTGCGCAGCTCCTGCACGGCGAAGGCGGTCACGCGCGCGAGGTCGCGCCCTTCAGGGTCGTCGGGGACGGCGGCCGCGTAGCGGTCGGCGATCTCGCGGATGTACTCGCCGTGGTAGCCCCCCTCCGGCAGCGCCACGTCGCGGCCCGCGCGCTGCGCGAGCCGCGCCTGCACGCTCAGCCCCAGGTTCTGGATCTGGACGCCGGCGTCGTTGTAGTAGTACTCGCGCGAGACGCGCGCGCCCTCCCACTCGAGCAGCGTCGCGATCGCGTCGCCGAGCGCCGCCTGCCGCCCGTGCCCCACGTGCAGCGGGCCGGTCGGGTTGGCCGACACGAACTCCACCACCACCTGGTCGCCGGCCCGCGCGCTGCCGTGGCCGTAGCGCTCCCCGGCCGCGAGCACGCCGGCGAGCCCGCGCGTCACCGCCGCCGCGTCGAGGCGGAAGTTGATGAAGCCGGGGCCCGCGATCTCGGCGCCGCTCACCCCCACCTCCGCCAGGTCCATGGTGTCGATGAGCGACTGGGCGAGCTCGCGCGGCTTGCGCGCGAGCGGCTTCGCCAGCACCAGCGCCGCGTTCGTGGACCACTCGCCGAAGCTGGGGTCGCGCGGGCGCTCGAGCACCGGCGCGAAGTCGTCGGGCGCGCCGAGCCCGCGCGCCGCGCGCGCGACGGCCGCGCGGATCGCGTCGGCGCCGGTCATTCGCCCGAGCTCGAGGGCTTGGCCGCCGGCTTCGCGGCCGGCTTGCTCTCCGCCTTCGCCGCCGGCTTCGCGTCCCCGCCCGCGGCGGGCTTCGCGTCCCCGCCCGCGCCGCTGCCCGCCCCCGACTCGCCGCCGGAGGAGCCGCCGTCGCCCTTGGCCGACGAGCCGGCCGGGGCGCCGCCGCGGTGCGCGTTCTTGCCGTAGTCGGTCAGGTAGAAGCCGCTCCCCTTGAACAGCAGCCCGGCGCCGCCAGAGATGCGCCGCTCCGCCACCTCGCCGCACGCCGGGCACGGCAGGGTGGACGTGGACTCGCTGATACGGCCGAAGAACTGCTCGAAATCGTGCCCCTGGGGGCAGCGGTATTCGTAAGTGGGCATTCGGTTTGAACTTAAATGGCGTGGGACGAACCGGCGGAAGTTATCGGGGCGCGGGGGCGCCTTCAAGGCGGCGCGCTCCGGCGAGGGCGCGAACGCGGCGGCGGCCGGCCACCTCGCGTCGCCGGCCGCCGCGACGCCGCGCGACTGCGGCGGGCGTGCTCAGCTCCCCGGTCGGTAGTGCCCCCAGCTCCGCTCCAGCGCGTCCGAGATCTCGCCCACGCTCGCCCGCGCCCGCACCGCGTCGATGATCAGCGGCATCAGCGCCGGGCGGCCGGCGGCCCCCTCGTCGGCGTAGGCGCGCGCGGCGTCGGCCAGGGCGCCGAGCGCCAGCCCGACCGCCGTCCCGTCGCGCGCGGCCTTCACCGCGGCGAGCCGCGCGACCTGGTCCCGCTCGAGCGCGCTGAAGTCCGGGGCCGGGATGACCGGCGGCTCCTGCCCGTCGCCGAAGCGGTTCACGCCCACGATCACCGTCTCGCCGCTCTCCACGCGAAGCTGGTGTTCGTAGGCGCTCCGCCCGATCTCCTCCTGGAAGAACCCCGCGGCGATGGCCGGCGCCGAGCCGCCGAGCTCCTCCACCCTGGCCATCAGCTCGAGCGCGCGCCGCTCCAGCTCACTCGTCAGGTGCTCCACGTAGTAGCTGCCGGCGAGCGGGTCCGCGGTGCTCGCCACGCCGCTCTCGTAGCCCACGATCTGCTGCGTGCGCAGGGCGAGCGTCGCCGCCTCCGCGGTGGGGAGGGCGAGCGCCTCGTCGTAGCCGTTCGTGTGGAGCGACTGCGTCCCGCCCAGCGCCGCCGCGAGCGCCTGCACGGCCACGCGCACCACGTTGTTCAGCGGCTGCTGCGCCGTGAGCGTGACGCCGCCGGTCTGCGTGTGGAAGCGCAGCCGCGCGCTCGCCTCGCTCGCGCCGAAGTGGTCGCGCATGAGCCGCGCGTAGATGCGCCGCGCCGCACGGAACTTCGCCACCTCCTCGAACAGGTCGTTGTGGCAGGCGAAGAAGAAGGAGAGCCGCGGCGCGAAGCTGTCCACGTCGAGCCCCGCGGCGACGGCGCGCGAGACGTACTCGACGGTGTTCGCGAAGGTGAAGGCCAGCTCCTGTACCGCCGTGGCGCCGGCCTCGCGGATGTGGTAGCCCGAGATCGAGATGGGGTTCCAGCTCGGCACCTCCGCGGCACAGAAGCGGAACACCTCGGTGATGAGCGCGAGGCTCGGGCCCGGCGGGTACACGTACGTGCCGCGCGCGATGTACTCCTTGAGGATGTCGTTCTGGATCGTCCCGCTCAGCTTCTCGCGGGCGATGCCGCGCTCCTCGGCCGCCACCACGTACATCGCCAGCAGCGTGCTCGCCGTGGCGTTGATGGTCATCGACGTGCTCACCCGGTCGAGCGGGATCTCGGCGAGGAGCGCGTGCATGTCCTCCACCGTGTCGATCGCCACGCCCACGCGCCCCACCTCGCCGAGCGCGCGCGGCGAGTCGGAGTCGATCCCCATCTGCGTCGGGAGGTCGAAGGCGGTGGAGAGCCCCGTCTGCCCCGCCTCGAGCAGGAGGCGGAAGCGGGCGTTCGTCTCCGCCGCGGTGCCGAAGCCCGCGTACTGCCGCATCGTCCACAGGCGCCCGCGGTACATCGTGGGCTGCACGCCGCGCGTGAACGGGAACCGGCCCGGGTCGCCCAGCTCCGCGTCGTAGTCGAGCGCGGCGTCCGCCGGGCGGTACACGGGCGCGATCGGGATCCCCGAGGGGGAGAGCCGCTCGGGCGGGGCGCCGCGCCCCGCCGCGGCGTCCACGGGGCGGTTCACGCCGGCGGTCATGCGCGGCTCCGGGAGCGGGTGAGCGCGCGGCGCGCCCGGGCGCCGCTCACGCCCCCGCGTGACTGAGCGCGCCGGCGAGCATCGCCTGCGCGGTCTCGATGTCGAGGCGGCTGCCGATGTAGAGCGGCGTGCGCTGGTGCAGCTCCGTGGGGGTGATGTCGAGGATGTCGCGCGTGCCGTCGGTGGCGAGGCCGCCGGCCTCGGTCACCATGAAGGCGAGCGGGTTGGCCTCGTACAGCAGTCGCAGCTTCCCCTTCGGCGTCTTCCGGTTCGACGGGTACACGAAGACGCCGCCGCCGAGCAGGTTGCGGTGGAAGTCGGCGACGAGCGAGCCCACGTAGCGCACGCTCATCGCCTTCTGCTCGTTGTCGAGCCCGCGGTAGCGGCGCATGAGCGCCTTGACGTTCTCGTCCCACAGCTGCTCGTACGAGTCGTTGACCGAGAGGTAGCGGCCGCGCTCGGGGATGCGGATGTTCGGGTGCGAGAGGAGGAACTCGCCGATGCTCGGGTCGAGCGTGAAGCCGTGCACCCCCTGGCCCGTGGTGTACACCAGCATCGTGCTCGAGCCGTAGATCACGTAGCCGGCGGCCACCTGGCGGCGCCCGGGCTGCAGCATGTCCTCCATCTCGCCGCGCGTGCCGCGCGTGATCTTCCGCATCACGGAGAAGATCGTCCCCACCGGCACGTTCACGTCGATGTTGCTCGAGCCGTCCAGCGGGTCGAAGAGGAGGACGTACTTCCCGCAGCGGAAGCCTTCGGGGATCTGGATGATGTCCGGCTCCTCCTCGCTCGCCATCGCGCAGAGGCGGCCGCCGTGGTCCATCGCCTTGATGATGATGTCGTTGGCGATGACGTCGAGCTTCTGCTGCACCTCGCCCTGCACGTTCTCGTGCCCCTCGGACCCGAGGATGTCGGCCAGGCCGGCGCTCCGCACCTTGTTCGCGATCATCTTCGCGGCGAGCGCGATGTCGTACAGGATGCCCGACAGCTCGCCGGTGGCCTCGGGGAAGAGGCGCTCCTGCTCGATGATGAAGCGCTCGATCGTGACAACCGAAGTGGCGGTATGCTGGACCACGGTCAGACGTCCTGAGTGGGAAGGTGGGAGGGGTCGGCGCGCACGCGGCGCGCGGCGTACTGCTGCGCGTCCGTCTCGTAGCGATTGCGGTGGTAGCCGCGCCGCACGCTCTCCCACAGATACCGAACCGGGAACGCGATGCTCGCTCGAAATTGGTGCACGTGCCGGAGTTCGTGCAAGAGCAGTTCCGGGTGGAGCGCGGTGTGCGGCGCGAGGTACACGGTGCGCCACAACGTGATGGCGGCGCAGTGGCGTTGACCGAGGCCCCAGCCGCCGAGGCGTGGCGGCAGCCCCCCTCTTCTGTAGCGCGCCTCCCGCAGCTCCGGGTACAGCGCCGCCAGCTCGTCGGGAAGCCGCACGGGGCGGCCGATCAGCGGCGCGGCGGCGCCGGCGGCGAGGCGCCCGAGGCGGGCACTGATGCGGGTGCGAGCGGCCACTCGAGTCCGTTGAGCTCCAGCGTGATGGCGTGTCCGTCGGTGCGTACCACGGCGCTGCCGACGACGTCGCTGCGGACCACGTCCGCGCCCGCCGCCGCGAGCGCCGCGAGCACCCCCGCGTCGGGGTGCCCGTAGCTGTTGCCGAGCCCTGCCGAGACGAGCGCGAGGCGCGGGCGCACGGCCGCGAGGAAGGCGGGGGAGCTGCTCGTCCGGCTGCCGTGGTGCCCCACCTTGAGGACGTCGGCGCGCAGCTCGCGCGCGGCGTGCCGCAGCAGCCACCCCTCCTCGCCGCGCTCCGCGTCGCCAACCAGCAGAAAGCGCACCGCGCCGAAGCGGACGAGCGCGACCGTGCTCGCCTCGTTGGGGTCGCGCAGCGCCGCCGTCCACACCGAGTCGGGGGCCAGAAAGCGCACGACGACGCCGTCCGCCGCCAGCGTGTCGCCGGGGTGGACGCGGCGCCAGGGCACGCCGAGCGTGTCGGCGAGGGCGAGCGACGCGCGGTAGGCGTCGCCGCCGCCGGCGAACGCCGCGTCCCAGTAGGCCGCGGGGCGCAGCGCGCGCAGCACGCTCGCCGCGCCGCCCACGTGGTCCAGGTGCGGGTGCGAGAGCACGAACGCCGCCACGTCGCCCCCGCGCCGGCGGATGTACGGGACCACCGTCGCGCGCCCCGCGTCGCCGGTGCGCCAGCCGCCCCCCGCGTCGAACAGCAGCCAGCGCCCGCGCGGCGTCCGTACCGCGAGCGCGTCTCCCTGCCCCACGTCGATCATGTGCAGCTCGGCGGTGCCGCTCCCCGTCGGGAGCGAGGGGAGCCAGGCCAGCGCCGCCACGGCGGCCGCGCCGGCGACGAGCGGGCGGCCGGGGTGCCGCGCGACGCACGCCAGCACCAGCGCCGCCGACAGCGCGCCACACAGCCAGGCGGCGGCGAGCGTGGGCGCCACGTGCAGCGCCGCGAAGGGCACCGCGGCGGCGAGGCGCGCGGCGAGGTCGAACGCGGCGAGCAGTGGGTGCGCCGCGCCGGCCACGAAGCGCGCCAGCGGCGGGAGTGGCGCGAGGAGGAGGGCGAGAAAGAGCGTCGGCTGCAGCACGGCCACGAGCGGCCCGGCCGCGAGATTGGCGACCGGCGCGACCAGGCTCACGCGTCCGAAGCTCCAAGCGACGAGCGGAAGGCTCACCACCGCCGCGACCACGCTCGCCAGCAGCTCGCGCCCGACCGTCAGGCGCCACCCGCTCCAGCGCGGCGCGAGCAGCCGCCGCGCGAGCGCGCCGCTCGCCACCAGGCCGGCGACGCCGACGACGCTGAGCTGGAAGCCCAGGTCGCGCACGGTGGCGGGGTCGAGCGCCATGGGGACGATGGCGCCCACCGCGACCGGCGCCCACGGCGAGGTGGGGCGCTGGGCGAGCTGCGCGGCCGCCGCCATGGCGAGCATGGCGCCGGAGCGCACCGCCGGCGCCGGCGCGCCGATCACCGCGACGTACACGGCCGTCGCCGCCACGGCCGCCACCGCGGCGGCGCGGCGCGGCGCGCGCGCCGCCAGGCAGACGAGCTGGATCGCGCCGGCGACGATGGCGACGTGCAGCCCCGAGATGGAGAGCATGTGCACGAGCCCAGCGTCGGCGAACCGGTCGCGCAGCTCGGGTGGCAGCGTGCGCGTGTCGGCGATGAGCAGCGCCCGGGCGAGCGGCGCGTCCGCCCCGAAAGCCCGGTCGATGGCGCGGCGCGCGGCCGTGCGCAGGGCGACGAGCGGCACCCCGCCCGTGCGCGCGCCGAGCCGGGCGTGGCGCACGAAGCCGCCGCGCGCCCCGGGCACGAACAGGCCGCGCGCCACGACGACGTCGCCGCCGGCGCCCCGCCCCTCGACCACCGCGACGAGCGCGCGCGCCGCGCAGCGCCCGCTCCGCACGCGCGCCGGCACCACGACCCCGGGGCGCGCGTCGTCCTCCAGCAGCAGCGTGAGCTCGCGCGCGAGCGCCAAGCGCTCGCCGCACACCGCGGTCCGCCGTGCGGCGCTCGCGCCGCTCACGACGCCGGCGAGGGCCAGAACGGCGAGCGCGGCGGGCGCCGCCCTCCCCGCCCACGCGCCCCACAGCGCGGCAGCGGCGCTCAGGCCGACCCCGGGCACGAGAACGCCGCCGAGCCCGGCGAGGAGCGCGGCGGCGTAGACGAGGGCGGCGACGGCGATGAGCGGCATGGCGGCGCTGGGCGGTGGCGCGCGACGCGGCCGCCCCGGCGTGCCGCCCCGCGCTAGCCGCTGCTCGGCCGCGAGTCGTGGCGCGGGTTGGCCGCCACGGTGCGCATGGCGGTGTAGACGAGCACCGACAGCTCGGCGCGCGCCGCGTCCGAGGACAGGGCGACGCGCGTGACCGCCGCGCCCACCGCGCTGTCCACGTAGCGGGGCTTAGCTTTGTTCAGGGCGAGCATCGCCACGTCATCCGCGCAGCGCGGGCAGGCGCAGAACTCGACGTTGCTCTTGAGCAGCGACCGGTGCGTGGCGCGCACCGCCTCCTCCAGCGCGTTGATCATGCGGCGCACTCCGCCGTGACGGTCGCGCCCGCCATCGGCAGCGCCTGGCGCGCCTGCACCACCGCGCCGGTGAACGTGGATCCCGTGGTGCCGGTGAGGTCCACGGTGAGGTAGCGGCCGATCATCGCCGCGTCTCCGGGGATGAGCACGGTCTTGAAGTCGCGCGTCCGCGCCTGAAGCAGCCCGCCGCGACGCGCCTCCTTCTCCACCAGCACCTCGTGCCGCGTCCCGAGCAGCCCGAGGTTGTGCTCGCGCGCGCCGGCGCGCACCGTCGCGATGAGCTCCGCCAGCCGCGCGCTCGCCACCTCGTCCGGCACCGTGTCGCTCTCCGGCAGGCGCGTGGCCGGCGTGCCCTCGCGCGGCGAGAACTTGAAGGTGAACGCGTCGTGGAAGCCCACCTCGCGCACCGCGCTCAGCGTCTCGGCGAAGTCCTCGTCCGTCTCCCCCGGAAAGCCGACGATGACGTCGGTGGTCAGCGCGAGGCCGGGGATCGCCGCGCGCAGCCGCCGCACGCACTCCAGGTAGCCCTCGCGCGTGTAGCGGCGCAGCATGCGCTTGAGCGTGCGCGTGGAGCCGGACTGCATGGGGAGGTGCACGTGCTCGCACACCGCCGGCACCTCGGCCATGGCGGCGATCACGCGGTCGGAGAAGTCGTTCGGGTGCGGGCTCGTGTAGCGCACGCGCCGCACGCCCGGCACCGCGCCCACGGCGCGCAGCAGGTCGGCGAAGTCGTGCGTGCCGTCGTCGTACGAGTTCACCGTCTGCCCGAGCAGCACCACCTCGGCCATCCCCTCGGCCACCACCGCCTCGGTCTCGCGCACCACGTCGGCCAGGGCGCGGCTGCGCTCGGGGCCGCGCGTGTAGGGCACGATGCAGTACGTGCAGCGGTAGTCGCAGCCGCGCTGCACGGGGATCCAGGCCTTCACCCGGTCGAAGCGGCGCGGCTGGAAGTCCTCGTAGTGCTCCTCGAGGTCGAAGTCGGTGGCCACGGCGCGGCGGCCGGAGCGCGCCCCCTCGACCAGCGCCGGCAGCGCGCGGTAGCCGTCCGGCCCGATCACCAGCGAGACGTGCGAGGCCTTCTCGAGGAGCTGCTGGCCGAGCCGCTGCGCCATGCACCCCGTGACGCCCACCACCGTGTCGGGCCCCATGTGCCGCTTGAGCTCCCCGAGCCGGCCGATCACGCGCTGCTCCGCGTGGTCGCGGATGGCGCAGGTGTTCACGAGGATGACGTCGGCGCCCTCGGGCCCCGGTACGGCCTCGTACCCGCTGTCCGTGAGCTTGCCGAGCATCAGCTCGGAGTCGCTCACGTTCATCTGGCAGCCGTACGTTTCGATGTAGACCGTCGGGCGCTTGATCATGGGCGTGACCGTACCGGGGGAGAGAGCGGAGCGGCGGCCAGCCGCACGTCCGCCCCGCCGGCCGCGCCCGCGCGCAGCCGGCCCCGCCAGCGCGAGCCGCGCGGGGGCGCGGGCTCGGCGAGCGACACGGAAAGATAATCCTCGGTGAGCCCGGTGCGACGGTCCCCCTCGCCGACCACCACCACGTCCGCCTCCCCGCCCGCCCGGCGCAGGGCGTAGGCGGCCCCCAGGCGGCGCGCCGCGTCGCGCAGCTCGCGCGCCCGCCGCGCGACCGTGGCGCCGTCCAGCCGCCCCGGCAGCCGCTCCGCCGCGGTCCCCGGGCGCACCGAGTACGGGAAGACGTGCAGCCCCGTGAACGGCAGCCGCTCGACGAGCGCGAGCGTGGCCCGGTGCTCCTCCTCGGTCTCGCCGGGGAAGCCGGCGATCAGGTCGGCGCCGAGCCCGAACACCGCCGCGCCGTCCACCACGCGCTCCACCGCCGCCGCGTAGCCGGCGGCCGTGTACCAGTGCCGCCCCATCCGCCGGAGGACGCGGTCCGCGCCCGACTGCAGCGGCGCGTGCAGGTAGGGGGCGACGCGTAGCGGGTCGCCGCGGAGCAGCTCGCGCAGCCGTTCGTCCACCTCCGTCGCCTCGATGGACGAGAGGCGGAAGCGCACCGCCGGCACGTCGCGCACCAGCCGCTCGACGAGCGCGCCGAGCGAGGTGCCGGCGTCCGCGCCGTAGGTGCCGATGTGCACGCCGGTGAGGACGATCTCCGGGTGGCGGGCCGCGAGGGCGCGCGCCTCGTCCACCAGCTCCGCGGCCGGGCGCGACCGGTTCGCGCCGCGCGCGAGCGTGGTCGCGCAGAACGTGCAGTGCTCGTCGCAGCCGTCCTGGATGCGCAGGAGCGCCCGCGCGCCCGTCTGCGCGCCGGTGCGCACCGCGGCGGCCGGCGGCAGCCCCAGCGCGCCGGCCACGCCGTCGAGGTCCGCGCCACCCACCACGTGACGCACCGTGGGCAGCTCGCGCAGCGTGGCCGCCGCGCGCGGCAGCGCGGCCGCGCACCCCATGACCACGCTCGTGAGGCGCGCGTTGGCGCGGCCCGCGCGGCGGAGCTGCTGCCGCAGGTCCGCCTCCGCCTCGGCGGTCACCGCGCAGCTGTTGAACACCGCCACGTCCGCCTCGGCGGGCGTGGCCACCACCGCGCCCCCCGCGCCCTCGACCATGGCGCGCACCGCCTCGCTGTCGTACTGGTTCGCGCGGCAGCCGAAGGTGCGGAGATAGACCTTCACCGAGCCCTCGCGCGCCTCACGCGTCGGCCGCCGGGGGCGGGGCCGGCGGGTGGAGGGGGAGCAGGAGGTGGAACGCGCTCCCGTGCCCCTCGCTGCTCGCCACCCAGATCTTCCCGCCGTGCGCCTCCGCCACGAGCCGGCAGAAGGCGAGGCCGAGCCCCGAGCTGCGCACGCGCGGCGTGTTCGGGTTCTTGGCCTTCTCGAACTTGCGGAAGATCAGCTCGTGGTACTCCGGCGGGATGCCGGGGCCGTTGTCGGCCACGGTGAACAGCGCGCCGGTCTCCTCGCGGCGCACGCCGATGCGCAGCTCCACCGCGTGGCCCGAGTGCGTGAGCGCGTTCTGGAGCAGGTTGGCGAGCACGCGCTTGAGGAGCTGCGCGTCCGCCTCGATGCGCGGCGCGTCCGCGGCGACCTCCACGGTCACCCGCGCGCCCTCCTGCTCGAAGCGCATGGCCCACTCGTGCATCATCTCGTCGACCAGCGCGCGCGGCGCGACGGGGGTGAGGTCGAGCGGGAGGCTCGCCTCCTCCAGCCGCGCGATCTCGAGCAGGTCGTTGATGAGCGCGAGCAGCTCGTCGGCCTTCCCCTCGCAGTCGCGGATCGCCCGCCGCTGCGTCTCGCTCACCGGGCCGAAGTCCCCCTCGCCGAGCATCTCGAGCGTGCCGAGCACCGAGGTGAGCGGCGTCTTGAGGTCGTGCACGATCATCTTCATCAGGTCGTCGCGCACCTTCTCGAGCTCGCGCAGCTTGCGGAAGCTCTGCTCGAGCGCGTCGGTGGCCGCCTTGAGCCGGAGGAGGCTGCGCACGCGCGCGCCGAGCACGAGGCGGTTGTGCGGCTTGGTGAGGAAGTCGTCCCCGCCGGCCTCGATCGCCTTCACGCGGTCGGTCGTGTCGTTCAGCGCCGTGACGAAGATGACCGGGATGCGCGCCGTGCGCGGGTCGCGCTTGATGCGGCGGCACACCTCGAAGCCCGTCGAGCGCTCGTCCACGCCCAAGTCGCCGGCGGGCATCGACACGTCGAGGATGCAGAGGTCCGGCCGGTGCTCGAAGGCGGCCGCGAGCGCCGACGGGCCGTCGTAGGCCGCCGTCGTGCGGTAGCCGAGGATGTGGAGCTGGTCGAAGAGCAGCTCCACGTTGGCCGCGACGTCGTCCGCCACGAGGATCAGCGGCTCGGCGCGCGCCGGCGTCGACGTCGGGGTGGGCGGGCTCACGGCCGGATGCGGAGGCCCACGCTGACCGTCCACGCGCTCTCGTCCAGGTCGCCGGCGCCGCTCGCCGAGCGGCTCGCGCGCTGCACGCCCAGGTCGAGCGTGGCGCGGTTGGCGGCGAGCAGCAGCCCGAGGCCGCCGCTCACGGTGACCTCGCGCACGTCGAAGACGCCGGCGACGCCCGCGTCGGACGTGCGCCGCACCGGGAAGGGCAGGTCGCGGAAGCGGCCGCCGACGCGCAGCATCACGGGGTTGGTGCCGATGCGCGGCCCGACGACGTCCGCCCCGACGCCGTACTCGACGGCGTTGCGCACCGGGAGGTCCTCGGACAGGCCCGTCATGGCCGACCACTCCTGCCAGTCCACGCGCGCCGCGAGCGTGGCGCCGGTGATGCCGTCGAAGCGCACGGCGCCTCCGACGCGCGACGGCACGCCGG
>Ga0307413_10000662_pt1 | contig 11718 bp, 7 predicted proteins | sample DK1Ometagenome_3_FD_203714 | JGI IMG/M metagenome (GOLD analysis project Ga0307413, IMG submission 203714) | Maize rhizosphere microbial communities from greenhouse at UC Davis, California, United States - DK15-O-2 | ecosystem: Host-associated > Plants > Roots > Rhizosphere > Soil | place: USA... | reverse complement strand
GCAATTTTGCTTCCCGTAAATTCTGTTGGTGTGATGGGCGATGAGCGTACTTATGAAAAAGTAGTAGCGCTTAGAGCAGTTGAGTCTACAGACGGAATGACTGCAGACTGGGTTCATTTGCCTTATGAATTCCTGATGAAAGTGTCAAATGACATTATCAATAAGGTAAAAGGCGTGAATCGTGTAGTTTACGATATAAGTTCAAAACCACCTGCAACAATTGAGTGGGAATAGTACCATTTTTAAAATTAAGGTCTTACATTTGTAAGGCCTTAATTTTTTATAACCTACTATTTATGAGAGAACTTTTAACGATTTCTCTTGTGTTTATTTTGTCTTTTAACAAAATAACTGCGCAAGATTCAATTATTGAACACAAAATTCAAAAAGGAGAAACGGCTTATTTTATTGCCCAAAAATATAAGGTTTCTGTTGATGAAATTTACAAACTCAACCCCGAGTCGCAAAGCGGAATAAAAGACAACCAGATTCTTAAAATTCCGGTTCATGCTGCAGAAAAACCAAACCAAAACCAAACAACACATATAGTTGGTGCTAAAGAAACTCTTTTTGGTTTATCAAAACAATACGGCATTTCTGTAGAAGCGCTTCAAAATGCAAATCCAATTCTTGCCAACGGACTTCAGATTGGTCAGGAATTAGTTATTCCGCAAACTTCAAATTCCCCAAAAACTGAAATTACAAGTTCTACAAAAGCAACCCATTTGGTTGTGGCAAAAGAATCGCTGTTTAGCATTGCGAGACAATACAATGTTTCGGTTCAGGATTTGGAAACTTTAAATAAAGATTTACTGCAAAACGGACTGCAGATAGGTCAGACAATTGCAATTCCCAATAAAAGAAAAACGCTTGATGGAAGAGTTCGTGTAATTAATCAGGAAACTGTTTTTCATGTGGTTGAACCAAAGGAAACCAAATTTTCGATTGCAAAAAAATACGGGATTTCGATTGATCAGTTAGAATCTCAAAATCCAGAAATTGTAAACGGATTGGTTGTTGGCAATAAATTGGCCATCAATACAAAAGAAATAAAACCGGCAAACGAAAGTGAAGAATTGATGCTGGCTCTTGCCGAAAAACAAGTTGTTGTCGAAAAAACAAAAGCCAAAACGGTTGAAATTGATGATTTAAAAGATAGATTGGTTGTTCAGAAAGAAATGAACCAGAAAATTATAAAAATTAATGATTTGAAATTGAATCTGGATGATATGAATGGTTCTAAAGATAATTCGGTCGAAAAACTGAGATTGGTTTTAGAAGCAAATAAAAATGTTCAGGATATTTTAATGGCAAAATTAGATTCACTTGTCAATACAATGAACGATGATTTGGTCGAATTGAAAAGAATGGATGTTTTAAATATTGACCAATCAAAACGATTAGAAAAACAATCGTATGAAAGCATCGGAAAAACAAACGAATTATCTTCTCAATTAAAGAAAGAGCTGGCTGAAAATAGAAAAGCATATGCCGGTTTAATGAATAAAGTAGAAAGAATTGCTGTTGAGGAAAATCAGGAGTATAAGAAGAAAATCCGCGAAAGCGAAAAAAATAACAGCAAAACCGGATTGCAGCAACGACTTTCGCTTGACGAAATAAAAAGATATAAAATTGAGCAGGAAAAAGGCGATGCCCAAAATCAATTGCTGATTTCTAAAATTGATTCTTTGGATACTCAAAAAACAATCGAAATAAAACGTCATATCAGTAAAGCTTCCTATTATAGTATGGAAGCCAGAAAATTTGATGATAAAGTAGCTTTGATTAAACTGAAAAAATATCAGGATGAGGCGATTAAAAATCAGAATAAAGAGAATTCAGCAGTAGTTTCTAAATCAGTTTCAACAGAAGAAATGAGACAGGAATTGAAAGAAAACCCGCTGAAAAATGAAAAAAATGTAAAGATTGAAGTTTTTGATAATCTTAAAGAAGTTTCAAATGGCTATTACTTAGTTTTAGGTATATTTACCGATGCAGCGCCAAGAGATAAGTTTATTATGCAACTTATTGATTCGGGTGATTTTAATGCTAGTTTTTTCTTTAATATAAACAGTCTTTCTTATTATGTTTACTCAGATAAGTATCAAAATATGGAAGAAGTTTTATATCAATGCAAGAAAAGAGAAGAAGATGAGTTATATAAAAACATCATTATTGCTAAGGCAGAAATAGATCTTAGATAATTATTGTGTAAAAATTAACACTGGCCCGAATCTTGCTTTAAGCAAAATTAGTATCTTGTTTTTTGAATTAAAAATTAAATTGTTTTAGCCATATTATGAAATATTATTTAGTATTATTATCTCTTGTTTTTTTTATTAACACTTCGGCCTTTTCGCAGGAGAAAGTGGTAAAATATAAAGTTTCTGCTGGAGAAACCATCAATCAGATTGCAGAGAAATTTAAGGTTACACCTTATGATATTTATTCATTAAATCCTGACGCACGTTCCGGAATTTCGCCAAACTCTGTTTTGTTGATTCCAACAAAAGCGGGAAAAACAGTAGCTAAAGCAGAATCTGTTTCTAAAAATGTTGTTTCAGAAAATGGTAAAACGCACGAAGTTCAGCCAAAAGAAACCTTATTTGGAATCGAAAAAAAATATGGTGTTTCTGATGAAGCTTTAAAAGCGGCAAATCCGTTTCTGGTTACAAATGGTTTGCAAATTGGGCAAACGCTTGTTATTCCTTCAAAAGGATCTTCAGCAAAATCAGTAACAGCAAAAACAGAAAAACCAGCGAAATCGTCTGCTGCTGAAAAATATGTTTATCATGATGTTGTAGCAAAAGAAACGAAGTATTCTATTGCTAAACAATATAAAACTACAGTTGAGGATTTAGAAAAACGTAATCCCGAAATTGTAACAAGTTTGCCAGTTGGTTACCGTTTAACGATAAAAGGTACGGCGCCAAAAACAGAAACTTCGGCTGCGGCCGTAACTACTGTAGCAAAACCTTCTGAAACTGCTAAAAAAGGGACTACTTACATGGACTATCAGGTAAAACCAAAAGAAACTTTTTATAGTTTAACACATACATTTCACATTACTCAGGAAGAATTAACGGAATTAAACCCGTCGCTTTCTGAAGGTGTTAAAGAAGGAATGGTTTTAAAAGTACCATCTGGATATGTGGCTCCAGTGCCAATTATTGCACAACAACAGCCAGTAATTGAAAAATCGGTTGAAAAAACGATTGATAAGCCAGTTGAGAATACAGGTGGAGGAATCAGAGTTCTTGAAAAAGTAAAATCTGAGGAAGTTTCTCTTAATCCGGAAGTTGTGGAGTTAACAAAAAAAAGAGGACAAACAGAACGTCAAAAAGTGGTTTTGCTGTTGCCTTTTAATATTGCTAAAATGCAAAACGACACAACAAGTACAGCAACTCGCTTAAAAAAGGATAAGTTTTTGAATATGACACTTGATTTTTATTCAGGTGCAATGATGGCAATCGATTCGGCTAAAGTTTTAAAATTACCAATTGATGTTGCTATTTACGATTCGCAGGAAACAAAAAATACATCGAATATTTCGAGCCTGATTTCGCAAAATAAACTGCAAAACGCAAATGCAGTTATTGGACCTTTTTATCAAAGTAATGCCGAAGCTGCTGCTAATTCATTGCGTTTGTATAATGTTCCGGTAATTTCACCTTTATCAAAAGATACGGCAAATCCAATTGATAATTTATATCAGTCAATACCAACAAATGATGTGGTTAGAAGCGCTATGTTTGATTATATGCGAAATAAAAACGGAAACATTGTTGCTGTTGTAGACAAGAAAAAAGAATCGGTTATAAATTATATCAAGCAAAATCAAAAAGGAGTTATGTTTGCAGCATTGTCTGAAACCGGTGGTTTGGATGTTGCGAATTTAAAAAGTCTATTATTGCCAAACAGACTTAATTATGTTGTAATGGAAACGGCAAATACAGCGATGATTAAAACGACCATAAAAGCTTTAATCGACGCTCAAAAAACCTGTCAGGTTCAATTGGTGATTTTAGAGCCAAACAGTACACTTGACACAGATGAAATTAATTTTGATAATTTGGTGAAATTAAATTTAATGTATCCTTCTGTAACCCGTGAAAGTGATGAACAGCCAGTTTTAATTTTTGAAAAAGAATACAGACTGAAAAATAAAGTGAATCCAAATTCGTATGCCACTCGTGGTTTTGATGTTACTTTTGATACTATGATGCGTTTGGTACAAGGAAAAACCTATCAGGAAACGACAGATTTAATGACAACGGAACAAGTTGACAATAAATTTCAATACTATAAAAAAGATGATGGAGGACACGCAAACAAAGGTGTTTACATTTTATATTACGACTCAGACTTAACTTTAAAAGTAGCAAATTAATGACATCGAAAGTAACCTATTTAGGCGATTTAAGAACAAAATCAATTCATGTGCAATCAGGAAGTGAAATTATTTCGGATGCACCACTAGATAATAACGGAAAAGGAGAAGCTTTTTCTCCAACAGATACAGTTGCCAATGCTTTAGCAAGCTGCATGTTTACCATTATGGGAATTAAAGCCCGAGATATGAATATAGATTTACAGGATTCTACAGCAGAAGTAACTAAAATAATGAATGCCGAACCAAGAAGAATTGGTGCAATTGAAATTGTTTTTGAATTGAAAGGTGCAGCTGATCAAAAAGACAGAACTATTTTAGAACGTGCAGGAATGACTTGTCCGGTATTTTTAAGTTTAAATTCGGATATTGAAAAACGAATTACCTTCAACTGGAAATAATATTATAAATACAATTTAAAAGCCGTCAAGAAATTGACGGTTTTTTTATGACAATGGATTTTTTTTTGTTTTTCAGCTGAGAAATCAAGAATTAACAAAATTTTCATTGTCGGATATTAGTTATAAAGAACTAATTGGAGTAATTTTGTTATGCAAAAAAAACGCAGATTAATGCGTAAAAAATGCAAATATACACTTATTAATTTTTTTAAATTATCATCCTCTCTAACAATGATTTACTTAAAAAAAGTCAGATAATAATCTTTTTGTTATTCAAATTTAAAGATGTTATCTTTATATGAAATTGATTATAAGTGTTTTATGTTAAAATAAACGACCAAAAAAGAATTAAAAAAAAACTATATCATGTTAAAAAGTAAAATCGACAAAGCAACAGGATTCGAAAAACGATTCGAAAATATCAATACTGTTGTTTTTGAAAATTCAACCGATGCCTCAAAAGCTGTTGCACAGCAAATTGCAGTGTTAATTCAGGAAAAACAAAAAGAAAATAAACCTTGTATTTTAGGTTTGGCTACGGGATCTTCTCCAAAAGGATTGTATGCTGAGTTGGTGCGTTTGCACAAAGAGGAAGGTTTGAGTTTTAAGAACGTAATTAGTTTCAATCTGGATGAATATTATCCGATGGAACCAAATTCAATCAACAGTTATGTTCGTTTCATGAAAGAATTACTGTTTGATCATGTCGATATTTTACCTGAAAACGCTCACGTTCCGGACGGGCTTTTAACGAAAGAACAAATTGCCGATTATTGTCATGAATACGAGGCTAAAATTGAAGCTTTAGGTGGAATAGATCTTCAAATTCTTGGAATTGGTGGTAACGGACATATTGGTTTTAATGAATCTGGTTCGCTTCAAAATTCAAAAACTCGTTTGGTGGCATTAGACCATATTACAAGAGTTGCGGCAAGTAAAGATTTCTTCGGATTAAGTAATACGCCAAGAACAGCAATTACTCTTGGAGTGAAGAAAATCATGGAAGCCAAACAGGTTATTCTTTTGGCTTGGGGTGAAGGTAAAGCAAATATTGTAAAAAAATCGGTAGAAGATGAAGTTACGAATCGTGTCCCAGCTTCATTTTTGCAGGAACATAATAATGCTGTTTTTGTTTTAGATAAAGAAGCTTCTTCCAAACTAACCAGAATCAATAAACCGTGGCTGGTAGAAAAAGTGACGTGGACAGATAAACTTAGCCGTAAAGCGGTTTTAGGATTAGCGCTTCAGCTTAAAAAACCAATTTTAATGTTGACGGATGCTGATTATATCGAACATGGAATGAGCGATTTATTGGCAGATTCAGGTCCGGCATATGACATCAACATCAAAATATTCAATAAGTTACAAAACACAATTACGGGCTGGCCAGGCGGAAAACCAAATGCTGATGATTCAAACAGACCAGAAAGAGCAGAGCCTGCTAAAAAACGTGTCTTGATTTTTAGTCCACATCCTGATGATGATATTATTAGTATGGGAGGAACTTTCATGCGTTTGCAGGAACAAGGACATGAAGTGCATGTTGCGTATCAAACCTCTGGTAACATCGCTGTTGCGGATGATGAAGCGTTGCGTTTTGCAAGATTCGTAATTGATTATAATGAGAAATTCGGAATCAAAAGTGCCGAAGCCGATAACATTTACCAAAAGGCACAAACGTTTTTAGAGAATAAAAAGAACAGTGAAATTGATATTCCCGAAGTTCGTTACATCAAAGGATTAATCAGAAAAGGAGAGGCGAGAGCGACAAGTCATTTTGTTGGTTTGAGCGATGATCAGATTCATTTTATGGAACTTCCATTTTATGAAACCGGAACAATTGAGAAGAAACCAATTGGCCCGGAAGATATTCAGTTAACAGTTGATTTAATCGAAAAAATTAAACCGCACCAAATATATGCTGCCGGAGATTTAGCAGATCCGCACGGAACGCACAAAGTTTGTCTGGATGCTATTTTTGAAGCTGTAAAAGTATTAAAACCAAAATCGTTTATGGATGATTGCTGGTTATGGTTATACAGAGGGGCCTGGCAGGAATGGGGAATTGACGAAGTTGAAATGGCTGTACCAATGAGCCCCGATCAGGTTTTGGCAAAACGTCATGGAATTTTCAAACACCAATCTCAAAAAGATGGTGTTGTTTTTCAGGGAACCGATGCCAGAGAATTTTGGCAAAGAGCCGAAGACAGAAATGCAGAAACTGCTGATTTGTACCAACAATTAGGTTTGGCAACGTATGCAGCAATGGAAGCTTTCGTGAGATGGCATTACTAAGTTGCTAAGGTTCTGAGATGCTAAGATTCTAAGTTTTGCCACGAATTGTACTAATTTCCACTAATTAAATTCTTGCTAATTTGTGGAATTCGTGGCGGAAAATACACACCGATCAGAAAATCAATTTAATCTCTTAATCTGTGGCAAAAAGTAAAAATTAATAATAGCTTTGCAGGTAGAAGCAAGAAGAAAGAATCAGTCTATATTCTTTTCTCTTGCTTCTTTTTTCTTTAAACTATGGAACAAGACAAAAAACTTCTCATTAAATTAGCCCACACCAAAATGCCTTTCGGGAAATACGAAGGACGTTTTTTAATCGATTTACCAGAATATTATGTGGTTTGGTATCATAATAAAGGTTTTCCTAAAGGAGAATTAGGCCAGCAATTACAGCTTATTTACGAGCTAAAATTAAACGGATTGGAAGAATTAATCCGGAATATTAAGAAACAATATCCAAAACCAAATTAAATAGTAAGAAAAATCTTTTGTTATTTAAATTTTTTGTATATATTTGAAGTACAAAATATTATAATTTTTAAAAACAAAGTGATACCACAGAATTCCAGACTGAATTTATTAATGTGTACAAGTCAGTGTTTTTGAATTTAATATTTGAAAGATAAAAAATATTATAATTTTTGAAAACAAATTGGCACCACAGAATTCAAGACTGAATTTATAAATGTGTACAAGTCGATGTTTTAAAATTATAATATTTTTTTTTGCCCAAAAAACACCTTTATAATTGATAATGTAAGACATTAAGTAAATTAATTTTTTCAATTATCAGAAAACAGTAATTAAGTTCGATTTAAAGACATTCTTCAAAAAAAATCCTAATAAATCCTTAAAATTATCGATTACAAAACCAAGTAATCGTTCTGTTTAAAAATTTGCAAATTATCTCAATCTCTAATTGATAAATTGTCTAATTAAATTTGTACTTTTGCCAAGTTTTTTACACAACTACAATACAAACAACAACAGAATGAATCAAACAAAATATATTTTTGTTACAGGCGGTGTGACTTCTTCTTTAGGAAAAGGAATTATCGCGGCATCTTTAGCAAAATTGTTACAAGGAAGAGGATATCGTACAACTATTCAAAAATTTGATCCGTATATCAATGTTGATCCGGGAACATTAAATCCTTATGAACACGGAGAATGTTACGTTACGGATGATGGTGCAGAAACAGATTTGGATTTAGGTCACTACGAACGTTTTTTGAATGTTCCGACTTCTCAAGCCAATAATGTTACTACAGGAAGAGTTTATCTTTCGGTTATTGAGAAAGAAAGAAGGGGAGAATTTTTAGGAAAAACAGTTCAAGTTGTTCCTCATATTACAAACGAAATCAAAGACAGAATGCAGTTGCTTGGGAAATCAGGCGATTATGATATTGTAATTACTGAAATTGGTGGAACTGTTGGTGATATTGAGTCATTACCTTATATTGAATCTGTTCGTCAGTTGGTTTGGGAGTTGGGAGAAAATAACGGAATTGTTATTCATTTAACTTTAGTTCCATTTTTGGCTGCTGCAGGTGAGTTAAAAACAAAACCTACACAGCACTCTGTAAAAACGTTGATGGAAAGCGGTATCAAAGCTGATATTTTGGTTTGCAGAACAGAGCATGAACTTTCTGATGAGTTGCGTAATAAACTGGCATTATTTTGTAATGTAAAAAGAGAAGCTGTAATTCAGTCTATTGATGCTTCTACGATATATGAAGTTCCAAATTTAATGCTTGAAGAAGGATTAGATGTTGTGGCTTTAAAGAAATTAGATTTACCTAAAAAAGCGTCTCCGGATTTAAAAAACTGGAATACTTTTTTACGCAGATTAAAAAACCCAAAACATACTGTAAATATTGGTTTGATTGGAAAATATGTAGAAATGCAGGATTGTTATAAGTCTATTTTAGAGGCATTTATTCATGCTGGAGCTTCAAACGAAACTAAAGTAAACGTAATTTCTATACATTCAGAACACATTACCAGCGATAATATTGAAGAAAAATTAGGCACTCTTGATGGAGTTTTAGTTGCGCCTGGTTTTGGTGAAAGAGGTATTGAAGGGAAAATTGAAGCAGTTCGTTTTGCACGTGAGAATAATATTCCGTTTTTTGGAATTTGTTTAGGAATGCAAATGTCTGTTATCGAATATTCAAGAAATATTTTAGGTTACAAAGAAGCGAATTCTACTGAGATGAATGATAAAACGAAACATCCGGTTGTGAATTTGATGGAAGAGCAAAAAACAATTACTGATAAAGGCGGAACTATGCGTCTTGGTGCTTGGAAATGTGATATTAAACCAAACACTTTAGCACATAAAATTTATGGTGAAAAGACTATTTCAGAGCGTCACCGTCACCGTTACGAATACAATAACAAATATAAAGACGAATTGCAAAAAGCAGGTTTAATTGCTTCTGGAGTGAATCCTGATACTGGTTTAGTTGAAATTATAGAATTAGAAAATCACCCGTTTTTCATCGGAGTACAATACCACCCGGAATACAAAAGTACAGTGGCAAACCCACATCCAATTTTCGTAAACTTTGTGGCTGCTGCAGTAAATGCACATAAAAAATAATAATTAATATTCTTAAGGATGTAACTTTTGAGGCAAACTCATTACTAATAGCCTTTAATGAATAACTTTTTTAAATTATAATGGAAGAAAAAAAATTTGATCTTAATTCAATCATTGGTTTTGTATTGATATTTGGAATTTTGATTTGGATAATGTACCAAAATCAACCTTCTGATAAAGAAATTGCTGCTGAAAAAGCCAAGAAAGAATTAGTTGCCAAACAAGAAGCTCAGGCTAAAGCTGACAAGACTAAAACCGCTGTTTTGCCGGTTGCTGCTGCAACTCCGGGTGATACAGTTCAATTGGCACAATTGCAAAAAACTTTAGGTGGTTTCGCTTATTCTGCTACGCTTCCTTCTGCAAAAGAGTCTTTTACAACTATCGAAAACGAAAAAATGATACTAAAAATCGCCAATAAAGGTGGTTATATAGTTGAAGCAACTCTTAAAGAATTTAAAAAGTTTGAGAAAAATTCAGGGCAATTAGTAGAATTGATTAAAGACAATAATGCTAATTTGAATATTCAGTTACAAACTACAGATAACAGAACTTTAAATTCTAAAGATTTATATTTTGAGCCAACATTAACTAAAGTTGGTGCAGATAAGGTTTTATCAATGCGTTTGAAAGCAGGCGCTAACGAATTTTTGGAATACAAATATATTTTAAAACCAAACGATTATTTAGTTGGTTTTGATATTCGTTCTCAGGGATTGAATAAAGTTTTAAATTCATCTAAACCATTAGATTTACAATGGGATCTAAAATCGTACAGAAACGAAAAGAGTATTTCCTATGAAAACCGTTATGCTGAAATTTATTATGAGCACGAAGATGGTAAAATAAATGCTGCGGGATTAGGAAAGCACGAAGAAGAAACCGTAGAAAAAGTTAGCTTTATAGCTTACAAACAGCACTTTTTTACTTCTATTTTAGTAACGGACAAGCCGTTTGAAACATCTAAATTAGAATCAACTAATTTGGTTAATGACGAAAAAATTGATACAGTTTTTACAAAACAGTTTAAAGCTAATGTTCCTTTAGCATTTTCAAATGGGGAAATTGATTATAAAATGCAATGGTATTTTGGGCCGGCAGATTATAAAGTTTTAAAATCGTATGATAAAAATTTCCAAAAAGTTATTCCATTGGGATGGGGAATTTTTGGCTGGATTAATAGATTAATATTTATTCCATTATTTGGGTTTTTAAGTTCAACAATAGGATTATCATTAGGAATTGCAATTATTATTTTTACAATTCTTATCAAATTGGCCATGTCGCCAATCACTTATAAATCATTCCTGTCTCAGGCTAAAATGAAAGTTTTACGTCCGGAGATTACAGAATTGGGGGAAAAATTTAAAAAAGACCCAATGAAGAAACAACAGGAAACAATGAAATTGTACAACAAAGCAGGAGTAAACCCAATGGCAGGATGTATTCCGGCATTGATTCAGCTTCCGTTTATGTATGCATCATTTCAGTTTTTCCCTGCTGCTTTCGAGTTAAGACAAAAAAGCTTCCTTTGGGCAGACGATTTATCATCTTTTGATGCTGTTGTAAAATTGCCTTTCAATATTCCATTATATGGAGATCATATTAGTTTGTTCCCAATTTTGGCAGCAATTGCAATTTTCTTTTATATGAAAATGACGTCTGGAGATCAGCAAATGGCAGCGCCTCAGCAAGAAGGTATGCCGGATATGGCAAAAATGATGAAAATCATGATTTATGTTTCGCCATTAATGATGTTAATTTTCTTCAATAGTTACGGTGCAGGTTTGAGTTTGTATAACTTTATCTCCAACTTAATTACAATTGGAATCATGTTTGTAATTAAAAACTATATTGTTGACACAGATAAAATTCACGCTCAAATTCAGGAGAACAAATTGAAAGAGCCTAAAAAACCAAGTAAATTTCAACAGCGTCTTCAGGATGTGATGGAGCAGCAAGAAGCTGCAAAAGCGCAGAACAAAAAGAAATAACAAATAAAAAAATCTCGATTTATCGGGATTTTTTTA
>Ga0307413_10000661_pt1 | contig 11720 bp, 10 predicted proteins | sample DK1Ometagenome_3_FD_203714 | JGI IMG/M metagenome (GOLD analysis project Ga0307413, IMG submission 203714) | Maize rhizosphere microbial communities from greenhouse at UC Davis, California, United States - DK15-O-2 | ecosystem: Host-associated > Plants > Roots > Rhizosphere > Soil | place: USA... | reverse complement strand
GGTCGCCCTGCAGCTCGCCAGCCTGATGCTGCCGTCGCTCAGCATTCCCGTGCCGGATGCGCTTCGCCCGGCTCCGGCGGTCGAGGCGGTGGCCGCGCCGGCTGCTGCTACGTCGGATAATGCGCCGGTCGTCGATCCAACGAAAATTGGTGCCGGGTCCGCACCAGTCGTCTCAGCCGACGTGGCGACTGCATCGTCCTTCGACTGGACTCCTTACGCCTACGCGGCACCGGCAATCGCCCTGCTGCTGATCACCCTCATGGCCTTGCTCCGGCTCGTCGCCTTGCGGTCGCGTGCGCAGATCCTGGTCGACCCGACGTGGCTTACGGCGCTGGCCCATGCGCAACGCCGGATGGGATTCAAGAACGGCACCGCCTTGCTGACCAGCAACGAGCTGAGCTCGCCGATCAGCTGGGGCCTGGTTCGCCCGGTGATCCTGCTCAACGAAGAGGCGCTCGAGGCGCGCGGCGAAGCCGAAGCGATCATTGCCCATGAGCTGGCGCACGTAGCACGGCTCGACTGGGCCAAGCTGATGCTTGCGCGGGTCGCGACCGCCATTTTTTGGTTCAACCCGCTTGCCTGGGTGCTCGCCCGGGAAGCCCACCAGCTGCGCGAAGAGGCCGCGGACGATGCAGTGCTCGCCGCCAATATCGACGGCGCCGATTACGCCCAGCTGCTGGTCGGAGTCGCCCGCCATGAATGCAAGGGGCTGTTGCTGGGCGCGCATGGCGTCGCTCCCGGAAAGGGCTCTCTCCGCCGCCGCGTCGGCCGGGTGCTCGACGGAACCCTCACCCGCGCCCCGGCCACCAAGTCGTGGATGGCGGGCTTCGGCGCCGGAATGCTGGTTATGGCCGCCCCGCTCGCGGCCCTGACTCTTGGCCCCAAGGCCGAGGACAAACTGACCGCCAAGGACGTTGTGGAAGCCGAGCATTCGTCTGAGACGATGACCACCACGGGTCCGGTGCAACCCGCCGAGATTTTCGCGGAGACCGAGGAAGGAACGATCCAGAATCGCCAGGACGGATCGACCGTGATGCGCAGCGCCGACGGCGCGACGATGACCCTGTTCGCTCCGGACGCGAGCGGACGGCGCAAGCTGGTGATGCGCAGCGCCGATGGCGCGGTAATGTCCTTCGCCGATGCGCGCCAGGCACCGGGCTTCGACGCGATGATGTTTGCCCGGACGGCCCGGAACCGCGCCCGCGACGACCGCAGGCATAGTGCCATCAACCAGGCGATCGCGATGAAGGCCGTCGGCGTTACACCCGAATATCTGGCCGGGATCCGCCGCGCCGCCCCGCATCTGGGGGTGATGGACGGCGACGATGTCGTCGAGTTGCGCGCTGTGGGGGTCACCCCCGAATATATCCGCGAAATGTCCGCCGCCGGCTTCGGCAAGCTCGACAAGGACGAACTGGTCGAGGCCCGCGCCGTGGGGGTCACCGGGAGCTATATCCGCTCGCTGGCCGCCGCGGGGATTCGCGGGTCGATCGACGATTATGTCCAGCTGCGCGCGCTGGGCGTGAACGCCCGTGACGCTCGAAGCGGCCTTTCCATGCAGAAGCTGATCAAGCTCAAGGAAGGCGACTGGGAGGTTCAACCTCCCGAGCCACCCGAGCCGGCCGATCCCGATCCGGATCCGAACGAATGACGGTCCCCCCGCTCAACTAACGACCCGAATTTTCGAAAATTGCCGAGCGAAGAACGCCCCGACCGGGGCGAACGGAACCGGCTTGCCAATTGAAGCCAAGGAGAAATGCCATGAACCGTGCGCTTGTTTTCCTCGCCGCCTCAGCCGCCGCGGCCCTCGCCGTGACCAGCGCCTGCCTGGCCAGCCCCAGGACCAACCATGACTTTCGCGCCGAGAATATATATTTCACCATGACGGCCCCGGCCCGCAGCGGCGATGTCCAGCTTAGCCTCCGTTCCGGCAAGGATCACCACGATCGTAGCATGAGCAGCGGTTTCGCTGCCTCGGAGCTCACCGGCCTCGACCTGGCGCGGCTCCGGTCGCCGGACGGCGCCCCGCTCAGCTTCGCCCTGATCCGGCAGGCGGGACGGGTCGATTGCTCCGGCAACGCTCGTGCGATGAAAGCGGAAGGCGATTGCCGGTTCACGGCGGACGCGGCCTTCGCCGAGCTTCTCGCCAGCCGCGGCCTCGGCCGGCCGACCGCCGAGGAATCCTACGAGCTGACGATGGTCGGCGCGACGCGCGAGCTGATCGACGCACTTGCAGCCGCCAACTATCCACGCCCGACGATCGAAAAGCTGACCGAGCTTGCCGCGGTCGGGGTCGACCGGAAGTTCATCGATGAGCTGTCGCGTCGCGGCTACCGTCCCAACGACCTCAACGACCTGGTCGAGTTCGGCGCACTCGACATTACGCCCGACTATATCGACGGGATGGCACGCGCCGGCTTTCGGAACATGGATGCCGACGCCATCGTCCAGTTCAAGGCGCTCGACATCTCGCCCGCCTACATCGCCGAACTGGCCCGCATGGGCTATTCCGGGCTCGATCCCGACGAGGTGAGCCAGCTCAAGGCGCTGGAGGTCACGCCCGAGTTCGTGGAGGGCTTTGCCCGCATCGGCTACACCGGCCTACCCGTCGATACGCTGGTCCAGTTGAAGGCGCTCGACGTCACGCCCGACTATGTCGCGTCGCTCCGCGACCGAGGCCTCGCCGACCTGTCGCCCGAACAGCTGGTCGCGCTTCGTGCGGTCGGGCAACCTCATCGGACGCGCAAGTGAGGACGTTGGTCGATCCGTTGGTCGGCTCGCATCCGGCTCGGCGCGCTTCGTCGAACCGCGCTGGCCCGGGCCCAAAATCGATCGACACTCAATGCCCACAGGGGGAAATCAGCATGAACTGGTTGCGTATCCGTCGTCTCCACCTGCTGGCCGGCATTGCCCTGGCCGTGCCTCTTCCAGCCGCCGCCCAAACCGCGGCGACTGCCGACCCCGCCGTGGCAGTGGCTCCCCAAGCCGCCACGGCGGGCAATCGGCGGGTCTTTACGCCGGAGAATTTCGCCCGCTTCGCCCCCAAGACCGCCTACGACATGCTGGTCCAGGTGCCGGGCTTCACCATCCGCAGCGCGGACGTCGAGCGTGGCCTTGGCCAGGCGTCGGAGAATGTGCTGATCAACGGTCAGCGGGTGGCCAACAAATCGGGCGGGGCCGTCGACGAGCTGCGAAGGATCAGCGCCGCCAACGTCGAGCGGATCGAGCTGGTCGAAGCCGCGAGCCTGGGCATCGCCGGCCTGTCCGGCCAGGTCGCCAACGTCATCGTGAAATCGGTGAGCAAGGCCAGCGGACAGTTTGAATGGACCCCCAATATCCGCGCGCACTATGCCGAGCCCAACCTGTTTGACGGATCGATCAGCTATTCGGGCAAGAAGGGGCCGGTCGACTACACTTTTTCGGTCAAGGATGACGCCGGCCGCGGGGCCTATGGCGGGCCGGTCCGGCTGTACGATGCCAACGGAGTCAATTTCGAGAACCGGCACGAGGTTCTGCACAACGAGTCGGAGCTGGTCACCTTCCAGGGGAAGTTCAAGCTCGATGGACCCGGCTCCTCGATCGGCAATTTGACCCTTGGCTACACCCCTTATTGGAACCCCGGCCACCTCGAGGACCGGCGCATCCGCCTTGACGGCGACAATCGCAGCCGCCTTACCGAGACCGAGCTCAAGGGTTGGTATTACGACGTCAACGCCGACTATGAGTTTCGGCTGGGGCCGGGCCGGCTGAAGCTGATCGGCCTACGCCATTTCGACCATGAGCCCGTCATCACGACACAGGTCACCAGCTTCGACAGCGGAGCCGATGACGTCGGCGCGCGCTTCAGCCGGGATTCCCGAATCGCGGAAACGGTCGGGCGAGCCGAATATGGCTGGAAAACCGGCAAGAACGACTGGCAGATTTCGTTCGAGCGCGCATTCAACTCGCTCGACCAGCGCGGTCGCCGGTTCGATCTCGACAGCGACGGAGAGTTTGAAGAAATTGAATTCCCCGAAGGCAGCGGAAAAATCCAGGAGGTTCGCTACGAAGCCATCGGCACCTTCAGCCGGCCATTGAACTCGAAGCTGGACCTGCAAATGGCCGCGGGCGGGGAGATTTCAAAGCTGGAGCGGGTCGACGGCGATCTTCCCCCGCGCAAATTCTTCCGGCCGAAGGGCAGCATCACGCTGGGCTGGCGGCCGGCCAAGGGATGGGACGCGAGCCTCAAGCTACGCCGCCGCGTGGGGCAAATCAGCTTCTACGACTTCCTCGCCCAACCAAAGTTGCAGGACGACCGCGAGAACAGCGGCAATCCCGACCTCGTCCCACCGCAAAGCTGGGAGGTCGAGGCGGAAGTCGGTCGCGAGCTTGGCGCCTGGGGCAAGACCCGCCTCAAGGTCTATGCCCACCGGATCGACGACATCATCGACATCATTCCGATTGGCGACGATGGCGAAGCGATCGGCAACCTGCCCCGCGCGACCAGGTTCGGGATGGAATCGACGAGCACGTTGCTGTTCGATCCGATTGGCTGGAAGGGCGCGAAGCTCGACCTGACGTTCGGCTTCGAAAACACCAGCGTTCGCGATCCGCTAACCGACGAGAAGCGGGCGATCAGCGGAACGCTCGATCGTTGGGCGTCGATGCAGTTTCGCCATGACATCCCGAACAGCAAGATCGCCTGGGGCATCAACGCCAGCCACGAACATTATGCCAAGACCTTCTTCCTGACCGAGGTCGGGCGCAGCTGGGAAGGACCGGTGTTCGCGGATATCTATGTAGAGCATAAGGACCTGATGGGGATGACCGTGCGCTTCACGGCCGGCAACGTGCTGAATGCCCGCCATCGTTTCGACCGGGTGGTGTTCGACGGCCGGCGCGAGCGCGATCCGATCGACTTCATCCAGAGGAACAACCAGCTGATCGGACCGATCTTCAGCCTGTCGGTCCGCGGCACCTTCTAGGAATGAGCATCCCCCTTGCGCCGCCACCCGTGCCCTTGTAGTTCGCGCGGCGGCCTAGGGGTATAGCTCAGTTGGTAGAGCATCGGTCTCCAAAACCGAGGGTCGTGGGTTCGAGTCCCCCTGCCCCTGCCACGTCCTGAGGCGCCGAGCGCAGCGAAGCAGCGCGCAGAGCCGCCGAAGGCCGGACGGCCTGCCGCGCTAGCGGACAGGACCGACGTCACGGGGAGCCGCCCAAGGTTCCGGCGATGCGAAGCATCGTTGGAAAGGCGGCGGACGGTTTACTCCCGTGACGGCCCGCGCTACTACCCGCCCAGCACGAGGTCCGGCGGGGTGTCCCGCGGACCTCGTTTTTCTATCTGTTGCGAAGGCTTGAGCATTGGCAAAGGTTTCCCCCGGCGAATTCATCCGGCAGGTTCGCGCCGAAGGCAGCAAGGTTGTCTGGCCGACCATGAAAGAGACGCGCACCACCGCGATCATGGTCCTGATCATGACGGCGATGCTCGCCATCTTCTTCTTCGGAATCGATTCGGCGCTCAGCGCCATCGTCAAATTCCTGCTCGGCCTGCTCGGCTAAGAACGTCAAGGATATTTCATGTCCCGCTGGTACATCATCCACGCCTATTCCGGCTTCGAGAACAAGGTTCGCGACGCGATCCTCAGCGAAGCCAAGCGCCTTCAGCTGGAAAGCCTGGTCGAGGCGGTCGAGGTCCCGACCGAGACGGTGACCGAGATCAAGCGCGGCAAGAAGGTGCAGAGCGAGCGCAAGTTCATGCCCGGCTATGTGCTGGCCAAGCTGGCGCTCAACGACGACGTCTATCACCTCGTCAAGAACACGCCCAAGGTGACCGGCTTTCTCGGCCCCAATGGCAAGCCGCAGGCGATTCCCGACGCGCAGGCCGCGCGGATGCTCGACACGAAGGACGAAACCGCCGCCGCCGCGCCCAAGACCAAGGTCAAGGTCGACTATGAGATCGGCGACGCGGTCAAGGTGCTCGACGGCCCCTTCGCCAGCTTCAACGGCGTCGTCGAGGAGCTCGACTTCGACCGCGCTCGGGTGAAGGTCAGCGTCTCCATCTTCGGACGCGCCACGCCGGTCGAGTTGGAATTTGAGCAAGTAGAGCGGGTCAAGTAGGCTTAGCGGCCGCGCGGATTCCCGTCTCCGCCGGTTACATTTCTGTGCCTTCTTAAAAGCATAGCTGCTATCATTATCTCGATCTCAAACGGGGTTCATTCGACCCCTTGGGAGGCACAGATGATGAAGAAGATTCTCGGCCGCGTCGGCAATTCGAACATGCATTGGGTCGGCGACGGTTTCCCCGTCCGCTCGCTCTTTTCCTACAACCAGCACGGCCAGGCGATCAGCCCGTTCCTGCTGCTCGACTATGCAGGCCCGCGCAACTTCGACCCGTCGGCCAGCCCGCGCGGCGTGGGCCAGCACCCACACCGCGGGTTCGAGACGGTCACCATCGTCTACGACGGCGAGGTCGCTCACCGCGATTCCACCGGCCAGGGCGGCGTGATCGGCCCGGGCGACGTGCAGTGGATGACGGCGGCCGGCGGGATCATCCACGAGGAGTTCCACTCCCCCGCCTTCAGCAAAACCGGCGGACCGTTTCGGATGGTCCAGCTGTGGGTCAACCTGCCCGCCAGGGACAAGATGGCTACCCCCGGCTACCAGTCGATCAGCAACGTCGACATTCCTTCGGTCGACCTGCCCGAGGATGCCGGCAAGGTGCGGGTTATCGCGGGCGAATATGACGGCGCAAAGGGCCCGGCCCGGACCTTTACGCCGGTCAACGTCTGGGACATGCGCCTTAACCGCGACGCCTCGATCAAGCTGGACCTGCCCGAGGGTCATAACGCCGCGATCGTCGTGCTCACCGGCCACGTCACGGTCGGCGGGAGCCAGGCGGCCGGCGAGGCTGAGGTCGTCCTGCTCGGCAAGGAAGGCGCTGGAACCACCATCGATGCCGACGGGGATTCCATGCTGCTGATCCTGACCGGCGAGCCGATCGACGAGCCGATTTTCGGTTACGGCCCGTTCGTGATGAACAGCGAGGCGGAGATCCGTCAGGCGATCGACGACTATAACAGCGGCCAGTTCGGCAAAATCGCCGCGACTGCTTGAGCTATTGGGCGCTCGGCCTCGGCCGGGCGCCCTCCCGTTTTCGGGTTTCTCACGACAAGGGGGCATCCTGCCAAGCGAAGTAATCGAAAACCCCGAGCGTCACCGGTTCGAGCTGGCGATCGACGGCAGCGAGGCGATCGCGGCCGCTTATTACCGCATCGACGACAATGGCAATCTCGTCCTCACCCACACCGAGGTTCCATCCGAATTCTCCGGCCAGGGCATTGGCTCGCGCCTTGCGCGCGGCGTGTTCGACATGATCCGCGCCACCGGACGCAAGACAGTCGTGCGTTGCCCGTTCATGGCCGCATTCTATTCCCGGCACCCGGAATATTCCGACATCGTCGCAGGCTAATCAAAGCACTTGGCAATTGCGCACGCCAAGTATATAACTGACTGGTCAGTAAGAAAGCCACGCCCTTGCGTTCCCCCCGTTGGCAAAGACGATCGGAAGACCGGCCGGCGGAAATCTGCGCGGCTGCGCTTGAGGTATTCGCCGAAAAAGGCTTCGCAGCCGCCAAGCTGGATGAGATCGCCAAGCGCGCAGGGGTGTCGAAGGGTACGCTCTACCTCTATTTCCAGGACAAGGCCGACCTCTTCCGCGCGGTGATCCGCGACACGGTCGCGCCGCGGGTCGCCGCGGTCCGCGAGATGGCCGACAAGCTGGAATTGCCTTTCGCCCAGATCGTCCCGCTGTTCCTTGCCAATTTCGCCGAAATGACGACCCGGCTTCCGGTCGGCGCCGTCGCCAAGATCGTCATCGGCGAATCTCGCAACTTCCCCGACCTCGCAAAGATCTGGCACGACCAGGTCGCTTCCGGCGCCTTGAGCGCGCTTGAGCAACTCATCAGGCGGGCGCAGGAGCGCGGTGAGGTCCGCGGCGGCGATGCCCGGCTGATGGCTTTCTCGCTGATGGGGCCGATGCTGATGGGCGTGCTGTGGCGCGAGACGCTCCAGCCGGCCGGCGGACAGCCGCTCGATCTCGCCGCGCTCGCTGCTCAGCACGGCGAAACGCTGCTGAACGGAATGCTGGTGGAGAAGGCGGGTTGAAGGGGCGCGCTGTACTCGTGGCTCTGCTTCTCGCGGGCTGTACCACGGTAGGGCCAAACCATTCCGTCCCGGATGCGGCCGTGCCGAGCCAATATGCCGAGCCTCACGATGCACAGGGCCTCAGCGATGCCGAGCTCGCAAGCTGGTGGCGGCAATTCGGCGATCCGCAGCTGGACAGCCTGATCGCGCGTGCAATAGCACTCAACCTCGACGTCCAATCCGCCGCCGCGCGCATCCGCGAAGCCCGCGCCCGCGAGCTGGTCGCAGGCGCCCGCAACCTGCCGACCCTCGACGCCCAAGCGTCCGCCACCCGCCAGCGGATCAGCGAGAATGCGATCCCCACGCCGCCGGGAGCAGGAGCCCCCGGAAGCGGCGGGGCGTTCGGCCTGCCGGGCAGCGAGTTCAACACATTCCGCCTGGGCCTGGACGCCAGTTGGGAAATCGACCTGTTCGGCGGAACGCGGCGCGGGATCGAAGCCGCCGGAGCCCGCACCGGCGCAGCCACCTGGACCCGCCGCGACCTTCAGGCAACGGCCGCGGCAGAGGTCGCAAACGCCTATTTCACGCTCCGCACAGTGCAGGACCGCATGGCCAATGCAAAAGCCGATCTCGATCGCCAAAACCGCGAGGAGCAGCTTCGCCAAGCCCGCTTCAAAGGCGGCCTCATCAACGGCATCGACGTCGAGCAGCAGAAGTCCGACGCCGCCATCGCCGCTGCCGAACTCCCTGCCCTCCGCGCCCAGGCCGACGCCCAAATCCACGCCATCGGTCTTCTCACCGGCACAACGCCCGAAGCGTTGATCGCCGAGCTATCGCCCGCCAGGACGATACCCGCCTCTCCAACCATTCCCGCCGGCCTCCCGTCGGACCTCCTCCGCCGCCGCCCCGACATCCGAGCCGCCGAACGCGAAGTCGCCGCCGCGACCGCCGACATCGGCGTCGCGACCGCCGACCTCTACCCGCGCATTTCGCTGACTGCCGCGCCGGCGCTGGTCAGCACCGCGCTCACCAGCCTGCTCGACTGGGGCAGCCGAAGCTATTCGCTCGGCGCCAGCCTGCTCTGGCCGCTGTTTGACGGCGGCAAGGCCCGCGCCAACATCGAAGTCGCCAATGCCCGGCAGGAACAGGCGCTGATCGCCTATCGCAAGTCGGTGCTGACCGCGCTCAAGGACGTCGAGGATGCGCTGAGCCGCACCCAGGCCGACCGCGACCGCCTGACCGACCTCGCCCGCTCGCACGAGGCGGCAACACGCGCCGAAGCCCTGTCCCGCACCCGCTTTCGCGGCGGTCTCGTCACATACAGCGAGGTTCTCACCAACCAGGGCAAGCGGCTTTCCGTGGAGAAGCAGATGATCGAAACGAGGGGCGCGCTCGCGCGGGATTCGGTGGCGCTGTTCAAGGCGCTCGGCGGCGGCTGGCCGGAGCAGCAGCCATGAAGCGCCGCCTGCCGCTCATCATCATCGTCCTGATCGCGGCTGCCGTGCTCATCTGGTGGCTGTTCGGCCGGTCCGAGAGCGAGCGCTATCTGTCGGGCTATATCGAGGGCGAAGAACTTTACCTCGCCGCACCGGTGTCGGGCACAGTGCAAGCCATCGCCGCGAAAGAAGGCAGCCGCGTCCGCGCAGGAACCGCCCTCTTCGCCATCGACCCCGCCACCCTCTCCGCCCAGGGCGACCAGGCCCGCGCCGAAATCACCGCCGCCCGCACCCAGATCGCCTCCGCCCAGGCCAATGCCGAGCAGGCCGAGGCGGAAGCCCGCGCCGCCTCTGCATCCGCCGAGCGCGCCCGCCAGGACCTCGCCCGCCTCGAATCCGTCCGCCGCAGCGATCCCGCCGCGGTCGCCGGCAAGGACCTCGACGCCGCCCGCGCCGCGCTCCGTGAGGCAAACGCCCGCGTCGCCGCCGCCCGCGAAACCGCCGCTGCCCGCCGCGCCCAAATCTCCGCCACTCGTGCCCAGGCCGAGCAGGCCGAGGGCGGCGCGCGCGAAGTCGCAATCCGCGTCGGCCAGCTCTCCCCCGCCGCACCCGCCGACGCCCGGGTCGACAAGGTCTTCTACCAGCAGGGCGAATGGGTGAACGCGAACCAGCCGGTGCTGAGCCTGCTTCCCGACAGTGCGATCAAGCTGCGCTTCTACGTTCCCGAAGGCGACATCGCCCGCTACCGTCCGGGCGCCACCGTCGCCTTCTCCTGCGACGGCTGCGCGGCCGGGCTGAAGGCGAAGATCAGCTACGTCAGCCCGCGCCCCGAATTCACCCCGCCGGTCATCTTCAGCCGCGAGACCCGCGACCGTCTCGTCTTCCTGGTGGAGGCCAGGCCCGAGCGCCCCGCCCGCCTCCAGCCGGGCCAGCCGATCGACGTTCGGCCCCTGCCGTGACGCTCGCGATCGACGTCCAGGACCTTAGCAAGGCATTCGGCACCGCGCAGGCGGTCGACCATGTCTCGATCCAGATCGAGCAGGGCCACATCACCGGCTTCCTCGGCCCCAACGGCTCGGGCAAGACGACGACGCTGCGGATGCTGTGCGGCCTGCTTACGCCCGACAGCGGCAGCGGCCAGGTGCTCGGCCTCGATTTCCCGAGAGAGGCGGAGGCCATCAAACGCCAGACCGGCTACATGACCCAGCGCTTCTCGCTCTACGAAGATTTGACGATCGAGGAGAACCTCACCTTCATCGCCCGCGTCTACGGCCTCGACCGAATCCACGCCCGCGTCGACGAAACTCTCGAAAAGCTCGGCCTCCAGCACCGCCGCAAGCAGCTCGCCGGCCAGCTTTCCGGCGGCTGGAAGCAGCGCCTCGCTCTCGCCGCCAGCGTGATGCACGAGCCGCGCCTGCTCCTCCTCGACGAGCCCACGGCCGGCGTCGACCCGCAGGCCCGGCGGGACTTCTGGGACGAGATCCACCGCCTCGCCGACGGCGGGATGACCGTGCTCGTCTCGACCCATTACATGGATGAGGCCGAGCGCTGTCACGAGATCGCCTATATCTTCAACGGCCATCTCATCGCGCGCGGCACCGGGGACGAGTTGATCGCCCAGTCGCGCCTCGTCACCTTCGAGGCGGAGGGCCCCCGCGCCGACCGCCTGGCCCACGACCTCACCGGCAAGCCCGGCGTCCTCATGGTCGCCCCGTTCGGCCAGACGCTCCACGTCAGCGGCACCGACCGCAAGGCCCTCGAAACGGCCATCGCCCCCTTCCGCCGCGAGCCCTACAAATGGACCGAGGTAGCCCCGACGCTCGAGGACGTGTTCATCAACCTAATGCGCGTCGAGGGCGCGAAACAGGACGAGGCCGCGTGACCGGCCTGTCCGCCTCGCGGGTCATGGCGGTGCTCGCCAAGGAATTCACCCAGCTTCTGCGCGACCGCCTCACCTATGCGATGATCCTCGCCATTCCGATCGTCCAGCTCCTGATGTTCGGCTATGCAATTAATGGCGATCCCAAGCATCTGCCGACCGCCGTGCTGGTCCAGGACCAGGGGCAATTCTCCCGCTCGATCCTCGCCTCACTCGACAACAGCGATTATTTCAGGATCGTCGCCGACGCTCGCAGCCCGGCCGAGCTCAATGAGATGATCCAG
>Ga0307413_10000660_pt1 | contig 11721 bp, 13 predicted proteins | sample DK1Ometagenome_3_FD_203714 | JGI IMG/M metagenome (GOLD analysis project Ga0307413, IMG submission 203714) | Maize rhizosphere microbial communities from greenhouse at UC Davis, California, United States - DK15-O-2 | ecosystem: Host-associated > Plants > Roots > Rhizosphere > Soil | place: USA... | reverse complement strand
GAGAACGAGCGGACGCCGGTGCTGGTTCGGGCGACGGATCCGATCTTGCAGAACGGTGTGCACATGGCGTTGCGGACTCGGCCGGAGGTCTGGCTGGCCGACGAGGACAGTGACGTCGCCGTCACCGTCGCCCTGGTCGTGGCCGACCGGTTCGACGACCGCGCCTCACAACTACTGCGCAGCCTGCAATGCCGCGGCTACTCCCGCATCGTCCTGGTCGCCGGCGACCTCGACGACACCGAAATCCTCACCGCCGTCGAATCCGGCGTCTGCGCCGTCGCCCGCCGCGTCGACACCACCCCCGACGTCCTCGTCCGCCTCGTCAAAGCAGCCGCCGCCGGCGAAGGCGCCCTACCCCCCGACCTCCTCGGACGCCTACTCAACCGCGTCTCCCGCCTCCAACGCCACGTCCTGGAACCCCGCGGCCTACACCTCGCCGGCATCACCAACCGCGAAACCGAAGTCCTCCGACTCGTCGCCTCCGGCCTCTCCACCAAAGAAATCGCCGACAAACTCTGCTACTCCCAACGCACCGTCAAAAGCATCCTCCACGACGTCACCAACCGCTTCCAACTCAAAAACCGCTCCCACGCCGTCGCCTACGCACTCCGCGAAGGCCTCATCTGACCGGACACTGTGGTTTCCTTGACCGGTGAGCGTGACGGCGCGCGGCGCATGGCGGGGGAGTGCGCGGGCGGCCGTGGTGCCGAGCCCCAACATCTGGCACTGGCCAGACGTCTACGAGGTGGAGAACCGGGCGCAGGACGTCGACGGCGAGGTGTGGCGGACGCTCGCCGCGCGGTGCGACTGGACCGGCCGGGACGTGGTCGACGTCGGCTGCGGGGACGGGTTCCACCTGCCCCGCTTCGCGACCACCGCCCGCCGGGTGGTCGGTGTCGAGCCGCACCCGCCGCTGGTCCGCCGGGCCAGGCGCCGGATCACTGGTCTGTCCACTGTGGAGGTGACGCGCGGCACGGCGGAACGGCTGCCGTTGCCCGACGCGAGCGCGGATCTGGTGCACGCCCGCACCGCGTACTTCTTCGGCCCGGGCTGTGATCCGGGGATCGACGAGGCGAACCGGGTGCTGCGACCCGGTGGGGTGTTGGCGGTCGTGGACCTGGACACCACCGTCGCCCCCTACGGTCGGTGGATGCTCGGCGACCTGCCGGGGTACCGGTCGTCCGAAGTGGATGCCTTCTTCACCGCACTCGGGTTCGCCTGCGACCGGGTGCGCACCCGCTGGGAGTTCGCCGACCGTGCGGCGCTGGAAGCCGTGCTGCGCATCGAGTTCTCGCCGAAGGTAGCGGCCGCGGCGATCGCGGAGACACCCGGCGCGGCGATCGAGGTGGGCTACCGGGTGCTCACCCGAGCCCGGCCGGACCGGCTGATCGTCGGGCGATAGCGACGCGGAGGAGTACAAGAGAAGGGGGCGGCCGAAAGCCCGCCCCCTTCGTCCCCCTCGGGGCTCGTTCAGTCCTCGTCGTCGGTGTCCTCGGAGTCGTCGTCGACCTCGCCGAGAATGCCGTAGAGCTCCCGTCGCGCCTCGTTCAGCACGCGGACCGCGCGCTTCTTCTGCTCCGACGTCGCCGCCTGGGCCACCTGGTAGGCGGCGCCCATCAGCTGACCGATCGCCGATCGCAGATCGACGTCGCCCGGATCGGCGTCCGCCGCCACCTGCGCCCACGGGGGAGTGTCGCCGGCCTTCGCCGCCTCGGTGCGGCCCTCGTCGGTGAGCTCGAACAGCCGTTTGCTGCCGTGTCCCTCCGCGCTGGTGACCAGGCCCTCGTCGGCCAGCAGTTGCAGCGTCGGGTAGACCGAGCCGGGGCTGGGCCGCCACAGCCCGTTGCTGCGCTCGCCGATCTCCTTGATCATCTCGTAGCCGTGCATGGGCCGCTCGGTGAGCAGCGCCAGGATGGCGACCCGTACGTCGCCGCGTCCGCGCCGGCCAGGACCGCGCCGCCCGGGACCGCGCCGCCCTGGACCGAACCCGCCGAACGGCGGCATCGGAGGCATCGGTGGCAGGGGCGGGATGCCGGGTCCGTCGCCCCAGGGTCCGAACCCGCCGTGCCGGAGGCCGGCGGGGCCGTCGGGTCCGGGTACCTGAAAGGTGTGCGTGTGTCGCCTCATCGAGATCAACCCTCCTAGTCGGTTGGTATCGCCGTATCGCGATAGGTCAACGATATATCGTGAACGGTCGAGCCGCAACCCTGATGTCGCCGGCCCTACGATCGGCGTCATGAACGAGGTGCGACGCCTGGTCGCCGAGGAGTACGCCGACCTGCTCGCCCTGCTTCGCGGTCTGACCGACGAGCAGTGGCGGACGCCGTCGTTGTGTGCCGGCTGGCGGGTGCGGGACGTGGTCGGGCACCTCGTGTTCAACATGTTGCCGGTGCCGGCCTACGTCGGCGCGGCGCTGCGGCACCGGTCCGCCGACCGGATCAACGCCCATCTGGTCGGCCGGGCCGCGGAGCTGTCGACCGGGCAGCTGCTGGACCGGTTCGAGTCCTGGGTGGACGGTCGACACCTCGGCTGGCTGCTCCCGTGGCTCGCGCTCGCCGACGTGCTGGTGCACCAGCAGGACATCCGCCGCCCGCTCGGCCTATCGCGCCCGATCCCGGCCGAGCGGCTGGTCCAGACACTGCGCCGACCGGACCCGTTCGCGCAGCCGGGCAGGCGGATGCGCGGTCTGCGGTTCGAGGCCACCGACGTGCCGTGGAGCTCCGGTGCCGGCCCGCTGGTCCGCGGCTGCGGCGAGGCGCTCGCGCTCGCGGTCGCCGGACGGGCCGTGGTGCTGGACGAACTCACCGGCGACGGCGTCACCGTGCTGCGCGGGCGGGTCTAGAGCACCCCGCGGAACATGGGAGAATGGCGGTGCCATGACCTCCCTCCCGCTCGTCTTCGACGCACCCAGGCGCGGCCTGCCGCCGCGTCACCTCGTCGACCTGTCCGATCAGGAACGCCGGACCGCGGTGACCGAACTGGGGGAGAAGCCGTTCCGCGCGGGGCAGCTGTCGAACCACTACTTCAGTCGGCTCACCGTCGACCCCGAGCTGATGACCGACATTCCGGCCGCCAGCCGGGAACGCCTGGTCGGGGCGCTGATGCCGGCGCTGTTCACCGAAGTGCGCGCGCTGGTCTGCGATGACGGCACCACCCGCAAGGCGCTGCTGCGCGCGCACGACGGCACCCTGGTGGAGAGCGTGCTGATGCGCTACCCGGACCGCACCACGCTGTGCATCTCCAGCCAGGCCGGTTGCGGGATGGCCTGCCCGTTCTGTGCCACCGGCCAGGGCGGGCTGACCCGCAACCTGTCCACCGCGGAGATCGTCGACCAGGTCCGCATGGCCGCGGCGGCCGCGCGCGACGGGCTGCTCGGCGGGGGGCCCACCCGGCTGTCCAACATCGTGTTCATGGGCATGGGGGAGCCGCTGGCCAACTACCGGCGGGTGGTGGAGGCGGTGCACCGGATCTGTGATCCGGTTCCGTCCGGGCTGGGTATCTCGCAGCGGTCGGTGACGGTGTCCACGGTGGGTCTGGCGCCGGCGATCCGCAAGCTCGCGGACGAGAAGCTGCAGGTGCGGCTGGCGGTGTCGCTGCACACGCCGGACGACGAGCTGCGGGACACGCTGGTGCCGGTCAACACTCGCTGGTCGGTCGACGAGGTGTTGTCGGCGGCGCGCCACTACGCGGACGTGTCCGGTCGGCGGGTCTCGATCGAGTACGCGTTGATCCGCGACGTGAACGACCAGCCCTGGCGCGCGGACCTGCTCGCCCGCCGGTTGCGCCAGCACCTCGGGCAGCTGGTGCACGTGAACCTGATCCCGTTGAATCCGACGCCCGGGTCGAAGTGGGACGCCTCGCCGAAGCCGGTGGAGCGCGAGTTCGTGCGCCGGGTGCTGGCCGGCGGTGTCGCGTGCACGGTGCGCGACACCCGCGGCCAGGAGATCGCCGCTGCCTGCGGCCAGCTCGCCGCCGAAGGCTGACGCGGGACGGACGGCGGCTACCCCGCGCCGTGCGGCCCGACGTGGCTGGAGGGACAGTGGACCGGATCGAGCGGCGGCGGGGCGAGATTCGGGCGTGGCTCGACTCGCTCACCCGGCGACACTCCGACATCGTGGACGCCAGCGTCTGGACCACCAACGACGACGAGCACGATCCCGAGGGTGTGACGATCGCGTTCGAGCGTGCCCAGGTGACGGGCCTTCGTCAACAGGCCCTCGACGAGTTGGCCGCGTTGGACCGTGCCGAGGAACGCGTCCGAGCCGGCACCTACGGTCGGTGCGCGCGCTGCGGCGCCGACATCGCCGAGGGACGACTCGACGCCCTGCCGGCGACCACGACCTGCATCACCTGCGCCTGACCATGATCAGCCGCCGACCCGGCCGGACCGACCCGGAGCACGCGCGGCCGATCGGGTGAACCCGGCACGGCATCGGCAACACACCGGCGGCGACCCGCGATGAGCGCGGTGACCCAGGAGGTAGCCAGTGGTGCGGATCATCACCGCCGTCGTGTCGACCGTCGTGACCGTCGTGACCGTCGCGGGCGTGCTGGCGGCGAGCGGCTGTGCGACGTCGCCGCCCGGGGTGAGCCCGACGACAGCGCCGCCCGCGCGGACTCAGGAGCAGCCGCCCGCTCCCGCGACGCAGGCACCGCCCCCGGAGCAACCCGACCGGCAGTGGTCGATGCCGAACCTCGTCGGCACCGTGCTGCAGGACGCGCAGGACCAGATCCAGGCCGTCACCGGCAACCCGGTCTTCCTCACCACGTCGCACGACGTCAGTGGCCGGAGCAGGCTGCAGGCACTCGACTCGAACTGGAAGGTGTGCAGTCAGAACGTCGAACCGGGTGCGCCGCTGACGGCGGACTCGCTGGTCGACTTCGGCGTGGTCAAGCTCGACGAGACCTGCCCCTGACCGTGCCCGGCCGCCGCCGCCCGCGAGCGGTCGCCGGTGCCCGTGAGCGCTGTTGCGGGCCCCGCCCGACCCGTGACATGGTCGGCTCATGGCAAAATCCGAGATCGTGTCCGCGGAGGAGTGGGCGAAGGCCCGCGACGAGCTGCTGATCGCGGAGAAGGAAGCGACCCGCGTCCAGGACGCGCTCGCCGCGCGGCGGCGACGGCTGCCGATGGTCCCCTTCGGCGAGTACACCTTCACCACGTCCTCCGGTGAGATCACCCTGCGCGAGCTGTTCGGCGACCACGAGCAGCTGGCGGTCTACCAGTTCATGGACGTCGGCCCGGACGGGCTCTGTCCGGGCTGTACCTACCTCACCGACAACGTCACCGCTCTCGACGACCTCGCCGAGAGCGGCATCGCCTGGGCGACCGTGTCGAACATGCCGATCGAGCAGATCGACCGGGCGAAGGCCGAGCACGGCTGGACCATGCCGTTCCACTCCTCGCGCGGCACCTCGTTCTCCGACGACTGCGGGGCGGGCGGCGGGTTCATGCTGAGCATGTTCCTGCGTGACGGCGACGACGTCTACCGGACCTACTCGACCACCGCGCGCGGCGTGGACCGGCTGCTGTTCTCCAGGAACATCCAGGACCTCGCCGTGTACGGGCGGCAGGAGGAGTGGGAGGACTCGCCGAAGGGCTGGCCTCAGCACCCCACCTACGGCTGAGCCGGGCGCATCCGCCGCCGCAGCTCGGCGACGCCGGTTCCGGTGAGCTCGTCCAGCACGACCGGCCGGCCGGCGACCGCCAGCACGATGGTCTCGCCGGTGCCGCGGACCTCCGGCCCGTCGCCGGCTGACCAGTCCACATCGGACGCGATGAATCGCAGTCCGCGCATGCGTCGCCTCGGCCGCGAACCCGGGTTCGGGTTGTCCAGCACCGCGAGCAACCGGTCCGGCGGGATCTCCCTCGGCCGGTTCAGCGGCAGTCGGATGTCCTGGTGGTGCACCACCATGTCGGCCAGGGCGAACCGCGGGTCGCGGTTGGTGGCTCCGGTGGTGCGCACCGCGAGGAACCGGTCGATCAGCTCGTCCGTCGTCCAGGCCCGCGCCCTGGCCGCGAGCGCAGAGTTCGTCCGGTGGCCAGACAGTCCGTTCCGGACTGCGGTGCTGATCACGTCGAGCGGTGACGCCGAGCCGTTGACCGCCAGGTGCCCGACCACGTCGCGCACCAGCCAGCCGTCGCACAGCGACGGCGTCAGCCATTCGTCGTCGCGGAGGGTGCGCAGCAGGACGGCCAGATCGGCCCGCTCCGCCGCGACCAGCGGGGTCGCATCCACCGGCCGACCATACCTATCCTTGGCCCATGGGTAGCCGGGTGTCGGTCGCGTCCGACGACGTGCTGCGTGCGCTGCGGATGCGCGCGCAGCTGCTCGCCGGTGACCGGGCCGGTGACGTTCTCTCGGTGGTCTCCCGGGTGTGCGGTGTACAGGCTCAGGCGGCGCCACCGGCCCGACTCGCGGTGCGGGTACGGAGCTCCGGCCTCCTGGCATCCACTGTGGACGCCGCAGTGCGGGGTGAGGCGGTGCGAGGTCAGGTGGTGCGGACCTGGGCGATGCGGGGCACGCTGCACATGCTCGCCCGGGGGGACGTGGCCTGGCTGGTCGGCCTCCTCGGCCCGGTGTTCGACAGGGCCGGCCGGCGCCGACGTGACCAGCTCGGGTTGGACGACCGGACCTGCGAGCGCGCGCTGCCGGCGATCGAGCGGGTGCTGGCGGACTCGCCGCCGCTGACCCGGGCCGTGCTGGTCGAGCGGCTCGCCGACGAGGGCGTGCGGCTCGATCCGCGGTCCCAGGCACCCGCCCACCTGCTGCACCACGCGGCCAACCACGGGCTCGTCTGCCGCGGCCCGGACCTCGCCCGCGACGAGCCGACCTACGTGCTGACCGGGCGCTGGCTCGGCGCGGACGCGGCGAACCCGTTCCCGGACCGTGGCGACGCGCTCGCCGAGCTGGCCAGGCGGTACCTGGCCGGCCACGGGCTGGCTGCGGTCGCGGACCTGGCCAGGTGGTCAGGTCTGCCGCTGCCGGACGCGCGGCGGGCCTTCGCCTCGATCGCCGACGAGACCACGGAGCTGGCCACCGACCGCGGTCCGATGCTCGTCCTCCGCGACACCCCGCTCGACGCCCCGGACCTGCCGGCACCGCGCCTGCTCGGACACTTCGACCCGCTGCTGCTCGGCTACCGGGACCGCGACCTGGTCCTCGACCCCGCGTTCGCCGGGCGGGTCCAGGCGGGCGGCGGCTTCATCCGGCCGAGCGTGCTGATCGGCGGCCGGGTCGTCGGCACCTGGACGCTGCGGAGATCCCGGACCGCGACGGTGACCGTGGAACCGTTCGCCGGTGTGCCGCGCGGTGTCGAGGACGGGTTGAGGTCCGAAGTGGACGATCTGGCCCGGTTCCTCGGCGAGGACGCCGAGCTGCGGATCGAAGCCCCGGTGTCCTGAAACGGACCTGCACGACGTCCGGCGGGCCCGCTAACCTGCGTCGGTGAGCGAGCCGACCCTGCGTCTCGCCGCGCGCCACGACGTGCCGGCGATCGCTGTTCTCATGCGACGATCCGTGCTGGACTCGTTCCCGTCGTTCCACGACGAGCGGGAGACCGCGTCGGCTGCGCGGTATCTCACCGAGCCGGACCTCAACCTCATCGACGACGGCACCTACTACGTGTTCGAGCTCGCCGGCGAGCTGGTCGCCTGCGGCGGGTGGAGCAAGCGGGCGAAGGTCTACACCGGAACCGGCGACCTGCCCGACGACGACCGGATGCTCGACCCGGCCACGGAACCGGCCAGGGTGCGCGCGATGTTCGTCCGCGGCGACTGGACCCGCCGTGGTCTCGGCCGGGCGATCCTGGACGAATGCGTCCGGGCGGCCGCCGCGGACGGCTACCGGTCGCTGGTACTGATGGCCACGTTGCCCGGGGTGCCGCTGTACTCCTCGTTCGGGTTCCGCGAGGTGGAACGCACCCTGTTGCCGCTACCGGACGGCGTGCCGCTGGCCGGAGCCACGATGGACTACCCGCTCGTCGGCTGAGCGCCCCGTCGGCGCGCCGGGTTTCAGCGACGCCAGGAGGTGCGGCGTCGAATGCCGTCCCAGATCAGCGCGGCGATCATCGCGGCGCCGATGCCGATCAGGAACAGGTCGGCGGTGAGGCCGGTGTGGTTGCCGATCAGGAAGAGGAACATGATGATCGCGACGGTCCAGCCGGCGATCCGGGTGGCCAGCGGGAACCCGCCGTGCCAGCCCCACTCCGCGGACGGCTCCTCGTGCGGGTCCACGGCGTTGGACGACCGCTTCTCCAGCTGCGAACCAGCCATTGTCCCTCCCGGACGTCCTGAGCGCGCCTCGGCGGGCGCCGTTCCGGGCGTCATCCTCCCACAGGCAGAATGGCCCGCATGCGAACGGTGCTGGTGCTCGGCTCGACCGGATCGATCGGCACGCAGGCCCTGGACGTGATCGCGGCGAACCCGGACAGGCTGCGCGTGGTCGGTATCGCCGCGGGCGGCGCTGACCCGGCCGTGCTCGCCGACCAGGCCATCCGGTTCGGCGTGCGGGTGATCGCGGTGGCCAGGGCGACCGCGGTGGAGGACCTGCAGCTCGCCATCTACGCCGAGGCGCAGCGCCGCGGCTACGCCAGGGGCGACTTCGCCATGCCCCGCCTGATCGCCGGCCCGGAGGCGGCCGCCGAGCTGATCGCCACCACCCCGGTCGACGTGGTGCTGAACGGCGTCACCGGCTCGCTCGGGCTGCGGGCGACCCTCGCGGCCCTGGCCACCGGGTCGACGCTGGCGCTGGCGAACAAGGAGTCGCTGATCGCCGGCGGTCCGCTGGTGCTCGCCGCGGCGAAGCCGGGCCAGATCGTGCCGGTCGACTCCGAGCACTCGGCGCTCGCGCAGTGCCTGCGATCGGGTGCCCGCGACGAGGTGGCCCGGCTGGTGCTGACCGCGTCCGGCGGTCCGTTCCGCGGCCGCACCCGCGCCGAACTCGCCGACGTCACCGCCGAGGCGGCGATGGCCCACCCGACCTGGACCATGGGGCCGGTCGTCACGATCAACTCGGCGACGCTGGTGAACAAGGCGCTCGAGGTGATCGAGGCGCACCTGTTGTTCGGCGTGCCCTACGAGCGCATCCACGTGACCGTGCACCCGCAGTCGATCATCCACTCGATGGTCACCTTCACCGACGGCTCCACCATCGCCCAGGCCAGCCCGCCGGACATGCGGCTGCCCATCGCGCTCGCGCTGAACTGGCCGGACCGGCTGCCCGGCGCGGCCACGCCGTGCGCGTTCGACGCCGTCGAGGCCTGGACGTTCGAGCCGCTGGACCACGAGACGTTCCCCGCGGTGGAGCTGGCCAAGGCGGCCGGCACGGTCGGCGGCTGCCTGCCCGCGGTGTACAACGCGGCGAACGAGGAGGCGGTGGCCGCCTTCCTCTCAGGAGACACCACCTTCACAGCGATTGTGGACACTGTGCGAGGAGTGTTGGACGACGCCGACGACTGGCGCGGGGAACCCCGCGACGTCGACGACGTGCTCGCCGCGGAACGGTGGGCGCGCGCCCACGCGCGGGACCGCCTGGCCACGGCCGGCAGGGCGGGGTCGGGAAGGAACTGAAGTGCTGGTCTGGATCTTCGGTGTCGTGTTGTTCGCCATCGGCGTCGGCGCGTCCATCGCGCTGCACGAGGCGGGCCACATGTGGACGGCCAAGGCCTTCGGGATGAAGGTCCGCCGCTTCTACATCGGGTTCGGGCCCAAGATCTTCTCGTTCCGCCGCGGCGAGACGGAGTACGGCCTCAAGGCGATCCCGGCCGGCGGTTTCTGCGACATCGCCGGGATGACCGCGCTGGACGAGGTCACCCCGGAGGAAGAGCCGCGGGCGATGTGGAAGTACCCGGCGTGGAAGCGGATCGTGGTGATGTCCGCCGGGTCCGGCATGCACTTCCTCCTCGGCTTCCTGATCCTCTACGTGATGGCGGTCTCCTTCGGCCTGCCGAACACCGAGGCGCGGCCGGTCCTGGCGCAGGTCACCTGCGCGGCGCCGACCCAGGATCCGGTCGACTTCACCGTCCCGGAGTGCACCTCGCAGGACCCGCGGCCGGCCGCGGACGCAGGCATCCGGCCCGGTGACGAGGTCGTCGCGGTGAACGGCAGGGCCACCCCGACCTGGACCGACGTCACCACTGCGGTGCGCGCGTCGAACGGGCGGACCGAGCTGACCGTGCGCCACGACGGTGCGGAGCGCACGGTCACCGTCGACGTGCCCACCGTGCAGCGGGTGGTCACCAGCGCGAAGCCCGGCGAGCGCAACGAGTTGGAGTCCGTCGGCGCGCTCGGCGTGAGCCTGTCGCCGTCGCTGGACTACGGCCCGGTCGCCGGCGCCGGCGCGACCGTGGTGTTCACCGGTGAGATGTTCGCCAGGACCTGGCAGGGACTGCTGGCGTTCCCGGAGAAGCTGCCGAAGGTGGTCCAGGCGATCGGCGGCGGCGAGCGTGATCCGGAGACGCCGGTCAGCGTGGTCGGCGCCAGCGTGATCGGCGGCGACGCCGTCGAGCGGGGCCTGTGGTCGCTGTTCTTACTGTTCCTCGCCTCGCTGAACTTCTTCGTCGGCGTGTTCAACCTGTTGCCGCTGCTGCCGATGGACGGCGGGCACATCGCGATCACCGTCTACGAGCGGATCCGCAACTGGATCAGGACGCTGCGCGGCAAGCCGATCGGCGCCCCGGTCGACTACACCAAGCTGTTGCCGCTGACCATGGTGATCATCGTCGTCGGCGGCGCCGTGGTGTTGCTCACCGTGACCGCCGACATCGTCAACCCGATCCGACTACCTCGCTGAGCAGAACCCGCGGCGTGCGGGGCTGACAGGGCGCCGGTGGCATCCGCCAGGGTTCGTTGTCGGTGCACGCCGCGGCACCGCGGCCAAGTAACCTGGAGCCATGACCAACGTCATGCTCGGCATGCCCGCCGCCCCGCCGCCCGTGCTGAGTGATCGCCGCAAGACCCGGCAGCTCAAGGTCGGCAAGGTCGGTGTGGGCAGCGAGCACCCCGTCTCGGTGCAGTCGATGACCACCACGGTGACCGCGGACGTCAACGCGACGCTGCAGCAGATCGCCGAGCTGACCGCGGCCGGCTGCGACATCGTGCGGGTGGCCTGCCCGTCGCAGGACGACGCGGACGCACTGCCCGCGATCGCCGCGAAGTCGCAGATCCCGGTGATCGCCGACATCCACTTCCAGCCGAAGTACGTGTTCGCCGCGATCGACGCCGGCTGCGCGGCGGTGCGGGTGAACCCGGGCAACATCAAGAAGTTCGACGACAGGGTCGGCGAGATCGCCGCCGCCGCGCGGGCCGCCGGCACCCCGATCCGGATCGGCGTGAACGCCGGCTCGCTGGACCCGCGGCTGATGGCCAAGTACGGCAAGGCGACGCCGGAGGCGTTGACCGAGTCGGCGCTGTGGGAGGCGTCACTGTTCGCCGAGCACGACTTCCACGACATCAAGATCTCGGTCAAGCACAACGACCCGGTGGTGATGATCCGCGCCTACGAGCTGCTCGCCGAGCGCTGCGACTACCCGCTGCACCTCGGCGTGACCGAGGCCGGGCCGGCGTTCCAGGGCACCATCAAGTCGGCCGTCGCGTTCGGCGCGCTGCTGCGGCAGGGCATCGGCGACACGATCCGGGTGTCGCTGTCCGCGCCGCCGGTCGAGGAGGTGAAGGTCGGCACGCAGATCCTGCAGTCGCTGAACCTGCGGCCGCGCAAGCTGGAG
>Ga0307413_10000659_pt1 | contig 11725 bp, 10 predicted proteins | sample DK1Ometagenome_3_FD_203714 | JGI IMG/M metagenome (GOLD analysis project Ga0307413, IMG submission 203714) | Maize rhizosphere microbial communities from greenhouse at UC Davis, California, United States - DK15-O-2 | ecosystem: Host-associated > Plants > Roots > Rhizosphere > Soil | place: USA... | reverse complement strand
GATTGATTACCCGTCGGTAGGACGGTCGTATGCTCCGACGATGGACCCCGCCGTGACGCCAGCCCTGACGCCCTTCGTGACCGCGGTCGACCACGTCGGCATCGCCGTGCCGGACCTCGACGAGGCCGTCGCCTTCTATCGCGACACCTTCGGCATGGCGAAGGCGCACGAGGAGGTCAACGAGGAGCAGGGGGTGCGCGAGGCGATGCTGCGCGCACCCGGCGACACCGGCGGCGGGGCGGCGATCCAGCTGCTCGCGCCGCTGAACGACGAGTCCACCATCGCCAAGTTCATCGGCCGTTCCGGACCGGGGCTGCAGCAGCTGGCGCTGCGGGTGACCGACGTCGAGGCGGCCGCGGCGGCACTGCGCGCCAGGGGCCTGCGGGTGCTGTACGACACGGCCCGCCGCGGGACCTCGGACAGCCGGGTCAACTTCGTGCACCCCAAGGACGCCGGCGGCGTGCTCATCGAGCTCGTCGAGCCCGCCGCCGACGGTCACTGACCGGCTGCGCCGGTCTGAACACGCCGTTGTGGGTCGGCGTCACGATCCGCTGGAACAACGGCGTCGAGCTGATCGTCATCGGCGTCGGCGCATTCGCACCGGTGGCCTCGTCATCGACCACGGCGGAAGGGCCGCGTCGGCTGCGGCGGGTGCCGCCAGTCCGACCAACGACGCGGCCGCGATGGCGGTCGAGGTCAGGACGCGGGTGAGTAGTCGTGTCACCGGAGACGAATGGCGTGGTCTCCGGCGCATGTTGCAGGTTGTCAACAAGCTGACACGGTCGACGGTGGCTTGCCTCACAGCGCTCGCGGACCACACCTACCGGCCGGTAACCTGACTGATCATCGAGGCGAACCAGCGTTCGACGTGCCGGTAGATCCAGTGGGAGGCCAGCGGTGCAGAAGATCCTTGACGCCATCCTGTCGGGCAGCGGCCCCGAGATCGGCAATCTCGCCGTGCCGGCGACCTACCGCGGCGTCACCGTGCGCGCCGACGAGGCGTCGATGTTCGAGGGCATCGAGAACAAGGACAAGGACCCACGCCGGTCGCTGCACCTGGACGAGGTGCCGACCCCGGAGCTCGGCCCCGGCGAGGCGCTGGTCGCGGTGATGGCGAGCGCGATCAACTACAACACGGTGTGGACCTCGATCTTCGAGCCGGTGTCCACCTTCAGGTTCCTCGAGCGCTACGGCCGGCTCTCGCCGTTGTCCAAACGGCACGACCTGCCGTACCACGTGGTCGGCTCCGACCTGTCCGGCGTGGTGCTGCGCACCGGCCCCGGCGTTCACCGGTGGCAGCCCGGCGACGAGGTCGTCGCGCACTGCCTCAGTGTCGAGCTGGAGGGCCCGGACGGGCACAACGACACGATGCTCGACAGCGAGCAGCGGATCTGGGGCTTCGAGACCAACTTCGGCGGGCTCGCCGAGATCGCGCTGGTCAAGGCCAACCAGCTGATGCCGAAACCGGCGCACCTCACCTGGGAGGAGGCCGCCTCCCCCGGTCTGGTCAACTCCACCGCCTACCGGCAGCTGGTCTCCACCAACGGCGCCGACATGAAGCAGGGCGACGTCGTGCTGATCTGGGGCGCCTCCGGCGGCCTCGGCTCCTACGCCACCCAGTTCGCGCTGAACGGCGGCGCGATCCCGGTCTGCGTGGTGTCCAGCCCGGAGAAGGCCGAGATCTGCCGCAGCATGGGCGCCGACCTGGTCATCGACCGCAACGCCGAGGGCTACACGTTCTGGAAGGACGAGCACGAGCAGGACCCGAAGGAGTGGCAGCGCTTCGGTGCCCGCATCCGCGAGCTGACCGGCGGCGAGGACCCGGACATCGTGTTCGAGCACCCGGGCCGGGAGACGTTCGGCGCGTCGGTCTACGTCACCCGCAAGGGCGGCACGATCGTGACCTGCGCGTCCACCTCCGGCTACCTGCACCAGTTCGACAACCGGTACATCTGGATGAACCTCAAGCGGATCATCGGCTCGCACTTCGCGAACTACCGCGAGTCCTGGGAGGCGAACCGGCTGATCGCGAAGGGTCTCATCCACCCGACGCTGTCGCGGACCTATCCGCTGACGCAGACCGGACAGGCCGCGCTGGACGTGCACCGCAACGCCCACCAGGGCAAGGTCGGCGTGCTGTGCCTGGCCCCGCAGGAAGGTCTCGGCGTGCGCGACGAGGAGCTGCGGGCCACGCACCTCGACGCCATCAACCGGTTCCGTGGGGCGTGAGCCGGGAATTCGGCTACGTCCGGTGAACACAGGCACCCCGGAGAGGTAACCTCGCGCCATGGGTCTCGGCGAGGAACGCGATCTGGTCCCACTCGGGGCCGGCTTCGACATCATGAAGCGCGGCTACAGCCGTGTCCAGGTAGAGGAGCACCTGGAGCGACTGGACGCCGAGCTCAGACTGCTGGCCGCCGACCGGGACGCGGCGGTGTCCCAGTCCGCCGAGCTGGTCAAGCAGCTGGAGAAGGCCCGCACGGAGCTCGACGACCTGCACGGCCAGATCGAGCGGCTGGCCATGCCGCCGACCACGATCGAGGGGCTGAGCGAGCGGTTGCAGCGGATGCTGCGCCTCGCCCAGGAGGAGGCGGCCAAGACCAAGGCGCGTGCCGAGGCGGAGGCGGGCCACATCCGGGCCAAGGCCGAGGCGGACGCCAACGTGCTGCGGCAGCGCTACGAGAAGCTGATCGCGGAGCTGGACCACCGGCGCCAGCAGATGGAGGACGAGCACCGCGATCTGATGGACGGCGCCCGCGCCGAGGCCGAGAACCTGGTCAGCACGGCCCGCGACGAGGCGGCCCGGCTGGACAGCGAGTCCGAGCAGCGGCGCAACTCCATCGAGGAGGACTTCGAGATCGCGATGGCGTCGCGGCGCACCGAGTCGATGCGCGCGCTCGCCGAGCAGGAGGCGAGCAGCAAGGCCGACGCGGAGCGCCGGGTGCGGGAGGCCACCGAGGAGGCCAACCTGCGCCGGCACGAGGCGATCACCGAGTCGACCGCCCGGCTGCAGGACGCCACCGACGAGGCGCACCGCAGGGTCCGCGAGGCGACCGAGGAGGCGAACCGGCGGATCAACCACGCCGCCGCCCGGGTGTCGGCCCTGCGCCAGCTGCGGTCCAGGGTGGCCGAGCAGCTGGTGGCGGCCCGCGACCTGATCACCGACGCGCAGGGTCAGCTGGACAACGCCACGCCCGCGCTGGACCCGCTGCCCGAGGAGGAGCACGAGCCCCCGGTACGGCCCACGCCCCGCCCGTCACCCGCGGTGCCGGCCCGCCCGGCGCTCGGCGCCGAGTGGCAGCCCGCCGACCGCGACGCAGACCGCGACGCCGACACCGCGGCGCGCCGGTAGGACCGCCGGTCAGGCGGTGTCGCCACCGCTGTCGTCGGTAGTGTCGTCGCCGATGTCCTCGAACCACAACCGTGGCCTGTCGCGGATGAAGTCCGTCATCAGCCGCACGCACTCCGGGTCGTCCAGCACGGTCACCGAGGTGCCGTGCTCGGCGAGCCAGTCGTGGCCGCCGCTGAACGTGGTCGCCTCGCCGATCAGCACCGACGTGATGCCGAACTGACGGACCAGGCCGCTGCAGTACCAGCAGGGCGACAGCGTGGTGACCATCGTGGTGCCGGTGTAGCCCCGTCGGCGGCCGGCGGCGCGGAACGCCGCGGTCTCGGCGTGCATCGAGGGGTCGTCGTCCTGGACGCGGCGGTTGTGGCCGCGACCCCACAGTTCACCGTCCGGACCGAACAGTGCGGCACCGATGGGCACGCCGCCCTCCGCGAGGCCGGCCCTGGCCTCCTCGACGGCGGTCGCGAGCATCCGAGATGTGAGATCCACCCCACGACGTTACCGTCGGCGACCGTGAATCGTTAGGCGCCAGTGCGGGACACGCACAGTTGATCACCGCCTCTCCCCGGGAGGAACCACATGGCGGCATACACGACGGTGGTCGTCGGTACCGACGGCTCCGACTCGTCCTACATCGCGGTGGACCGGGCGGCGGAGATCGCCGCGGACACCGGCGCGACGCTGGTCATCGCCAGCGCCTACCACCCGTCGAACGGCAAGGACCTGGCGGAGCTGCAGGACCGGCTCGGCGACGACGTCGCCTACCAGGTGGTCGGCTCGACACCGGCCGAGGAGGCGGTCCGGGAGGCCGCCGAGCGCGCCGCCGCCAAGGGAGCCGCGTCTGTGGAAACCGTTGTGATGGACGGAGAGCCGGTCCCCACTCTGTCCACTGTGGCGCGGGAGCGGTCGGCGGACCTGTTGGTGGTCGGCAACCGCGGGCTGAACACGCTGGCCGGCCGGATCCTCGGATCGGTGCCGTCCGAAGTGGCCCGGAAGTCCACTGTGGACGTCCTCATCGTGCACACGACGTGACCGGAGCCGACCGGACCGATCGCCGCCGGGTCATCGAGTCCGCGCGGCGGAGCATCGAACGGGTGCTGCTCGGCGGCGACCGCCGATACCGTCGGGACCAGGTCCTCGAGCTCGCCGGCGTGCCGTTCGAGCGCGGCCACGAACTCTGGCGCGCCCTGGGCTTCTCGTCCGTGTCCGACGACGCGGTGGTGTTCACCGACGGCGACGTCGAGGCGCTGCGCACCACCTACGAGCTCATCTCCTCCGGCCTGCTGGACCCGGCGGCGGCCCTGTCGACCGCCCGCATGCAGGGCCAGTTCCTGTCCCGGCTGGCCGAGTGGCAGGTGTCGCTGCTGCAGGACGTCCTCGCCGCGAACCCGGAGCTGGCGGCGGACGAACGGCAGCTGGTGCGGCTGCTGGAACGCCTGATCCCGGACCAGGAACGGCTGCAGAACTACGTGTGGCGCCGGCACCTGGCCGCGTACGCCGGCCGCACGCTGGCCGCGGGCCAGCCGATGGAGGCCGGCAACCTGGTGGTCGGCTTCGCCGACATGGTCGGGTTCACCAGGCTGACCAGGCGCTCCGACGAGGCCGACCTGATCCAGGTGGTCGACCTGTTCGACACCGTCACCGCGGAGGTGGTGTCCGAACACGGCGGCCGGATCGTGAAGATGATCGGCGACGAGGTGCTGTTCGTCGCCGACACACCGGCGCGGGGCGCGGAGGTCGGGCTGCGACTGGTGGAGCGCGCGGAGAGCGAGGACGGGCTGCCGCCGCTGCGGGCCGGCCTCGCCTACGGCCGGGTGCTCAGCCGCTTCGGCGACGTGTACGGCTCGGTGGTGAACATCGCGGCCCGGCTGACCTCGGTCGCCCGGCCCGGCACGATCCTGGTGGACGTCGGGATGGCCGACGCGCTGACCGGGGAGAGCGCGTTCACCCTGCGGTCGCGCCGGCCGGTGTCGGTGCGCGGCTTCGCCCGGCTCAAGCCGTCGGTGCTGCGCCGGACCGGGCCGGTCGGGACGCCGCACATCCCGCTGGAGCCGGCCGACCCGCCGATCCGGAGCCCGCGCCGGAACCGTTAGGTCGCGTCTGGACGTCCCTGTCCGCGACAGCCGCACCGAGGCGGTCGCCGGCGGCGGGGCCGCAAGTGCCCGAGTGCGACCGGTACGAGGGCATTCCGCCCGCAACCACCTCGACCACGGCTCTCATCGAACGCGACGTCGAGACACGACCTAGGCGAACTCGAGGTCGGCGGCCACCGACTTGCGGCCGGTCAGCCACATGGACAACGCCTCGGTGGTGCCGCGCACCTCGCGACCGCGGCCGCGCACCTCGCCGCCGGGCGTGGTCGGGACGACCCGGTAGCGCAGCAGCTTCGCACCCAGGATCCAGCTCCAGATCATGCCTTCGCGCCACAGCGCGTCGGCGGTCGCCGGCGAGATCTCGCGCTCGCGGCCGAGCGGGCGCAGCACGTCCTGGTGGTGGATCGCGACGTCACCGGCGAAGAACTTGGCGAGCTTCAACCCGAGCTTCGTCGGGTGGTCGGCGCAGTCCCAGCCGATCTTGGTGATCTCCTCGCGGGACAGCTCGCGGTAGCCGTCCACCCCGCGCTGGTTCACCGAGTTCAGCGTCAACGACGTCAGGCCGACGCCGCGCCCGATGTGGTCGTTGGCGATGAGGTGCGCGAGCACGTCCCGCGGCGTCCACTTCGCGCACAACGTGGTGCCCCGTTCGAACTGCTCGTCGGTGAGGCTCTCCATGGTCTGCATGAACGCCGCCCGCTCGCGGCGCAACTCCTCATCCCACTGAAAACCCATCCGGATCTCGTCCCTTCGATGCGGGCCCCTTGACGGGCCCGGCCGGTCGCTCAAGACTCCTCGCCAAGGAGGCTAGATGACCGAGCACGTGGACGGACACTTCTCAGGTGCGGCAGGTGGCCGGATCTACTGGCAGGGCTGGACGGGACCGGCCGAGCCACGTGGCGCGGTGGTCATCGCGCACGGCATCGCCGAGCACGGCGGCCGGTACGCGCACGTCGGCGAGCGGTTGGCCGCGGCGGGTTTCCCCACCTACGCGGTGGACCACCACGGGCACGGTCGGTCGGCCGGCACCCGGGGCAACTTCGACCGGATGGCCGGCGTCGTCGCGGACCTGGACATCGCGCTGCGCGAGACCGGTGAACGCCATCCCGGCCTGCCGCTGTTCCTGCTGGGACACAGTCTCGGCGGGCTGATCTCGCTGGAGTACGCCACCGGCGACCAGTCGCGGCTGGCCGGTCTGATCCTGTCCGGTCCGGCGGTGGAGATCGCCGTCGGCTCGAAGCTGGAGCGCCGGGCGGCCGGGCTGCTGTCCCGGCTGACGCCGAACCTCGGCGTGGTGCCGCTGGACTCGTCCACGGTGAGCCGCGACCCGGCGGTGGTGAGCGCCTACGACAGCGACCCGCTGAACTACCGGGGAAGGACCAGGGCACGCAGCGGCGCGGAGATCCTGACCACCGCGGACGGCATCGTGGCGAAGCTGTCCCGGCTGACGCTGCCGCTGCTGATCCTGCAGGGCGGCGACGACAGGCTGGTGTCGCCGACGAGCGCGCGGATCGTGGCCGAGCACGCGTCGTCGGAGGACCTCACCCTGAACGTCTACGACGGGCTCTACCACGAGGTGTTCAACGAGCCGGAGAAGGACACCGTGCTCGACGACGTGGTCGCCTGGCTGAGCAGGCACGTCTGAGCCGTGCACGTCACCGATTCGGGGAGTGGGACGCCGCTGGTGCTGCTGCACGCGTTCCCGCTGGACTCGCGCATGTGGGACGCGGTGCGGCCGGAGCTGGCCGAGCACGTCCGGGTGATCACCCCCGACCAGCCCGGCCTCGGCTCGTCGCCGCCGTCCGACGAGGAGCCGTCGCTGGCCTCGGCGGCCGCCGAGGTGGTGACGGCGCTGGACACGCTCGGCGTGGACCGGGCGGTGGTCGGCGGTTGCTCGATGGGCGGCTACCTGGCGATGGCGGTGCTGAGGGCGGCGCCGGAGCGGGTCGCCGGGCTGGTCCTGGTGGACACCAAACCGACCGCCGACGACGACACGGCGCGGCGGACCCGGCTGGACATGGCGGAGCGGGTGCTCGCCGACGGCACCGGTTTCCTCGCCGACGAGTCGCTGCCGCGGCTGCTCGCCCCGATCGCGACCGCCGAGGTGGTGGGCCGGGTGCGCGCGCTGATCGACGCGCAGCCGGCCACCGGGATCGCCTGGGCGCAGCGCGCGATGGCGGCGCGGCCGGACTCGTCCGCGCTGCTCGCCGCCACGGACGTGCCGACACTGATCGTGCACGGCGCGCTGGACGCGCTGATGCCGGTGGAGATCGCGCACACCACGGCGTCGTTGATGTCCACAGTAGACACCGCGGTGATCGCCGACGCCGGCCACCTGCCGCCGCTGGAGACGCCCGCCGCGTTCACCACCGCGCTGATCGCGTGGCTGGCCGGGGTGTCGGTCTGACTCAGGCCGCCCACTCGACGAGCTTGGCCACGTCGCCGACCGGGTCCTGACCGACCGCGAAGACATCCAGTGTGGTCACGCCGGCGGCCCGGTACGCCTCCACCCGCTCGCGCACGTAGCCCTGCGGACCGATCAGGCTCACGCCCTGCAGCAACTCGTCCGGCACCAGCGCGGCCGCCTCGTCCTTGGCGCCGGCCAGGTAGCGCTCCTGGATCGCGTCGGCCTGCTCGCCGAAGCCCAGCCGGGTCGCGGTGTCGTGGTAGAAGTTGCGGCCCTTCGCCCCCATGCCGCCGATGTACAGCGCGAGCAGCGGACGCATCAGCTCGCGCAACGCCGTGACGTCCTCGCCGATGGCCAGCGGGCCGCCGGTGCACACCTCGAGCGGGCCGAGATCCGGCGAGCGCTTGGCGGCGCCCGCGGCGAGCGAGGCACCCCACACGTCGGCGGCCCGCTCCGGCACGAACATGGTCGGCAGCCAGCCGTCGGCGATCTCGGCCGTCAGCCGGACGTTGCGGTCGCCGAGCGCGGCCAGGTAGATCGGCACCGCGTCGCGGACCGGGCGGGTGAGCATCTTCAGCGGCTTGCCGAGCCCGGTGCCCTGCTCCGCCGGCAGGGGGATGACCACCTGGCCGTCGTTGGTGATCACCTCGCGCCGCAGCGCCCGGCGCACGATGTCGACCACCTCGCGGGTGCGTGGCAGCGGCCGGTCGTACGCCAGACCGTGCCAGCCCTCGATGACCTGCGGCCCGGACGCGCCGAGGCCGAGGATGGCCCGGCCGCCGGACACCGCGTCCAGCCCGGCCGCGGTCTGCGCGAGCAGGGTGGGCGTCCGGGAGAAGATGTTGAGCACCGCGGAGCCGACGTTGACGGTGCTGGTCCGCGCGGCGATGTAACCGAGCACCGAGACCGCGTCGAAGCCGTACGCCTCGGCCACCCAGATCGTGTCCAGACCGGCGCCCTCCAGCCGCACGGCGGCGTCGACGAACGGCCGGGGGTCACCGGCGTACTGCAACGTGGTGCTCACTCGCATCGGGCACTCCTCATCGGATCGGTTCCTGGGGTAGGCCCTAGCGGCCGTTCGGTGGTCGGCGGTGGTGGCGGGCGGTCCAGCAGCCGCGGTGCCAGTGCCGGCGTTGGGCGATCGCGTCCGGCTCGTCGGCCGGCCAGGCCACCACGTGCGGGGTTCGCTCGAGGATCTGGTGATCGCAGCCGGGGCACCGGTAGCGACCCTGCGTGTGCGCGCCGGCCACCTGGCGGACCAGCCACTCCCCGTCCGGACCCGACTCGCGCACCGGGGCCGACGCCGCCGATCCCAACGGCCGCACCGGGTACGGGTCGTTGGCACGGCGGTCGGGTCGACGGCGGGGCACGACGGAAACCCTAGAACGTCCGGCCGGCGGCGGATCAATAGGTGCGGAAGCCCATCCCGGTCTTGCGGCCGAGCCGGCCCGCGGTGACCAGGTGTTCCAGCAGCGGCGCCGGGGCGAGACCCGGATCGCGGTACTCGTCGAACAGGGTCCGCTGGATCGCCAGCGACACGTCCAACCCCACCACGTCCAACAGGTCGAACGGCCCCATCGGCAGCCCGCAGCCGACCTTCATCGCGGTGTCGATGTCGTCCGCGTCGGCGTAGTGCCCCTCCAGCATGGTCACCGCGTCGTTCAGGTACGGGAACAGCAGCGCGTTGACGATGAAGCCGGCCCGGTCGCCGCACAGCACCGGGTGCTTGCCGACCGCGCCGCACACCTGGCGAACGGTCGCGGTGACGTCCGCGGCGGTGGCGATCGTCTCGACGACCTCCACCAGCTTCATCACCGGCGCCGGGTTGAAGAAGTGCATCCCGATGACGTCCGCCGGCCGCGAGGTGGCCGCCGCGCACTCGATCACCGGCAGCGAAGAGGTCGTGGTGGCGAGGATGGCGCCCGGCTTGACCACCTCGTCCAGCGCGCCGAACACCGCCTGCTTGATGGCGAGCTCCTCGGCGACAGCCTCGACCACCAGGTCGCAGTCGGCCAGCTGGTCGAACTCCACGGCCGGCGTGACCCGGCCGACGATCGCCTCCCTGTCCTGTTCGGACAGTCGACCCTTGGCCACCTGGCGGTCCAGCGACTTGCGCACCCTGCCGATCGCGGCGTCCGCCCGCTCCGCGGTGCGTGCCCGCACGATGACGTCGAAACCCTTGCGGGCGAACACTTCCACGATGCCGGTGGCCATCGTGCCGGTACCCACCACGCCGACCTTCGACACCGGCCGGGTGGCGACCGCGTCGTCGGCGGCGGCGGCCGGGGTCTGCGCGTCGTCGACCACGTTCGGCGACTCCGGCCCGTCGTAGGTGTAGAAGCCGCGGCCGGTCTTGCGACCGAGCAGGCCCGCGGTGATCATCTGCTTCAGGATCGGGGCCGGCGCGTGGCGGCGGTTGCGGGACTGCCGGTACATCGTCTCGAGGATCTCGTAGGCGGTGTCCAGGCCGATCAGGTCCAGCAGCGCCAGCGGACCCATCGGGTAGCCGCAACCGAACCGCATCGCGGCGTCGAGGTCCTCGCGGGTGGCGTAGCGGTTCTCGTACATCGACGCGGCGTGGTTGAGGTAGCCGAACAGCAGCGCGTTGGCGATGAACCCGCCGCGGTCGCCGATGACCACCGGTTCCTTGCCGAGCGTGCGGGTGAACGCGACCACGTCGTCCACCACGCCGGCCTCGGTGACCACGGTGCGGACCACCTCGGTCAGCTTCTGCACCGGGGCCGGGTTGAAGAAGTGCAGGCCGACGACCTTGCCGGGCCGACCGGTCTGCACACCGATCTCGGTCACCGACAGCGACGAGGTGTTCGACGCCATGATCACCTCGGGCCGGACGATGCCGTCCAGCTCGCTGAACACCCTGGCCTTGAGCTCGCGGTTCTCCGGAATCGCCTCGATCACCAGGTCGACGTCCGCGAGGTCGGCGAGCGCGGTGGTGAACGTGATCCGGCTCAGCAGCTCCTTGCGCCCGATGTCGTCGAGCTTGCCCTTGGTCACCGCGCGGTCGGTGGAGTGGGTGATGTGCGTCCTGGCCCGCTCGATGCCGGCCTCGTCCAGCTCGACCCCGATGACGTCGATGCCGGTGCGGGCGATCACCTCCGCGATGCCGGCGCCCATGGTGCCCAGACCGACCACACCCACACTGGAGATTTCCCGTGCCACAGCGGACCTCCGCGTTCGACGAGCTGATGTGCCGAATGCTACCGCCGAGTAACAACTTCGGCAGGCGTGAGTTGCGACACGCCAGCGCCAGATGCTTGCTGAATCGAAGCAGGTCAGGGCCATGCTTGCGCTGTGAGCACCCCGTCGGCGCGAGCCGCGACCGCGCAGCTGGTCCTGGTCGTCGCGCTGTGGGGCAGCGCGTTCGCCACCTCGAAACTCGTCGTGCAGGAGGTGCCGCCCGCGACCGCGGCACTGCTGCGCTTCGGCGGCGGAGCGGTGGTGCTGGTGGCGATGACGCTGGTGGTCCGTCGCGGGGCCGGTCGGTCCACCCGGTCGGCGCCGGGGGCGATCCGCCGCGCCGCCGCGGCCGGCCTCCTCGGGGTCTTCGCGTTCAACGCGCTGTACTTCTGGGGACTGGACCTCGCGCCGTCGATCGACGGCAGCATCATCGTGCCGGTGCTGAGTCCGATCCTCACCACGACGATGGCCATCATGACCGGCCGGGAACGGGCCTCCGCCGGCCGGATCGCGGGGCTGGCGGTCGGCCTCGGCGGCGCGGTGGTGTTCTTACTCGGCGTGCCGGGGGTCACCGGTCAGTCGGCCGGCGTCGGCCGGCTGGTCGGCGATCTGCTGTTCGTGGGGGCCGCCGTGTGTTGGGCCTGGTACACGCTGATCGGGCCGTCCATCATGGCGACG